>ENA-ORXT01000057-ORXT01000057.1-marine-metagenome-genome-assembly--contig:-NODE-57-length-161189-cov-9.510074_pt1 | contig 161189 bp, 124 predicted proteins | sample MGYA00237868_ERZ511482 | MGnify/ENA metagenome assembly ERZ511482 | reverse complement strand
ATATAAGGAGCAGTTTATGCGAAAATCACGTTTTCCGTTTAAAAATCCGTTACGTTCAAGTTCATCAGATTCAGATTCCAGCCTTTCGGATGTTTCAAGTTATAATACAAACTTAACTGGTGATGCCGATAAGACTGAGCATGGCGAAGTATCATTTGACGGAGTCGGATCGAACAAAACGAGCATGGCTTCGCCAGAGTTGACATCACTAGTATCTCATTCATCCACTACCATCACGACTGATATTGCAGCAGACAGTATTGCAGCAGACAGTATTGCAGCAGAACGAACCGATTTGGCTACGGCGACACCATTGTCTAGAAAAGATGTACATGGCCATGGTTCGGTGTATCGAGCAACCAATCACGTAGATCCGACCATTGCTGCTGGAAATAGCTCAAGCGAAAAAGTGAAGTCGGTTCCACCACTTCGGGCAAACTTGCCTCAAGAGGATTCTAGTCAACCCGAAATAGGGCAAGCCGAAACGGGTCGAGTTAAAGCCGAAAAGCCGAAAACAGATCAGCAAAATACGAATCAGAAAAGAGCGATTCCGCGCGTATCACCAGTCGCACCAGAATTGAGAGTGTCGTCTCGGCGTGCAGAAGAAAAGCATGTTGAAGAAAGACGGGTAGAAGAAAAATCGGTAGAAGAAAAGAATACTGCAGAGGCTAGAGCGGCTAATACTGTATCAACAGAGAGACCGTCTGCAACAAATAAGCAGACCCAACCAGCAACAAATGACAGGATAAATAACAGGGTTGTAGATAACCTAGCACAAGTCAGATCTAATAAAGAGCAAGACGAAGAGAAAACTGTTGAAAAGCAGGCGCAAAATAAGGCTCCTTCGCCCGAGCCAGTAAATACGAAAAGGAGTAAATCTATGGCACCTCGAATTTCACAACCGCAGAATTTAGATCAGTTCGCACAAATCAAAGTTGTCGGTGTTGGCGGTGGCGGCCAAAACGCAGTCAACCGTATGATCAAAGCTGGCATTCAAGGTGTTGAGTTTATTTCTATAAACACTGACTCTCAGGCGTTGATGCTTTCTGAATCGCCGCAGCGACTGCGCATTGGCGAAAAGCTCACCCGTGGGCTTGGTTCCGGCGGCAACCCCGAGATTGGGCAGCGAGCAGCAGAGGAAAGCCGCGAAGAGATCGAGCAGGTGCTTAAGGGCGCAGACATGGTTTTTGTCACATCTGGCATGGGTGGCGGCACCGGTTCGGGCGCATCAGCCGTTGTCGCATCGATAGCTCGTGGTTTAGGTGCGTTGACGATTGGTGTTGTCACACGTCCTTTTAGCTTTGAGGGCACGCAGCGCAGACGAGCGGCAGAAAATTCTATCGGCGATTTGGTCAATTGTGTGGACACATTGATCGTTATTCCAAATGATCGCTTGCTGCAAGTGATGGATAAGAAAGCGCCAATTAATGATGCTTTCCGCATGGCAGATGATGTATTGCGTCAAGGTATTCAGGGTATCAGCGAGCTAATTACCACGCCTGGATTGATCAATCTAGATTTTGCAGACGTTCGCTCTGTTATGATGGAAGGTGGCGCGGCGTTGATGGCAATCGGTAGCGGAACCGGTGAAACCCGTGCAAAAGATGCCGCAGAGCAAGCCATTCATAGTTCGCTATTAGATGTGTCGATTGATGGTGCCCGCTCAATTCTCTTTAACATTAAGGGTGGCAACGATCTAAGCCTGTTCGAGGTCAACGAAGCAGCAGAAATTATTCGAGCTAACACTCATCCCGAAGCAAATATTATCTTTGGTGCCGTAATCAGCCCCGAAATGCAAGACGAACTGCATATGACTGTGATCGCAACTGGTTTTGAGCAGCCAACAAACGACAATTCATTATATGGCTCATCGCAGCAAGGGCTAGATGCCATGCTCAATCAACAACCACAGTATCAGCAGCCAACGCAGCAGCAGCCAACGCAACAACCGACCTATCCGCAGGCACATCAATATCCGGCAGCGTCGCAGCAGCAACCGTTACCGCCAAATGATCTGCCAAAGCCAACGGTTGATGATCTCGTGCGTACGTTTGATCGAGATGATTTAGACATCCCTGCGTTCTTACGTCGCAACCGCAACAGCCGACGATAAAACAGATACTTGCAGAGCAGACAAAAAAGTGACGCCCATATGGGCGTCACTTTTTTGTCTGCTTTTTTATACTTTTCAAATGGACCCTCAGATTTTCGGTAGTTGAATAAAAGCCCAAAAAATGTAACCGTTCAGCCTCTGCCGCCGGTTGAGTGCCCACAGCTTTTTGTGGGTGTATCGAAACTAGGGGCTGAACGGTTGCCAAAAAACTGAGTGTTATGCGAAAGTTACATTAAAATTTCTAGCTAACTTGAAAATTGGTTTTTATTTCCCTTAATAGAACACGTGTTTCGACTTGCACCCCCAGATAAAGTGTGATAAACTCTTCTAGCGTCGCCCCTTATATAGTATACCTTGCGAAAATAACCACAATATACAGGCTTATTTGTGATTTAACCAGCGCAATCATTTTCTAATATTTACCCTCAAGCTATTACATTGATTATAAACATAGACGTTTTTGCAGTGGCGATTATTCAAATTAGAATGCTCCACTGCTCGGGTTTTGCTGCGTCAAAAAATGGGTACAGCTCAAATCGTCCCAACTCTAGGAAGACCTCATGGTAGATGAATCTGTCGGAAACCGTAAATCTATATGAACTGTCCCCACTGTAGTGAAACAAGCCATAAAGTAATCGATACTCGAGATACTGGAGAATCGATCCGCAGGCGTCGTCAATGTCAAAGCTGTGGGCAACGATTTACGACCTATGAGCATATCGCAGCAAACTTGCTGGTTGTTAAGAGTGACGGCAGTCGGGAGCCATATGATAGGCAGAAGCTTCTTTCGAGCATCCGTGTGGCAACTGTCAAACGCCGTGTCAGCAGCGAGGAGGTCGACGCGGTTGTGGTGAAGATCGAAGAAGCAATTCACAAATTAGGCCGTTCGGAAATTACCAGTAAAGTGCTGGGTGATCTGGCACTTGACTATTTAGTTGACGTAGATCATGTAGCGTATATACGTTTTGCTAGTGTGTTTTTAAACGTTGATGATGTGGATGAACTACGAGGAGAGATTGATCGACTAATGGGCAGAGCATAACGTTTTTTTGTAATGCACGCTAAATAACCATAAATAGTCCTACATTAATACAGTTCACTACGAGACGGGCATAAAGCGAATATGATGCCCGTTGATTTTTTAGCAAAAAACTACAATAAAAATTGATGATTTTGCAAATAAATCAAAATAAAAGGAAGAAAATGTCAAAAAATTATTCAACCAAAGTCAATGTAAACGGTTTGGGCAATGGCAATGGTGTCCAAATTTTGAGCGATACAAATCGAGCTGGATTGCAGGGCGCATTCCCTTTTGCACCCGCTCCCACAGTGCTGCCCGAGGCTATTTTAAAGCGCGATGGTCGCGTTATGCCATTCGAAATTCAAAGAATTGAGGACGCAATTCGGCGCTGCTTTGCAAGCATTGACCAAGAGCCAGCATTACCGTACGAAGAGCTGACTAATCGAGCCGTAAATGTTATTACGGCCAAGCAAGAACTGCCTACCGTAGAGGAGGTACAAGATATCGTTGAGATGGTGCTACAGGCAGCGGGTGAGTACGACGCAGCAAAGCGCTATATCCTCTATCGTGCTGGCCGTGCCAAACTGCGCGAAGTTCGCCCCGTGCCTGAAACGGTCCGCAGCGCATTTGATCGATCGGCTGAATATTTTCCAACGCAGCTTCAAATGTTCCAATTTTACGACAAATATTCGCGCTTTAACTATGATTACGGTCGCCGCGAAACGTGGATCGAAACGGTTGATCGGGCGACAGATTTCTTGGGCGAAATTTCTGGCAATCGGTTGCCTGCCGAAATGTACAAAGAGATTCATGGCTCGATCCTGAATATGAAAGCTTCACCTTCTATGCGCTTACTTGCAATGGCCGGGCCAGCGGCACGACGCAACAACATTGCCATTTACAACTGTTCGTATATGCCAGTAGATTGCACCGATGCATTTGTCGAGGCGCTGATCATTTCTATGAGCGGCTGCGGTGTTGGCTATTCTGTCGAGAGTCGGTATCTTGAAAAGTTCCCACGAATTAAGCGTCAAAGTGGTGCTGCCCCTCGAACGTTCGTCGTCCCTGATTCATCGGAGGGGTGGGCCGAGTCGGTTCGTGTCGGTCTTGAGACATGGTTTGAAGGGGACGATATTGTCTTTGATTTCTCAGAAGTTCGCCCCGCAGGCGCTCCGCTTTATACGAAGGGTGGCCGTGCATCGGGCCCAGAACCTTTGCGCCAGATGCTTGAGTTTGCTCGTAGCCGCATATTGGCTCGGCAGGGTAGCTTTCTGCGTTCGCTTGATGCCCACGATATTATGTGTGCGGTTGGCAACGCCGCGGTATCAGGTGGTGTGCGTCGGACGGCGATGATTTCGCTCTTTGATTATGACGACCTGATTATGCGTCACAGCAAAAGCGGCGATAATTTGATTGGCAACGAGCAGCGTTGGAACGCCAACAATTCGGCGGTGTGGCCGGAGCGAGAATTGGCGCAATCCGAAGTGGCTCGCTATCTGCTAGATATGGTTGAATCCGGTCGCGGCGAGCCAGGAATCTTTAGCCGTCAATCTGCGCTCAACACGTTGCCCGAACGACGGTCGCCAGCGGAGTTCGGCACAAATCCTTGTGGCGAAATTTTGCTTAAACCCATGGAATTTTGCAACTTGTCGATCACGATTGCGCGACCAGATGATACCTTTGAAACGTTGGCCGAAAAGGTGCGCATGGCAACCATTATCGGCACGATTCAATCGATGGCAACGGACTTCCCTGGGCTACGACCAGAGTGGGCCGAGAATTGCCAAGAAGAGCGCCTGCTTGGCGTTGATATTAATGGGCAACTCGACAGTCCAGCCGCGCAAGATGCAGACGTACAGCGTCGACTCAAGCAGATTGCAATCGAGACAAATCGAGAAACGGCTGCTAAATTAGGGATCAATCAGTCGGCTGCTGTCACCTGTGTTAAGCCGTCGGGCAACTCGTCACAACTCTTCGATTGTTCACCCGGTATCCACACACGCTGGTCACCATATTACGTACGGAATGTGCGTATCGGTACACATACGCCGCTTTTCAAGGTGTTGCAAGATGCTGGTGTACCAATGGATCCAGAAAATGGTCAGATGCCAGAAACGGCAAATACGTGGGTGATTCACTTTCCTGTTAAAGCGCCAGAAGGTGCGGTAACGCGTAATGATCGGACCGCAATCGAGCAGTGCGAATATTGGCTGCAATGTAAAACTGAGTGGACAGAACATAATCCGAGCGTCACAATTACATATGGTCCTGACGAGGTGTTAGACATTGTGAAATGGTCTTGGGAAAATCAGGACAAGATTGGTGGGATGACCTTCCTGCCAGCATTCGATGCGCAGTATGATCAGATGCCATATGAGGAAATTACCAAGGAACAATTCGAAAAGTTCGCGGCACAGTTCCCTGTGATTGACTTTTCAAAGGTGTATCGCTATGAGGAAGAGGATCTAACTACGGCTGCACAGGAACTTGCCTGTTTTGCCGGCAGTTGCGACATTATGTAGTGCTGTCATGTAGTATCGTTACTTCAAATGTCACCTACTGGCACTTGAAACATAAATAACAACCAAAGAGGGCGCTTCGAATTATTCAAAGCGCCCTCTTTGGTTGTTATACTTACACTTGTTGCTGCCGAACTTATACATTTGCATAGTTGCATTGCCTCATCTCTTCTACAGCAGATGATCTACGCTACGTTATCACCTAGCTACCCTACGATACACAACCGATGGTCCTTGAGTACTATTGAAACTACGCCAAAGATCGTAGATGATGTGTATGCATCATAATGATTTAGGTTTTCGCTATCGTAAAAACTACATATGCTTTGGAGGCTACGTAGTCTTTAAGAGATCGAGTAGGGAGAAGGGAAATAGATGTCCAAAATTCAGGTGTTTTTAGCAGATGACCATGCACTTGTACGGGAAGGATTTCGGCGTATTTTAGAACAGGAAAAAGATATATGTGTCATTGGCGAAGTGAACAGCGGCAAAAGCCTCATTGAGCAAATTGAGAATGGGCTACGCCCCGACGTCATTTTGATGGACATAAATATGCCAGAAATGACCGGTATAGAAGCAACAAAGCGCGTAGGTAAACTATTGCCCAATGTACCTGTGATAGGGCTTTCGGCTGAAGAGGAAGATGAAGTTTTAGAAGAGATGGTCAACGCCGGCGCATCGGATTATCTCGTTAAATCGTCCGGCTCCACCGAGCTACTCAATACAATCCGCAAAGTCCATCTGGGGCAAGGTAATTTAGGGAACTCTGTTCTCAAAAGAGTAAGGCAGAAGGCTCGTCATCGTAAAAAAGCAGAGAGTAAAACCCCACGTACAGCTCAGACTCCAGATGAGTTAACGCGGCGCGAGCTTGATGTTATGACACATCTCACACTTGGTCATACAAATCGCGAGATTGCGCATAAGCTGTATATTTCCGAGCGAACGGTTCAAACACATCTTAGCAATATCTTTCATAAAATACAGGTAACTAGCCGTACAGAAGCTGTTCTCGTTGCTGTTCGGCAAGGATGGTTAGTAGAGAGCTAAAGAAAATAGATAGATTATATAAAGCCAAAATAAAAAGGGGCGCTGAACGCAGCGCCCCTTTTTATTTTGGCTTTATATAATTTTGGAACTAGGATATATTCGCGGCGACCATATCCGCAAGCTCATCTGGAATCTTTGCAACTTGCGCACCAGCAGCTTGTAACGCGTCCATCTTCTCGGCGGCCGTCCCTTCGCCACCCGAAATAATTGCGCCAGCATGACCCATGCGACGTCCCGGAGGCGCAGTCTGACCCGCAATAAAGGCCGAGACAGATTTACTCATGTGATCCTTGATGAACTGAGCAGCCATTTGCTCATCGGTGCCACCAATCTCGCCAATCATCACAATTTGCTCTGTGCCTGAGTCTTCCTCGAACATCTGCAAAATATCCAAGAAATTTGTGCCGTTAATCGGATCGCCACCAATGCCAACCGCGCTGCTTTGGCCAATCCCGCGTGCGGTCAACGCATAGACAAGCTCGTAGGTTAACGTACCCGATTTACTCACAACGCCTACATTCCCCGGCGTGTGAATATGACCAGCCATAATCCCAACCTTGGCCTCGCCCGGCGTAATCAAGCCCGGACAATTAGGGCCAACCAAGCGTGCGCCCATTGTATCAAGATACGCTCGAACCTTCACCATATCGAGCACCGGAATATGTTCGGTAATACAAACAATCAGCTCAATACCCGCATCTGCCGCTTCGATAATCGAATCCGGTGCCGCAGCAGCTGGAACAATAATAAAGCTTGTATTTGCGCCCGTCGCCTCGACTGCATCGCGTGCCGTATCAAAAATAGGTACATTGCGCGTTGCCCATTCGCCACCCTTACCCGGACGGATACCGGCCACAACCTGCGTGCCATACTCCAACATCTGTTCGGTATGAAAAGTACCCTGCCGCCCCGTAATACCGTGGACAACAACCTTTGTATCTTTATTAACTAAAATGCTCATGCGCTCTCTCCTTTTGCGGCTGCCACGGCCTTCTGCGCCGCATCGGACAAGCTAGTGGCTGTAATTACATTCTTTAAATTTGCATCAGCCAAAATCTGTCGCCCTTCCACATCATTCGTTCCAACCAAGCGGATCACAAAGGGAACATCCGTCTCGATTGTATTAATTGCCTCAAGGAAGCCTTTCGCCACATTGTCGCAGCGAGTAATGCCGCCAAAAATATTGATCAACACAGCCTTTACGCGATCATCCCGAAGAATGATGCCCAGTGCCTGCGTTACCTTTTCGGCACCAGCACCGCCACCTAAATCAAGAAAGTTGGCCGGTTCACCGCCAAAATGCTTGACAATATCCATTGTCGCCATCGCCAACCCAGCACCGTTGACCAAACAGCCAATCTCACCATCCAAATTGATATAGCTCAAGCCAGCTTCATTGGCCTCTACCTCAGCCGGATCATCCTCGCTCGGATCGTGCATCGCCTGTAGCTCAGGATGACGATAAAGCGCATTGTCATCCAGCACAATCTTGCCGTCTAGCGCCATCACTTTGTTATCCTCAGTGATCACCAGCGGGTTGATCTCAACCAGATTCGCATCCTGCTCTACAAAAACTTCATATAGCCCACGCGCAATCTTAATAAAGTCCGCAGCATGTTCTTTGGGTAAACCAATTCCCTCTGCCAAAATACGAGCCTGATAGTCGCGCAAGCCTAAGAATGGATGGACCGAAACCTTAATAATCTTCTCAGGCGTTGTCGCCGCAACCTCTTCAATATCCACACCACCTTCGCTGCTCGACATCAGCACCACGCGGCGGTTCGCTCGATCCAGCACTGCGCCAAGATAAATTTCAGTCGCAATCGCTGAAGCCTCATCCACCAAAACTGTTTTGACCGTCAGCCCCTTAATTTCCATGCCCAAAATCTGCTCGGCCATCTGTTCCGCTTCATCGGGCGTTTTGGCAAGCTTTATGCCGCCAGCCTTGCCACGACCACCAACCAAAACTTGGCTCTTAACAACAACAGGACCACCTAATTTTTCAGCCACTGCACGTGCTTCCGCAGGCGTTTCAGCGACATCGCCACCAGGGATGGCAATCCCATATTTGGCGAAAATACGCTTTGACTGGTATTCGTGTAAATTCAAGCTGCATCCTCCTTACTAATTTTACTAATAATCTTTATTTATCTAATAATCTTTATTAATAAAGTAAATTCTTATTGGATACTATTTATAATCTAGTACATTCATTCAATTGATTATAGTCACCCACACAAACAAATACCAAATTTCTGTCCACACCTCACAATTAATCCGATGATTTCTTCGACAAAGCAAACTCCGTCTCAACGCTTGCAGAAAATTATCTGCCCGTGGTAGCATCCACAAGTTATGAAGAAACTTGTCCAAAAAAAGAGCCTATTACTCGTGCTCGCCGCGCTGCTGCTCTACGCGGCCACAATCGACACTGGTCTCGAGCCGCGCGAGCTAGAAGGCGGCGACCTGATCACCCACCAGTACGCGCAAGTGCAAGCGCGCCCCAGCAACGCCCCCGGCTATCCCATCTACACAATGGGCGGCTGGGCTTGGTCCCACAGCATCCGCGCGCTTTCACAACTTGTTGGCAACCCGCAGCCCAACCCATTACCCATCCTCAGTGCGTACAGCACCTTCTGGGCCATCATCGCGCTCTGGCTCTTGTATCAAATTATCCACCACCTCACCCGATCAAAACCGCTCGCGTGGATCCTCTCGGCCTTTCTCGCCGTTACCTACTTTTTTTGGTATTACGCCACCACAATCGAACAATACAGCAGCGCAGTCGCCCAAACCGTCGCCATCCTCTACGTCTATTTACTTTGGCGCAAATCGCCCACAAAATCGCACAAACTACTGCTGCTGCTCGCCTTCCTCTGCGGCATCTCACTCGCCCACATGCTCACCGTTGCCTTCATCGTGCCGCCGCTCATCATCGTCGTGCTGCTCGACAACTCGCACCTTCAATTTTGGCGGCCTCTTTTTTGGAAAAGCAAGCGGCAGATCGGCAACTTTGTGGCCGTCATCGGGGCGGGGATCCTGCCGCTGCTTAGCTACCTATACGTTTACGTACGCGGGGCAGCACACCCCGAGTGGTGGGGGAACGGAGAGTGGACCACGGCCAATCAGTGGTTTTGGGCCTTCATTAGCACCGCGCAGGGGCGCGAAGAGCTTAGTTGGGGCTTACAGCCAGACGCCCCGTTTTGGGGAGGCGGTTTTCCTGAGTTGATCTGGCAGGAGTTGAGCATTCCGCTTTTCGTTTTGGGCATCCTCGGCATCGCATTTTTAGGACGACGGCTGGCTTTTGTGCTCTACACAACGCTCATCATCTACGCGCTCTTCTGCTGGGCCTATCGTCTGGGCAACTGGTTCCAAGTCATCCTGCCCGCCTACCCCCTTATTCTGATTGGCGTGGCGCAAATCATTCACAAAGTGCTTAGCATTCTGCGTCAAACAGCGCGCGCCAAAATAGTCCAACAAGCCGCAACCGCGCTTGTCTACGCACTGCTCATCGGCGCAATCCTCTGGCGCGGGTCCACCTCCCTTGCACAGGGCGTCAACAGCCGCAACCGCGCCGAAGACACCGCCCTGACTACCGCCCAAACGTTGCTCGATCCGCTGCTTCCAAACCAAACGCTTCCGCAAGACGCAGCCCTCTTCGGTGCGCTCGACGAAACGCTGGCGCTCCAATATCTCAACCAAATCTGGCGCATCCGCCCCGACCTCAGCGTGATCGACCGCCGCGAAGTCGCAGCCCGCCTCCAGCAGAGCAGCGCCGATAATAATGAATTCAGCACACCTATTTTTGCCACCCGCCGCGCCGCCCGCCGCCTCTACGACGAACTCATGTTGCCGCGCCGAAACTACGGTCTCGATCTGCGCCTAAGCAGCCACGGCCCAGACTGGGTGCGCGTGCAACCCAGTAGCGAGCCTGTGGGCAATCAACCTTTCCCACGCGTGCGCCTCGACCAACAGATTTTGGATGAAGTTTTTCTCGTAGGGTACGATCTCGATATAGGGAAAAGTGGTTCGCAGCAGGCGCTCTTTGTCACGCTCTACTGGCGACTGCCAACTGGCACATGGCCAGCCGGCCTATCGCTCAGCGTGCGCCCAACCAATGACGGCGCATTCGTGCTCGATCCAAACAGCGAACAACCAAACGCCATCATCCAGCAAGATAATGGCGAGCCAATGCAGGGGCTATTCGATCTGCTGCGTCTCCAGCCAAACGACACCATCGCCGATCCATACCGTATTCCGCTCTCTACAGGCAACAAACGCATGGCAAACGGCGCACTGGTAATTTTATATCGCGTCACCGAAAGCGGCTTCGAAAACGTGGCCGAGATCCGGCTAGAGTAGCGACATCAATCCGTGGAACAATGAATAAGCCACCAACGTTCTGTAAACATGATAAAAAAATTTAAGCGGACGACTTTTATATTATTGCTATTGATTATATGTGCGTAGCCAGCAGCAAAGGCGCAGGCAGTTAACTGTGCGCCGCTGAATGCCGAGCGCCTTCAAAGTGGGCTGAAACAATTTTCACTTGTTTTTATTGGGGAAGCCACTGCGGTCGACTCTTCCGATTCAAATATTATCCAAAATCAGATGGCTCATTATCGAGTTGATCATATTTTTAAGGGGAAAGTAACAGAGAACTATTCAATCAAGGCTAGTCTTTGGCTGGAACCATTTGTTGGCTCTACTTATATCATGTTTATTGACTCGCTAGATGAGCCATTGTTCGACAGCCCCTTTTTTGCCGCGGGGTGCCGTAACTCAGTTATTGCTAATCTAGATTTTGATTATATGGCATAATTAGGAGAGGGCTATGAGCCGCTGTCTGGGGGTGAAAAAAATTGAGCTAACGGAGTCAATGCCACAAAAGCTGCAACAGGGTCGGGATAGTCAAAAGCCAGATAGATCACTGCTGATTAGCGCGCTGATTACTGTTGGTGCTGCCGCTGCCGCTACAATGATCAGTTATCATTTCCTACGCAGTAAAAGCCACACGACAGATACGGACATTGTATAGTCATTTTCCGAACAGAAAAAGTTCAAAAGAAAACAGCAGGTGAAACGCAAAACCGTTCTGCCAACATCCTAATCTGGCGTACATTCAGCTGGCGTTTTTCATTGAGTATTTCCGATACCACACCCTGCGTGCCAACTTCTGGTAAATCGGACTGACCAAGCCCATGCTCGTCCATTAAGTATTCAAGCATATCGACACCGCCGCTAACTGGCATCATAATATGCTCTTCCTCATAGACATGAATCAGCGTTCCCAATGTATCGAGCAACTCATAAAGAGGATGGGCTTCATTCGTTCCGACATCATCAAGCAATAAATTGAGGCGCTCTATCGCAGCATCGTACTCATCTTCATTTTGTATTGTAAGTATCGGGCTAATTGCTTGCCAGTGTGCGTGCAAATCTCTTGTTAAAACAGTCATTTCTTCCATGCCCCTTTATCATATTCTGCATGTGTCAGCACGTGACGAACATATACTTTCCCGCGATTGAAATAAATCGAAGCGATCAATCGGTAATTCTTTCCACCAATATTGAATATGGTCAGGTCACCAACTTTGTCCACCAAGGGGAAAGTGTGCCTCAACTCTATAAAAACCCTCGAACTCTGCCTGGGCAACAATTCTATACCAACGTTGCAGCAAGCTTTCTGAATCGGGATGCTGCTGCCAGAATTGCCTTAGTGCTTTGCGCGAGATGATGTGCATGAATCTGTTTTATCTCATTTTGAGATAAAATACAAGTAGGCTGGCAAAATCTATCAAGGCTATAAAGAAACAAAACCTACACCCCAATATCCTCATTCCACAGTTCGGGCTTGGTCGCGATAAATTCTTCCATCAACGCGATACACTCAGGAACATTTAAGATCACCACTTCGACCCCGCGCGACCGCATATACACCTCCGGGCCTTGAAAAGTCACATTCTCGCCAATCACAACCTTTGGGATCTTGTAGAGCAGCGCGGTTCCGCTGCACATATCACATGGTGAGAGCGTCGAATAGAGCACAGTCCGCTGATACTCTTTGGCCGTCAAGCGCCCCGCATTCTCCAAGCAATCCATCTCTGCGTGCAGAATCGCGCTGCCCTTCTGCACGCGCTGATTATGGCCTCGCCCCACAATCTCACCATCAATCACCAAGACCGATCCAATAGGGATCCCGCCAGTAGCCAATCCTTTACGCGCCTCTTCCAACGCAGCCTGCATAAAGTTATCCATAAGATTCTCCTATCGGATTCATTGTATGGGCAACAGACCGCACAAGTGGAATGTTCTTGCCCATATTCACTGCGTGCAGCGAAGATTCATACTGTGCGTCATCAACTTGCGCGAATCGAGCAATCCCACCCGAGCGCAGGAACTGTTCGCCCTCATTTGTTTGGTTCAGGTCGAGCAATAGTTTTTGGATCTCCTGCGCCAAGTCGTGCGGCACATTACGGCTGATAATCAGTGGGGGTGCAGCGTATGATGGCAAAAGCATAATCGGGCGCAATTGCTCGCAAATTTCTGGCTCCTCGCTTTGATACCAGTGCCAAACCGAGCTATCAATCGCGGCGCAATCCGCACTGCCCGCAGCCACTATATGGGTAGATTTCACATGTCCGCCAGATGCAATCGCCGTATCAAAATAGCCTTCTTTAAAACCCAGTGACTCAAGGTAAGCGCAGATGGTATGATACCCTGAAAGCGAGACCGTTTCGTTATAAGCAAAACGTGTGCCTCGCAGATCTGCAAAGGTTTGATAAGCACTTTCGGCATGAACAACCAAATACGAAAAATAGACAGGCTGATTTTGATAGATCGGCGCGCTAAACAGAGGTGTTGCCAGCAGATCAACGCTGCGATTTGGCTGTTGCATCAAATTTGCATAGGTCGCAGCACAGACCCATGAAATATCTATCTCACCAGCAGCAGCCATTTGATAACATCTGTTCCAGCCCTCAACATTTGATTCGTCAACAGAAATGTAACGAAAGGCAACGTCCCATTTTCTACCCAGTTTTTCAGTTAAATAGCACCCAATTTTAGCCGTCATGTCGAAGGTGTTTGCGGCTTGGCAGGATGTAATGGTTAATTCTTTTGTCATGGGTACTCTTAATGGTGTGTAGAGCACGACCATCTAAAAGATCGTGCGGTATTTTTACGTGTCAATATATTGTGGTGTGTGGAGCAAGATTCCCTAGTGCGAACGGTCTACCGAGTGTAATAGTCGGGCGTAATGTAGCGTGCTAGTGCAAAGATCACACCCTGCTCAAAGCTATCCGCGCGTTGGATCAAACCATCGGTCAAAATACCGTTGGCACCTTGTGCATGTTTTGTATCCGTACGCTGCGTCAGCTTATCCATTACCGGGCCAAGCTCACCGCCAGCGCGGATTTGCTCAGCCACAGTTGTTGGGAGCAAAATCCGGCTTGTACAAGCAAGCGAAATTCCAGAATGGGCGAGTACCGCTGATTGAATGTTCTTGTGGGGAACAGATAAAAGGTCAGACACAAATGACCGATCCACCACCGCAACCCAGCCGCACAAAAACATGCCGTAGACTGTGTCCGCAACGCTGCCCTCTAATCCCAATCCAAAATCGGCATCAAGTTCTACACGCGAAAACAGGGCACGGTTCACCGCACCCTGAATTGCTTCGTCATCATTTAACGGCTGATCGCGCACGCCAGAGGGTGCATCAACTGTTTCGATTGTCGCTTTAGGCCAGACTTGCTGCACAGCATTGCGCACTGCCCGCAACTTTGCAGGATTTTTTGAGCCAACAGCAATCTCGGGATTCCGACTGGAATGAGATGTATCGTGCTTAGGGTTACCAGAAGCCATCTTCTTCATTGAACCCTTCTGCTTGACACGCTTGCACCAGAGAGGCAATTATCTTATCGTGCGCATGTCCATTCGATATGACCAATCCATTGTGGGCGCGCACATCTGCATTATTATACGTTATTTCCCCGCCCCAACAATCCGTCATTCTACCGCCAGTCGCTTCGATCAGCGCGTGCGGCGCACACATGTCCCACTCTTTACAACCAGGCGCAGCATGAGGATAGAGATCGGCTAGCTGACGTGCCAGCAAACCAACTTTGATGCCAACACTACCGCTAATGCGCTCGCGGCTAATGCGCAATTCACGCGCAACTTGATCCACCACTTTGGGGCGATGGCTACGGCTACAAACCATTATCATATCACGCGGATCGGAAGTATCGCTGACTGCTAAACCATATCGTTCCTCCCCATCCTGCAGAAATGCGCCATGCCCTACCGCTCCTGCATAGAGCAAGTTTGATACAGGTTCAATGATTACGCCCAGTGCAGGCGCACCACCAATACTCAACCCAATCATGATTGAAAATTCATCATTGCGCGAGATGAACTCTTTTGTTCCATCAAGGGGATCAACGATCCACACCCGTTCTTTGTCCAGCCGCGAGAGATCATCTTCTACTTCCTCAGAAAGCAATCCATCATCTGGGAATTCTTCCATAAGGCGCTTGACGATATGGCGATTCGACGAACGGTCTGCTTCAGTTACCGGCTCATCATTTTCTTTGTACTCAATATCTGCTGCGCCGACGTAAAATGTGCGCACGATTGTGGCCGCTTCAAGTGCTAAGTTAGAAACAAACTCTAACTCGCGTGAGAGGTTAATCTTCTTTTTTTTGCTTGCTTTTTTTGCCATATTTTCTACTCACACCCTTCTCTATTGCTGTGATAAATACTGCTCTTGCGATATGTAAATGGCAGAACTAGAGGTAAATACCACGATTATTTGGTCAGCTTTCCTCTGTCTTAGGTAAGGTTACAGCACAACGAAAGCCGAGCCATGGCTCCGTTGTGGTATTGTCTAGCACAACATTTCTGCTGCTACGAAGCAATTCTGGATCATCCATGTACGATCCCCCTTTTACCGTAAATGTTTGATTCTCTCGTACACGATAAAGCGGTATTGAATCACGAGAAGTGGTCCACTCGGCTACATTGCCAGCCATATCTGTTGCACCGGTTGGTGTTGTGCCAACAGGATGATAGGTGCCAACCTCCTTTGTGTCTGCTATATCGTTCAAATTGCTGTTTGCATATTGCGGCAGAAATGTGTTGCCCCATGGATAATCAAATCGGCGCTGCGTGGCGGGCGCTACACTCGCTGCAATTTCCCACTCCACTTCGGTGGGCAATCTTTTTCCCGCCCATTCACAATATTGCCGAGCCATTAGCCAGCTCACATTGACAACTGGATGACGATCGTAAATTGGATTGAGAAAATATTGAGGTCGACTGTTGCTGCTGTTGTCTGATGGTGGAGTGCAGCCACCTTGCTGTACGCAAAGACGATAACTTCGGTTTGTAACCTCTGTCTGCTCGATGGCAAAGGCTGGCACAAAAAAGTTGTTTTCAGGTACACCAAATAAGAGTCGCCCCGTGATGTAGCTGCCTTCTGGTATCGTTGCCATACCCGTGAGATCGGCACGTTGGGCACGTAATGAGTAAACGCTAGCAAATACAGGGATCAGCAACATGAGTAAAAGAATACGCCCGGCATTCCATTTCATTGCATGAGAAGTTGCCGTCACAATTGTCGCAGCGGACTCAAGTTCTGCGCTAGTTAAAAGGACATTGCTGTTAAGCTGATGGAGGGCGGCAGTCGCTAATTGACGACGATGCGCTGAAAGGGTATTCAAATTATAGAGAAGATCATCTTCCAAAAGTAACTTCCACTCTTCCGAATCATGATCTTCGCGCAATAGATGCCAAAGCACCTTTGTTGGCAGTGGATTCTTTTTGAATAGCAGCGCCTCTTTCATCAAATACGCAGTACGGTCAGGATCAGTTTGGTAATGCAGTGCCGTTACCATCCCGCGCCGATAGCGTAGAGCCGTGCGCAACAGCAAAGTACGGTGCGCTTCGTCTAGCGAATGTCCGGCCTGCAATACAAGTAGTCCATTGCGCAGCAGTGCCTTTGAAGGGATTTTACTCTCTATCCACCACTCTTCAAGCGCATTGTCCAAGTTCTGCCGTACAGATTGAACACGCGGACCAGCATCATCGCGTTGATAAACTTCCGCCAATGTGCTAACGGCTGATGTTGCCGAAATGGTGGATCTTTCATACGGTGACTCTATCTCTTGCCGAAGTGGCACAGGCTGCTGGTGACCAGCTTCAACGCTTTCAATAGGCTCCAGCAGAGGAGCATCATACTCTGATTGAGGTATAGAATGATCAGATTCCGAGAACGCTAGCCGCTCGTATGGAGATTTGGAAGTTGGCGTTCTATCTTTCGGCTCAACTGTACGAATTTCGGTTAATCGCTCGCTTGGCCTGCGAAAAATTACGTCATCAGCACGATCAGATGAGATCACATTAGCTCTGTTTGGTTCTGTGTGAATATTGTCGCTTGGTTCGATTACCGAATCCTCAATTGGATTTGAAGCAGCTCTGTTTTTCTCGTGTAAATTACTGGTTGTTTGCGAAGATTTTGGAACAAACGGCTGATGTGCGAGTGTTACCATGGAGTCTAGCTGATACCCCGCAAATGAGTCGCTTTGGCCGATATTTAGTCTGCCATCCACAATATTGCCATCCACAATATCATCATCTGCACTACTGCCACGAAAGGTGCTGTTGTCTATAGCGCCCTCATTTATCTGGGGAACAGTTGACCCATCGTATGCTTGTTCGAAGAAATCGGGTAGCTTATTATCTACTGGGGAACCAGATGTCCGCTCGTCGCGCGTAGATTCTGGCTCAGTAGATTGTGGCCCGGTAAATGGAGGTTTGTAGGAAGGATTAGATGACTCGCTCTGCGAGAATTCATTGCTATCAGATTTACGCGTGGATTTACGCGAAGAAGAGGGAAGACGCCAGTCTGTCATTTAACAATTGTATACACTGTACTAACAAACGCAAAATTTAGCAGGGGAGGTCAATTAAATCAAATGCGCAACAAAAAAAGAGTTTTAAACAGTAACGTTTCCCCCGATAGCGGCTTTCACCGCAACGTTACCATCTAAAACTCTCTGGCGCAATTGTATATGAGGTTACAAGATTTGTCAAATCCAAATACCGTTTTGTGCATATTTATGCTTGACGAGATGTTCTGAATTCTTGAGACCTTCTCAATCCCTAGAAAAGTGCTCTTTCACTTTTGCAGTCTGATAGTAACTGCTTAATAAACAAAGATGACTGTTTGTCTTCACTTCGATAAGCGTTCAGTGCAAAGCGACCATAGCCAAGCTGTAATGAGGCAAAATAAAAAGAGAGCTACAAACAATAACGTTTCCCCCGATAGCGGCTTTCACCGCAACGTTATCATCTGTAGCTCTCTGTCCTCAGTATACATGAGGTTTTATTGGCTGTCAAGTGGTAATATCCACGAATTTTACACGAATATAGTACAAATTGCCGTCACACCTTACGAATATCGTTTTAATTCGTAATGAAAACGTTACATAAAATCATTTCGAGTTTAAAATTGAGATCAATCGACTCGAATCAACTGAATTTGCAAATAATATATAATACCCTAATAAAATTTACTGTACGAATACCTTTTATTTGGTATACGGATTGATATACGAGTACTAAACCGACAAGAGCCAGCCGGAATCCATGTAAAGTTATTTCTGTTTTTCGAGATCCTAGTGGTTGATGGCACGCTCAACCACTAAGATTCAGTTGAATCGGTATTCTGTTATCATTTTCGAAGGTTCTTAACGAGGAGTCCACTGGTACTTGATGATATAGATACCCGAATGCAGATGTCGTCCTCAACATCTTCTCTTCACGGACACGGTCCATCCCATATTCAGTCTCTAGGAGCAATTGCTGAAAAAAAGAGCGGATCTCCAAATTGCTCTATGCCATAGCTGCCAATCATCTCTTTTGTAGATTCGGAAATCAGCCAATCTACGAAACTGTTCGCCAACTCATCTTGAATATGTGAGCCCTTTTCCGGATTCACCACCATCACACCATAGGGATTCAGCAGGCGCTCATCCCCTTCGACCAGCACTGCCAGAGATAGCCCGTTATCTATCCGTTTTAAATATGTGCTGCGATCACTCAATGTATAGGCTTGCAATTCATCTGCAATCGTCAACACCGCACCCATCCCCTGACCCGCAGAGTTATACCAATCCTCTCCATTCTCAACGCTATTAGGATCGACATCAGCAGCAGACCACAGCACAAGCTCACGAATGTGTGTCCCCGAATCATCCCCGCGCGAAACAAACATCGCGCCAGAACCGGCCACCGCAGCCAGCGCAGCCGCTGCATCCGCACCGCCACCGATTCCCGCTGGATCGTCTACTGGGCCAATGAGCACAAAATCGTTTGCCATCACATCCTCCCGCCGGATCCCGTGGCCCGCGGCCATAAACTCATCTTCGCGCGAGCGCGCGTGGACCAGCACAACATCGGCATTGCCATCTTCACCTAGCTTCAGCGCCTGTCCCGTTCCTACCGAAACCACATCCACAGTTACATCATGTTTGGCTTCAAAATCGGGCAAAATGAAATCAAGCAGACCCGAATCATAGGTGCTGGTCGTCGTCGCCAAAATTAACGTTGGGCTACTGGACTCAGGCGCAGGCTCATCCACCGAACCAGCCGCACACGCCACAACCAAGGAAATAACCAAAGCAATAACCAACCACAAACCGAATGCTAAAATTAATTGTCTTCGAAATCCACCCATACTATATATATACCTCATATATACCTTGTCATTGCCCAATCTCCAACACCAGTCCCTAGTCCCCAACATCAATAAACCATCTCGCCACGCACAAATGCACCCGTCCGTGCATCTTGTGGATCCTCGAAGAACGCTTCTGTCTGCGCCACTTCAACCACCTCGCCATCCAGCAAAAGCAGCACTCGATCCGCCAAGCGTCTTGCTTGAAACACATTGTGCGTTACCAGTACAATCGTTGTGCCAGCCGACTCTTTGACCGATTGAGCAATCGATTCGATACTCGCCACATTTTGCGGATCCAAATTCGCCGTCGGTTCATCCAGCAGCAGCACATCCGGTTCTATCACCAGCGCCCGCGCTAACGCAACCCGCTGCATCTCTCCACCAGAGAGCTTGCGTGCCGACTGCTTTGCCAAATCTGCCAGCCCAACTTGTGCCAGTGCCGCCATCACCAACTCTGCATCATCTTTCCCGCGCAAAGTTAATCCGTATCGTACATTCTCATACACGCTGCGCGACAGCAGCGCTGGGCGCTGAAAGACCGTTGTAATTCGTCGTCGCACGGCTAGTGGAATGGATTTATCTGCACCGAAAAGCTGCTCTTCAAAACGGATCTCACCACTCGACGGTAGCTCCAAAAAATTCAGCAGCCGCAGCAACGTACTCTTACCCGAACCACTTGGCCCCACAACCCCCAATATTTCACCACGCGCAACGGCCAGCGAATCAACGTGCAGCACGCGCCGCCCTTCATACACTTTAGTTATATTATTTAGTTGAAAGATGGAAGATTGAGTGGGATACAAATTGGGGCCATCACTTTAGTGGCTAAAATCTAAACAGTTCCTTGCAGCCGCAGCATTAACAAATTACTTAAAAAAGCCAGCGACAGCAAAATTAACCCGAGCGCAATTGCCAAGTCAAATTCACCTTTACGCGTCTCCAGCACAATTGCCGTCGTCAGTACCCGCGTTTTGTGATCGATATTGCCGCCGACCAACATCACCGCGCCAACCTCCGCGATCACGCGGCCAAAGCCAGCCATAATTGCGACCGCAACGCCCGCACGCGCCTCACGCAAAATCGTCAGCGTCATCTGCCACGACGTTGCGCCCAGCGCTACAATCTGCCGCCGCAACTCCGCATCCACCGCCATCACCGCCGCCATCGTAAAACCAGTCACAAGCGGTAACGCAATAATCGTTTGCGCAAAAATCATTGCTGCCGGCGTGAACAAAGTTGGCACCAAGCCAGAGTCCATACCGCCCAGAGGTCCACTGCGCGACAAAAGTAGATAGACAAAAAGACCTGCTACCACCGGCGGCAGTCCCATGCCCGTATAGATCAGCAGCGAAACCAGCCGATGCCCGCGAAAATGATTTAGCGCCATCTGCGCACCAAGCGGCACCCCGATTAGCGAACTAAAAAATAGCGCCAACCCTGACACTTGAAACGACAGCAGTACAATTTCGGCTAAGTCGGCATCGCCGCGCAAAATTAAATTAAAGGCTTCGAGTAGACCAGTGAGCATTTTGAATAGAAAATTCCTGGGTAGAGAAAAAGTCGTGATTCATGGCATTGGATGATTGTTGTGCTATGGATATGGGATGAATTATGTCAGACGCTCTACCGCTGTCGCTTGTCGTAGCAAATCCAGAGTATCTATCCACAAATCACGTCCCACGAATCAAACCTCCGCCAAAACCTGACCCATCTGCGCCGTACCATACCCACCCAGCGCCTCGACCCGACCCGCAAAACCAGACGCTCGGTCACCAATAATTTCCAGCAGCGGAGCCAGCAAATCGCTCTCATAATATTCTTTCAGGATCACCAAATCATAGCGTTCATTTAGCAGTGGGATAAAATCGAGATCCAATGCCCGCGCCGCACCCATGATCCCCAGTCCGCAATCCGCAGCCCCGCTCGCAACCGCTGCGGCTACCGCCAGATGCGTGTACTCCTGACGTTCGTAGCCCTGTATGGCTCTCACATCGATCCCCGCGCGCTTCAACTCGTAATCAAGCAATACCCGAGTCCCCGCGCCCCGCTGTCGATTGACAAACGCAACGTCATCGCGCGCCAGATCCATCAATCCAGTTAGCTTTTTTGGGTTCCCCTTTGGTACAATCAACCCCTGCTCACGCTGCACAAAACCCAGCAGCACAACCGAGATTCCATGGGGCGTCAGCAGCCGCTCAATATAATCCACATTGTAAATGCCGCTCTCTTCATCCAATAAATGCGCGCCCGCCATATGCGCCTCGCCCCGTTGTAGCGCCAGCAGACCGCTCAAACTGCCCACGTGCGCCGAACTCAGTGTTAAATCAGGGTGCCCGCGCCGCAATTGATCCGCCAGTAGATCCAGCGTGAGATCGTGGCTACCAATTGCCATAATCGTGCGATCAATCGACTGCGGCGGGCGCATCAACGCCACGCGCACTGTCTCGCCCGCATCGTGACCCTCTGAGAAGCGCGGGATCGTCACGATACCGTCCGCCTTCACCAGCGACATAATCACCCCCGCGCCGCGACCCAAAGGCGTTGCCACCACGCGCTCGCCCACACGGCCAACCGTCATGCGTACAAACTCATCCTCGCCCATCGGCGAATGCGTCTTACGCGTCAGCGTCGCGTCAATCGTTGGCGGCTGCGGTGGCTGCATCCCCTGCCAGCGGAAAAGCAGCGGCTTGATAATTCGTTCGAACGTCATCGCCGCCGACACCGGATAACCTGGAACGCCCACAAGCGCACGCCCCTCACCGCCTTCTGTTTGGGCTGTTCCTAAAATTACCGGATGCCCAGGCCGAATCGCGATACCGTGAACCTGTAGCTCGCCTAACTCGCGCACAATCGCCGACGTGTAATCCTCGGACCCTGCCGACGACCCCGCGTTAATCACCACCAAATCATGCGTCTTCAGCGCATCAGCCACAGCCACCTTGATCGCATCGAACTTGTCCGCCACCACCGGCAGGCGTGTCACCTGGCAGCCAGCTTCCGTCGCTAGGGCACCCAGTACAATCGAATTGTACTCAATAATATCGCCTGGCTTCAGCACATCGCCCGGCGCAACAAGCTCTGTCCCCGTCGGCTGGATCGCCACTCGCGGCTTGCGATAGACCATCACATCGGCATGACCGCTGCCCGCAATCGCACCCAGATCCTGCGGGCGCAGCTGATGATTGGCGGCCAAAACAAGCTCCGTCGCCACCATATCCTCGCCCATTGCGCGCACGTGCCGCCATGGGGCCGTTGCTGCCAAAATTTCGATAGACTCCACATTATCAACCGTGCGCAGCTGCGTCTGCTCGATCATAATCACCGCATTCATGCCCGCGGGCAGCGGATCGCCGGTGTCTACGGGCAGCGCCTCGGTGCCAACCGTTAGCAAGTTGGGCGATGTCTCGGTTGCGCCGTGGGTCGAATCGGCGCGCACCGCGTAGCCATCCATAGCCGATGCGTGATAGTGCGGCGACGAGATCTTGGCCCAGACCGGCTTCGCGGTTACCCGCCCCAATGCGTCCGCCACCGCAACCGTCTCGCTCCCGCGTGGAGCCAGCAGCCCCAGCGAATCGAGCGCAGCGTGCCACGCGTTCAGCGCAGCATCAAGCGCCACATCGTGCAGATACATATTTCGGTCTTTTAAGTCCATCGGCGAGCCAGCATTAGTCATTAAAGTCAATTTCTTTACTAAATTTTGCATTCATAATAAGTGCTGCGCCCGCGTCCTTTGCGCTCGATTATGCCTAACTCAATTAACTGCTTAAAATCGAGACTACGGGTTGCCTTTGCGCGTTGCGCCTCTGCATCATAAAGTTGATCGGTCACATAACCGTTGGCGTCGATCAGATCCAGAATAAGCTGATGGTGCGCCCGCAAGCCCTGATCGGGTCGATGGCCGCGCGCCGTAAGTTGATCTTCTAGCCGCTGCAACTCATCCAAAATTTCTTCGGCAAAATATTCTAGTTATAGCGTAAAATCGAGTGTTGCGCCCACCATTTGAAAGTAGCGAGTAACGTTTTGGTTGTATTAATTCTCGAAATTGAGTAGCGAGAAGATATTAACGCCCATTCCCAAAAGAAGCTGCTTCATCATCATACGCGCCGTACGTCCATTACCGTTTACAAATGGGTGGATCACTACGAACTGTTTTGTGAAAGATGCCCGCCAAAATGAGCGGATCCAGACGTTCTGCTTGTGTCTGCACAAAGGCCACAAGCTCATCCATTAACCGCGGCACGTCATCATGGTCGGGCGGCAGAAAACGACTTTGCTGCTGCTGCGTGGCTCGCGCACTACAATCGGCTCGCGTCGCCATTGCCCCGTGTGCTCCTTGTGTAGCAAACCGTTCATCACACCATGGTGAGTTGCTAAAATCTGCGCCACCGTAAATGGTTTATCCCTTTTCTCGTTGAGCATTAGGAGCGTCCGAATTATAGTTCAACACTTCCTCGCTCTGCCTCGAATGTGCAGGTTGTCTCTTTAGCAGTCGCTTTACTTCGGTCAATGGTAGCGGGTTCCCTCGATGCTTGTGGATGCATATGTCGATATAACAAACGCATCCGAGAGCAAATCAGCGTGGACAACACCCAAAACCTAGCGCTTGTTTATCTCGTGTACTAATACCGTGATTCGTTTGATCAGGTTGAGCAGGTGTGATGAAACATGATTAAATATTGGGCCAGACATAAAAGTCTCCTTTCGTCTAATTATAGACGAAAATTAGACGATTATCAATCGACTCAATACAAATAAACCGTCACCCAGTCGCCCTCGGAAACGCCACCTGCGTCTAGCGGAACTTTGACTGCCCCCTGTGCATGGACTAACGTATAGATCAAGTTCGACTTGCCCAAAACGGGGACAGCCCAGAGTTCATGACCATTTTCTCCATCCCGCTCTTCGACCCGCACCTGCACATAATCTTCGCGACCGGCCACCGACGCAACGTTGCGCGCTAGCCGTGCCTGCATCTGACTGCGGGTGCTATCTGCCATACCATTTTTATCACCCATCAATAATCGAATTGTCGGTGTTACCAGCAGATCAAAGATCACCATGGCCGAGACCGGATTCCCCGGCAGCCCAAAGACAGGCTTGCCATTGCAAACGGCTACAATCGTGGGCTTGCCCGGCCGCACGCTGATGCCGTGAACCAACACACCTGGATCGCCTAAAGCGTCGATCACTTCGACGCTCATATCGCGATAGCTTACCGAACTGCCCGCGGACATCACGAGCATGTCGGCATCGGCTAACGCGGTTGTGGCTGTAGCTTCTAGCGTGGCGCGATTATCTGGCACAATGCCGTGCAAAATCGGCTCGCCGCCGGCACGGATAGCCAACGCACCCAGTGTATATGAATTGATATCGCGCACCTGCCCTGGCTGCGTCTCGACATCGGGAGACACAATTTCATCCCCCGTCGACAGGATCGCCACGCGCGGCGGTCGCGCCACCTGCACGCTCGTAATCCCCAACGCCAGCAGCGCGCCAATATCCTGCGGTCGCAACTGCCGCCCAGGGCCCAAAATTGGTTCGCCCTCAGCCACATCTTCGCCCACCCGTATCAGGTTCTCACCATCGGCCACCGCACGCAGCACCTCGATGCTGTGGCTGTCGACAGTTTGCGTTTGCTCGATCATCACGACCGCGGTCGAGCCCGCGGGGATCATGCCGCCGGTGTGAACCAATGCGGCTTCGCCCGACTTCAGCGCCAGCGTGCTGCGTTGGCCCATCGGCACCTCGCCTACCACTGTGAGAAACGCCGGTAACCCGTCCGAAGCACCGTACGTATCCGCAGCCGTTACAGCATAGCCATCCATCGTAGAGCGCACAAAATTCGGCAGATCTTGCGGCGCGGTCAATGGATGAGCCAACACACGATCGAGCGCGCCAAAAGTTGTCACATCTTCTATCTTCGGTTGGGGTTGTAGCTGTCCGAGCAAAAGTGCCCATGCCTCAGCCGGGGTGCGTACGGTAAAAAATTCGGCCATGGATAATAGTTTCGCTCATTCGTGAGGAGAGTGCAAAAAATGGGGTGTTCTGTTACTCTGGCAAGTAGGCGCGTAAGCACTTCTCGAAATCAACAGTTTTTTCTGCTATAATATTTACAAGAATTTGAACCTTGAGCCCTAGCGATTGAGATTCTATGAAGCTACAAAAACTGCCGATTGGCATTCAAACTTTTAGTAAAATCCGTGGAGAAGATTTTCTCATATCGATAAGACCGAGCAGATCCATCGGCTGATCACGTTGGGGGATTACTATTTTTTGTCGCGTCCGCGACGCTTTGGCAAATCGCTCACGCTTTCGACCATCAAATCAATCTATCTGGGGCAGCAAGAGTTGTTCGAGGGGCTTTGGATTGCGGAACAGTGGGATTGGACGCAGACAAACTCAGTGCTGCATATGTCGTTTAGCAGTGTCGATTATCAAGGTCTTGGATTGGAGGGTGGCATTCGGGCAATGCTCACGCTACACGCCAAAGAACATGGTGTTTTGCTAGAAAGTGAAACCAGCAAAAGTATGTTTTTAGAGCTGATCGGAAGGTATCGGTTCAAGGCAAAGTTGTCATCCTGATCGACGAATATGATAAGCCGATCATTGATTATTTCGATAATATTGAGCAGGCACGCGAGAATCAGCAGGTTCTCAAATCATTTTACTTAGTCATCAAAGATAGCGATCCGTATATTGAATTGCTGTTACTAACGGGCATTTCTAAATTCAACAAAGTATCTATCTTTTCGGATCTAAATAACCTGAACGATATTACATTCAATCGGCAATATTCTGATCTCGTTGGTTATACCCAATCGGAGTTAGAAGGAACATTTGAACCCTATATACAAAGGGCTATAATCGAGCTTAATATAGATCGCACCACCTTGTTAGAAAAGTTGCGCCAAAAGTATAACGGCTATTCTTGGGACGGGAATCGCTATGTTTACAATCCATGATGAAGAATTTCATGGCCCATTTCCATCATCTAAATATTGCAGCGTCCACGCCCATTCTTCAGGCGTGTTTGCGTTCATAAACGAACGAAATTCTGGGTCTAGCGGGCGGATCTCATCTTCTGTTACTTTGCGCACGCTCACTTTTGAGAAAAAGCGGGTAATCTTTCTTTCTTCTGCCGCTAGTTGTTCCCCTATTGTGGGCAAGCAGCGTCGGTGGTAGAGCGCGTGGAGCGTCTGTGCATAACCATCTACCATCGGCACGATCACATCAACATGGTCGGCCATTTTAGGTGCGATGGCGCTCTCCGCTCGTACTCTTACTCCTTCTCTTACTCTGTCCCCAGTATCCAAAGAAGTCGTCGAAGGAACCATCTCACACATCAGCTCAAAGATTTGCCGATTGACCAGCGGCATATCGCACGCCACCAAGATCGCCCACTCATCAACCGCTTCCAGAGCCGTTGCGATCCCGCCCAGCGCGCCCATGCCCGGATACGTATCGTGGATAAACTCGACCGGCTCCGCAATCTGCGCCTGCTCGATGAGTGCCCCGTCATTTGTTACAACCACCAATCGTTCCGGCGACAGCGGGCGCAGCCGTTCCGCAATGTGCGCAATCAATGAGCGTGGTCGCCCATCCGTATTGAGTATGGGCAGTAACGCTTTGCTCTGCCCCATGCGCCGACTTTCGCCACCGGCGTTAATAACCAAAGTAAATTTACTCATTATCTTTTGCCATCTGTCGCACCAATTTTGTTGGCCCTAACTTGAACGGCTCGTACCCATTCTTGTATGTTGCAAAGCCTATAACTAGTGGCGACTCTGTAAACGAAGCTTCTTCCCACTGCGATAGATAGCGCCCACCAAACTTGCGAATCCGCATAGTGATTTGCACTAGACCATAAACAAGCAGATTTGGCTTGGGCAGCCCCACCAATGCACGAAACTCATCATCAATCAAGCTGCTGATCAGCGGTACCACAATCCAGCCCAGCCAACTTGGCACAAACGCCTTGGCCGCGTCGACCAATCCCATCGTCACCTGATAGTTACTCTCCGCAAAGCATTGATTCTTCTGCTCATAATCCAAACGCCATGCTAGAAACGCATCGTACGATTCGGGGATCTCCTGAATGTGCATGGCCTCGCCCATCTTGTGATAGATGTTGTACAGCGCATTCTTCTCGTGGGGCGTAAACTCACGCCAGCCGTAGCGCTCTAGCCACAGGGCGGCGTCGATAAAAAATGCGCTCAGCACATACAAATAGTCGTCGTTTGCAATGTCATAAAAGCCGTGGATCTTATTCAGATGTTCGACCATCTCTTGACCATGATCCGACTCTAGGCCATTGTCAAAAATCTCGCGCAGAATCGCTTTGGTGTCATCCAACCGCTTGATGCCATCGTGCTCGTACTGCCCCGTTTGGTGCAGTAGTTTCGATATTGACGGCACGGTAAAGGTACGCAACTGGCCGAGCTCGGTGGCGATGAAGATGTCCAGCGGAAAGACGTGCGCCAGCAGGATCTCGCCGATTTTTTCAGCGTGAACGACGGCGTCAAGCGTTTCGATTTTGCGCGTCCACTTGCCCGAGCGTCGAGTGAGTTTGGGATTAGGAGGGGTCATAGTTCATTACCGATACAATCAGCACATCTTCGGGGCCATAGACAGTGTGTCGGCCACAATTGTAGCCCATTCTTTATTGGGAGAGAGGAAAACGCCGCCACGAATTGCCGCTGCTATGACGGACGCTTCTACTTCTGGTGGGTGTACGCTCATCTCAAGCAGATCAATAAAATCTGTATGTTCGGATTGATCGCTCCACAACATGTTTTGTTTGAGCGTCTCAGCAGCAATAGAGAGTAGATTATTCTCAATATCATGTGGCCAGTTTTGGACGTTACCCGAACAGGTCGATTCGTAGAATAAAGAGGCACTTTGCCAGCCTAAGACTTTATAAGAACAGGGGTGCATTTCGCCAAATGACTGCGCTCTTTTTAGGCCGCGAAAAATCAGGGTCGGTGCAGTTGGTATCTGCATTTGATAGTTACTATTGCTCAAGCTGAGCCCACCACGATAAAAATAGTAGGTCAAGCAAATCTACATATTTTTGTGTACAATACGAAAAAATAACCGCCATGGTACTCTTGCTTTCGCAGGAATAAGCTTACATCGTTAGTCATAGTAAAATTGTGTGCTAACCAAGGTTAATTTAATTGTAAATCATGGTAACGAGTTTACCCCAAGCAGCACCGCAACGATATCGCGAAAAATTTTCTCGATTTCTTCTCTTTTTTATGGTAAAATTTTACTATCAAGAAGAAATGTCTGCATAGATTAAAAGGCAATAAAATGTCCAAGGAACTTTGTAAGTTAAAAAAATCTATTAAAACCGACATAGAATCCTATATGAAGTTAGTGAATCAACCGACTCATATCTGTACAAAGTGTGGGCGGGCGGCCAATAACAAAAAGCTACTTTGTAGCCCTACAAAAATTCAGGTGTAACCGCATGAAAACAAATTTAGTGCGTACGCCGTGTCACAATCTGGCGTCAGTTGGCACAAGTCGTTTTATCTACCAGCTATCGTCGCAACAGATGATCATTCAGTGGGGACAAATCGTACTTCAGTGTCGGCCTATTGACCTTAGTGTCATACACAGCGAATTGTCGATTTTGATAGAGTCAATGTGTATTGATCAAAATGAAGATTATCTGCTCAGTATAAACAGGCAGCTTATTTACTTAACCCGAAGCGATCTGCGGCTTTTTCATATAATGGTGAGCGAAGCAACGGAAAAGCTGCCCCCTTTTGTCGTACGCTGGAAGGAGATGAAGCTAAGTCTTCTTCCATACGAGCCTGCGTTGGTTACAGCAATTGCAACAACTAATGTTCAGCAAGCCATTTGCTTGAACTAACTAACGCTTTTTGCAAAAACAAAAACAATTACAACAAACTAGGAGAAAAAATATGAGTAAACCAAGCGGATTAACCGTTAGTAGCAAAACTGGCACTATGCACGAAACCAGCATAGGGTTGGACCAAAATTTGCGCGAACAGATGGTTGCGCTGTGCAATCAACAACTGGCAAACATTACCGATCTGTACACCCAGACCAAGCAAGCCCACTGGAATGTAAAAGGGATGCATTTTGAATCACTTCATGTGCTTTTCGACAAGATGGCCGATAGCGTTTTCCCCTTTGGCGACATGGTAGCCGAGCGCACAACCGCTCTTGGGGGAACTGCACTGGGAACGGTTCGCATGGCGGCCAATGCGTCTGAACTTCCAGAGTTCCCTGCGGATGTTTTTGAGGGCGAAGATATGACCAAGGTTGTTGTGGATCGGTGGGGCCAATATGCGTCGAGTGTCCGTGCCGCCATCGACCAAGCTGACGATGCTGGCGATATGAATACAGCTGATGTATTCACTGAGATTTCGCGCGAGGTAGATAAGATGCTTTGGTTTGCTGAGGCGCACTTACAAGCATAGATTTTAAGTAAATAAAAATAAAGAAAGAAAAAACCGGCCCTTGCGGACCGGCTCGACAAGAGCAACACAAGTTTATGTGGTAAATAGCTGCGCTAACAGCTATTTACCACCTATGCTGAACTGAAGAGAAGTATAACACCCCTCGGTCAATTCTTCAATCCCCTGTCTACGAAAGTTTCTCCCCATCTAACGGATTCAGCGACAAAAACAAGACGCAACGCGTCAGTTGAATTTACGCGCCATAAATTATGAGCTGGTCCTAAAAATAAGACCACCAAACAAAACGTATACGGAAGTAAGCTGACGAAGGTACTCAATGAAAAAACAAAGCTATAACCGTACCCAAATTATTGTGATGCTTCTCTCCACGATACTTTATATAGTCATCTATTTTCAGCTGAGGCACCATTTTTAATAACATGCATATTTCTTTAGTTGTTTTTATTTTTTCAATCGTCACTTGGTTGATTTACAAGGCTCAAAAGGCTGAGCGACAGATAAAAGATGCTACTAAAGATACGCTCGTGGATTGCAAGCAGGTAAAACCCATAACCGATTCACCTAAACCCTACTCCGCCCCGTCTTGGGATAGTGAAATTCGCAGAGCCGAAACATTCGAAGAGTTGATATTGATAGTGCTGAGTCGTGAGTAGTTTGGAGTCACGAGTCTATCGCCCATCGTGCTGTGGTCCGCGCCAAGATGAGTAGAGCAATTCGACCAGTAGCCGCTGCTGCTTTTCTGAAAAGAGATTAACTAACGGTGCATCGTCCTCAGTAATGATGTGGGTAAGGTCGGGGCATGGTGGCACTTCGATATCAAAATCTTCCTGAGCTGATTCTTTAATAGAGTAGCCATTTGTCTACCTTTTAACAGATTGTGTTGCAATTCACCGAATGTGTCGCGTCAAATTATATACTAATGGTATATCGTGTATTTAGCTTTTTGCAAGCAAGAAATTCTCGATTTCCTGCGCGGAAGACAATGCAAACGCCTGCTCAGCCAACTTCGCCGCGGCGACCGAATCAACCGTGCGGATCGCCTCTTTCGCCGCGGGGATCGACGGCGCACTCATGCTCAACTCGTCCAGCCCGAGGCCAACCAGCAGCGGGATCGCGGCTACGTTGCCCGCCATTTCGCCACAGATGCCCACCCAAATATTCTGCTCGTGCGCCGCTTTCGTCACCTGCGCAATTGCCCGCAGTACCGCCGGATCCAGCGCGTTGACTAGCCCCGCGACGCGGGCGTTGCCTCGATCTGCTGCCAGCAAATACTGCGTCAGATCGTTTGTGCCGATGCTAAAGAAATCGACTTCGGCAGCAAATTGATCCACCATCATTACCGCAGACGGAACCTCGATCATGATGCCGATTTCAATCGACTGGTTAAACGCAATCTGCTTGCGGGTCAGTTCATCCTTGGCCTGCTGCACCATCTGCTTCGCCTGCCGCAATTCGCCCAGCGTGCTAACCATCGGGAACATAATGCGGATGCCAGAGTGGGTGGCGCTAGCGCGCAAAATGGCGCATAATTGTGTGGAAAAAATTGCGGGCTGCTCAAGACAAAAACGAAGCCCTCTCCAACCCAGAAATGGATTCTCCTCCCCTTTAAAGCGCAGATATTTTTCTGTAGGCAAGCTTTGTTCCACCTCAGTTTTTTGAGATGTAGTACGGAGCTTGTCCGACATAAGATAAGGTATAGGTTTGTCGCCACCCACATCTAGCGTACGGATCACCAACGTTGCCCCCGAGCTCTGCTCTCCACTATTTTGGGCAGCAAATGCCTCGGCGGCTCGGGTGTACGCCGCAGCCTGTTCGTCCTCGGTGGGTGCAGAACCGCGGCCCATAAAGAGAAACTCGGTGCGAAAGAGCCCCACGCCTTCGGCTCCAAATTCTACTGCCCGCTCTGCATCGGTCGCCGCGCCGATGTTGGCCCCAATCTCGATTCTTTTACCGTCTGTGGTAATGGCCGGTGATTGCGCAGCCGCCACACTTTTGGTTTGTGCTGTCAGCCATTCGGTGCGCTTGGTCTCTACCGCTGCGATCTGCGCATCGCTCGGCGTAAGCTGGATCCGCCCGCTGTTACCATTGAGGATGACGGTTTGCCCATTGACCACCTGATTCATAATGCCCGCCGCGCCAACTACCGCCGGAATCCCCAACGCACGTGCCAGAATTGCGCTGTGTCCTGTTGCGCCGCCGCACTCGGTGACAATGCCCAACACCATGTCTGGCGACAGCCCCGCGGCGTCGGACGGCGTGAGTTCGTGGATGACCAAAATGGACGGATCTGTAACTATCGGGGCTTGATAGGCCACGCCAGCAAGCTGCAAGAGCACGCGATGCCCCACATCTTTCACGTCATCTGCACGCGCCGCTAGGTATGGATCCGATAGCGCGCGGTATGCGTCCATTGTGTGATCCAGCGCGTGCTGCCAACCCGCTTCGGCATTAACGCGCTGCGCGGTGATGTAACTGTTGGCGGCGGCCAGCAATTCTGGATCTTGTAGAATCAATTTGTGTGCGTCGAGTATTTCGGCCTCGGCTGTGGAGAGGGTTTGTTGCATTGCGGTTTGCAGCGCGTTTAGCTCCATTTGGGCCATGGCGATAGCATCCCACAGGCGGAATTTTTCCTCATCAATGTCATCTACGCTGCGTTCGACAATCTGGGGCAGGGTTGGTTCGTGGCGCAGCACGGGGCCAATTGCAATGCCACCCGATGCCGGAATGCCACGCACCTCATTTGGGATGTCGATGCTCTCTAGGGATGGCGGCGTGGTAGGTTGTGGCGACGGTTGCGTTGCGGCTTCGGTGCCGATGGGATCGCCAAAATTCTCCGCAGTAAATGTAGTAATTGCATCGAGTGCGGCTTGTGCATTCTTACCCGTAGCGCGAATGGTCAGTCTGTCGCCTTGTCGCGCGCCGAGGGTTGCTACTTGGTTGACGCTGCGAGCATTGGCCTGCTGATTATCTTTGGTAATTTGAATTTGTACGGTGGTAAAGTCGTTAGCAATTCCTACAAGTTTGGCCGCGGGGCGGGCGTGCAGGCCAAGCGCATTGGGTACGATGACGGTGAGCGTGAGGGCGTCTGTTGTGGGCTGGCTGGCCGTTGTGTTGGCCGCTATATCGGTAGCTGCTTTTGGGGTGGTTTCGGGAGTGATGCGCAGCAGCGGTTCGAGTTGGCTAAGTTTGCTAAGCAGCGCGCCGCGCGCTTCGACAATGACCTGTTCGATGGATGCGTTGCCCGCGGCGGTGACTGCGGCGGCAATCCCGCCTTCTACAAGGGGTGCTTCGCATAGATAAATTTTGTCCTGCTTTTCAGGATCAAGAAATTCGATGGCGGCTTCGGCGCTCATCAGCGCGCTCCCCAGATCCATGAGCACAAGCACGCCATCGTCGCTGTAAACGGTTTCGATTGCGGCCATCACCTGCATGGGATCGGTGCCGATGGGTTCATCGGGGTTGTCGGTTCCGGCGGCAACGGCAATTGGCACACGATCCTGCACCATTTGCTGTGTCAGTTCGAGGACGCCACGCGCGAGCGTTTCGGAGTGGGAGACGAGGACGATTCCGATCATGAGCGTAAGCGTGAAGAGGTGAAGGGGTGACGAGGTGAAGAGGTGACAAGATGACTGGATGACAAGATGACCAGATGACAAGATGTCCGGATGACAAGATGACTGGTGGACAGTAGCTTGTAACTAAGGTTGGAACTTTTTATGTTTATCATGTGGAGGTGAGTTTCCGAATCATTGAATAAGTTTTACGAGTGATTTTTATCGTTAAGTAGCCCTTAGACATGGAGGTCAACAATACGGAAGAAAAGAATTGTCAATCATTGGGATTTAGATGTTTATAACCAGTCGTTCGATGTCGTTCGATGCGGCAATGGCTATTTTTAAGCTGTCGAAAATTTTTTCGAAAGAACGCTATGCGCTGACGAATCAGATACGGCGTTCGTCTCGATCGGTGTCTGCAAATCTAGCTGAAGCGTGGCGCAAACGCCGCTATGAAAAATCGTTCATCAGCAAGTTATCTGATTCGGAAGGGGAAGCAGCCGAAATACAAGTTTGGTTAGAATTTGCGGTCGAGTGCGGATACCTCGATGCCGAAGATGCACGCAAGCTTTACAGCACTACACGAATATTATTTGAACCCTCGTCGGCATGATCAACCATACCGATAAATGGATACTCAACAAGTAATTCAGAGGTAACAATTTGTCGAGTAGTGAGCGTGCCTACTGGACGATTTTAAGAATTTTGTAAACTACTGAATTTATGGAAAGAACAACAAGATAGTATATTCAAATCCTTTCATCTTATCATCCCTTCGTCCTGTCTGTTTTTGTGTCTTTTTCTCAGCTTTTCGCTATAGTCTCCGCAAGCGCATTCAAAATCATATATGTTGACGTCGCGCCCGGATCTTGGTGACCGATGCTGCGTTCGCCGAGATAACTCGCCCGTCCCTTCTTTGCTTGCATCGGCGTTGTCGATTCCATGCCCGCTTTGGCCGCGGCCGCGCACGCTTGAATCGCCGCAGGCAGTTCGTCGCCATTAGTTATCGATGCCTTGAGCGCGTCGATGGCGGGCGACCATGCGTCGATCATCGTTTTGTCGCCAAGTTCGGCGCGCCCGCGGGCAACGATTCCGCCGAGGCCGGTTTCGAGCAATGTGGCGAATTCGTCGGCGGTCAGCTCTTCTTTACCGTTGGCAGTGGTGGCGGCCTTCATAAAGAAGTTGCCGTAGAGCATTCCGCTGGCCCCACCCACTTTGGACATGAGTGTCATGCTCGTGGCTTTGAACAGTGCGCCAATGTCCTTATCTGATTGCTCGGCAGCTTGTTCAGCGATGATGCCAAAACCGCGCGCGATGTTTGTGCCGTGATCCGCATCGCCGATGGCCGAGTCGAGATCAGTAAGAAGGGCTTTGTTTTCGTCGAGTACTTTGGCGCACGCTTTTAGCCAGACGATTAAAGTTTGTTTGGTTAGATTCATCTTTTTATATTATCCATCGTAGTATCCACGGCCAACCCAGTAGTGCCAGTCCGCTACAATTTGTTGTGTTGCCTCATTTGCATCGACTGGCTCTAATTGTGCTAGCGGTACACCGAACGTTCGATCTAGGAGTTCAATGAGCATACGAATTCCTTTTCGACTGTCACTGTCCGAAGAGATATCGGTAACGGTTACAATTCCGTCTTGTTTTAGCGGTGAGCCAACTTCTTCTTTTATACAGCGAGTTTTGAAAGGGTAGGAGATGTTTCGCCTACATAATAATACCAACCCATCGCTACTTCTTCTTCAACGTGGCAATCGGGAATCACATCAAATGCAATTCGGTCCTCGCGTTCTTTGTCTTTCTCTATTCGTTCCATAATTATCCGCTCGTTAAATTGGGTAAGCTTCTAATCCCGCACGCATAGCGCCTTCAATTGTGCCATTCACGTGCTGATCGCCAGGAAAGAACCATTCATCAGGAGCATAGCGCTCGTTGGAATATTTATAGATAGCAAATTCCACGCCTTCATATCGCCCGTATACTCTAATCGACAAACCGGTCCGCTTATATATGGCGAATTGATATCCAAATAAAGAAATTTGCCACGATATCGGGCCGTATAAAATTTATAGTTGATAAACTCTTCTCGCTTGGAAAAGAGCTTTTGTATTACGCCTAAAAAAGAGCTCGCAGCAGCCGCTCTGTTTAAATTCTGCTCATGAAGTTCCGCATAAATTTCGGTTGGGCTATTTAACTCAACTTCGTTAAAACGATCAATAATAGTTTCGATCTGCTCCCTCACTTCATTCGGTATTGCTTTCTTTTTTGCCATAAAAATTATTTAGCATCCCCACCGTAATCCTGGCGTATTGACCGGCGCATCCCAAAACTTGAGCATCTCGTCATCGGTCTTCACTAGCGTGATCGAGCAACCCTGCATTTCGAGCGACGTGATATATGGGCCAATCAGGTTGCGCACAATCGTCACGCCCCACTCTTCGCACACTTGTACCAGTCTGCCATAAACTGCATATAATTCCGAAACGGGTGTGCCGCCCATGCTGTTGACAAATGCGATCACTTGATCACCCTTGGCGAAGGCAGTGTCAGTCAACTCCTTGTCGATCCAGTCACCCGCGGCGCGATCCCATTCGCGCACGGTGCGCGTATAAGGTCTATCGTCTAGAATTTCTTTGGCCATCATCTCGGTGACCTCATCGACGCTGGGCAGTTTCATGCGTTTTTGGCCTGGCTCACCATGGATGCCGATACCAAATTCCATTTCATCATCATCTAACTTAAAGGTTGGCTTGCCCGCCGCAGGAACAATGCACGAGGTCAATGCGATGCCAATCGAGCGACCATTCTGATTGACTTTGCGTGCCAGATCTGCACATTGATCGAGGTCATATCCCGCTTCGGCAGCTGCGCCCACAATCTTTTCGATGATCACCGTGGTGCCGACGCCACGTCGACCCGCGGTAAAGAGGCTATCTTTCACTGCCACATCGTCATCGACCAGAATGTTCTGCACTTGAACATCTTCGCCATGCAGCAGCTCGGCCGCGGTCTCAAACGAGAGCACATCGCCCGTATAGTTCTTCACCAGAAAAAGCACCCCTGTACCACTATCTACAGCCTTACCACATTCATACATCTGATCCGGCGTGGGCGAGGTAAAGACTTCGCCCGGACAAGCACCATCCAACATGCCCATGCCCACAAACCCGCCGTGCATTGGTTCGTGCCCTGCGCCACCACCCGAGACGATGGCAACTTTGCCTTTAACAGATGCGTCGGATCGCGTGATGAAGTGTGGATCTATGTAAACGTTTAATTCGGGATGGGCCGCGGCCATACCCGCCAACTGTTCACGCACAACGTCATCGACGCCGTTGATGAGTTTCTTCATTTAGGTTTCTCCTATCTTATTATCAACTCCGCATTCGGTTGATGACCCTCTTTGCCAAAGAGCCGGATCCGCTCAACCGGAAAGTCGACCCACACCGCTCCCTCGACTTGGCGACCCACTTCGGACGACACCTTTGCCTTGCAGCGCTGTTCCCCAACTTGCAGCGAAAGCAGATACTGCCCACCTACAATAATCGATTTGTTCAAAACTTTGCCCCGCACGGCGTTTGGCACTTGGGCAGGCACTATGCGCACATCCTCGGGTCGAATGCCTAATGTTATATCGTTGGCGTTGCCCGTTACCCCTTTTAGGGAAGAAAATTGTGCGAAGATCGGCACCTGCTGATCTTCGCCTTTTGTGAACAATCCCTCGAAAAAGTTCATGCCGGGGTTGCCCAAAAACCAGCCGCCAAACGCATCATCGGGGTGACCATAAAGTTGGCGCGGGCTGTCGTACTGCACAATCTCGCCATCGCGCATGAGCGCGATCTTGTCGGCCAACGTCATCGCTTCGGTTTGATCGTGTGTAACGTAGATAATGGTCTGGTTGAGGCGCGTAAAGAGCTCTTTGAGCGCACGCTTGAGTTGCAGCTTGGCATTGATATCGACATTAGTAATTGGCTCGTCAAAAAGGATAATGCGCGGTTGGCGCGCCACGGCGCGAGCCACCGCTACTTTTTGGCGCGTGCCGTTGTCGAGCGTCGAGATATTGCTGTCGACGGCGTCCTCCATTTCGAGCAGCGAGACCACTTCGTCCACGCGCTGCGCTCGTTCGGCTTTGGATAGCTTCATCTCTTTGAGCGGCAGTTCGATATTCTGGCGCACGTTAATGCCGCGGTAGACCACCGGATATTGAAAGACCATGCCAATGTCCCGTTTACGTGTTGAATAGTTGGTGACGCGCTCGTCGCCAAAGTAAACGTCGCCGCTCGTGGATGATTCTAGCCCGGCAATAATGCGCATGAGCGTGGTCTTGCCGCAGCCGGATGGACCAAGTAGGCAGGTGGTTGTCCCCGCGGGAAAGGTCATGGAAAGGTCGCGTACGGCCACGACTTTGCCGCCATCGAATTCTTTGCGTAGGTTGTCAACTCGTATGTCTAGCACTGATTCGTTCCGATTGGTGATTTAAAAATGTATATAGGATCCATGATGGTAGGAACATAAGGTTTGGTGTCCCAGATGTTACACGTATTACGTAATTATCTTCGTCAACCCCGTGTCCGCACAAACGACGAAACAATACCATGTATAATTGGTGCGCGGTGGCGGTATGGGTTCGTCTGTGCGGACACGAGATCAGCGGATGGGTTTTGAATGTATGATGGTAATATTTTGGGGCGCTGACCTCATGTCCCTACGCCAATTCGTTGTTTTGTCACGTATCAGCACCTGTACCAATCCGGTGCCCGTTAGCAAACACAATCAGGTCGGACGGTCTGATCCAAAACGTGACGGTTTGATCGAGTTTGATCAGCTGATCGGCGGCGTGGTCGCTACGCAAAACAGTGGTCAACTGGATCCCGTTGGCATCAAGGTAGACAATCTCTTCGCCGCCGAGATCTTCGCGCAGCAGAACCGTTGCCTTTCCCGATAACGAACCGTCGGGGACTGCTGTCGTCAGGTTGATATGCTCTGGGCGCACGCCAACGGAGATGTCAGCACCGGCTGCACCATTTTCCACAGAAGCGAAATCTGTTTTGAAAATTTTTGTTTCAACAGTTGTGCCGCTGATGTGTGCATCGAGAAAATTGGCTTGCGGAAAGCCGACATATTTCATGGTGCTGGCTTGGGTTGGCGCGATATATAGTGCTTCGGGCGAGCCAGTTTCGACGATAACGCCGTTGTCGAGGACGGCGATGGTTTCGGCCAGCATCATGGTTTCGACGGCATCGGATGTGGTGTAGAGAAAGGTGACGCCCAAGGTTTGCTGCGTCTCTTTTAGATCGTCGATGAGGCGCTCGCGCAATTTAAAGTCGAGGCCCACGAGCGGATCATCGAGTATGTAGAATTCGGTCCGTTTGACCAAGCCGCGCGCAATGGCGACGCGCTGTTTTTGCCCGCCGCTTAGCTGGTTGGGGCTGCGGTCGAGCAGATCGTCAATGCCTAACAGCTCGGAAATTTGCTCGACTGCGGGCTTTATTTCGGCTTTGCTTGTGCGCGCCAATGTGAGCGGATAGGCAATGTTTTTGAAGACGCTCATGTGTGGATAGAGCGCAAAGGATTGCGGCACGTAGCCGATGTTGCGCTCGCCCGCGGACGCGTTGGTCACATCGTGACCGCGCAGAATAATTTGTCCGCTGTCGGGCTTTTCGAGACCAGTGAGCAGACGAACAAAGATTGACTTACCGCTGGTGGGCAGTCCATAGACCACCATAAAGTCGCCCGGCTCGACGCTGAGCGTCACGTCGCGCAAGATCTCGGTCGTGCCGTAGGATTTGGTGAGATTTTGTAAGTCAATAATGTTCATGCGCTATCTCCCAAGCCCAACCAACACGGGTGCAAGTGCGATGCTGAGAATGAAGATCGCGGCGGTGATGCCCATGTAGATCGCGTACATTTTCATGGCTTGACCAAAGTTTGCCGAGGGCTGAATGTTGCCAAAGGCGATCTGCGAAAAAGCGGTAATGGTAAGCAGAATGAGACCAATTTTGTAGCCAGCAAATTCAACGCGTTGGCCGATAAGCAAAATGCTCAACAGCATGAGCAGCACGAGCAGCAGTTGCATGACGGATGTGAAGGTTCGTTTGCCACCCATGGTTAGACTTCACCTCGCACGGTGCCAAAGGTCATGCCGACGAGCAGATATTTTTGGAAGAAGAAGATCATGACCATAGGAAGCAGCACATAGGCTGTGGAGAGTGATGCAACAAAGGCCCAATCCACGTTGCCACCCGCGTCATTGATCCCAACTTGTAGCGCGTACGGGATCATCTGCGTAGCGGATTTCCCTAGGATGAAATTGAAGAGAAATTCGTTCCAGACGAAAATTAGGTTAAAGATGAATGCCGCAATGAGACCGGGCCAAACTTGGGGCAAGACGACGCGAAAGATAATGTGCAGCCGCGATGCGCCGTTGACTAGACCAGTTTCGTCAAAGCGTTGCGACACGCCATCGACAAAGCCTTTCAAAATCCAGATGGAAAAGGGAATGCTAAATGATGAGTAGAGTAGGAAAATGCCAAGAGGCGAATCATTCATCGGAATCCCTAACCCTTTGTTCATGGCATTAAACATTTGAAAGACGGGAACAATCGCGGCCGCGGCGGGGACCATTCGTGTGGAAAGCAGAAGAAACATGAGAAAATTTGTGGCCCGAAAATTATAGCGCGAGAATGCATATGCACCCAAAAATGAGACTAATGTGGCAACCAGTACCGATCCAATCGAGAGATAAATGCTGTTGATAAAGTAGGGAATCGTGTTTGGTGCCGAAAGCGTGCGCGTGATGTTGTCCAAGGTGGGAGTAAAGACAAATTTGGGCGGGATGGCTAAAATGTCGCTCGGCGTTTTGAATGCAGCTAGCATCACCCACAAAATTGGGATGAAGAAGAGGATGGATATCAGCCAGAGCAGGGCATAGTAAAGCCAAGTTTTTGTTGAACTTCGTTGCATTTTACGCGCTCTCCGCGTTACTTTGACTCAGGTTTAAAATGTATAAATAGATAGACGTGAATGCTATGGCAATTAATAATAGAACGAGCGCTAAAGCAGAGGAGAAGCCTAGATCGAGGCTATTAAAGGCGAAACGGAAGAGCTTTAAGCCAATGAATTCTGTTATATTACCGGGGCCACCATTGGTCATGAGATAAACGAGATCGGTTGTTTTAAAGGCGTCGATGGTGCGCAGCAAGATTCCCAACATGAGGACAAATTTGCCGTGCGGAATGATCACATGCCAGATGCGTTTCCACCACGAAAGACGGTCTATCTCGGCTGCTTCGAGTTCGGCGGTGGGGACGGAGCCAAGTGCGGCCAGCGTCATGAGCATCATAAAGGGGGTCCACATCCAGATGTCGACAAAGAGCACGGCCCCGAAGGCCCAATCAATATTGGTAAGAAAGTCGATCTTGCTTGCGCCCACAGCGGTGAGCAGATAGTTGGCAATGCCAAAGGTTGGCTCGTAGATCAGTTTCCAAAAAAGTCCAGAGGCGACAGGCGTAAGCACCATGGGCGTGAAGAGCAGGGTCAATGCGATGCGACGACCAACCATCTCTGTGCTATTCCAAAAGAGGAAGCCAAGCGCAACGCCCAGTACAGTTTGGATGCTAACGGCCAGCGCGACAAATGTTAAGGTGCGGCCAAATGCGCTCCACATTTCGGCATCATTATAAATGTCTACAAAGTTTTCCATGCCAATAAATTCGGGCGGCCCAGCGGACATGAGCGAGTAGTCATAGAAGCCAAGGCCGATCATCCATAGTGTTGGGATGACGTTGAGCAACACAAAGAAGGAGAGGATCGGGACGAGCAGCGCAATGGAAAAGTATTTGGACTCTTCGAAGCGACGCCATGGGTTGCCGCGTTTGGGGGGCGGGCTGCCAAGGCTGCGCTCATTCTGTTTTACAATGTTGGGTGTGGACATGTTATTCAAACTTGGGTGGATATTCGCCTGGTGCAATCTACATCCGACGAACACGGATTAGCTGAGGTCGATTCATTCTGAGAGCCGAGATTGTGCATTCCCCGTTTCGGTCAAACCAGCAATTTCGGTGAAGTCATGATTCCATGCAAAATGGTCAGTCCATTATTCTTTATGAGGATGAAATAGTGATGACACATTTACAGATACAGGATCTAATGCATTCTGACGGGATGCCTTAGACCGATTACATGTTGGATACGAAAAGCATAGGTTCCGAAAATTTGTTTCCCTATAGCAGAGAGTGGAACGATATGTTCAAACTCAAAAATGGCAACTGTTAATGATTCAGCCGTCTGGCAATAAGCACAGCAATTACCAAAATGTGTTGTTTCAACTCAACCGGTATATAGACACTCATGCTGCGGCTAAAAACGATTTTTGCTGGCGTAAGGTGTATCGAGCACGAGTCTTCAGAATAGTTAGTTGGTCAATCTGTTCAAGTAGTTGCGCTAATTCAGACTGTTTGTCGTCTAAAAGTTGACTTTCTGCATTAGTTGATAATGGCTAATTAAGACGCATCTGGGCAGATGGTGCTAGCATACTCTCGGCGAGTGCCTCTAATTCGGCGTTGCTGATTCCTGCAAGTAGATCAGCATCAACGTTTGCTTCAATTTGTGTACGCAAATGCTGATAATGTTCTATATTTAACACAACTCCGATCTGCTCACCATTCTCATTTGTAATATATCGTAGCTGGTTAGGCATAGGAGATAACTTCATTTTGTTTCTGTAGGGGCCTATGGCTAGTCGATATAGTTTAGCTGACTCAGCACAAAAATTCAATCCGAATACGCAATGACGCAATGACGCAATGAGTAAATGCAATCACGGCGTATGAGACACCATGGTGCGTTATACGTGAACTAATATTCAATCTACTTGTAGACAGTCTCTCAGCACAACTAGATGGAATACTAGTTCACGCACTACGAATTACTTTCTCACTTATTCAAGCGTAATACCTTCTAATTCGGCTGGAACCGGCGTTGTGGTCCGACCGGCATCGAGCAGAACTTCTTGCTGCTTGGCCGCGATAAAGTCGAGCACCCGTTGCGGATCGGTTACCTGACCCGATGCATAGGCGCTGTATGCCTCTTGCTGAATAGATAGGAGCGCGGCATATTCGGGCAGATGCCAAAAGTCACGCGATTTGCCCTCTTGTAGCATAGCCTTGAATGGTCTTGTATAGGGTGTTAGCTCTTCAAATCCCTCGGCGTTCACCCCCTCTTCGGACCACGGCAAACCACCACCTGCAATGAAATCAGCCTGCGTTTCATCGGTATACCACCACTTGAGGAAATCGATGCACGCACGCATGTGGTCATCATCGTTGAACGCGTTGATTACCCACGGCTGCCCACCCATTGCGCCAATGACGTCTCGGCTGCCGTCGGCCATTTCAAATTTTGGATGGGGCGCGGCCAAGACTTTACCCTCTAGCTCCTCTGGAATCATAAAGAGACCAACAGCCAGCCATTGGAATGCCGAGAAGACTTTTCCCTGCGTAAAGAGATCAATCATTGAGCCGATGCCATATTCCTCGGAGCCGGGTAACTGGTATTTTTGTAGCGAGACAAAGTATTCAAGCTGCTCGGCATTCTCTGGCGTGTTCAAAACGCCCACTACATCACCCGTTTCTGAATCCCAGATGTCGCCACCCGTTGCGTAAACGTATGGATGATAGGCACAGGAGAAGAAGTCGTACTCTTTACCATACATGATAGCCGTACCGCCAAAATCATCTTCGGGGCGGTGGAAATGCTCGAAGACTTCCTCGTACTCCTGAATCGTCATATCGGCAAATTCATCATAAGTCGTCGGTAGTGGCTTGCCATATGCTGCTTCAAATGCGGCCTGCTCTTCTGGATCTTCGAGCATATCGAGGCGCATGAAAATACCCTGCGTGTCTGGCATCTGTGGGAAGCCCCAACGTTCACCCGATCCATCTGGATATACTTGATATGTTTCGCGTACTAGCGAGCTAAAAACGGGAATGTCTAGCTCTGGATTGAGCGCATAGACATCATCTGCCTTCACGATCCAGCCCGGTTCGGAGAGCGCGCCTAGCCATTGACTGTCTGAGACAATTAGATTGTACTCTTGCGAACCCGATGCAAGCGTTGGGGCCACTTTTTGGAAAAGCTGTGCGAATCCAGCTTCGGTCTTTTGCACGTCTACTGTATAGCCATATTTCTCTTTGGCAAACTTGGCAAACTGGGGGAACATATCGATCGGCAACTGACTGGGGGGCCACCCTGCAAGCACGGCCAAGCTCAGCGTTAATGTTTTGCCCTGCATGTTTGTTTCGTTGCTACCTAATAGCGGGTTGTCAGCATTGCCCGCATCGCTGACCGAATCATCACTTGGTGTCGTAGCAGGTGCGCCACAGGCTGCCAGCAGTGCTGCGGTTGCACCGACGCCAACAGAGCTTTTGAGAAACGCTCGTCGATCTAAACCATTCTGTTCACTCATAATCATTCTCCTAAATTGTTCGGTAAAGGGTAAAGAATTAGAAAATTGTACGGTTTGTTGAAATAGCCAGTAACCGGTATGCGACTATCATCACTTGCACACGCTCAATTGCCTCGCATTACTGTTGCGCAACTGCATCGGCCGTGCCTTGAATAAAGGCCACGATCTTGTTTATCTCTTCTTCAGTCAATTTGTCCTCGAAGCTCGGCATACCCTGTTCGACAAATGCGCCGCTTAAGACTATCGCAGCTGCATTGCTAATCACGCTTGGATCCGAATAGCCGAGGTTGACCACGTTGCCACCATTGTTTACACCAGGCACGCCGTGGCAGAAGAGACAGTTCGACACGTACAGTGCGCCACCTTCGGCAACGTCAGCCGGATCATATTCAACACCCTGCAATAGCTCGGTGCGATCATTCATGATCATCTCTGGCATTTCAGCATCTCCATCCAATTTGAAGGTGTACATTCGGCCCGGGCCCGTACGCTCTGTGGCACGCTGTAAAATACCATAAACACCACCCCAACCTACAGAGATCGAAAGATATTGCTCGCCATCGATCTCGTAGGTGGCGGGTGCAGCCACAACGCCGGAACCGACTGGCGTTTCCCAAACTTGTACACCCGTTGCTGCATCATATGCTGCAAAGCGACCATCCGCCGTACCTTGGAAGACGAGACCGCCTGCAGTCGTGAGCGTGCCACCATTCCACGGCGACAGATGTTCCATACGCCAAACTTCTTTCTGTGTCACCGGATCCCATGCAAGCAGATTGCCGAAGGGCGTTGCCTCGGGCGCAATGGTATTTAGAAGGTAACCCAAATTCCAGCCAAGATTGCTGTGGGCACGACCAGGTAGATGTTCGTTGAAAGACCACTCTTCATCATGTTGAAGTGCAATCGGCACCCCCTGCGCCGGAATATAAACTAACCCTGTTGCTGGATTGAAGGACATCGGATGCCAATTGTGGGCACCATACGCACTCGGAATCGTTTCCCACGGTTCAGTTCTAGATCGGGCACTCTCAACTTCGATCGGTCGGCCAGCATCGTCGTAGCCTTCGGCCCAGTTGACTTCGACAAATTTCTCGGCAGAGATGAAGCTACAGTCGGTGCGGTCGATTACGTAGAAGAAGCCATTCTTTGGTGCGTGCAGCATCACTTGGCGCATCTCGCCATCAATTTCTAGATCGGCTAAAATGATGTGCTGCGTCGAAGTATAATCCCAACTGTCACCGGGTGTCTCCTGATAGTGACAGACGTACTCACCAGTATCGGGATCGAGCGCCACCAGCGATGCCAAGAAGAGATTGTCTCCACCAGCGGGGCTGCGTACGTTTCGGTTCCACGGGCTGCCGTTGCCTGTACCCACATACATCAAATTTAGGTCAGGATCATAAGCCATTGAATCCCACATAGTGCCACCGCCGCCAGCTTTCCACCATTCTCCTGCCGGATCCCAAGTGGCTGCGGCCATCTCTTGTGACGGATCTTCGAACGGTTCATCCGGATTGCCTGGCACAGAGAACCAGCGCCAAACTTCATCGCCACTGCTTGCATCGTAGGCCGTAATATAGCCGCGCACACCATACTCGGCCCCACCGTTGCCAATCATCACCTTGCCATTGTAGATGCGGGGCGCACCGGTGATGGTATAAGAGTAGAAACGGTCTGTGATGGTATCCACTTTCCATTCGATCTCACCTGTCACTGCATCAAGTGCAACGAGATATCCATCGTATGTACCGACGAAGACTTTGCCTTCATGTACGGCCACACCACGGTTGACTACATCGCAGCATCCTTTGAATGCATAGTCGCGCGGCACTTCCGGGTCGTAGACCCAAAGCTCTTCACCTGTGCGCGCGTCGAGCGCATGGACCACGCTCCATGATGCAGTTGTATACATAATGCCATCGACTACAATTGGTGTTGCTTCCACACCACGGCGAGAGTTTAATTCATGAGACCAAGCCAATCCCAGATCGCCCACATTTTCTGGTGTGATTTGGGTAAGTTTGCTGTGTCGCGTCTCCGCAAAATCCAAACCATGTGTCGGCCATTCGCTAGAGCTATCCTCGTTTGCGATAATCATCTCTTGGTTGACGCGTGCTGCGCCCCCTGTACTTGCGGATGTATCTGTCGCTGCATCTGAAGCTGCATCCGCCTCAGCATTCGCGGGTGAGTTGCCTGGCGGCTTTGAGGGTACTGTTACGGATGCTTCCGATTCTGACGCACTTTCTAGGTCATCATCGGAGGGTACCGCTGCTGGTGTGTCTGCTGGTGTGTCTGCTGCTAATGCCTCTGTGGTTGATTCATCTGCCGCTGGTGCGTCTGCTGCTGGTAACATGACACAGGATGACAGCAGTAGACTTGATGCGACAAAAATAGACAGCATCAAATAGCTGGTTCGCTTCATGAACGTTCTCCTCTTTAATTTGACAATAAAGTTTGACAGGAATGAAACAGGTAGAACAATAGTAGAAACAGAATAAAATCACGAGGATGAGGGCCTCGCGAGGGAATAGGCGGATTAGCTGAGGGCTTTGCCGACCGCGCCTAAAATGTAGACCATCGACATTGCGCCTGGATCTGTGTGCCCACGACTACGATTACCAAGTTTGGACGAGCGACCTTTAGCGGCGACCATCTCCGCAGTAGAATATGCGCCAGCCTCGGCGGCAGAGAGCGCGCCGGTCCATGCTTTGGCAAGTGGCTGATCTGTGGCCGCGCCGAGTACAGTCACAAATGGATCTAGCGCGTCGAGCATTGTTTTATCGCCCGGTTTGGATTTGCCCAGTTTCATGATCGCGTTCATCCCCGCATCAACCGCAGCGTGTACAGCTGACGTGTCAAATGGGCCTGCGCCAAGCGTTTTGCCAATCGTCATGATGAACATGCCATATAGTGCGCCCGATGCACCACCGGCGGCATCTGCAAATGCGCTACCCGCTTGCACAAGCAACATGCCCGCTGGACTGTCTTCTTTTCCATCATCTGGCGTATCTGGGAGAGCCTTGTTTGCCGCAAGCAACCCGCGCACCATCCCTGACCCGTGATCGCCATCACCCGCGGCGGCATCAAGGTTGCCAAGTTCATCTTCTTTTTGTTTGATTACGTCTAAACTTAGAGCGAGGCTGTCTCGAATGACAGCGTGAGGATTGCAATCTGTCATGGGTAGAATTGAAAATGATTTTGTTTGGGTTAATTTCGGGAAGATTGACGTAACTATAACGAGAATAACGAATTAAGTCAACTTACCAGATTTTGAACAGAAAGTGGTCAAAGAAGAGGTGGATGGTATAAATTGAGGACGGAAGAATAATGATATATATCAAATTATCTGTATCTTTTCAATATTTGGGGGTAAATGACCCGCTTGGTTTCGATACACTGCACACTACCGCAGCACTCAACCGGCGCTACCGCTACTTATTGAGAAGATACGATGCCCACTCAATAACTAAAGATCGATGAATTGTACGTAAATATCAGATACATTGAGTGTAAACTTGACATACACATCGTGAATCTATGTTTGGTAAGCACGCCCTGTGCGGATTCATCTCCAGCAATTTTGGCTATAAACCGACACGGAACGTGCTCACTGGACGGTTTAAATTCATGCCTATTACACCGGGTAGAGGATCTCGTCATTAAACCGGATCCACATGATGGAACGAGTTTGCGGTTGCTGCTTGACAGGCCCGTTGATAGCTTATGGGGTATGGCTCTTCGAGTAGTTCCCCGTCGGAAACGATTTCGTAGATTTCACCATAATTCTTTACTTCGGTGTATGAGATTCGGCGCATGATGTGCCACGGGCGCAGCTCTTCGGGACCAGAGAGACCCATTGCGCCGAGAATTTCGCAGACGCTGCCAACGGTTTGGCGATGGAAGTTGGCGACGCGCACATTTTTGGCGGATGGTACAAGACCCGCCATCAGTTGTGGATCCTGCGTGGCGACGCCAACGGGGCAATGATTCGAGTTACATTTAAGCGCTTGAATGCAGCCAAGCGCCAGCATCATGCCGCGGGCTGAGCCGCAGAGATCCGCACCTAGAGCCAAGCGCTTGATTAGGCCAAAACCCGAGGTTACTTTACCGCTGGCGATGACTTTGATTTCGTCGCGCACGCCAAAGCCTGTCAACGCGTTATGGACAAAGATGAGCCCATCCACAAGCGGCGCGCCCATGTGATTCGAGAATTCGAGCGGTGCTGCGCCTGTTCCACCTTCGCCACCATCAACCGTAATAAAGTCGGGCGTGATGCCCGTTTGGACCATGGCTTTGCAGATGGCCAGAAACTCGCGCCGTTTGCCCACGCATAGTTTGAAGCCGACCGGTTTCCCGCCCGATAGCTCGCGCAATTTCTTGATGAATTCGAGCAACCCGATCGGTGTGTTGAAGGAGGAATGGCCGGGTGGGGAGAGCACATCTTGGCCCATGGGGACGCCGCGGATCTCTGCTATCTCTAGCGTGAGTTTGGCAGCAGGGAGAATGCCGCCATGACCAGGCTTGGCCCCCTGCGACAACTTTAGCTCTACCATTTTTATGTTGGGCTGCGAGGCGGTTTTTTTAAATTTCTCCGCAGAAAAGGTTCCGTCTTCGGCGCGGCAGCCAAAGTATCCTGTGCCAATCTGCCAGATCAAGTCACCCTTGCCTTCTATGTGATAGGGGCTTACGCCGCCTTCGCCGGTGTTGTGTGCAAAGTGGCCGATTTGTGCGCCTTGGCTCAACGCGAGCACTGCATTTTTACTCAGCGACCCGTAGCTCATGGCCGAGATGTTGAAGATGCTGGCCGAGTAGGGTTGTGTGCAGTTGGGGCCACCGATGGTGACGCGCAGATCCTCCCCGTGCAGATCACCTGGTGCTATTGAGTGGTTGACCCATTCGTAGCCAGTTTCGTAGAGATCCTCTTTGGTGCCAAAGGGGATTGTGTCGCGCACGTTTTTTGCTCGCTGATAGACGATCGAGCGCTGGTCGCGGTCAAAGGGCATTCCGTCCGTATCGCCCTCGACAAAATACTGGTAAATTTCGGGCCGAATTAGCTCGAAGAGGTAGCGTCCGTGCCCGATGATGGGGAAGTTGCGCAAGATGGCGTGTTTAGTTTGCGTCATGTCATAAAGACCAAGCGCGACCAGCGGTAGGAGGATGAGCAAGAGCCACAGAAGCGATGGAAAAAAGATGACACTAATGATGGCAAAGATGATAACTCCTGCTACAAATAGAAAGAACAGTTGACGCATTATTTTCTCCTAAATTTTGCTGGCATTACACACTAACTCATCTGCTAAAAAGAGTATGAGCCTTATCTCAATCAGGTTGGATCTGAGACAAATGGTTTAGCAAGCATTTGTTTGCTGCGTTTTTGTTACATTATAGTCTGATAGTCGATTCCGATTATAGCGTATTACGAATAACTCAGAGAAAAGTCATCCCTTGCTAGAAACCAGCTTCACGCTTACAAACGCTCATAAGTTGGATCCACTGTGGCTAGTTTCAACGTCAACCACATGAGATTCGAAGAGCCACAAATTATTGTGACTTGCCGTTGTTCTATTGATATGTTAATTTTATCCACAATTCAATAGAACAACTATCATATTATTTTTGAAATTAAGAGAGATTATGGATTACTGTTCGCAACTCGCGCAGACAAATAATGCACCCCTCTACGGTACCGCAGCACAATTTAACGTTGCGCTGCTTATAGAATATACAAACCCTTGGCGCAACAAAGCGCTGGGCAACAACAACCTGCCCGCCGCGGTCAACGACTGGCTGGACGCGCAAAAAGTGACGATTCCTGGCTTTCGTCCATTTTTTATTAAACGCGAAAATCAGCTATCGACCGAACACCCATTTGGATCTGGCACCGTCTATCTTTCGGTGGCGGACTCAGCCCGATTATTGCTCTACAAGTTTGCGATTAATGGCGCGGATGATCTGGTCGCGCTCGATCTGCCCGCCATCATCGCGGGCGAGACCGACCATCAGCCCGTCGATGAGAATCTCGTTGCCATCTGCACCAACGGAACCCATGACCGCTGCTGCTCAAAATTCGGCTTGCCCGTCTATCGAGCCTTTCGACAAGAGACGGATATCGAAACGTGGCAATGTACCCACATCGGTGGTCATCGCTACGCCGCCACTGGATTAACGCTCCCGCTGGGTATCGTCTATGGATTTCTGACGCCCGAAATTGTGCCGACCATCGCGCAGAGCATCCGCAACCGTCAGATCCATTTGCCTACCTATCGTGGCCGCACCTTTTATAGCGGACACGTCAACGCAGCAGATTATTTTGTGCGTGCAAAAAGTAAAAAGGCCGATGTCGATGCGCTATCGCTACTTGCTGAAGCAGATATGAGCGACTCTGATGCAGGGAAAAATTGGCTCGTTCAATTTCTGGATAATACCATGAGACCCCACGAAATTGAGATCCTTCAAACAATGAGCGACCCTGTTTTGGCAAGCTGCGAAAAGCCCGGCAAACCAGTTCCTCACTACCAAAAAGTAGACTGAACTTGCGCATCGCTTTCGACCCAACTCAGCTCAAGACAGAATCACCCTATCGCTGGATCATGGTTGGTTTTGCTGCCGTCACCTGCGTCATCGGTATCGCCATGCCCATGACGTCACTCTCCGTTCTGCTGCCCGATGTCGCGGCCGACTTTGGCCTTTCGCCCCTCCAAATGGGTATTTTGTGGGCAACAAGCTCCGTCACCGGCATGATTATCGGTCTCTTTGCTGGGTCCGCTGGCGACCGTTTTGGCACCCGAATCACCATGATCGTTCTTTGTATTGGCACCGCTATCTTCGGCGCGCTGCGTGGCTTTAGCGGTGGATTTTGGGGCTTCTTTTTTGCATCATTTATGCTGGGCATCTTCCAGCCCGCGCTTCCTATCATCGCGCACAAACTTGCTGGCGAGTGGTTCCCGCGTAATCACTTGGGGCTAGCCAACGGCATCGTCGCCATGGGCTTTGCCTTGGGCCTTACCCTTGGTGCATTTTTGGGTGCAGCCTATCTCTCCCCGTGGCTTGGCGGCTGGGAAAACGTACTCATTTTTTATGGGGTGATGATACTCATAATCGGCATCTTATGGGCATTGATCCACCCTGCTGATTCTTCATTGCCTTTCGAGCAGGTGATAGATAGCAAAGAGCCTTTCGAGCAGGTGATAGATAGCAAAGAGCCTTTCGAGCAGGTGATAGGTGGCAAACAAGTATTACAACCTGCCCCTAGCGAAAACAAACCAGAGACCATTTCACTGCGTCAAGGATTCGGACACGTCATGCGTCTGCGCAACTTATGGATCATCGCGCTGGGGGCCATGGGCGTACGCGCGGGCTTTGCGGGCTTCTCGGGCTACCTACCCACTTATTTGCAGACAATCGGCTGGACGCCCGCCACTGCTGGCAATGCACTTTCCATTTTCTTTCTCGTTAGCCTAGTTGGCGTCATCCCACTCTCCATGCTGTCGGACAAGTTGCAAACCCGCCGTGGCTTTCTGATCTTTGGTTCGCTGCTCATGGGCATTGGCTTCTGTCTGCTCTCCGTAGTCGACAATATGCTCATCTGGGGAGCCGTCATCATTGCCGGGCTTGCCTTCGACGGCTTTATGTCGATCTACACCACCGCCGTACTCGAAGTTAAAGGTGTGGGCATGCTTTACGCTGGTACCGCACTTGGCTTTGCTGGCCTCATCCGCAACATCGGTGGGATCGTCTCGCCGCCACTTGGCAACAGCCTCGCCAGCTTTGGCCCAAGCATTCCCTTTGCCTTTTGGGGCGTCCTCACGCTCCTCTCTGTCGCCGCATTTTGGATGCTGCCTCCCCGAGAAATAGAAGAGTAGATGGTAGGTCAATAACTATATAGTAAAAACCAGTAAAGGAATATCCATGCCCCTCATCCACGCCGCCCCCCTAACAGAATTCATCTCCGCGCTCTTCATCGCAGCAGACACCCACCCTGCCCACGCCCAACGAGTCGCGCAATCGCTTGTCTCGGCCAACCTTGCGGGTCACGATTCGCACGGCATCATCCGCACGATTCAATATTTAGATGGCGTCGAAGATGGGTCGGTCAATGCGCACGCCGTGCCAACCATCGCGCGCCAGACCGGCGTCGTCAGCATGGTCGATGGTGGGGCCGGTTTTGGACAAGTGGCCGCGCATTTCGCCATGAACATTGCCATCGACAGCGCGCGGCAGCACGGCATGTCCACCGTTGGCCTCTACAACAGCGGGCATGTGGGCAGAATTGGTGAATGGGCGCAACTCGCTGCGGATCAACAGATGATTGGCCTTGTCTTTTGCTCCGGTGGCGGCCCCGGTGGGCTGGTCACCCCGCATGGTGGCATGGCGCGCCGTCTCGGGACCAATCCAATAGCGGCCGCGATCCCGCTTGCCAATCAGCCGCCGATTGTGGTCGATCTCGCCACCAGCGTTGTGGCCGAGGGCAAAGTACGCGTGGCGCGCAACAGTGGCCTGCAACTGCGTGATGGCTGCATTTTAGATTCGAACGGCACCCCCAGCATTCAGCCAGATGATCTGTACGCCGATGGGATGCTTCTGCCCGTTGGCGAGCACAAGGGCTTTTGCCTCAGTTTGATGATGGCCTACCTTGGCGGCATTCTCACGGGCAACAAAACCGCGGTCATGCCCGGCTTTAAACGCGGCAACGGCGTCTTGTTTATGGCGCTCTCCATCGAAGCGTTCCGCCCGCTGGACGAGTTTATGGCCGACGGCGCAGATCTGGCCAACGTGATGCACGCCACGCCCGCCCGATCCGGCTTTGACGAGGTGCTGCTGCCCGGCGAACCCGAACGCCGCACCACCGCAGAACGCGAAGCAAACGGTATTCCCGTCGACGAAACGACCTGGTCGCAACTGGCTGCGGTTGGCGAGATATATGGGGTAAAGATTCCTGCTGAATTCAGATAAAACTGAAAGATTCTTGCTGCGAAATACGTCTCTTATACCTAGCTTGGCGAAGCCAGAACCAAAAAGGGGACGCGGACAAGCGCGGACGAGCGCGGATAAAAAATATCGTTGACCCAAGAGTTTGTTTGCCCGATTCCCTTCAGCAATTGAACATTTTATTGGTGTCAAAGCACGAATTTCACGACAAAGGTACCAACCTATGTCAACCAAACCAACCGTCGATCAACTAACCCAACTGAAAAACGCGATCCGGCTCGCCTTTACCCACAGCGAATTGACCCGCCTGACGCAAGAGCAGCTTGAGCTCTCGCTCGAATGGATCACGCCCGTGGCCGGGCAGCGCGACTTGACCACGATTGTGCATGATTTGGTCGATTACTTTGCCAGCCAGCCGCGTGGAATAAAGCGCTTGCTGACCGCGGCCTGCGACCAAAACGAGGGCAGCGCGGCGCTGAAGCAACTTGCCGCAGAGTGGGCCGAGATCGACTTTGCGCCGATCGAGTTGCGCAACAACCACCCCGCCAAGCAGATCGATACGGGCGGTGGAACCTATGTTGAGAGAGACGTACACGCAGGCCGTGATTTCATTGGCCGCGATCAGATCATCCATAACTATAACGCAGTCCCACCTCCCGAAGCCCTTTACGTCAACGTGCCGACCATGCCCACCAATTACTTTTTGGGCCGCGACGAACTTGTAACCGACATTGTCGACCGCCTGACCAGCGGCGCGGCGACCGTGCTCTCGGCTGAGGGGTTGCCCGGCGTGGGCAAGACCACCCTCGCCGTGGCCATCGCCCACACCCAAGCCATTCTCGACCATTTCGACGCTGGCGTGCTCTGGGCGGGACTTGGCCCCAACGGCGATGTGAACGGTGCGCTGATCGAGTGGGCCGATGCGCTCCAGACCGACGTGAGCGATCTGCTTGACCCGCACGCCATGGCCGAACGCCTGAAAAGTGCCATCGGCACACGCCGCCTGCTAATTGTGATAGATGATGTTTGGGAAAAAGAAGTCAGCCAAATTCTACGCTGCGGTGGACCCAACTGTTGTCACCTGATCACCACGCGCGATCAGATGATTGCGACCGACTTTGCGGGGCATAGCGAGGCAACCGCGGTGCCGACATTGGATGATCAAGCCGCCTATCAGCTTTTGCGCGAGCTTGCACCCCAAGCGTGGGCGGCTGACAGCGAACAGTGCCAAAATCTGGTGGAGCAAGTGGGTCAACTGCCGCTCGCCATCGAACTGCTTGGTGGCTATTTGAACGCACAGAGCGTTTCGCGTTCACCCCTCTTTGATGACCTGCAAAGCGATGCGCTCACCGACCTAGACGACCCGCAGCAGCGCCTGCAGCTTGCCGCCACACGCTTGGGTGACAGCACCCAAAGCAGCGTCACCCTGCAAGCCACCATCGAACTGAGCATAGAGAGCCTGCCGCCCGCGACCGTCGATGCGTTTAATCGCCTCGGTGCCTTTGCCCCCAAACCCCAAACCTTCGACATTGAGGCCGCACTCACCGTAGCCCAAACCGACAAGCAGACATTGGCCCTGCTCACCGCCCGCAACCTGCTCGAAGCGGGTACCGACGCCCTCGCCCTACACCAAACCTTGGCCGACGTGGCGCGGGCAAAAATGGGCGAAGGAGATCAAGCGCGTCATTTTGAGCACTATCTCGACTTGGTTGAACACAATTGGGAAGAGTGGCAAACCATCGAAGCGGCCTACGGCCAAATTCAGTGGGCGTGGGATCACGCGCAGGATGAGCAGGGGCGCACGGCATTAACCAAGGCGATTACTATCTTTCAATATCGTCGTGGTCTCTACCGCGATCAGATTGCCTGGCTCAACCAAGCGCTCGAAGACGCGCGCCAGAACGGCGAACGGGGAGATGAAGGTTATGCACTGCATCAATTAGGCTTCGTCTACGATGATTTGGGAGAAAAGGAGAGCGCACTCTCCTACTACAATCAGGCGCTGCTGATTAGCAAAGAAGTGGGAGACCGTGGCGGTGAAGCGACGACGCTGAACAACATCGGCGGTGTCTACGACTCGTTGGGAGAGAAGGAGACCGCGCTCAGCTACTACAATCAGGCGCTGACGATTATAAAAGAAGTGGGAGACTGTGGCGGCGAAGCGAAGACGCTGAACAACATCGGGCTTGTCTACGACTCGTTGGGAAAGAAGGAGCGCGCGCTCAGCTACTACAATCAGGCGCTGACGATTATAAAAGAAGTAGGAGACCGTGGCGGCGAAGCGAAGACGCTGAACAACATCGGCGGTGTCTACAACTCGTTGCGAGAGAAGGAGCGAGCGCTCAGCTACTACAATCAGGCACTGCTGATTAGGAAAGAAGTGGGAGATCGTGGCGGCGAAGCAACGACGCTGGCCAGCATCGGCACTGTCTACGACTCGTTGGGAGAGGAGAAGAGCGCGCTTAGCTACCACAATCAGGCGCTGCCGATTCTGAAAGAAGTGGGAGACCGTGGCGGCGAAGCGACGACGCTGAACAACATCGGCACGGTCTACCTCTCGTTAGGAGAGAAAGAGAGCGCGCTCTCTTTCTACAATCAGGCACTGCCCATACACCAAGAAGTGGGAGACCGTGCTGGCGTAGCGAGGACTCTCTTTAACATGGGCCATATTCACTGGCAAGACGATGAGCAATATGAAGCAGTTAAAAAGTGGGTAACGGTCTATCAAATCGCGTCGCAGATTAGCTATGATGAGGTGTTGGATGCGCTGGCAGGGTTGGCCGACGATTTGGGGTTGGAAGGTGGTTTGGATGCATGGGCGACGCTGGCCGCGCAGATGGAGGCGTGAGGGGGCATAGCGTTAAATTGCGAATTTTGTTCCATCAATCATGCCCGCATCCCCGAAGATTCGGTGGAAACCGTAGGGGAATGATACATCGTGCCCGTCCCGTGAGATCAGCCGGAGGAAATGGCGATCTTATAGGGGTATTCAATCTTGGGCACGATGTATCATGCCCCTACGAGCGTTTGTACTCTTTACGAAACAGAGGGCAATTACTTGTAGACTTTCTCACCTTAACGCCATTGGGCGTGAGGGGATTATGTGTATAAAAATAATATTTATCAAAAATTTCATAATAATTGACAGCGGCTCAAGCGTGTGATACTATTACGAGCACTGAATTTATCACAATTTAGCCAATCAGGACACGCTTGTGCACGTAGTTCGGCAGCAGATTTTAGAAATCTTAAAAGAAGGAAGCGGGGCAACCGTTTCTGAATTGGCCGAAGGGCTGGGCATGGCGGCCGTTTCGGTCCGCCATCATCTTGACATTTTGCAGGGAGACAACATGATCTGCGTGGCCCGTTTGGAGCGCAAAGGCAACGTCGGTCGACCGCAGAAGATTTATGGGCTAACCAATCAGGCCGAGGAGCACTTTCCCGATAACTTTGCATCGCTGGCCGAAAGTTTAGTGCGCCAGATCAAATCCGTCCTACCCCCGGAACAGGTGCAGTGCGCATTTCAGTCCATTGCCAGTGAAATGGCCGGACAGCTCAACCGCACAAAGCTCGAATCAAGTTCGATGCCAGAGCGGCTCGATATGATCACCGAATTTTTAACGCAGCGTGGATATTTGGCCCGGTGGGAACGTGCAGAGGAAGATGAGGGTCTATTTTTATTACATAAGTATAATTGTCCCTATTCGGGCGTTTCGGCAGACCATCAGGAATTGTGCATGATGGATCAGGCGTTGGTCGATGAGTTGATTGGCGAACCGACGCACCGCACGCAGTCGATGATTACAAGCGGCCATTGTTGTACCTATCAGATAGACGCTTGTGCGTGCGATGATGTGGCTCAAAAGAATGATCGTAAAGACACAGAACTACTCTTAGTTTAATAGGTACTCATTATGGCAGTTGCACCCATTCAACCGCTTGACGTATTAAAATCAGTTGGCATTAAAAGTGCTGAAGAAAATGCCGCCGATCTCGCCGCGCTAGAAACTGATCTCGCGCAACGGATCGAAACGCGCCGAACTGAGCATGGAACGGTCACTATTGCAGAGCTGCCCGACGAAATTGCGTTGACGGATGTGCATGACAGCTATGGTCGGCACATTAACTATCTGCGCATTAGCTTGACCGATGTGTGCAATCTGCGCTGCGTTTATTGTATGCCCGAGGATATGAAGTTCCGCCCGACCAAAGAGTTGATGTCGGACGATGAGATTATCCTTTTGACCAAGGTTGCGGCAAGCTTGGGCGTAACGAAGATTCGGCTGACTGGTGGCGAGCCAACGATTCGCCCAAATGTGGTCGAGATTGTGCGCCAAATTGCCGAGACGCCGGGTATTAAAGATGTGGCGATGACGACCAATGGCTTGATGCTGGATAAGTTGGCGCAACCGCTGGCCGATGCGGGCTTAAATCGGGTCAATATTAGTATCGACACGGTTGATCCGGAGAAGTTTCATCAGTTGACGCGTTGGGGCGATATTGCCGATGTATGGCGCGGGATCGACGCTTCGGAGAAGGCGGGGCTAACGCCGATCAAACTGAATTGTGTCGTTGTGCGCAACTTTAATGATGAAGATGTGATTGAGTTGGCACGGCTGACGATGGAGCGAGAGTGGGATGTGCGCTTTATCGAGATGATGCCTTTTGGCGAGGTCAGCGATTTTCAGCAGACGAATGTGGTTACGTTCCGCGAGATTCGCGAGATGGTCGAGTCGGTCTTTGGTCCGTTGGAAGAGGCGGGATATGATTTTGTGGATCCGAGTCGCCCGTATAAGATTCCTGGGGCAAAGGGCAAACTTGGATTTATTAGCAGCGTGACGGAACCATTCTGTCAGGGCTGCGGGCGAGTGCGCTTTACGGCCGATGGCAAGCTGCGTCTGTGCCTGCTGCGCGACGATGAGGTTGATCTGCTGACGCCATTGCGGGCAGGCGCGACCTTTGACGAGATCCGCAAGTTGATGGCCGATGGTTCGTTCCACAAACCGTGGGGTCATGGATTGGCTGATGGTGTTTTTGCCAATAATCGGGCCATGAATCAGATTGGTGGGTAGTCAAACGTTTCTGGATTCAATTGTAGAAATAGCTCTCCCGAGTGATTGTTTATGTGGCGAAGAATTTCCCTTTTTTTGGGTAGGCTGCTGTTGTGTGTTGTAGCGATTTTGATTGTTGTTGATGCTTGGGTGGCGTATTCGCAGCCGATGTACTATGCGGAGTCGGTTCGGGAAATTGCAGGGCGAAGCTGGTCCATTGACGGCAGATGGAAACACAACCGTGGCAGAATTTATGCTCAGCTGATGATGCGCAATTCAAATATTGAGCAAGCTGCCGATAGACTTGGTTACTCTCTTGATGATATTCAGGGCAATAAAATAATTGTAACTGCTGTTCCGAAAGAAAACACTCTAAATATCAATATTCTAGTGGGAAGTACATCTCCTGAACTGTCGGCACAGATGGCAAATGCAATTCCGACTACTTTTGTTGATAAAATTGAGGAAGCGCAAGTAGCAGAGTATGCTGAGATAAGGACAACGCTACAGTCACAGTTAGATGAGTTAACGAGCCAAATTGAGCAGACTAACTTTGAAATTGATTCCTATTTGAAACTGGGTGACAATATTACACTTGAGGAATCAACTGTGCTGGCTCGGTTACAGAATAAGCAAATTCAATACAAGAATAATTTTATAAAAGTATTTCAGTCTGTCGCGAATGTACATCTAGCACAAGTAAGAAAATCAGAATGGTTAGAATTAGCTCAAGTCGCTACGATACCGACATCACCTCGACAATCAATATTTTTTGACCTGTTTAACTCAGTTGTTCATATGAAATTAGTGGACAGATTTATCCGCTGATGCAAGATTGATATAAGTTTAAATTTTAGACCTAACTTTAGCATTGTAATAGTAACTATTAGTTTTGGTATTTTAAAAGGAGCATAGCTATGGATTCTGTACTAACAATGGATTCTCCAACTACAACAGATGAATCGTTGATTACCCTAACCGAAAACGCCGCCGAGCGATTGGGCAGCATTCTTGATCAAAAAGGGATGAAAGATACGCACGGTCTGCGCGTTTTTGTAAAAGGTGGCGGCTGTGGTGGTATGCAATACGGCATGACCTTTGAGGACAATTTCAGCGAAGATGACACGATTTACGAATCACATGGTATGCGCGTGGTTGTGGATCCAACGAGCTTCTTCTATGTGAAGGGCGCTAGCGTTGATTATGTGGACAATTTGATGGGTGGCGGTTTCCATATCGACAACCCGAACGCGACCAGTTCTTGTGGTTGTGGCAGCAGCTTCCGCACCGATGGTGCCGCCTCGGCAACGGAAGGTGGCGCTGGCTGCGGTGCGTAAGTGCTCGAACGATTAGGCGAATATTTGGGCGAGAGGGATCTGTTCTTCTCGCCCTTTTGTTTGTTTGGTGCGAATTTTTTGTATTGAATGAAGGTGATATCAATTGTTTTAGGGGCATGATATATCGTGAAGATTGATAATCCTGTCAACCCTGTTGGGCACGATATATTATGCCCATATGAGTTCATTCGTCATATTATGCCCATATGAGTTCATTCGTCAAATATTGAAAATTTCACCCTTTCCGACAGAACCACCGAAATTTACAGCTTATAACCCGAATTACCCACTATCTAAAGCAACACATTTCTGTTGCTAAAGGTTAAAGAAGAGCTAGCATGACCCAATCTATAACATTACACAACGAAACGGTCGAAATTGACCCAAGTGCGCCGCTCGTTGAACGGATCCAAACGGTCCTGGATGCTTACCGCCCAACGCTCTATATGGATGGCGGCGACGTACAGCTACTGAATGTAGATGAGAAGGGCATTGCCCACGTAAAGATGCTCGGTGCATGTATTGATTGCCCAATAAGTTTGCTGACAATGAAGCTTGGTATCCAGCGTCTGTTGAAAGAAAATTTTAGCGAGATTACAGGGATTAACGCGATTACGGATATCGATATTTCTGCTCTCTACAATCGACCAGCTCCAACTGTTCACAGTTCTACAATATACAGCAGCACTACTGAAACAAGCGGACAGAAATAGACGTTAGGTATTATGGATACACTTAAAGGTTGTGCAATTGCTGTGCAAAAACTGTATTGTTTTTGTGCGTAAAGCGAATAATTTTTATGAACCCTTTCATATTAATTTGTTTGTCCATTCGTTGCATGATAGAATCCAACACACTCGGGCCATTCTAAAAAACAAGATATATAGCATGGCCGCAAGCTACTCTAGAAAATCGTTGAAAACAGTATAATTATTTTTCTGGCTTAGCTTTAATTAGACCGTTTTAGAAGATCCTAAGATCAGGAGGAACGATGCGAGTTCTCTTAGTCAACCCAAAATTTCGTTTACCAATCGATACACGCACGACCCCTCATTTAGGCTTGGCCTACTTAGGTGCAGTCAGCGAGAAGCGTGGTGATGAGGTCTATCTCTTTGACGCTGATGTCGAGAAGACGCCAATCACAGAATTTGTGCAGGAATTTGAGCCACACGTTATTGGTATCACTGCGAACACGCCACAGGTAAAGCAAGCGTGGCGTACAGCCAAGGCGATAAAAGAAGTCTACGACTGTCCCATTGTTTTGGGTGGTCCGCACGTTAGTGTGCTGCCCGAAGAAAGCTGCGAAAAACCATACATCGACATTGTTGTCCGCGGCGAGGGCGAGGATGCTTGGATCGACATTTGCAGTCGAGTGGAGACGTTTCTCGCGGATCAGCCAGAATTTTCGACGCTTGCATTGATGCACCCCGAAAATGAAGTCTTTGACGACTGTATGGGGTTAACATGGAAGACAAGTGACGGTCAGATTCACAACAATCATGATCGCACACCTATTGCCGATCTCGATAGCTTGCCATGGCCCGCTTACCATCTCTTTCAGATGGAGCATTACACAAACTTACAGCCCGCAACGGACAATGTAGATGGCGCACGCAGCTTCAGTATTTTAACCAGCCGCGGCTGCCCATACCGCTGTACCTTCTGTAGCCAGAGCATTATGCCGATCAAATGGCGCAGCCGCAGCCCCGAAAGCGTGATAGCCGAATGGCGTCATCTTGTAGAGGATTTGGGCGCGCTGGAAATCGGCATCTTAGATGATAGCGCCAACATCCGCGTCAAACGGCTCGAAGAGATGGGCAAAATGTTGATCGAGAATAATCTCAATCACGTGCCTTGGATCTTTGTCAATGGGATTCGAGCGAATCTTGCCAGCAAAGAGCTTTTACAACTATTGAAAGACGCTGGATTGAAGCGAACGGCCTTTGGCGTCGAAACAGGTGATCCCGAGATCCTCAAGACGATTGATAAAAAGGTCGATCACGACACGATCCGCTGGGCCTTTAAGAATGCGAAAGAGGTTGGCCTAGAGACCATAGCCTTTATGATTATCGGTCTGCCCGGCGAAACGCGTGAATCGATGCAGAAGACAATTGATTTTGCCATCGAGCTTGATCCGCTGATCGCCAATTTCTCGATGATGACGCCATACCCTGGCACAAAAGTGTACGAAATTGTGAAGCGTCAGGGTCGATTCTTGATCAACGACTGGGAAGATTACGTTTTCTTCGAGCAGCAAGCACGTTACGAGATGGGCGATATGACAGCCGAACTTGTTTCGGAAATGTACCGCAAAGCATACCGCCAATTCTATCTGCGCCCTTCCCCCATCATCCGTCGATTGAAGACAAAAGATTTCTGGTGGAACCTGCCGCGCAACGTGCGGATCGCGGCCCGTACCTTTATTCCAAAGAACGAAAAAGATGGTTTGCGAAAGGCCATCGAAGCAGAAGGATCTATCTAATATGCGCGTAATTGTTGCTAGCCCAGAAGCAAAAGTATGGAGCGCCCGCAAACATATTCCCTTGGGATTGGGCTACCTTGCTGCCGTGATCCGTGAAGGTGGACACGACGTCATGATATACGATGCTGCGATTGAAGATGTAGGCGTCGATTACTACCTAGATCGTGCCGAACAAGAAGGTCGACCATACGACTTGATTGGTGTCACCGCGACGACGCCACTAATTCAAGAAGCGTGGGAGATGGCTGAATTGTGCAAGGCGCGTGGAATGCACACGGTTTTGGGTGGCCCGCATCTAACAATTATGCCGCTCGAATCGCTCGAACCGCCGCACGATGCCTATGTGGATTATGTCTTTAAGGGCGAGGCCGAGTATAGCTTTCTTGAGTTGATCAACACGCTCGAAGCGGGTGATGAGCCAGGCGTCATTCCGGGCATTCACTTTCGCCGCGGCGACAAGATGACCGTCAGCCCCGAAAGCCCGATGATTCCAGATTTGGATGCGCTGCCTTTCCCGGCACATGATCTCTTTAAGATTGATCGCTACACCAACTTGCAGCCGCTAACCGATGGGCTCGACCCAAACGCACGCAGCTTCACGATTCTGACGAGTCGGGGCTGTCCCTACAAGTGTACATTTTGCTCCAAGCCCGTGACGGGTGACACGTGGCGCGCTCGCTCTGTCGAGAGTGTGGTGCAAGAGTGGAAGTGGCTGGTTAATGGACTGGGCGCAACCGAGATTGGGGTTACGGATGATATTTGGAATTTGAAATTGCCGCGGGCCAAAGAACTCTGTCGCCGCTTAGTTGAAGAGGGGTTAAACGAGGTTCCTTGGGTGACGGTTCACGGTATGAAGGTGAATCATGGCGATCAGGAGCTCTACCATTTGATGAAGGCTGCGGGCTGTCTGCGAGTGGGCTTCGGGGTCGAAAATGGCGATGAAGATATGTTGCGCAACGTGATCCAAAAGGGTCAGACGGTTGATATGGTGCGCGAGGCGTTTGCCAATGCCAAATCTGCCGGGCTGCAAACGATGGGTTTCTTCATCTTTGGGATGCCGGGCGATACCGAAGAGACGATGGAAAAGACGATTCAACTGGCGCTGGAGCTGGATCCGCAACTGGCTAATTTCTTGCTGGCTGCACCCTTCCCTGGCACCGCAATGTATGACATGATCCAAGATGGTGGTCACGTCTTTGCAGATAACTGGGGCGATTTTGCGATCCACGAACAAAAGGCGCGTTTTACCATGAATGAGAATTACGATCCAGATATTGTGCTGCAAAAGTGGCGTGAAGCCTATCGCCGCTTCTACCTCTACCGCCCCGAGCGTGTGTGGGAGAAGATGACGCATAAAGATCTGTGGATGGATCTACCGAGTACGATCGGCAACGCCAAACGCTTTTTCTTGGGCAGCGATGATCAAGAGGCCAAAGAAGAGCAAATGAGGGCTATGGCGTAGAGGAAGTAGAGAGCAGTTTCTCACTGATAAAGATGATATGGACGGCCCGCAATGCTTTTACAGTAATGTGGGCCGTTTCTCGTAACGAACCAAGCAGGTATAGCATACAATGCACCGCTGAGAGCATGACTGAAAACTTAGAACCGCTGCGTGAAAAAACTCAGTTTCACAATACCGATGTATTCCGTCACGGAAATGTTCTTATCAAATAGAGTGGCGAGTGGGTATCTTCTGTGCATTCACTTTTACGCCATTTGGAGCATGAAGACTTTTCTGCTGCACCCCGTATTATAGAATCTGGCTTTAACAGCGTCGGACGGGAAACGCTTATATTTATTGAAAGGGATTTTATTGCTCCCGGTCCTTGGTCATTCGAAGCAGCCTATGAAATCGGTGTTTTGTTACGACACTTACACGATACCACCTCTTCTTATAAAGCTTCTCCTAAGGGCAAAAGTGGTTTGGTAGACAGCTAGGAGAGTTATGCACATATGGTCATTGTAATGTAGCATCATGGAATATTGTTACCCGAGGTGGAATGCTCCATGCTCTGATTGATTGGGAATATGCCGGGCCTGTTGATCCATTGGTTGAACTTGCTCAAGTCTGCTGGTTGAATGCCAAGCTATATGATGATATTGTAGCCAAAATTGAAGATCCACCATCGGTTGCAGAACGTACTCGGCAATTGAGGGCTATCATTGATGGCTATGAGCTTTCGCGTAAACTACGTCAAGGATTTGTAGAAAAAATCATTGAGTTTGTTGTTATGGCAACCGCGAATGAAGCCGATGAAGCCGACATATTGATTGACACATCTCTTAGTTCATTAAGTAAACAAGCTCCTTGGGCTCTTGCTTGGCGTGCTCGCTCAGCAGCTTGGATTATGGAAAATCGACAACTGCTACAAAATGCTCTTACTTAAAGGTAAGACTTAAAGGTGGAGAGCCGCTCCACGAATCACGAATTTCTTTGACGAATTTATCATGATTGGACTTGTCCCTAAATTACCCATGTACTGGGCCTTCCGCACCTTTGGCTGGCCTAAAATCAAACCCTTTTCTGTCGTCATTAGCGTGAGCTATCGCTGCAACAGCAAGTGTCGCACTTGCGATGTCTGGCGCAAACCCAACGATGATCTCTCCGTCGAAGAGTGGGACCGCGTCTTTGCCAGCCTTGGCAAGACGCCCTTTTACATGACCTTCACCGGCGGCGAACCCTTCCTGCGAAAGGATCTCGATGAACTTGTAATCCGCGCGTACCAGCATTGCCAGCCCGAAGTGATCACGATCCCAACGAATGGCATGCTGACCGAGCGCACGCTGGGCATGGTCGAGCGCATCTGCCGCGAATGCCCTAAATCGAACATTGGCATCAACCTCAGCCTCGACGGGATCGAAGATGAGCATGATGATATTCGCGGCGTAGAGGGCAATTGGAAACTCTCGATGGAGACGTGGACGCAATTAAAAGCGCTGCAAAAAGAGTATCCAAATTTGCTGCTGACCGTGCATACTGTAATCAGTCGATTCAACGTTCATCGTTTTAAAACCATTCAAGAGGGGTTGAAATTTCTCGAACCCGACAGTTATATTACCGAGGTGGCCGAAGAGCGGGTCGAATTGGATACGGTAGGGTGGGGCATCACGCCAATGGCTGATGATTATGATGAGATTGCCGATTTCCTCAGTCAGCAAGCGCGCCAAACGCCTGCCCGTGGATTGGCAAAGGTGACGCAAGCATTCCGCGCTCAATATTACCAGATGGCAAAGCGGGTGCTGCACGAACGCGATCAGGTGATCCCCTGCTATGCGGGCTGGGCCAGCGCACACCTTGCACCAAATGGTGATCTGTGGAGCTGCTGTATTCGTGCGGAGGCGGTGGGCAACGTACGCGATCACAACTATGAGCTTGCCCCAGTTTGGCGCAGTTCGGCTATGGAGGAGATGCGCGGCAGTATCAAACGCAAAGAGTGTGCTTGCCCAATGGCCAATGCCAACTATGCCAATATGTTATTGCATCCGCCAACGGTCGCAAAGGTATTGCTTGATGTAGCAAAATGATATAAGCATATTTGAAATAGTCTTACCAACTTGATGACATTGAGTAGATAGTAGTATACGACACATATATATAGTATTTCTATAGACATTTGTAGATTGAAAGGTGTGGGATAATCGTCCTACACCTTTTTTGATCTTCGAGTTTAGCCAACTTCATCTATCGGTCTCATATAGTTCCCTAAAAAAATTCTGTATCATATTTCAAAGAACAGAAACAACCTCGAACATGCTCAGCCGAGCAGGACAAAACTTTTTCAGAGAACTAATAAGATTAGGCTTAAGCCATGTTTATTTGAACAATGTTTGTACTTAAGTGTAAGAAATTGTCAATAAGATGCGTCTATAGTATGAATAATCTATGTGATTCTAGGACATTCGTAAATCCAATTTTGTCAAATATAGAAGTTTTTCGAAGGATTATACGACTTTACTACGATTAACATACTAGACAGTGATTTGAAAGATATGGTGAAAGAGTCACCAAATTAATAGATAGCTCGTGATAAAACGATGATCATTGTCAGCCATTTAGCGGCTTAATAAGTTTCTACTGTCGGATTTTGGTCTTAAAACAGACCGATAAATATCTTATACTGATAACCAGTAAACAGTACAATTAGGGTATCAAATAAATATTACTAAATTACTGTAATCCAGTTGTCACACAAAAATTTGAAAATTGATTTATACTGCTCTTAACAGCTTCTTAAAATCAATTATGGATTCATCTTCATCAATAGACTGTTAAACACCACGCATTCATCGCTTCCTCTAGTCTAAATTAATATTTCAAAAGTTGTGGCGTCAATATACTTGGATGATCTCGAATAGTTATTTAATTATCCACTGAATTTTAGACAAACGATACAAACCCCCATATCAAAAAACAGAGTGCAAATTATGAATACAATCTCAACATTTTCGAACAATTATACAGCCACCAAGTGGGCTTTTATTTTCAGCTTCTGCTTTGCTCTCTTGATCACCATTATGCCAAACAGCGTGCAGGCACAAAGCGCTCCCAATGAAGTGGTTGGCAACCCCGCAATTACAATTGAGCATTCAGCTGTTAATGCATATGTGTTGCCCGGCGAGAGTGCAGAGCTTACGGTGGCGGTCACAAATACAGGTGACATTCGTCTTGAAAAAGTGCGGGTTTCTAATACCTCTGCTCCTGACTGTGCTCAATCCATCGGAACAATGGAGCCAAACCAGACATTTTCCTATACATGTGAGGTTGCAAGCGTAACCGCTGCTATAACGAGCCGTGCAACAGTTATTGGTGCTCCCGTAAACAACCCACTTGTTGTGGCTACAGCATCAGTAACAGTCGACATTGTTAGCCCGGTCTTAGCCATCATCAAAAATCCAGGTCAAGGCCAAGCACGTGGTGGCGAGCGAATTGTAATGACCTATAATTATACAAACAGCGGCACCGGTACTGCCATTGGTGTACAGCTTGTCGAAATCGTTCCAGAGAACACACACTTTATCCCGGATGCAAGTGCCGCAGGTTGGTCATGCGAAAATGACGCTGTAGAAGCCGGTACGGTTTGCTACTACACGATTGACATTATCCAAGCTGGCGAGTCGGCTACGGGACAGTTCCCCTTCGTGGTAACGCAAAACATAGATGAAGAAAGCGCTGTAACTGGTTCGGCAACGCCTATCGGATCGCAATTAAAAAATACGCTCTTCTTACCATTCATTAATGGTTAATCGATCATTGTTACCAGCGCTGATTAGATAAGAACAACCGACATTTATATACTTTCCCCAGAGGGATACGAAAGCAATTTCGTATCCCTTTTTTGATCCGCAAAAAAGCATTATTCCTCGCCATTCAACTCCATAAATTAGAAGAACTAAACGGTTAGCTTACAAAATTTTATCTCCTTGCAAGCAATATGTAACTGTATTCCGTAGGATGCCAGCGTATAAATCGATAGAGTATATAGCAGTATAGAGATTAAATATTTTGTTTTGTAGCAGTTTTAATTTCTACATTGTTGCATCTCTAACTCAGCTGTTGTTCAGCTTGAACAATGATGTCGAGTTACCATCACTGTCACCGCAGCCAACAGTGCATTTGCAAGTTTGGCTCGGTATGAATAAAGCGATAACGGTGACCGAATAAATCACGTAATCCGAAATCAAAAAAATTGTGGAGCATAAATATGAAAAAAATAAGTTATTTAAATTGGCATCTTGCTAAACAGATGTCGATATTGTTCTTGAGTCTGCTGCTTTTGCTGATGCCAACAATGGCATTTGCCCAGAATGGCACACTTTCACCTCAAAGCGGAATGCCGCTCTATGGAAATTACTGTACAGTAAGCGGTGGAATCGGTCTTAACGATGCACCCTATTCTGGAAACTTTTCGGTTAACGTTCCAGGTACGCCAGTCAATGCGTACTGGTATTGGACGGGACGTGATCGTGCACAGATGCCAACCGGAGATGATACGATCTTTATCGATCCAAATCAGGCTGGATTTGTGCAGCTAACCGCAACCCAAACTATGTCATCGACCGAACCATCTTTATGGACATGGTACACATATCTACATGAAGATTTGGGCGCAAGCACAGTGGTAAGCGGCACCAACTCTTTCGATGTCGGTGGCTTAAACATTAGCGGTATCAATCAGGAAAATCATGGCGCAGGCGTCATTGTTGTCTACGAATCGCCTAACTGCCCATACGGCGAAGTCAATGTACAGTCTGGCTTGGATTCGGCCCGATTCAACAAAGGCGGCGTTTTTGGGCCAGATACAGAAGTAACCTGTTCTACCTTTGCACCATCAAGCGTCCCACGCACAATGACGGTACATATGCCGGTTGGTGGTATTGCCGAGACAGATCACTCGACAAATCTTTGGTACCAAACCGGAAGTGGTCTTGAACCTACCTACCTTGCGCCAGACGCAAATGATAACGTGAACCCTGCGTCGACGCTGATTACAAGTCCAGTTTCCGCGGCACAAGGATTTGAGTGGGACATGTACACAACAACCATTCAAATTAATCCAGGAGACACGCACGCCTGTTTCCAATATGAAAGCATCTCGGGTAGTCTCGTCTGGGCGGGCCTCACCACATCTCTGCAGCTAGATCAGCCATCGATCGATATTGAAAAAACGCCAGATTTACAGAGTATTCTGGTTGGTCAGCCTGCTATTTTTACCATTCGTGTACAAAATACGGGTGATATTGCGCTAAACAACGTGACCGTTACCGATGCACTTTCGCCAGCTTGTGATACAAATCTTGGTACAATGGCTGCTGGGGAAGTTCAAACATACACCTGTTCATTAGAAGCAGTGCCCGAAGGCTTTACAAATGTAGCCGATGTCGAGGGTACGCCAGACAATGGCATTCCCGTAACGGATAGCGATGATGCTGACGTGATTGTGCTAAATCCAAGCATTAACATAGAAAAAACGCCAGACAGCCAGATTGTTGTAATCGGTGAAACAGTACCATTTACAATCTACGTAGAGAATACAGGTGACATTACATTGACAAACGTCATTGTGACTGATCCACTGGCCCCCTTGTGTGACGCTTCTTTAGGAACGCTTGCACCGGGCGAAAATCGCACATACGGCTGTTCCTTGCCAGAAGGCACCGTAGACTTTGTGAACGTTGCTGCCGTCACAGGAATGCCTCCCGTTGGCGATCCAGTAACGGATGAAGATGATGCAGCCGTTGATGTCATCAATCCAGCTATTGATATTCAGAAGACGCCAGAGCTACAAACAGTGGTGGCTGGCTCTACCGTAACCTTTGAAATTCGTGTCGAAAACATAGGCGATGTAATGCTCGGCAACGTACTTGTTACCGATCCGCTGGCACCAAACTGTGATGCAAACCTTGGTACAATGGCCTCAGGAGAGGTGCAAACATACGCCTGTACACTGGCTGATGTAACGGCAGACTTTACGAACATCGCAGACGTGAGTGGCGAAACGGTTTATGGTCAAATTGTAACTGATGAAGATGATGCAGTTGTTGACATTATTGGCCCAGCCATTGAAATTGAAAAGACGCCAGATGTGCAGACGGTGCGCATCACTTCGGATGTTACCTTTACCATTATCGTGACAAACACAGGCGACGTAACGCTAGAAAATGTTACCGTGACAGATGCCATGGCACCGCAATGTGATGCGGACCTAGGCACGATGGAACCTGATGCTACACAAAGCTATAGCTGTGTTATGCCAAACGCACTGGAAGATTTTGTAAACGTTGCAAGCGTAACGGGTGAACCACCAACGGGTCCGAACGTATCCGATACGGATGATGCAACTGTAAACGTCATCAACCCACTGATCGAGATTGAAAAATCACCAGATATGCAAACGGTTGTAACGGGTACGCCGATAACCTTTACAATTACCGTGCGCAACATTGGCGATAGTGTACTCAATAATGTAGCGCTAGACAATGTCGCTGTTATTGACGAACTAGCCCCCGATTGTACCCGAGAGTTGGGTACACTTCAGCCTGGAGATGAGATCACTTATACGTGTAGTATGATCGATGGCGCAACAGAAGATTTTATCAATATTGCTTCGGTGAGCGGTACATCGCCTTTGGGCGAAACTGTGACCGACGAAGATGATGCAGTTGTTGACATTATCGGTCCGGCCATTGAAATTGAAAAGACGCCAGATATGCAAACAGTTGTGGCTGGCGCACCAGTAACCTTTACCATTACCGTGCGCAACATCGGCGACATCTCTCTTAACAACGTTGCGCTGGATAATGTAGCCGTTATCGATGAATTGGCTCCAGACTGTAACCGAGAGCTAGGAACGCTCCAGCCCAATGAAGAAACAACGTATAGTTGTAGCATGAGCGAGGGGGCAACCGAAAACTTTACCAATGTAGCAACGGTCGCTGGCGATCCACCCGTCGGGCCGTCGGTAAGTGATGAGGACGATGCTGACGTTACTGTGGTTAGACCCAGCATTGATATTTTGAAAACACCAGACTTACAGACGCTACGTGCGAATACAACTGCTGAATTTACCATTCAGGTAATCAACACGGGCGATGTGCTGCTCAACGATGTGATGGTGAATGATCCATTGTCCCCAAATTGCGATGCCTCTTTCGACTCTTTGGCACCGGGTGCGGTTGAAACATATACCTGTACAGTAGATAATGTAGCTGAAGGATTTACCAATGTTGCAGATGTACAGGGTATGCCACCATTTGGTGATCCTGTTACGGCTGAGGACGATGCGGTTGTTGATATAATCAATCCGAGCATCGATATTCAGAAGACGCCAGAAATGCAGATCTTCCCAGTTGGTGGTACCGCCCTGTTTACCATAACGGTAACCAATAATGGAGACGAGGCGCTAAATGTTGTGCAGGTCGACGATGTGCTTTCGCCCGATTGTAATCGTGCGCTGGGAACAATGCAGCCTGGCGAGGTCAAAGTCTATAGCTGTATTCAACCAACTGTAATGGTAGACTTTACAAATGTAGCAACCGTAAGTGGTTTGCCATCCGTTGGCACCGCGGTTGTAGACGAAGATGATGCCAACGTAGATGTCATTAACCCAAGCATTGACATCGAGAAGAGCGCAGAACAGCCAATGGTTTCGCTAGGCGACACTGCCTTCTTTACCATTACGGTGACAAATACGGGTGATGTAGCACTGAGCGCAGTCACCGTTTCGGACCCACAAGCTCCTGGGTGTAGCCAAATTCTTGGCACGCTAGAATCAGGCGAAACGTTTGCCTATCGCTGCGGTATGCCGGATATGGATTCGGCTGTAACCAATGTAGCAAGCGTAATCGGTACGCCTGCAGCAGGTCCTAATGTGCAAGATATTGACGATGCGTTTGTTGATGTGCCCAATGCAGATCTTCAGATAGTCAAAACGGATGATGATATTCAAACACAGCCAGGTTCGACCATCGTTTATACCTTGAGCTATATGAATAATGGTACAGGCGATGCGATTGGCGCCGTCATCACAGAGGTGATCCCACAGCACACAACATTCCTACCGTCAGCCAGTACAGATGGCTGGATCTGCACCAATGGGGCCGTTACTGCCGGAACAACTTGTATATATGAGATTGGACGGATTGCAGCGGGAACAACAATAGAGAATGAGCTAAAGTTTGCCGTCGTAGTTGATTCCGTACTCGACTCATCGATTCGCCTAATTAATAACCAAGTCTCCATCGATGCAAGCAACAATATCTCGGTTTCTGGTACAAACGTTGACACCGAAACAACACCAATAGCTCCTACAGCATTAAATACTGTGGCAGAACCCGAAGCGCAATTTACAAACTTCTTGTTCCTGCCGTTGGTAAACGGTCAATAGATAATCTAGCAGGTTGTCGGAGAGAGCTAAAAAAGCTGGCTTTGTACTCAGACATTGTGCCCGTGCGGTATAAACACTGGATCCGGTCACGAGTAACCCGGCTAGGCCTGTGAAAATAGTAGCGTTTCTGCGGGATCACGATGTACTTTTTACATCGGCGTTCTACCCTCGATGAATCTGCTGCGCTTTCAAGCTCGCAACCGACCGTGAGTACTCAACTGGCAAGTAGAAGTGGACGATTACAATATTTGCTATCGATAGTAAGAAGTAGATCAAGCATTTAGGGTAACGTGGCAAACTATTACTCTAACCAACTAGCCCTATCGTACTATAGCATTCGGCACAATCGGATGATAAACTCATGAACGAAGAGTATTAGAATCTTCTTTCTCCTTCTTTGAATTTGGGTTTTGGGTAGATTGACGAAAAAGCCTTGGCGCTCGCCAAGGCTTTTTCTATTGGCTAGATTTTTAAGCGTCTAAAAAATGATGCTAAACAAATTAGTACCACCGTACCATATTATTTTTATACCCCGGATGATAAACTCATGAGCGAAGAGTATTAGAATCTTCTTTCTCCTTCTTTGAATTTGGGTTTTGGGTAGATTGATGAAAAAGCCTTGGCGCTCGCCAAGGCTTTTTCTATTGCACTATTGCCCTGAATAAACCGCCTCTCTCAATAGTACGGAATTATAATGGGTCATAAAACTATGAGTCTACACGTATCGTCACAGGACTTATGTCCCATAGACCATTTTTGCTAGAAATGTTAAATTGGATTACAAGAGCGAAGTTCTACGCAAAATTTTGTGAATTTTTATTTTGATGTAGAGAAATGTTTATAGTGTAAATACGTAAAAAGTAAACACCCATTAAAGCCAAAGAAAGATATAAAAAGAAACACCTACATCCCTCAGTTAGGTGTTTCTTTTTATATCTTTCTTTGAGATATTGTGTGGTTTAGCCAGAAATGAATTCCTAGTCTGATATGGGAAGCGTGATTTGCCAAGTTAAATAGATAGCCTCTAACCTGTTTTTACAGCTTTCCCATGTGAGACGCAAAATTCATTCTGCGGGCCAAATATTGAGCATGGTTCATTTGGTTGAAGAATATGTTTAGAAATCGCACCTACATAGGTCGAATCTGCTAACCTATCTTGCCTACCTATGGATCATGCATTCTATTACTATAAAGTCATGAATTTTGTGGCGAAAGGACAAATGCGTCTAAAAAATAGTGCTGCATAATTAGTACCACCGTACCATATCATTTAATTATATCCCGTGATAAACTCATGAACGAAGAGTATTAGAATCTTCTTTCTCCTTCTTTGAATTTGGGTTTTGGGTAGATTGACGAAAAAGCCTTGGCGCTCGCCGAGGCTTTTTCTATTGGGCTATCTATCAGACAGTTTACTAGATATATCTGTTGCTAATTGTCTAAAAAATAGTGCTGCATAATTAGTACTACCGTACCATATCATTTAATTATGTACCATGATAAACTGACAAACGAAGAATATTTTCATTTTCTTTCTCCTTCTTTGAATTTGGGTTTTGGGTAGATGGATGAAAAAGCCTTGGCGCTCGCCAAGGCTTTTTCTATTGGGCTATCTGTCAGACCATAAGTGTAAACTTATGCTCAGACTATCTACACTGTCCACGCCCCACCGTGATTTTTCCAAGATGTCAAGCACCCGCGAATCAACTCAATGCCAGACTCAACCATCACATCGCTGCCTTCCCCCTCACCATAGACCGAAACCACCGCAGCCACAGCCACCTTGCCCGTTGCCATTACCATATCAATCGCCGCCCTTACCTGCGCCATCTCGGGCCCGTTTGGCTCTTTCGTGCCGTGGTTGGGCGTATAGCGTTCATCCAAGATGTCAGAATCAATGTGCAAGTAAAGCAGATCGCAGCGAGCGGCCAAATCGTTAACCGCAGTAGATAGCTCCTGCCCGGGAAACTCCGGCGCAACGGCCGCAATCACAATATCGGTCGAGCTGATCAGCTGTGCTTCCTGCTCATCCAAATTGCGTACATCCACCATCACAATACGATCCGTTGGCACAGGCGCAACAATATGCGACCGTTCGCGCCATGATGGGAAAGCTAGCCCGGCGCAAACCGCCACCGGCATCCCGCCCAACATACCCGAAAGCGACGTGCCGGGCGTATTGAAATCGCCATGCGCATCGAACCACACCAGCCCCACCCGCACTGCTGGCCCGTGCGCGTCTTGTAGACCACCAAATATCCCCGTAATGTGCGAACAGTTGCCGCCCGTCATCAAAATGGCCGACTCTTTCTGCCGTGCGTCCGCTACCGCATGCGCAACCTCGCCACCAAGCGTGCCAATATTATCTGGCTCCATCGCCGACCGCAGCGCCTCGATCATCTGCGGCTCGACAACGGAAAACGGCACACCAGCGCTAGAATAAACATCCGCATCCACATACGCATCCAAGCTGCGTTCATCATTCTGTGCCGGTCGGCTGTCGCCATAACGCATCCCGATTACTTGTAAATTTTTAAGTGGTTGATGAGACATGAGTAGGTTCTCCCTTTTAATAAAAAGATAGTGAAAATGACAAGACGAAAAAGCTGGCAAGATGACAAACTGCAACAGGATGACATCGTTCAGTACAATAATTTTACTAAAGATGTTATCTTGTCATGCCAAAGGGTGTGCACATGATGCATGAAGAATGACAGTAGAGGCAACATATTTATTTCATCCTGTCATCTTGTCTGTCTTTGTCATCCTGTCAGCTTTTTCAGCAGTTCGCGTCGTGCAACCTCGTCCGCCTCGCCGTCAGTCTGCACTTCGATAACCGTTGGCGTTTCACTATATAAATGGCTCTCCAGCTTTTGGAGAAAATCGGCGCGGTTTTCGGCTCGCTCATAATGCCAGCCATAGCCCTGCACCAGCGACGAAAAATCTAATTGATGTGGCGTAAGAAATAGTTCTGTAAATGGTGGTTCGAACTTAACGATAGGCAGCCGCCTAAAGATATTTCCACCACCATTGTTAAAGAGCACAATTGTCACCGGCGCATCAACACCTTTGGCCCCTTTAGCTCCTCCGAAAAATTTTGTCCCGTCTCTGCTCTTTGAGACGTGGTATGGAACTTTTCGGGGCAAGCATAAGAGTCCATTGAGATCGTGCGCAAATGTAACGTCTCCAATCGCCAGCACCAATGGAGCCGTGCTTGCTGCACTAACACCCAGCGCGCTCGAAACCGTGCCGTCGATGCCGCTTGCTCCACGATTTCCGTAAATAGAAAGCGCGTTCCCCGTGGGCATACCAAACTGATCAAGATGGCGAATGGGCAGGCTGTTGCCCATAAAGAGCCGCGTGCTAGACGGCAGCGCATTGACCAGATCAACCATGTAGGCCACATCAAATGACTCGTCCTGCGGCAGATCGGCTAACGCACGATCCAACGCGCTGCGAAACGCTTGCTCGACCGTGTTGACCTCACTCGCCCATGTAAGATCCATACGTTGGGCGAGCTGCTCTGCAAGCGCCGTGCATGTTGCCACTTCGTTGGCTTGTATAAATTGGGTAGTCAGGTGACTATCATCTGCCCACACGCCGCTCTCGCGTATGTGTACCCGTTTTGCAATCGGTACGGCCAGCAGATATTCGTTTAGCCACTTCGATGTCGGCACTGCCCCAAAGCGGATCACAACATCTGGACAAGCAAAAAGTTCGCCGTCATGATTCCCCCCGCCTGCGAGAAAGGTCTCATACCCACAGATCAAGTTTTTTTCTTCCAATGCGGCAAAGCGCACGCCCGATAGCGGATCGGCCAGTAGCGGGTAGCCGCTTTGTTCGGCGAGCTGCGTCACGGTAGCGGCAAAATTGCCATCGGGGCAGCGTGGTCCACAGACAATGAGACCGCGCGGGTGCTGATTAATAAGGTGGGCCACCGTTTTAAGCTGTGTTGCGGTTGGCAGCAGCGCACCGCGTCCAATTTTGTGTTCGATTTTGCGCTGCTGGCTGCTTGCGGGTGCGATAGCCGTTTGTGGATCCGCTGGCTGGAGTGGTTTACGAAAGGGAAAATTGATGTGGACTGCGCCTTTACGAATGCCGTTGGCCGTGGCAAAAGCGCGGGCTGCAATGGCGGCCACATTATGCTGGGCAACGGCTGGCGCGCCAAGTTGTGGCAGGCCCATATCCACCGCCCACAATACTTGATCTCCGTACATTTTGACTTGATCGATGGTTTGGTTAGCGCCGCTGTGACGCAGTTCGGGCGGACGATCGCTGGTAAGAATCAGCAGCGGGATCTGCGACATGTGTGCTTCAATAATGGCTGGGTAGAAGTTGGCCGCGGCGGTACCCGATGTGCAGACGAGCGCGACGGGGCAGTCGGTTGCTAGGGCTAGCCCTAAGGCAAAGAAGCTGGCGCAGCGTTCGTCTATATGCGGGTACATGTGGATCTGCGGGTGCGCAGCGAAGGCCAATGTCAGTGGTGTGGAACGCGAACCGGGGGAGATACATACGGCCTTGAGTCCGGCGTGGGCAAGTGAATCGACAAAGGTGGTGGCGGTGTTGATGTTGGGATTTTGTTGGTTAGTCATATATGTTTTTGGGATGAACGTGCTGACAAAAGATGACAAGGTGACTGGAGAGTTTTCCAAATAGCGTTAGCTGAGCTTGGGTACCACTCTTTAACTCTGCCACCCTTCAACTCTGCCACCCTTCAACTCTGCCACCTTTCAACTCTGTCATTTTTACTCAAACAAAGAAAGTTGACCCGAATCTTCGTCCTGCTTGTGGGGGGCGATCCAATCGTTTGGGGGCCAAGCCGGCGGCACAAGATTCCGTTCGATTAGGCGCGCCTGTAATCGGCGCAGGCTGTCGGGCGAATGACCCTCGTACGGATTATGCATATAGCCGTAAATCGACACGTTGCGTTGGATGAGCGCTACAATGCGGTCGGCCCATTTATCTAGCGCATTGTCGCGTGGCTGCGTGATTTGGCGGTACTCTTGCGGGCCATTGTCAGTATCGCCAATCCAGCGGATAAAGGCAAAAGTAGGCGCTTTATCTGCTTCGATTAGGGTCAGCCACTCATCAAAAAGATCCGCAGATCCGCTGCGATCCACTAGCACAAGGGCCATGCTGCGCTCGGCCAAAAAGGTGGCAAAAGCGTATGTCATTAAATCGGGCGAGCGTACTTCAACCGCAAGCTGAATGCCATCAAGCTCTTGGGCGAGCCAATCGAGGTAGCCCGCCAACACGCGCCCGCTATTTTGGCGCGTAAGCGATGCGGGAAGCTGAAGTAGACTTGGTGCGGCCATGGTGCCCAATGAGCGAACTGCATCTAGATACGCCAACGTTTCGGGCCGACACTCTTTGAGGCGCTTGTTGTGGCTAATGGCTCGCGGCATCTTCAACGAGAATGTAAAGCCTGACGGCACTGTTTCGGTCCAGCCGATGAGCGTGCTGGGAGCTGGTAGCGCATAGAAGCTTGTATTGACTTCGACACTATTGAATTTTGTCGCGTAGTGGCTTAGTTGATTTTTTTTTGCTAGCTTTTCTGGATAGAAGCTTCCCCGCCAGTCATCAAAATTCCACGAAGAGGTTCCAAGAAATAGGTTCGGCACAATCTGGTTCGGTTGAATGAATTTAGGATTAGATACTTTAATATTGTTTTCAAGCTAATGGACAAGCTTTAGCAGGAGACGGTGTCCATATACTAGCATACTATGATTATGTATTATCACCGATTTATAAAAACTGAAGCAAATAGAATTGAAGCAAATAGATAGAGGTAGGCACTATGCATAATTCTAGATGTACATATTGCACATGGTAAATACTTTTGGGCAACTTAACGTAGACAATTTATGCAAAATCGTGCAAGTAGCTATGCTTTGCTTGAAAAAATATTGTGCATGTTGCATGTTTGTGCTGCGCCAAAACGTCGATATACTCCGTTATAGCTGATCACCTGTCAGTTTATATTTAGTTTATATAGAAATTATTTACGGTAGATTTGTGTCTGTAGCTGTATCGATTCAAAAAACTCTTGTCTGCATCTTGGAAGGACAGCAGCGCAAATAGTCAAGCTCATCTTTCAAAATTTATGTTTTCATATTTCTTAAACGTATACAGTCCTTCTAGGCATGTAAACGAAATAGACGCATTTTTGTATAGATGAATCATTTCTGAATCGAGTATTCACAATCCACAAGAAAAAGAGGAAGGAAAAATGTTGAAAAAGAGTAGTCGAGCACTACCGCTTGCTGTGCTCATGAGTTTGTTTGCGACAGCAGCCTATGCGCAGGACGGAGATATCTCTAACGCCGAGATCGCCTATGCGATTGATAACACGTTCTTATTTATCTGCGCTGTGCTAGTTATTTTCATGCAGGCTGGATTCGCCATGGTTGAGGCTGGTTTTAACTCTGCCAAGAATACCATCAATATTCTGGCAAAGAATGTGATGGATATGGGATTTGGCGTCTTGGTCTTTTGGCTAGTTGGGTACGGCATTATGTATGGCGATGCAATTATTCCGGGCTGGCTTGCCTTTGGTGGAATTGGTATTAGCGCCGAACCGTCCGCTGCGGGTGCGGGCGTGCTCAATCCGCAAGTGGATTGGCTCTTTCAGGTTGCATTTGCTGCCACAGCCGCCACAATTGTTTCTGGTGCTGTTGCTGGTCGCATGAAGTTTTCAGGCTATATATTTTATAGCATACTTGTCACAGGCATCATCTATCCGATTAGCGGCTATTGGAAGTGGGGCGGCGGCTGGCTAGATCAGCTTGGCTTCTACGATTTTGCCGGTTCGTTGGTGGTGCATGCTGTTGGTGGGTTTGTTGGTCTAGCGGGTGCAATTATGCTTGGCCCTCGTATTGGACGCTTCACCTCGTCTGGCAAAAATAGACTGCCGCCACACAATCTTTCGATGGCTACACTTGGTGTCTTTATTTTGTGGGTGGGTTGGTATGGCTTTAACCCCGGCAGTCAGCTTGCCTTTGCCGGTGCGGGCAATACAGATGCCGTCATGTTGATCGCCGCGAATACGACATTGGCTGCAGCAGGTGGATTGGTTGCCGCAATGATTATGGCCTGGCTAATTGTTGGAAAGCCAGATTTAAGCTATGCACTAAATGGTGCGCTTGCTGGTCTCGTTGGTATTACGGCAAATTGCGACTCGGTCACGAACATATCGGCAATCGTCATCGGTTTGGTTGCAGGTGTTTTGGTTATCTACGGTATGAAATTGCTAGAGTCGCTGAAGATCGATGATCCCGTTGGTGCGTGGCCCGTACATGGCCTATGTGGTATTTGGGGCGGTATTGCGACGGGTATATTTGGTGGTGCTGCGGGTCATAGCTTGGTGCCACAACTTATTGGCTCTGCGGCTATCTCTGCTTGGGCGTTTGCAGCCGGTATTGTTATTTTCGGTTTGCTAAAGGTTTTTGGTCTGTTGCGTGTTTCGCCAGAGGATGAAGAAATCGGTTTGGATGTTACAGAGCACGGAGCCAGCGCATATGGTACTTCGTTAGCCGATCTTGCTGTTTAGGCCATTCCAAAAAATACTAATTCTGCCAGGACTAGTAAAATAAAATAGAGAGTATGGTCGTACGCTACTCCAGAAGAACTGCTGAAATTCGTATAATTATTTTTCTAGAGTAGCCCCAGGCTGGTGACGAACTAAACCTTTGTGATTTGTTCAACCGTATAATGAGAATCTTTTCTAGAGCATATTGTTTTGGGAATTTAACCGATAGCAAAATATTTGGTGCGTTATCGAGCTAATGAGTATAAAAATAAGCTGAATACGTAACAGTTTTATCTGATTTGTTTATCCCGGAATAAATTCCTTCCATATACGAAAGAGGTCTGACGATAGCGTTAGACCTCTTTCTATTTGCTGGAGAGTTATAATTATTCAGCTAGCATGCTTTATGTTAGGACCGAATTGATTGACTCTAGCGCACTAGATGCAAACATGCGCGTCATGGAATCACTATCGTGACACGCTTCTTCAATCAGCGCCAAAGGGGCAGCTTCGAGCTTGATAAGCAGATCGACAATCTCAAACCGAGTTGCAGAGCTAGGCGTATTCTCATATGCCCAGATCAACAGGTGCGTTAGCTCGGGATGATCCTGATATTGCTGGCCAAGCATCAAGATATCTGAACACAATGCATAGCACAAATAAACATCATCCGGAGTGGAAAGCGCCTGTTCAATGCACGCGGCATCTTCGGATTTATAGTTCTTAAAAAAGAGGCGCAATGCCCCATTGTGAAGCGCTTTTGGTGAACCTTGGAGTAGTTTAAAGATAAAATTGCGTAGGTTACTGTCCTGTATGTTAGAAAGTGCATTGATGGCGGCAGTCTGGATTTCGTCTGATTCATGCATAGCAAGGCACAGAATTTTGGCGTCTAGCCGCGGGAGAGGGCTCTCTTTAAAGACCCGGAGATAACACAATTGTAGGTCGAGACATTTTTCATCTATCAATCGTAGAAAAACGACGTTTAGATCCTGTTCTGTTGCCTGTTCATCTGCCCAAACAGTATATGGAAGAGGATCGTCGCCTAAGTTGGATTCAGCAAAGGTAAAGAGTTCATTTGGCGTGCTGCTTTCTATAACAGGATGCTCCACCAAAACTTGGGCCACCTCATCGACCGATTCTGTATAATGATGTTCATCCGCCCACATTTCTGGTGATGAAGCGACCCAACTCAGCAGGGGCAAAAGAATATCCTCAAGCGGAATTCTCTCTTTAATGGTTTTTAGCAGGTCGACAGTAGGGAAATTATGTGACCCTGCAATTAAACATTTTGCAACGGCGTCTGCAACATCATTTAGCTCATTGCGCTGTGCAAGGCCAAGCAATAGGGCCAGTACATAGTTATCCCCGTTACCCGATGATGATTGCGCAATATTGTCGCAAAAAGCGTAAAAGGCATCGTCACAGCTGTATGAGAATTCAGCAACTAGTCGTAAAAGCTGACGCCAATCATAATAATTATCTGCACTATACAGTGCTTGAATAATCGCATCTTTATAGGTAAGCGGCGCGCCCGTTTTTTCCAACAGTTGAAATAACCATGGCGCACGATCCTCTTCGCTGTGTGGATCATGAGTCACGTTGTGAGTGCATGTGTATAGCAGTTGCACCCGATATAGCTCATGATTTTCGGGAGTAATGTGCGAGTAGGCCCGTCCAAGCCCTTTTCGTAATGCTGTGGAGAATTCTTCTTTGGATAGTAGCGTTCTATTCACTTGTTGCATGATCTGTCACCTTTGCTTAGTACTGTTCGCGGACCAGAAAATGTTTGCACAGCCATGTATCGACTCACCATAGCCCAAGAAGGATAGATTTTTAGAAGAGAGGCTATAAAGCAATCAAATCTAAGCGACTATGGTTTATTTATTTTAAAATAGAGGAATACACTCAACGGGAGTATGCAACCACTCGAAGATTATGTGCACCTAGTGAGTAAATACAAAATTGCTTGGCAAATTTTTTTGGCTATGCTGCTTGTTAGGAGGTGTTATGCTAAACTAAAAAAATAAGGTTCCAAACTAGAACAATTTTTCTGGTTTAGCTGCGGCCATACTGAGCATCTTATTTTTCGAATGGCCTTAATTATCAGCACATATGCGCATGGGGCGTTACGCGCATATAGATATATAGACGCAACAAGTCTTAAAAATCTTTCATACTAATTTATAAAAACTTAAAAATTGGCTCGTTTGAGGGGTTAAATGTTGTAATCAAAAACGATGATATCCTGGCGAATGGGCCGGAGAATGTTGCCAAGTGCTTTGTGATCGGGGTGAGGCAAATAATAATCTCGAGCCGCATCATCACGGAAGGTCATCATGACAGCGTGGGTAAAGCCTTCGTTTTTTCCTTCGGGACTGTTGTTTGCGCCAAATTCAACAGAAAGCACGCCATCAATTTTTTGTGGCAGATCAAGAAAGGCTTTTTCTAATATGCCGATCTCTGATGATTGCGTCTCGGACTTAAATTTAAGCAGCAGAATGTGGCGGATCATTGTTTTGTCCTTTTGGGTTCCTTTAGAAAATAAGTATACGCGGAGAAGGCGTTCTCAAATGCCGTGTCTTTAAGCAGAAGGTACATTAGAGAATGCACTCTTCACAGTTTATGTACATCTATTTTTCTGTAACGGACTTAATTCGTTGAATTGGGTTGCACCTATATTTGTTGGATTTAGACTAACTTTGGCTCTTGACCATTGTAACTTGGGCGAGCCGATACTTTTGTTGTTGGCAGCGTATAGCGCGTGGATCGACCTTGCCCAATGCGCGTCAATAAATCTTTGTCGATTAGATCATTCAAGTCGCGGACCGCTTGCTTTTGCGATACACCCGCAATTTCTTGATACTCGCGATTGGTGATCCGCCCCTGCTGCTTGACGTGATCGAGCGCCTGCTGCTGGCGTTCGTTTAGCTCGAATTTTTGTGGGCGTAGTGCCAATCGGGGGTATGCTATTACTACTGCCGCAAACTCGTTCTTGGCCCCTTCATCTCCAAGTTCTGTCGCTAATCGAAGCCCTTCTGAATAGTAGCGATGCATTTCTGTCTCGTACCCTAACTCTGCATAGGTTTCTGCTAAATTGCAGTATGCACGAATCAGAATTGATTGGTTGCCTAACTCGGCAGCAATCTCAGCCGCTTTGCCATAGTACTGAACCGCCTTTTCTTGCTGATGCAAATAGAAATAGCATATGCCCATGCTCATGTCGCAGAATGCTTCCATCTGTCGATTGCTAGTTTCGATGCAGAGAGCTCGGCTTTTGTTTAGATACTCTAGTGCCTGTTCATGTTTGCCACCTGCACTCAAGTGATTCCCAAGATTATGCGACGTGTTTGTCATGCGCTCAATGTCTTGGATCTCGTTTGCAGCTAACCATGCCTGCCAATAATGCTCCTCTGTTTGCACAGGATTATTCTGTTTAAGATGAAAAACGCCAAGGGCATTGTGCAGATCGGACCAAGTTGCTCTATCCCCTTCATCGATTTTTTCGCGTGCTTTATGCAGGCCATTTTCCGCCCGGGCCAAATTAGGTCTTTGTTGTAAAAAAATCCATGATTGATCAATATAGGTACGAACCAAAAGTGGTGTTACTTTTTTTATCTTCCAAACATCTGATCGTCTTACCGCATCACAATTTAGCTCTTCGAGTAGCCGGATTGCATAATCATAATGAGCCAACGATTCATCCATGTTTTTATGTTCAAAAGCTTTCGCACGACGGTAGTAAGCGAGAGCCTTTGTCTCCTTTGTGAATGCCGATAGGGCCTGACGATACTCCTCGACAGCCGCATCAATATCTTTGTTAAATTCAGCAATTTCTCCTGCTACAATTTTGAGTCTGGGCCACAGTTCGCTGGATAGTTCTTGCTGTGTGAAGAGCGAAACGAGTTCGGTCAACTCTTCGATCTGCAAACTATCGACGATATCGCGCTGGTGGTCAATTATCAGCTGCGCCGCGTCTTGATACTCGTTTGCGATGCGTAGGTGACGTGCTGCATCCAAAAACATCTGCTGTTGTAAATAGTGTTCACTGGCTGCACAGTGCAAATGTTTGCGCTCATCTGGCAGCAATAAGGTTAGGACAAAGTGGCGCATCTGAGGCTGTAAGACCAACTCGGTGCCCTGCTCATTACTGAGCAACATATTGCTAGTCACCAAATGATGGATACTGATCTGGATGTTGCCCAGCGTAGGCTTCTCTTTACCTGTTTGGCTGGCGAGCTTGTGCAAAAGCGCGGTAGGGATAGAATGGGGGAATACACAGATCGAACGCAGTAGACGCTGCTCTAATGAATTATGGCGCGCATATCGATCTGCAAGTGCATAGTTGCGTCGCCCATGCTCATCACTAGGCTCTGAAATCTCCGCGCGCAGGAGCCTCGATAGGGTGGAAATAGCCTGGGGACGTGATTGGTAGAGTGTCTGTTCGGCAATTGCCATCTTTTCTGCTAGTTCCGACGCGCGCATCCCTCGTATATAAAAATGGTGCAAAATATTGTAGCTGCGCCAAGCAGAAAGCAACCAGCTATGCTCGCCCGATGGACGGATCCGCTCAACCGCCCAGCGCAATAGAGATTGTGTTAAACGCCCGCGTTCATCCGCGCTAACCTGCTCGCCGCTTAGGTATCCACATTCAAGCAGCGAGCTTTGGGCCAACTGTGATGTGGAGAGTGCTAGCACATCGCCATCGCGATACATTTTCAGCGCATCGCTCACCATGGCGTCTAGCTCTTCTTGCGCTAGGTTGAGCAAAATCGTGTCGCTATAGGCAAGATCTGTCTTTAATCGTGTCATTTATGCCCCATCGAAGCGTATTAGAGTGTGTAAATGGATTATTCTTGTAGAGAATGTCTTATTTACTTAACTTTTATATATGCTATCTTATTTATGTATGGATATCGAACCAACATGACAAGCATAATCTTTTCGGTTCGTAGGATATTACTTACTCGCATTCACGAAATCCTAATCTTACTTGATCCAACTATGTGTGACTTCAGATGCTACCTACACAATACATCATACGTAACCCAAAGATTAATCGTGGATGATGCACTACTGCTGGATGTAAATACCATTAGTATGAGACAAAACATACCTATCCCCCGATAGCATGTTTTGTCGCCATAACTCATTAATATTATTACGAATTTTGAATTCATTTGATACGGTATATTTTTGCTGTGCTACAAGACAAAATTGATTACACTTAAGCTGAACTTTATAGCATTTGGTTCTTGTAGAGTGTGATTCAATTGTGGAGTAATGTTTTATATGACAACTATCAATAAGCTATATCGCCTGCGAAATCTATTTATTCTCATCGGTGTTGCAAGCATTTTTGCCGCTTCAATGTTAATATCGTTTGGAATTTTGTCGAATGACCTCCAAGCGGGCTCGAACTCTGCACCCCAGAAAAGCACTGCGGCCCATTCATTATCTGCCACGGGCATTATAACATCCACGGATCTATTGGCAATCTATGCGCTGGCATTTGACAATGACCCGAATGATCCAACAAGCCTTTCTCTCTACTATACGTCTACCGTTAACAGTATTGCCAAGGCTACCCTAAACGCACCGGATAAGACCGCCATTATTCTTGCGGATTTGGATAGCCTACTTGATACGCATCTCCTGATTGCTCAAAATGGGCACCTTATTCCAGTAGATGGGCTGCCGATGTTGAACCCAGTTGATGGGACGATTTTACTGGATGACTTTACCGACGAATATAATATGGCCGATGGGTTACAGCTTGGCTATTTTTTGCAGTGGTCGCGCCAAGCGTTTAGTGCAAATGTAGTTACATTTTCGTTCTTGGGGCATGGTGCACCAATAGTCCCTGATGTGATTCCTGCATCAGGAGCACCGGCAGCAACCCCAACACCTAATCCGACAGCGACGCCACCATTCGCTGACGGCGGGCTTGCAGAAGGTAAAGTACCTATACCGCCGCTACCCGCACGACTTTTTGCTCATTCTGGTTTTACCGACTACCACTCGGCCAGCTTGATCTCGATCCATGCGCTAGCAACCGCGCTAGAGATGGGCACAAACGACGGCGCGGATCCATTCCAAACAGTGGATCTTGTGCAATGTTTTGCCTCGTCAATCGAAGAGCTGTACGAACTGTATCCCTACGCCGAAACGTTTACCGGCTCGCCCAATTATGCGTATTCCAAGCCCGAGATGATCGGCACTGCGTTGCGCGCGATTTCTAGCGACATGACCGCTGTGCAGATTGCGGACACATTGATCCAAACTTACGACAATGAATTGCCTGCTGCTGAACATCCACGCTTGTTGGTTGCTGTTGAGAGCAGCAAAGTTGCGGCTATTAAAGAAAGCTGGGATATGACTTCGCTGCACCTCAGCGAGCTACTTACGCAAGATCGACAGGCCACGCGCAATAAAATTACCAATGCGTACGATGCCAGCGCCAAGTATGACACAACACTCTGTAGCGATCCCGATTGGTTGCTTGCAGTTCCCGATTCGGTTTCGGATATGTCGGACTTTGCCAGCCAAATTAGCACAATTTTCGGCCCAACTTCGCTCGCAGGTTCGTGGGCATTGACAACCACGCAGCGCATCGATGATGCAATCATATCCCGCTACTCGCGTAACGGTGTCCCATGGTTTGCTCAAAGCGATGAAAACAATATAAACCAAGCCGCTGAATCTACGGAAGAACTGGCTGAATGGATCTTTAACGCCCCGGGAATTTCGATTTATACTGATTTTGGGGCAACGCTAAACGAGAAAGGCAACCCTGTAGAACTTGATTGGTTTTCTGCTTGGTATACGAAAACAGCAAATGTCGCACATCTTAACTACATCAATCCACTGCCCTATTCATTTTTGAGTGCCGGTAACAGCAATATCTCTTGGGCCGATGTCTTTAGCCAGTATTGGGAAGACGTCACATTTGAAAATGTACGCTGTGAGCCCGCATTTTTGGCTGGACGCGGTAATGGCGAGCTAGCGGTTCTTGACTTGATGCCAACCACATCGGCAAATTTAGTCATTGCGCCAGATTCTACCGTAAGGCTCAATATAAACAGCGCTTCGAATGAAGTTGAATTGATTCGCTTCTCGACGCAAATCAGCACATCGATCGAAGCGGTGAATCCACAGGTTCGCTTTAATATCTACAACGGCGCAGACGAACAAATTTTTGCTGAGGCTGTTTCGGCTGGCTATCTAGAGGCTGGTGAGATAAAGCAGATTGAATCTGCCTATCGCTGGCCGGTAACTGCACCGGGTATCTATACGTTTGAGGTAATTCTTGATGCGGATGGGCGTTTTGTTGAAAGCGACGAGGAGGATAATATTGCTCGTTTTAGCGTTCGGATTAAATCTAGCGTCACGACAATTCGTTTACCGTTCATTGCACAGTAAAGAGTAGGCTGGGTCAATCGGATCTTATGTAGTCGATAGCAAGCGATGTACTTGGTATGAGAGTCCATAATGATTGATGACGATATCAACCACATGAAATCTTAAAGAGCCAGTACTCTTTTCGTGGGCCTACTTAATTATTTGCTAACTATTTCCCCTATGTTGACAAGCCATTATTTTGCTGGTGAATCAACACCTATAGTTGTAAAGGAGTTTAAAATGAATCATAATTTAGAAAAGAATCACACACTCAGTTTGCCTCTTCACTGGAAGAAAGCAAGCACCACATGGCATTCGTACCGACCGCTCGTTGTCGGGTTGGCTCTTTGCATGACGTCGCTTTTGTTTGTCAACACGTGGCAACTTTTTGCCCAAAATGACTCATCGATCAATCTTGGCAATCATGGTGTTGTGCAATTTGTCGATCCGGATGGCGTCAATGCCTTCTACTTTACGGACTATTCATCTGCCACCGCGGTAGATTTTGCTGCGTATGAACTTTCTGCTGCGCAATTTTCTGAACTATATTATAGCACGAATGAAAACGCTAAATTAGCGCTGCCCGATGTGAGCGGATTTGCAGAAGCTGCAACGTGGCAGGTGGATCTAAATACGGCTGAACGATTTGGCGAGGTCTATGCAACAACGCTGCCTACCGTTTCTTCGGGCCTTTATTTGGTAACGGCCACAGCGGATAATCAGGAAGCGAACAATCAAGAAACGGCAGCATCGCTTGCGGTAGTAAGTCGACAAGCGCTTCTGTTGAAGCATACACCAACGGGACAGACCACCGTCTGGGCCACGAACTTGCGCGATGGCGCGCCGTCTGAGGGCATGACCATTACGCTCTATGATGCCGATGGCAACACATTGGGGCAGGCTGTGACCGATGCGCAAGGTGTCGCCAAGATTCAAACAGATGTTGCTGCGGATTACCAGAGCGAGCTACTTGCGGTTGGTCAACTTGGTGATGAGATTACGTTGACCGGTGCGGGCAATATGTGGCGCAAATATTCGTACATGCAGTGGTATGGCGATGCAAGTAAGTACAACGCATTCATCAACACAGATCGGCCGATTTATCGCCCGGGTGACACGGTCTCGTTTGCGGCTATTTTACGCGAATCGATTGACGGCGTCTACCAGTCCGTTAGCACCACAACGCCGGTGACGGCAAAGCTTAAAGATTCGCGCGGAAACGAAGTGACGACTGTAACGTTGACGCCAGATGAATATGGCATGGTTCAGGCCGACTATATACTGGGCGACGAACCCTCGCTTGGTTCGTATCAGGTGGAGCTAACCGTCGGCACTATCGATGAGAATAATGCCGGATCGTCCACGATTTTTCGGCAAGAGTTTAAGGTCGAAGAATACGAAAAGCCTGAGTATAAAGTAGAAGTTTCGGCCTCCAAACCGTATGTGATCTCGGGTGATGCGTTCAATATTACTGTGAACTCGGACTACTTCTTCGGGCAGCCGGTGCGTAACGCGACCGTCAATATCAAGGTCTACAAGACGCGTAATTACTACTATTACTGGTGGGATGAATCCGATGTCTACTATCCATCTTATGGCCAACGCGAGCTGCTAAACGAATACAACGGCACGACCGACGCCAATGGCGTTTGGAGCCAAGAGTATACGGCTGATCTGGGAGATCAGTATGGTGCTGCCTATTCGATTGTTGCCACGGTGACGGATGAGCGCGAGCGGCCGATTCAAGGCTCGGCGAATGTGGCTGTCCACTGGAACACCTTTACCTTGCAGACGCGTACAGAGAAGTATGGCTATGAATCCGATGAGCCGGTTCTGCTCAACTTGACGGCTACGGATCATGATAAGCTTCCCGTGGCTGGACAGAGCATCAATGTGAAAGTCGAAGATAGAGTCTACACGGGCTCTTGGCGAGATAGCTACTTTCAAACTGTGGCCGAACAGACTGTTACCACTGGTGCGGATGGTAAGGCGCAGGCCAATTTTGGGGCGTTGGCGCAAGGCTGGTATCGCGTTACATCAACCACGATAGATGCACGTGGCCGTGCGGTGGAAGCGTATACATATATTTGGGTCTATGACCGCACCGCAAACCAATGGTATTACTATAATGGAGAGCAGCTCTCCTTAACGGTTGATCAGGCTGAGTATGGGCCGGGCGACACCGCGCAGTTGCTGATCCAATCGCGCATTACCGACACAATGGCGCTGGTGACCATTGAGCGTGAAGGGGTGCTAGATGAGTTTGTGGTTCAGATTGATGGTCCGGTAACGACGCTAGATATTCCGATTAAGGAAGCGTATAAGCCCAATGCATTTGTTAAGGCGCATATCTTTGCGCCAACGGATCCAGAAAGTCGAGACGATAATATCTACCGCGTACCGCCAGAAGCTGAACTAATTATTGGCAGTGTTGAGTTAAGTGTTCCGGCTGCGGATCGTCGTTTGGATGTTGAGATTTCTTCTGACGCTGCCGAGTATGGCGCTGGGGACGAGGCGACTTTTACCTTTCAAGTGAATAATGCCAGCGGAGAGGGTGAAACCGCACGCATTATGGTTGCGGTGGTGGATGAGGCTATCTTCTCGCTGAGCGAAGACTTGACGGCGGATATTTTTGATACATTCCATGGCAAACAGAGCAGCAATATTTTCACGTACGGCAGCCCCATTTCCCCGTACTTTTATCAGGATTTTTGGCTAACGCCAACCGAAAGTTTAGAGGATGACGGTGTTGGTGCCCCCACTGGTATGCCCGAGGCTGATCGCACGGCTGACGGGGAGGAGGTAAACACCCGCCGCATCTTCGAGGATACCGCATATTGGAACCCAATGGTCACTACCGATGCAGATGGTGTGGCGACTGTTACGGTTCCGCTGCCCGACAATTTGACCACATGGCGCGTCATTGCTCGGGCCGTTACAATGGATACGAAAGCGGGCGAAGAGACTGGATCGATTCTGGTGACGCAGGAGGTGATCGCTCGTTCAGTTCTGCCAAGATTTAGCATTGTGGGCGACCGCTTTGCTGCGAGCGTGGTAGGCCAAAACTATACGGGCCAAGAGGCAACGGGCGAACTTTCGATGGCCGCGGATGGACTGATGCTGCTGGACAATACTGCGCAGAGCATGACCATGGCCGATGGCGCATCGGGATCCGCTAGTTGGACTGCAGTGGCGTCGCAGGTTGGTACGCATCTGGTCACATCGACGGTGTCGCTGCCAACGGGGGGAGATCGCACCGAGCTGCCCTTTATTACCAAACCATTTGCTATCCCCGACCGGCAATTCTCGTCGGGTCAGGTGACAGAGAATGAGCCGCTTGCACGCGAGACATTCGATATTCCGCTCAATGCCGTCGACGCCGCAACCGAGCTAACGGTCAATCTATCGCCGTCGATTGCACTGAGCTTGCTCGACAATCTCGATTCATTGATCCGTTACCCGTACGGCTGTGTGGAGCAGACGATGAGCCGAATGCTGCCAAGCGCGGCTGCATCGAAGGTTTATGCGACGCTGGGTATTTCAAATCCCAAGGCGGATGATCTGCCCGAAATCATGAGCAAAGGTGTACAGAAGCTCTATGGCTATCAACATGGCGACGGCAGTTGGGGTTGGTTTTATGATGATGAGCCCGGCACGTATCTGACTTCGTATGTGCTCTTTGGGCTGCAAACGGTGCAGGATGCTGGTTTTGAAGTAAGCGAAAGTGCGATGGCGAACGGGCTGAACTATTTGCAGAATAATGTTGGCAACACGGCGGATAAAGGCACGCAGGCTTATGCTTATTTGGTGCTGTCGCAAGGCAATCGAGGAGACTTGCCCGCCATGCAGGCGCTGCTGGCCGATGTTGACTTGCTGAACCCATTTGGGCAGGCGATGCTGGCTATGGCGCTGAATAATGAGGGGGATGCGGCGGGCGCAAATCGGGTGATCGATGCGCTGCTGGCCGACGTGCAGGAAACTGGCACGACCGCCTACTGGCCCGAGGATCCATACGAGGAGTGGACGTGGTACCACTGGCGCACCATGGCCTCGGCGGACAAGAACACGGCTGCGGCACTTCAGGCGATTACGCAGATCCGCCCCACGGAAACCCGCTTGCCCAAGATTGTGCGCTGGTTGATGAATGAGCGTGAATCAGTCAGCCGCTACTATCAAGCCGCTGGTTGGAGCAACACGCAAGCAACCTCCTTTGCCATTCTGGGGCTGCTCGATTATATCGAACTCTCGCGCGAGCAGGATAGCAACTACGCCTATACGGTGAAGCTAAACGACTCAACGATTGCCTCGGGTGAGGTAACGCCAGCCAACTTTGCGCAGCCGATTGACCCAATTGTGCTCTCGGGCGTGGATTTATCGCTGGGAGAAAATGAATTGGTGATTGAACGCTCGGACGCGGCCGATGGGGCCAATGGCGGAGCGCTCTACTATATGTCTCTGCTGGGGTTAGAGCTATTTTACAATGAATTTGAGCAGGTCAGCTCGGTGGACCAAGGGATCCGCGTGGCGCGCTCGTACGAGCTTGTCGAAGGGACGTCGCGAGCAGATGGTGCCTACAACGTGGGTGACATTGTGCGGGCTACGGTCCAGGTGACGTCGGACAGCGACAAGGGCTATATTCACGTCTCGTCGCCAATTCCCGCCGGGTTCGAAGGGATTAACAATCGCTTAAATACGGTTCAATATACGGGTGGGAACGAGAATTTCAACTGGTATGATTGGGGCTACAATCGCAAAGACTTCCGCGACGACAGCGTTGATTACTTTATCACCCATTTCTATCAGGGAGAGCGCGAATTCTCGTACTTGATGCGGGCCATTACCGCGGGCGAGTTTAGCGTGTTGCCAGCCGAGGCAACGGCAATGTACCGTGAAGAAATTTGGGGCCGTTCGGGTAGCGAGAAGATGTTGGTCGAGCCAGAACGTTTGGTTGAACGACCAGAATTGTTGGGCGATTTTGACAATGATTGTCGCGTTACTCGCTTTGATCTACAGCAGATTGCTGGCGAGTGGGGCACAACCGATTTGCCCTCGACCCTTGCGGGCAGCGATGGCGTGATCGACTTGACGGATGTAACGTTGATGGGCAAGCGCGAGGGCGCAAGCTGTGTGGCTGATTTCAGTGCGGCGCTCGATACGGCCAATGGCGAGGCGAAGTTCGTGGTCGACATTCCATCCGGTGAGTATAGCTATGGCGACACCCTCCTCGTAAACGTCTATCTTGCGTCAACGACGGGTCTCAATGGCTTTGATGTGAAGCTAGACTTCGAGTCAGGTGCGTTTGATGTGATGGATGTTGAGTGGGGCGTTGCATTGACGGGTGCGCTTCAGCTTGGTCCCGATGTAAATATCTCGGACGGGTATGTTACATTCGGTACGTACGACCTACCTGATAGTGTGCGCAGCGGGGATCTGCTGGCGACGGTGACGTTTGTCAACACTACGGTTGGCAATGCGACAATTCAGGCGGCCAGCGTACATGCGGTAAACGGGGCAGGTGATCTCATTGCTGCGGAAGCTGGCGGCGCAGGTGATTTCGCCATTCAGGGTGAGCAGATCTTTATGCCGGTTACGTTTAGATAAGTAAATTTTAGGCATCAAATAAAAAGAGTCCCGAGCAGATCTGCTCGGGACTCTTTTTATTTGATGCTTTTTTATTTCAACACTATGCTGAAGACAGGCTATATAAATGTGATTTTTGTGCTATTAACAGGGCTTCAGCCTGTTTTCCATACCAGACGCCGAGTTTCAACCGACGCTTGCTGGTCTAAATAGATAGTTACTTGAGAAGATACAATTCAGGCATTAAATAAAAAGTCCCTAGCACATGTGCTAGGGACTTTTTATTTAATACTTTTTTATTTCAACACTACTCGGGCTTTAGCGTCCCGATGATCTGCTCGAAAACTGGATCGGCAGCGGCTCGATTGCCTAGTTGCGTACCCAACGTGATCAGATAGATCTGCTCTTCGTAAATTAATGCGGCAATCTTGACTGCGGCTTGCGCATTCATGCCAACGTTGCTGAGATCGGCTGTAGCGTCGCCAACAACAGACGGCAGGTTATTGGTTGTTGTGGCTTCGAGAGTCTCAATGTCGATATCGCCTAACATGGCCGAATTTAGCTCGATGACCTGCTCGACGTAACTTAGGAGGCCGTCGGCTGTAGCACCTGGCGCACCGATTACCGAGACGTTGAGCAGCGTGGGCAGACCACCAGAGAATGCATTTGTCAGATCGGTAACGGCAACGACGCCAACCGATTGACCCTCAGTTGTGTCCAGAAATGTTTGTAGATCCGCAACGGCAGCGCCTTGACCAAAGGTGTTGGCTAATGTAGCAATTTGTGCGCCACGCAGATCGAGCTCTGTCCAGCCGCTTGGGACGGCAAGTGAATAATCACGCTCATCATCTTCGATAGTTGTCCAGCCGCTTGGAATGGTGACCATCGCTTCTGGCGCAGCTTCGTCCATGGCATCGTCGTCCATGGCATCGTCGTCCATGGCATCGTCACCCATGTCTGCATCGTCGTCCATAGCATCGTCATCCATGGCATCGTCATCCATGGCATCGTCGTCCATGTCTGCATCGTTGTCCATGGCGTCGTCGTCCATGTCTGCATCGTCGTCCATAGCCTCGTCATCCATGGCATCGTCGTCCATGTCTGCATCGTCATCCATGTCTGCATCGCTCATTGCCGCGTCGCTAGCCATCGGACTGTCTCCGGTTCGGCTGTTGCTTGCCGTGGATCTAGGTGCTGGTACATCGGGCAGTTGAGGTGGCATGTCTGTGAGTAGGTTCATTGAGACCCACTCTCCACTTTCTACTTGGAACCATGCTCTGTAGGGAGTTTGGCCCACTAATGTAAGGGCGTCGCCTTCGCTGATCTCACCAACTTCATTATAGAGCGGACTTGGTCCTGCGTAGAGGCTACCATCACTGTTTGCAATGGCAGTTGCGCTATCGACGGTTGTAGATTGATGCGGTGTGGCGGCAAAGAGGGAGCCTGCACCGCCGATGCTTAGCAGTAAAGCAAGCACCATCGTCGCAAGTCGGAAAAGTTTCTTTGATCTGAGGTTGATCATTACGGTATTCTCCTTGAACTGTGGATTAAAAAATGGATAGAGTAGAAATGATTGTACTTATTAGAGCAGAGGCATGGAATTGACTATTTTTCCTAATTCTGTCACATTTGGTTCTAAAAAAAGATAATTTACATCTGTAGGGGCATGATATATCGTGCCCAACACGGTTAGCAAGATCATCAATCTTCGGCACGATATATCATGCCTTTGCGAACTCATTAACTATTGGACATCCCCACCAAATCCGATAGAACTAGATTTTTCTTTGGGAAAACGGTAGTGCTTCATTTGGCCGAAAAATATATCAATTTTGCGCATACCAATTATGAGCTAATGAAAAAACTTGTAGATGCTGCGTAGAGGATTTGCTTAGGCCGAAGCAGAAAATAAGTCCCCGCGGAGGAGGCGCCCTCTAATGCTAGAGCCTGTTAAACGCATTCACATTAGAGAATGCTCACTCCGCGATCTGTGGTCTGTCTATATCTTTATTCTAGCCTTATTTGGTTGGTTTGTAGAGTAATCCAGAGCTGTCACGGTACACTATTTCTACCCAATAATATATTATTTACATGTAAATAGACTAGTTCTAGCACCGCTGAAACCCCCTACTTCGAAAGTTCCCTACCTGCTTTTGCGATAGATGCCGTACTCACGGCTAGGTATAAAGCCAAATTTTGCGTAGAGATCAACGTCGGTGGTTGCGCTGATGACACAGCCGTTGACGCCGTTGTTGTGCAGCCGTCGCAGGCTGGCATCGATTAGCGCGGCCCCAAAGCCTTGCCCACGGATTGTTTTGCTAATGCCAAAACAGCCGACCTGCCCCCACGGGCGCGGCAGTTGATAGGGATAGAATCGCTCTATCGGTCGATATGAATCTTCGAAATTGAGAAGACTAATTCCATCAATGCCGCGCTCGGTCCACATGATCATACAGTCCGAGATGCGTTCGGCTCTTTTTGGGTTTTGAAAGTCGTGTACGAATTGTGCAAGCCGCTCAGTATGGTGAGAAAACTCTTGCTGCACAAATGCTTGAATCGCGGCGATGTTGGCTGGCTGCGCGCTGCGCACGGCGGCATCGACTTCGCGCATGGTGGCTGGTGGTTGATAGCCTGCTAAGTTGGCCGCCATGTCTGTGACGGTTGTTTGCAGTGTATAGCCACAGCGGGTGAAGAATGACTCTGTTTCGAGTTCGATTGGTAGGCCGGGCACAAATGAATGGTCGGTTCCCCCCAACTGAATCACTTTGCAATCGGCTTCGTGTAGCTGATCCTCGGCCCACTTGAGGAGCGCTTCTCCAATCCCCTGCCTGCCTGTTTCGGGCAGCACCGCAAGCAATGTGATGTACCCGACATCAAGCTCGTTGTCCAATGGATTGGCCCGAGCGTCGATGATCACAGCGCCGATAGGTTCATCGTTGTGCCAAGCAAACGCGCCTTTATATGTATCCTGATTTTTTGCACCTAATATAGGCCGCAGATTGTAGGCGACGGCGCGGGGCGAGGTGGCGAGCGCGTGACCGCAGGCACCGGTCCACAAACCTGCGACTGCTTCTAAATGTTGGGGATCGGTGGGATCAATTGGGCGTAATGAGAAATTTATCATGGGCGAGCTAATTTTGTTTAATCTTCTCTGCTGTGTTTGGATCTGCTGGATCAATTTCTGGTTGGTCAATTGAAGTAGGCCAGAGCTCATCGTTTAAAAAGCAGAGCAGGCTGTCGACGATGCCCTGCGCGACAACGTCGGAGTTGGTTGTGAGCAGATCTTGATCGCCACGCATAAAGCCCATTTCGAGAATGGCGGCGGGCGTTTGTGGATCGATACGATTGAATACGTGATAGCCGAGCATATCGTGGGTGATGGTGTTTGAGTGGTAGGGCAGATTGGTTGCATTCGCATAGCGATTGTTGATGCAGGCCATGAGCCGCATTTGCCTATCGGGAATAATGCTTTCGGGAGCAAATGCTGCTTTATATCCGTTTAGGTTAATACAGCTATCGCTATGTAGGCTGAGCAGAACGTCTGCCTGTAGATCGCTCAATCGCTCATCTTTTTCGTCGAGCAGCATTATATCGACGGGCGGCTGGATCTGCGCGAGCCGATCTGCTACGTTTTGTGTAATTTTTGCGTTGACGTCTGCTTCGGTCAGGGTCACTGTGCCGTCGGCGTCTGTGCAGACCGCGCCAGAATCAAAGCCAGCATGCCCACTAATAATAGCGACCTGTTTTGGGGGAATGGGTGGCTCTGCGCTAAGTTGCTGCAAAAGGTCGTTGCCTGGTACGTCATATCCTCCGGCGCGCGCAATAATATAGACGAGCGCAAATATGATGATGATAACAATTCCTGTTAAAAACTGTTGAATAAGTTGAAGCAGCGAGTAGCGCAATTTGATCCCCTTGGCATTATTGTACCGAAGCAGTGATTCCTGTCAATTTATCTGAGTGACTAACAGAAGATTCGCTAACAGAACATTAAACAAAGCCAAATTGACAAAGGCACTTGCACAATATAAACTCTGATGTACGGTATGTTGATAAATATTTGCGTTTATGTGAAAGAAAGTAGTCTGTTGATATATACCGTACAGGGAGAATAAATGCTTTTCTTGACGTTGCGTCGGGCAAAAAAAGGAATAAATCGGGCCACCCGCTCATCTAATGAGTATGGTGGTGGTGGTATGCACCCAGGTTTAGAGAATGGCGTGATTTTGCGCGAGCGACGCGAATCAATGGGCGTTACAATTGATGAGGTCGAGACAGCCACAAAAATTCGACATAAATATCTTGCTGCGCTAGAGGGAGATGATTGGCAATTGTTGCCCGGTGAGATCGTGGGGCGCGGTTTCTTGCGCAACTATGCATCGTTTTTGGACTTAGATCCAAATGAGATGATCGAGCGGCGGCGCGCACTGGCGGATGTTGGGTTAGCGCGCATCTTACGCGATACGAGCGCGGTTTCTCCGCTGCCGCCGGAACGTCAGGTTGATTATCGACCGAAAGAGGTGGAGCTAAAGGATGAGCCAGAGGGGCTGGATGAGATTGCTAGTCAGCAACGGCGTCGTCGCCGCCGCAGCCCTTTCCTTGGCTGGCTACTGTTAATGGGGGTTCTGTTAGGGCTGCTCTTTTGGCAGGCGAGTAATATTGGTTCGTTATTTGGCAGCATTGCCAATGGTGTGCAGTCGGGCGTGGCGGCTATTTTTGCGTCGGATCCGGTTTCTACTGCGGGGGATGTCTCGTTTACTGGTGATAAAGCCGATAATCAAGCTGTCGATGGTCAGCAAATTGATGGTCAGCAAGTTGATGGCACAAATAATACGGGTGTTGCTGGTGTTAATAATTCAGACGCTAATAGCACCGTTGCGGATGGTCAACCACTGGTTGTGGGTCAAGTGGATCCGAATAATGTTGAAGGGGGCCAGAATGCATCGGGTCAAGTGGATGGAGATGGCGTTGCGGCAGATAGTTCGACTGTAGCGACGGTTGGCAGTGTGGATGATGGTTCCGGTGATGGTATTGTCGGTGATATCGACACTTCAAATAACGATGGAGCAGGTGATACTTCAAGTGATACACCGGTAGAGGCTGTAGCCCCAGCACCAACTTCGATTCCGCCAACGGATATACCGCCAACGCCTGTGCCCGTCCCACCAACAGAGGTGCCGCCAACAGCGATCCCGCCAACGCCCGTTCCACTGCCGCCAACGCCGATTCCACTACCGCCAACGCCGATTCCACTACCGCCAACGCCGATTCCACTGCCGCCAACGCCAGTGCCAGTCCCACCAACACCGATTCCATTGCCGCCAACGCCAGTGCCTGCGCCGGTGGCTGCTGCACCGTCGTGTCCAGATGCACGCTCTACGCTGACGTCGCCGGGTGTAAACGAGATTGTTTCGGGAGCTGTGCCGATTGTCGGTTCTGCAACGCATGAGGCGTTTCAATATTACAAGTTGGAATTTGCGCCAGGTGCAAATGCGGCTGGTGGCTATAATTATTTTGATGGAACGCAGGCACAAATTTCAAATGGACGATTGGGCCAGCTCAATACGAGTGCGATTCCAAATGGAACGTATACGATTCGTTTAACAACAGTTGATGCAACAGCGAATTTTCCACCGCCCTGTACGGTTACGATTCAAGTACAAAATTAGAGACTGTCTCAAATTATGCGTAAATGGCGTTAGATTACTTAGCCCAATAAAGTTATTTGCACACTTTGTGGTACAGTCCCCAAAATTAAGGAAAGTTTTAGGTGGTAATAAAAAGGTGGCGTTCTCGTTGGAGAGAACGCCACCTTTTTATTACCACCTAATTTTTTTTACGCCGCGGCTGCTTTAGCCGTGGCGTACTTTTGCACAAACCCCTCAATTGGAATCAGTTCGACTTCACCCTCTTCGTTTTCTCGTACCTTAAAGACTTGGTCCGCTTGATCTAACATGGTTGTGCCATCTAAATGATCGATTTCGTGCTGAAAGATTCGGGCCAGCCAATCATATGCTTTGACTCTAAATTCGTTTCCGTTTCGATCCTGAGCGCGCACCGTGATTTGTGTCGCTCGCGCCACCTCTGCCGAAAGTCCTGGAATGCTGAGACACCCTTCGTTGGCTGAGTCGACCCCTTTGCTTTTGAGAATCTTTGGGTTAATCAACTCATAGCGCTGCATTGTATTTTCGGGATCGTCTTCGTCGCCGGGATATTCGACAACCGTTATCCGCTGACTAATACCAACTTGGGGGGCGGCCAATCCAACTCCATCTGCCGAACGCATGGTAAGAATCATATCGTCCAGCAGTTTGTGCAACTGTGGCCCAAACGCTTTGACACGCTGTGTTGGTTGCCGCAATATGGCGTCGTTTTGGTCTCCAATTCTAATAATATTTAACTTTGGCATGTTCGATCTCCAGCACAAAAAATTTACAGCTTTTCATTCGTCAAATCGTATTGTATTTATACTCCTTTGTCAATAGTTGTTAATAGTTGTTGTGTGCATCATCGTTCTTTTAGAAGCGATAACAAACGTTTTCGTAAATTAATCGTTACTAAATTAATTAAGCATCGTCATCATTAGTAGCACACGATTTACTACTGTAATAAATCAATTGAGTTGAACTCTCTACTCTCTTGACATCATCTCTATCGTGCATTGAACTGCGCATTGCACCTAAGCCCGCGTACACAATAGAAGAAAAACAGCGCTAGCCATCACTAAAATTATGTAGATGGTGGTCTCTTTAACGCGGCATTTTTTATTGTGTATGCTGCTGTAGACGTCCAGAAAAAAATTGTTCCCATCTCGGCTTTTTAAGATGTGGTACGAAACTTTTCTGGGTAAGTACATCGAAAAAGTTATCAACACATTTTATTGGGAGATTCAACGTAATGAAACAGTTTTCATATCAATCAATTGCTGCAGTAGCGCTCTTTGTAGGGCTGCTATTTTTCATGCCAGCAAATTCGATGCAGGCTGGAAGGTTTTTTCAACTAGAAACGCCGACACCTACCACAGTACCAGGCACAGTTTTACTTCCGGCGACTTCTACCCCTGGCACAATTGTAATTCCAGCCACGGCAACAGAGATTCCAGCTACGGCAACAGAGATTCCAGCCACGGCAACAGAGATTCCAGCCACGGCAACAGAGATTCCAGCCACGGCAACAGGGATTCCAACGGACGTGCCAACGGAAGCACCAACAGTACCAACAGTAACAACTATGCCAACGGTTGCAGTAACGCCGATGGAAACAGTGACAGTTGTACCAACAGTAACAACTATGCCAACGGTTGCAGTAACGCCGATGGAGACAGTGACAGTTGTACCAACAGTAACAACTATGCCAACGGTTACAGTAACGCCGATGGAGACAGTGACAGTTGTACCAACAGTAACAACTATGCCAACGGTTACAGTAACGCCAATGGAGACAGTGGTAGTTGTACCAACAGTACCAACAGTACCAACCGTGCCAACAGCGATTGTAACTGAAGAGCCAACAGCAGTTGTGCCGACAGTAATTGCCACGGTGCCGACAGCAATTGTAACTGATGAGCCGACAGTAGTTGTGCCGACACCGACAACAATGACAAGCCCATTAGAACCGCCAACAGCAGTGCCAACGGTCGAAACACCTGTAACAGTGGTGCCAACGGTCGAAACACCTGTAACAGTGGTGCCAACGGTTGAAACACCCGTAACAGCAGTGCCAACGGTCGAAACACCAGGTCCGTCTTTGTCACTCGCTGCGGCTGAGGCGGCGGCGATTCGGTTCCTTTCAAGTGTGACAGGTATTCCTATTAGCAATATTTCAGTCGTGTCGAGCCAATCTGTGGCTTGGGCTGACGGAAGCTTAGGCTGTCCAAAAGCAGGTGTTACATATGCCGCGGGTATGATCAGTGGCTATGAAATAACAGTTGATGCAGATGGAGCGAGCTATCGGATACATGTACGAGCAGATGTACCTGGCTACGCATTTATCTGTACGAATTTAAATGGTTCAAAGCTACCAACGAGTACACCAGCTGTAGTGGCAACTGCAACACTAAATTACACGCAGAATGATCCGACAGCAACGGCGACACTGCACTATACGCAAGGTGATCCGACAGCAACGGCGACACTGCACTATGCGCAGAATGATCCGACGGCAACAATGATCCCTGCTACATATACGCCAACTAAGACACCCGTGCCAACTTATACGCCGACTCCAACCTACACGCCGCTTCCAACTTATACGCCGACCGCAACTCCGTATATTCCAAGCAGCGGTTTGCAGCTAGAAGGTCGATGGGTGCAGCGAGTTGTTGGCGACAGGCTGAGTAGTTCGGTGTATGGCGTGGTCGATATTGAGGGAATGCACGTACTTTACCGTTCTCGCAATGATGGCACTACATGGCAGCAAGTGGCTGGTGCGACGAGCGGTCTGGATTATGCAGGATTGAGCGCTATTGGTCAAGATGAATTTGTCATGAATGCAAGCGATTCGAATATTCTGTACAGCGGCAGCAACGAGTCGTGTGCAGATATGGCGACCGAGAGCGCGGCAATTGTCGACGCTGCACCGATGTACAAATCTGAGAATGGAGGCATTAGTTGGGATGCTTTACCCGACAGCATGAATATGCGTCCGCTACTTTCTCATGCATATCAGCCTAATGTGCTCTTTGCAACCGACTGTGTTTGGATCTATGTGACAACTGATGGTGGGCAGACATGGGCTCCAACACCAAGTTTGGCCGAGACAGATGCTTTCTGGAATACGTATCGAGCAGTGAGCATGATCGGCGTTTACGATAGTAGTGATCTATCCAGTGCGCCAGCGCTAACAAAGGTTGTGGTTGGTGCCCGCAGCACAACAGGGGCAGGCATTATTGTCGAAAGCAGCGATCTAGGCGGCAGTTGGTCAACGCTAACGCCCGAGCTTGAACCCGCACCGTGGGAATTTACGGCAATGGCGCTCTCTGGTGATTCGATCTGGTTTATCGACCCAAGTGGTTTCTGGTCGACAAAAGATGGCGGCATGACATGGGTCTTTACAAATCGTGGGCTAGAATCGCTTGTTGCAATTACAGACGGAGTTCAAAGTGGTCGCCTTAATGCGCTGATCTATCACCCAAGCGAGCAGCTTTACCTTGGCACGAGTGCAGGTCTTTACCGCAGTTCTACTGGAACAACATCGTGGGAAAAGATTACGGGTACTGATTTTGATGCAGCCGATGTTGACGGCATTGTGTTTACGGGCAACGAGCCTAACTTGATTTATATCAATAGTGCCGATGGCGTTTATGTTGCACGAGTTCAGTAAGTAACAAGCGGTTCATGCCTAATGCTTTGTGAATATGGAACTGCTGATGACAACCGCAGATCCGGCTCATAAATAAGAGTAAAAACATCCTCAACTGTGACCTCTAATATGTTACAGTTGAGGATGTTTGTCTTTAGAGGGTGTTTGAATATTCACCGAACCGTTCCCCCTAGTAGCTACATGGACGCTACATGCCTTCTCCTAGCTATCCGAGAGGAAAGGGATGGCAAGAGCCTGTTTGAATATTCAGGCTCTTAGGTAAACCAAGTTGTCCCTTCGAATTGATATTGCTGACCGATGGCCTCATCTAGCTCTACGCCAATGCCGGGGCGGTCGCTGAGGTGGATGTAGCCATCTTTGATAATGTCCGTCTTCTCTTGGATGATGGTCGTCCAGTAGTCGCGATGCAGCCAGTGGAATTCGAGCACGAGAAAATTAGGAACGGTAGCGCAAAGATGGGCCGATGCCATGGTGCCGATGGGCGAAGCAACATTGTGGGGCGCAAAGGCAATGTAGTAAAGTTCGGCAAGCTGGGCTTGGCGTCGACCGTGCGATAAGCCACCACATTTTGGCAGATCGGGCATGATCACGTCGACGGCTTGTTGTTCGATCAGATCACGGAAGCCGTGGGCAAGGTAGAGATTTTCGCCGCAGCAGATGGGCGTAGTGGTAGAGCGCTTGACCTCGCGCATGGCTTTGGGATTCTCGGCGGGGACCGGTTCTTCGAGCCACATAAGGTGATAGGGTTCGAGGTCGCGCGCAAGCCGGATGGCGCTAGGTACGTCGAGGCGGGTGTGAACGTCCGCAGCAACATCAATATCGCGGCCCGCAGCGGTGGTAACCATGTCGACAAGTTGGACCATCCGTTCGTGTTCCCACTGTCCGGCGGTCATGTTAAACTGGTCCTTGGTGAAGCCTTCTGTTTCGGTACCGTGGTGGCCGTAGGCGTGAATGTCGACATCAATTTTAAGCGCAGTGAAGCCGCGCGCAAGCACTCGATCGACAACTTGTTGGATCTGGTCGAAGTTCATGCCCGGTTCCACTTGGCAGTCGGCATAGACGCGAATTTTGTCGCGAAATTTTCCGCCCATTAGCTCGTAAATGGGTACGCCGAGCGCCTTCCCTTTAAGATCCCAGAGAGCGAGCTCGATGCCGGTTAGCGCGGTGATGAGCGCACCACCTGTGCCACCGTCAAAAACGTGACCGCGACGCATTTCTTCAAAAATGGCGTCAATCGCAAACGGATCGCGGCCGATCAATTTTTCTTCGAGGTAGCTGATAATGGCGATGGCCTGCTTGCCACCATGCACACATTCGCCGATTCCGGTGGTGTCCGCGTCGGTTTCTATCCGCACCCAGAGATGCATACCGTGGCCTGTGGTTGCTGCAGTTTTGATGGATGTGATTTTCATTGGGTTTCTCCTTAGATGTTAGTACAGCAGTGAAATTCGTGCTTTTACAACAAGAAAAGGGCTTTAATTTTTACTGATGCTGTCAGATTTGGTGGGATATTAACGGTTCAAAAAAATGTTCCAAACCTGTAGGGATATATCATACCCTTACGAACTCACCACTAACTATTTGGACGTCCCCACCAAATCCGATAGAACTAGAATTTTTAACGCCGATACGGACGAACACTGATAAAACAATCGGTTATCAGTGTTCGTCCGTATCAGTGTCCATACTTTTTTGTCTATGGCCTGTTTAGGTATAGGCTAATCTAAAAATAAATAACCGCAAATTACGCAGACATTGTACCCGTGTGGTATTTCTGCCTCCAAGAATCTTCTTAATTGTAGGCTCATATGGGTATGCGGTTGAAATTGATTACATCTTCAAAAGAAAAATAGCGCAATCGATGATTCATCTCACCAGTAGGGTGCCCGTAGCCCTTAAAATGTATCGGAACTGTAAACCTAGATATATAAGTGAGAATAGAAAACTGGTAAAATATAGCGTATGTCAACCCCAACTCCACTCCGAACTATCTCTCTTATTACGTTCTTTTTGCTAATTGGAGTAATCGGCTCGATTCAAACTAGCGCTACAACTATTGCCCAAAATGATGAACCGATACCAGTCGATCCATTGTTGCCACGGGCTTCGTTGCCACGCGGTTTTTATTCCGAACCACACCCTGTCGCGCTTTCTTCGGCCACTGCTGCCACGATTCTTTACACGCTAGACGGGAGTGAACCAACCGATTCTAACGGTATTATTTATACCGTTCCCCTAACAATTACACAGACTACGACGCTACGCATTGCTGGCATTGATGAAACCGGGCTGCGATCTGCAATTGAGACCTTTACCTATATTTTTGTGGCCGATGTGCTCGATCAGGGAACGCCTGACGGCTGGCCTACCGCGCCAATTAATGAGCAACTATTCGACTATGGTATGGATCCGGATGTCGTGGCTCCACAGCGCGATTTGGTTAAGCAATCGTTATTGAATGCACCTTCACTCTCTATTGTAACCGATCAAGATAACCTATTTGATCCAGCGACGGGTATTTACGTAAATGCCTTTGCGAAGGGAAGAGAGTGGGAGCGTCCTACGTCGATAGAATGGCTCAATGCGGACAATTCCCCCGGCTTTCAAATTGATGCTGGGCTGCGTATTCGTGGTGGCTTTAGTCGACAACCACATAATCCAAAACACGCTTTTCGTCTCTTTTTTAGAAAGAGTTATGATGGCACGCTAAAGTATTCGATTTTTGGAGAGGATGGCGTTGATACCTTTAAAAAGTTGGATCTGCGTACGTCTCAAAACTATAGCTGGTCGTTAAACGCTCACGAGCGCACTACTTTTTTGCGCGAAGTATGGTCGCGCGATACGCAAGCCGCAATGGGTAATCCCTATACGCGCAGTAATTACGTGCATCTCTATATCAACGGACATTATTGGGGGCTTTTTATGACGCAAGAGAGAGTCTCGGAAGAGTACGCAGAGGATTATTTTGGCGGTAAAGAAGATGATTATGATGTAATTAAGCACTATCGCATTAAGGAGAGCGAAGATGGGGCGTCGAATGGGACGAACTATGTTACAGCCGGAAATGACGCTGGCTGGATCGACTTATGGACAATCGTGCAAAACCAGATAGTAAACGATAGTGAATATCAACAAATCGAGGCGCAAGTTGATCTTGATAGTTTAATCGATGATCAATTGCTGCACATGTATACGGGTGATTATGATGCTGTTCTCGGGGGATTTTGGGAGAATTTGCGGGCGAACAATTGGTATGCATTGCGCGACCGCACAGGTGATAGCACGAAATGGCGCTTTTTTGCGCATGATGCAGAGCATTCGTTGGGGGCTCACGATCACAGAGTAAACGCACACCGTGTCGGCCCGTTTCCCGTATTGGAAGAGAATGAATTCTACAACGTCGAATATTTCAACCCCCAGTGGCTCCATCAAGCACTCACATCAAACGAACAATATAGAAACCGCTTCCGATATCGTGCTTGGAAACATTTAGTAGAGGTGGGTGGGGCGCTTACGCCGACAGAAGCTCGCCGTCGCTGGGATGCGCGCAAAGTGCAGGTTTCATCAGTCATTTTGGCAGAATCGGCCCGTTGGGGTGATGCCAGGGTTAAGCCGCCTCGGGGTCTATCACATTGGCAAAATGAGGTGAAGTGGGTTGAGACTGTCTGGTTTCCTGAACGGTCAGAAATCCTCCTTGCACAACTGCAAGCGCAAGATCTGGCTTCAGCGTCACAACCTTTAGCGCCGATTACGCCGACGCCACCCGCCGCAAAGATGATTCTGAACGAATATAATGCCGTCGATGGGAGTGAGTTTTTGAAAGATGCACGCAGTGATTCGTACTTCGGAACCGTGCAGGGTAATGGTGGGGATTGGTTTGAACTCGTCACAGTTGTCGATAATTTGGACATACGCGGTTGGACGTTGGAAATTTGGGATGCAGACAACTTTGCGCAGCTTCCACGCCGCACTGACATTTTTAAATTTGCCGATCAACCGCTGCTTTCGGCCTTACGGCGCGGCACGATTGTAACCGTTGCCGAAGAGGTCGCGGACGACCCATCGTATGATCCTGCCGGTGGTGACTGGGCGATCAATCTACAAACAAATAGTGAAGATAGTGGGGTATATTTTACGGCGGAGACACAATCAAACTTTGACACAAACAATAAGAGCTGGCAATTGGTGATTCGCGATGCCGCGGGCAATCTACTGTTTGGTCCGGCCGGTGAAGGCACCAGCACATTGACTGGCGTCGGTGATGACGAAATTGGTCAGCTGATAGAAAATCCTTCTGCGTTTATTTCGAAAGAATCAGCCTATAATAGCGGCGCGTTGTCTACCTTTGGTGCGCCTAATAGCTGGAGTGATGGAACAGTAACACAAGATTTTGCACCATTACGCAGCGTTGTTCAACCTGACACGCCAACGCCAACAGTTACATCCACACCGACAGAGACACCAACAGCAACCAGCACGCCCACACCAGTCCCAACAAATACGCCGGTGCCCGTGCTAACCAATACGCCGGTTCCAGTTGCTACCAACACCCCTGTACCGGTCGCAACGAATACTTCTGTACCGCTGCCAACCAATACACCCACACTGTTGCCAACTGCTACGTTACCTTCGCCACTAACCAATACACCTGTACCCGCTGCAACCAATACGCCCGTACCAGTTGTCACCAATACGCCCGTACCGGTCGCAACGAATACGCCTGTACCGCTGCCAAACGCACCAAAATCCACAGATGTACCAACGCCAACAGACACACCAGCAGCAACTAATACGTCGACATCAATGCCGACCAATACATCGGTGCCTGTATCAACCAATACACCCGTACCGCTCACTACCAACACATCCGTGCCTCGGCCAACCCCTATCCCAGATCTACGCCCAACTATTACGCCATCTATTTTGCCAACAAACACAGCAGTTCCTGTGTCAACGAATACGCCTGTACCACTGCCAGATACACCGATGCCAACAGATACACTTGTCCCAACAGAGACACCAACCACTACGAGTACGCCGAGGCTAGCGCCGACGAATACACCAGTGCCTGTGTTAACGAATACGCCCGTACCCGCCCTAACGAACACGCCTGTACCAGTCGCAACGAATACGCCAGTTCCGCTGCCGACCTATACGCCCACCGCTCTGCCGACTGCTACATTACCTCCGCTGCCGACCAATACGCCAGTACCTGTGCTAACCAGTACGCCTGTACCTGTTGCGACCAACACACCTGTACCTGTTGCGACTAATACATCCGTACCGCTCCCAGCTAGCACGCTGGTTCTGCTTGTATCGATTCAGGCAGAGCTACAAAAAGAGCTTTATCTGCCTATTATCAACGTTCAGTCGGAGTAACTTTGTTAGGATAGACCTTTCGAATCAAAAAATTCGACTATTCCTTGACATTTATTTAAAGCAGTGGTACTCTTTCCTGCAATAAGATGATTGCAGAATTATCTTAAAGACGTTGATGGAGACAAGTAGAGATCAAAATGTTTACGAGCGAGTCTGGGATGGTGTGAGCCAGATGAACCGCTATGATGTTGAATATCCCTCCGGAGTTGCGGCCCAAAAGCTGAATCAATTTTAAACAGCAAGTAGACGCCGCCGAAGTTGTGACTCGTTATCATCACAGCAAATTCAGTTGGCTGCATTTTAGCCTAGCTGGTTTTGCACAGAGGCGCTCGATTGGTTCGAATAGTAATCAATCGGGAACCAGGGTGGTACCGCGGACTGATTAACAGCCCGTCCCTGATTAATTTCAGGGGCGGGCTTTTTCTATTGGGATTTACTAAGTTCAGGCTTGAATGGGCTAATTGTCATGGAAACGATACGTAGACTAACCGAAGAGGATGCAGCTCAATACTATGCTGTCCGTTTGCGCGCATTACGCGAGCATCCCGAAGCATTCGGATCAGCGGCAGAGCTATTTGAACAACGAACGCTCAAACAAGTTTCGGATCAGTTTCGCTCTAACTCCCTAGAAAGCTTCTGTCTATTTGGCGCATTTGTGGATATGCAACTGGTCGGGTTGAGCGCATTTGGCTGTCCGGTAGAAAATCCTAAAATGCGTCATCGCGGTGGCATCTATCAAATGTACGTCGCGCCAGAGGCACGCGGTTGTGGGCTTGGCTTAAAGCTGCTCGAAGCGGCTATTGATCATGCTCGCCAATTTGGGCAAGTGGAAGAGCTAATTCTGGGTGTGGCGGTTGGCAACGATGCGGCACGGGACCTTTATCTGAGAGCTGGATTTCAAACACATTATGTGGATCCACATAGTCTAAAAGTAAATGAGCGTTATTACGATACTGAGTTCATGCGCTTGAGGCTTACGTAAAGCATGGTTAATCCTTATGCTAGCTACTTCACAACGGGAACTGTATTTGTTACATGTTTTACCGCTCACGATGAAGCGGTACTGACTAGTGAAGCGACCTGCCGCCTTTTTCGCGAAACTTTGCGACAAGTGAAGCAGCGGGTGCCTTTTACAATGAACGCGTTCACGCTCTTACCCGAACATGCCCATTTGATGATTCGGCCCGAACAAGCGGATCAACTCGATGAGATTGTCGGAGCAACTTTAGGGCGCTTCAATAAGGAATACCAATCGCTGCTTGGGCAGCCTGGTAAAGGGCTAACGTGGTCGCGCACCTATCAACAGATCGTTATGCACAATGTGGAAACATTCGCCGCTCATTTGGATTACATCCACTATGATGCGGTGCGCCACAATCTCGCAGATCGACCCGAGGAATGGTTGCAGTGTAGCTACGAAGCGTGGGTCGAGCGTGGGATCTACAAGCTAGGCTGGGGCTGGCAAGAGCCGGAATCGATTAAGCTGGTGAGTGTGAAGAAGATTGAGGGCAAGAAATGAGGCAAAGGCTAAAACTAAAGGCTGAGGCTGAGAGGGAAGGTCGTTTGAATTGGGACGATTGGGAATGAACTGGGTCATCACAAATGTGTTTTCCGCATAGCATTCGTTTTGCCCTACCCGCGAAGTCCCGTTCATGGGGCGTTGTTTTTTTGGGCCCCGTCGCTTACGGCGGGGCGGGCGTGGCAAACCGACAAGCATTGCCATACCAAATCGGCACGGTCAGCCCAATAAAAATCGGATAATTTCCCTAATCCGCTGTAGTCCACTTATCAACATAACAGAAAACAAAAAAATCTGCGTATCTGCGGTTAAAACACAAACATACGAGAAAAGAATCATGACAAAAACAAAATTCGCCGACGTAACCTCATCCGTCAGCTTCCCCAAAATGGAAGAACAGCTACTCGACCTCTGGCGCGAGCGCAACGTCTTCAAACGCACCACCGAAGAGCGCAAAGATGGCCCCAACTATGTCTTCTTTGAAGGGCCACCCACCGCCAACGGACTGCCCGGCATCCATCACGTATTGGCCCGCGCCTTCAAAGATATGTTCCCGCGATACAAAATCATGAACGGCTACTACTGCGAGCGCAAAGGTGGCTGGGACACCCACGGCCTGCCCGTCGAAATCGCCGTCGAAAAGCAGCTTGGCATCAGCGGCAAAGATCAAATAGAGGAAGTCGGCGTCGAAAAATTCAACAAACTCTGTAGAGAATCGGTCTTCACCTGCGTGGACGAATGGGAAAAAATGACCGAGCGCATGGGCTTCTGGGTCGATATGGACGATCCATACGTCACCATGAACAATGACTACATCGAATCGGGCTGGTGGATCTTGAGCGAGTTTTGGAAAAAGGATCTGCTTTTCCAAGGCTACAAAGTTGTCCCCTACTGCCCGCGTTGTGGAACAGCCCTAAGCAGCCACGAACTCTCGCTTGGCTACAAAGAAGACACGCCCGATCCAAGCGTCTATGTGAAATTCAAAATACGCGACCGAGACAACGAGTACCTGCTGGCGTGGACCACCACGCCGTGGACGCTGCCCGGCAATGTCGCGCTCGCGGTCGGCGAGAAGATCAACTATCTCAAAGTAAAAGACGTCAGCGGCGATACTTTATATATAGCCGCAGATCTGGCCGAAAAAGTGCTCACCGCAGGCTACAAAGTGCTCGACAAACTAGTCGGCGCAGACCTGCTCGGCACGCGCTATGAGCCGCTTTATACCTTCTTTCCTGTCGCCAAGGAGTACGCCTTTGTCGTCGCGGCGGATTTTGTTAGCACTGCCGACGGTACCGGCATCGTTCACATGGCACCTGCATTTGGTGCCGACGACATGGAAGTCGGCCGCGCGCACGACCTGCCCGTAATCATGACCATCGAATCCGACGGCACCTTTAAAGACGGAGTTACGTGGGCCGGAATCTTCGTCAAAGAGGCCGACCCGCAGATCGAAGAAGAGCTAACCAGCCGCAATCTGCTCTACAAATCAGAAACCTATCTGCATACCTACCCATTCTGCTGGCGCTGCGACACGCCATTACTCTACTACGCCCGCGAAACGTGGTACATCCGCACAAGCAAATATAAAGATCGACTCGTGGCAAACAACCAAGAGATCAACTGGGTGCCCGACCATGTCAAAAATGGGCGCTTTGGCAAATGGCTCGAAAACAACATCGACTGGGCGCTAGGCCGCGAACGCTTCTGGGGTACGCCGCTGCCCGTCTGGCAGAGCGACGCCGAGGGCAGCACATACATGGAGTGCATCGGATCGCGCGCCGAACTGTCCAAAAAATCAGGCCAAGATTTGAGCGATCTTGACATGCATCGCCCCTACGTCGATGAGATCACCTGGCCCGCACCCGATGGTGGCACCATGCGCCGCGTCCCCGAAGTCATCGACGTCTGGTTCGACTCGGGCGCAATGCCGATAGCGCAGCAGCATTATCCATTCGAAAATCAAGAACTCTACGAAGAGCAGCAGCAGGCCGACTACATCTGCGAGGCGGTCGACCAAACGCGCGGCTGGTTCTACTCGCTGCACGCCATCAGCACGCTACTTTACGATCGACCCGCCTATAAAAACGTGCTCTGCCTCGGCCACATCTTAGCCGAAGATGGCAGCAAAATGAGCAAATCCAAAGGCAACGTCGTCGACCCGTGGGATGTCTTCAATGAGTACGGCGCAGATGCCGCCCGCTGGAACATGTACACCGCCAGCCCTCCCGGCAACAGCCGCCGCTTCAGCATGAGCTTAGTTGGCGAAACCGTACGCAAATTCATGAACACACTCTGGAACACCTACAGTTTCCACATCACCTACGCCAACCTGAGCGAAGCGTGGACGCCAGAAACGCCAAGCACACCCACCAATCTTATGGATCGCTGGGTGCTCTCGGAAGTCAACAAGCTGACGCGAGACGTCACCGCCGCCTACGAAGCCTACGACGTGCTCGGCGCAACCCGTCCCGTCGCCGCTTTCGTGGACGAACTGAGTAACTGGTACGTGCGTCTCAATCGGCGTCGCTTCTGGGAAAGTGATGTCGACGCACTCAACACGTTGCACAGCGTGCTCATCTCCGTCAGCAAATTGCTCGCGCCAGCCGTCCCGTTTATCTCCGAAGCAATGTACCAAAATCTCGTCGTGCAGATAGACCAAAGCGCCCCCGATTCGGTCCATCTAAGCAACTGGCCAGTGGTAGATGAAGCGCTCATCGATGAGCAGTTAAGCGCAGACATGGCCGCCGTGCAGAAAGTCACCAGCTTAGGGCACGCCGCGCGTCAACTGGGCAACTTAAAAGTGCGCCAGCCATTGGCCCAAGTCGTAGTCCGCACCCGCACGCCCGAAGAAGCCGACAGCCTCGAACGGATGCAGCATCTGGTGCTTGACGAACTCAACGTTAAAGAACTCACCTTCGCCGACGCCGCTGGCGATCTAGTCGATGTCGAGATATTCCCCTTCCCCAAACAGTTGGGGCAGAAATATGGCAAAGGCTACCCCGTCATCCGCAAGCTCATTGGCAGCATGGATCAGCTCGACCTAGCGGGCAAATTCCAAAATGGCGAAACCGTCGAGCTATCAGGAGATGGTGAAACCTACACCATCGAACCAGACGATGTCGAAGTCCGCAGCACGCCGCGTGCGGGCTACTCCGTCAGCCAAGATGGTGGCTATTTAGTGGCGGTTACCACCGAGCTGACCACCGAGCTAGAGCACGAAGGGCACGCCCGCGAAATGGTGCGCCAGATCCAGTCGCTGCGCAAAGACGCCGGTCTCGAAATCACCGACCGCATCAGCCTTACCATCTCCGAATCGGCGTTGGTCAACGACGTACTGTCGAGCTTTGGTGAGTATGTGAAAGAAGAGACGCTCGCCACGTCGCTATCAGTCAGCGCAACGGTTAGCGAATCCGACACAACCGTGGTGAAGCTTGGTGACGCTGAGGTGACTATCGGGTTGGCGAAAAACTAGTTTAACAATGTCCGCTACTCTAAGACTCAGTGACATGAAGGTGAATCTCGAAATTTGTCATGCCCGAGTGTTTTTATCGGGCATCCATAGGACGCGCGCAAGAGCGGATTCCCTCTAACAACCCGCGGGCATGACAACTAAGAATCCCGCAAGAGCAAATAGCGTAGGCTGAGCTTGCCTAAGCGAAGCGAAGTGCAATGCTCGAAGCCGTAGCGGACATCCACTCCCCGCTATGGCTTTGACCGTCGTGCTGATGCACTGACTCAGCCTACGCTATCCGGACAGGTGAGATCTTTCCACCCCATCCATCCCAACGAACCAGCGTGATCGCCAAACACCGCATTTATTGCCATCGTAGGTGCGGATTCCATTCCGCACGATCTGCGATTACCCCGTCATTTTGCCATGTTGAGATGATTGCGAGCATCCATTCGCATCACAGCGCGACTGCGCCAAACTCTCCTCCGCCACCTCCGCCCAATTATGTAAACCAATCGCCACAAAACCCGCCTTGGCCCGCTCCAGCAGATCTACCGCCTTTTCCTGTTGACCGCATGCAAAAGCAAGACGCCCCCAAATACGTTTCTGATGCATAAATACCTTGAGATTAATGAATCGCAAGGCACGTGCTTATATATGAGTTGTATGGCCCTTCCGCCTCATCATCGCGTCCGGTTGCGCTCAGTAAGTAGGCCAGCGACGATTTCGTCACCGCGATTTCTCTCGTGTCGCCCAACGCCTCTTTCACCCTGAGACTCTTCCGATACAAGCGCTCGGCCTCATCATACTGTCCACGATTGCTCAGCAAGGAGGCTAGCGAGGATTGCGTCGTCGCGATGCTGTGACAGTCATCCAACTTCTCGAAGAACTTGAGGCTCTCATGATAGAAGCACTCAGCCTCATCGTACGTCCATACGGTCTGGGCTGCGGCTAAGTTAAGCTCATTGCGCGTAAATACATCAAGGCTAGCCATCACAAACTAAGGGACCGTCCCCGATTTCGCTTGATGAGCGACTATTTTCGAATCACTTACCTGTATTTAGTGTCTTCACTATCAATAACTTTTACATGTGCGAAATGCAGGCTTATGAGATGGTTTTCAGATGAGTTTGATATTTAGGTGCATCTTAGTTTGTGGGCAGGATGGTAAACGCAGTAAAAAAGATCTGAATGATCGAAATCAGGAAAAATGCAGCAGATGCAACAAACTAGCAGCATCGCTTGCCTCGTTTTGCCTCGTGAATGTCAACCACACGAGAGCCTAAAGAGCCATAAATGCTCATATGTGTGACCGAATTCTTTGCGTCCTGTTGCGTATATTAAGCATACATTAGGCGTACTAGATAGATTCGTAACCGATCCGAATAGAAGACGAGGCTAATCCAGAAAAATAATTATACCGATTTTCGCAATCTACTCCAGAAAATTGCGGCCACACTATATGTTTTATATTTTGGAATGGTCTGACACAATCTTAAGCCACCTGACTAAAATGTCAAGTCGAAATGATCAAACATGCCATTTTTTCGCGCAATTAATGTACTAATTCACTCTACTACCCTGATTGACTGACAGATTTAATGTTTAGAAAGCCAAAAATTATTCGATAAGGTGTATAGCCGAAAACGAGAGCAAAGGAATAGCGGCTTGAGATTTAGACGCAAAAACTGGCTCAGGGTCATCCCCAGAAACCAGCCAAGGGAAGTTGAGCAATTTCTTACCAGTAGAAAGGGCATGTTCAATCCATCGCCAGCCGATTTTGAAATAACTCAGGCCGCGATGCCAGTGAGTATCTACAGCAGGTCGGCGTCCCATCTCGACAATAGCTGTGCCAGTACTAACCAAATATAAAGTGGCGATTGCTAAAATGAGAAAGAGACGTGAAAGCGCATCCGCATCATCAATTTGGCTTGACTCGACCTGAAAGCCCCCCGATTTATCATCAAGGAAGCTTTCTTCAATATCGAATCGGAGAGCATATGTGTCAAAAGTGTCGATGCAAGTGGGTAAATCACTGACTAATGCCCATTTTTCATGTCCATTTAGTGTCTTCATATGCCCGATAGCGAGATAAACAGGGCCAAAACGACGATCGGTTATCTGCACAGAATCGAATAGATAGATTTCGCCCTTGCGGGGGAGAAGATTGATGATTTTAGAGCGGCGCTTGAATGGCCGATGAACTACAATTGAGCCTTTGAGTCGAATGACAAAATGCCACCCTAACTCAGTACAGAGTTTCATTAGCTCAACATCGTTGAAGCCTCGGTCTGCAAGAAGCGTTACTTTGCAACCAGACGGTAACAATTGGGCTGCTTCTCGCAGAATCATCTCATACTTTATAAAGGCAACCGTTGCACTCTTTTGTTCCAAAACAACCCAGCACAATGGCAATGAACGACCTCGGTATATGATGCTAACCCGCACTACAGCATACTTGTTCCAGAGCATGGTTGGGTCTAGCGCTAACTCCGCTTTCTCATCTTGCCAATCGATGAAAGCCAAGTTTGCTAGCTCTCGGTAGACTTCGTTGGCTTTGATTTTGTCGTTGTGCAGCCAGCGTGAAAACTGCCGCTCTTTGCTTGATGCTTTCACCTTGCCGGGTCGATATAGGCTCCAGATGCTTAAGTGAACTGTACCACTTGTTATCAGCCCAACTATGGCCCAACACAATGTTTTAAAGTTGCGCAGATCGTTAAGTCGAACTCCTGCTTGCCAGATGAATGATATGATGCTACGGTACAATTCTAGGCCTTTGCTCATCAGATTCTCCTTGTTGCTCTCTGCTTTGTTTGGTCACTTAACAGTTTGCCACAAGTTGGCTGGTGAGCAAATGCCTTTTTTCGTTTGCTTACATTAAATCTGTCAGTCAATCAGGAAAAAGCGCTGAAACTTATATAATTAATTTTTTAGAGTAGCCCAAGTAGCCCAAGTAGCCCAAGTAGCCCAACGAAAAAACCAATAATGAAAATCAATCACGCGCACATCGCACAACTGGCGCTCGAACAGTATGGCCTGGGCGACGCGCGACGCACGCTCTCGCAAGATCTCTTCAACACCACCTATTGCATAACAGATACCACTGGTCAAAAATATAACTTACGGCTCTGTGGCGCGGACTTACAGAATAGCGGAAGAGTGCAGGATGAGCTCATATTTATAGATTTTCTTGCGCAACGCAACCAGATCCGCGTACCTAAACCCGTTCATAACCTCGATGGTGAGTTTGTCACGCGTATCGCAGCGACTGAGGATCCAGCCACCCACTCCAGAATCTGCTGTCTATTCGAATGGATCGAAGGTGAGGTGCTTCGGGATCATCTATCAGAGCCTCTCCTCTATCAAATGGGCAGTGCTACGGCTCAATTGCACTTAGCGGCCAAAGCATTTCGTTTTCCTACGCCAGAAGAGCCATTTCGCGCAGACTATAATTATGATGAGGCGGTCGTGCTCCAGCATCGGGAATGGTTGACAGAACGCCAAGCCGAAATTAGCTCGGAACGAGTCGAGCTGATTAATCGAGCAATCGATCAGGTCCTTGGACAGCTTGTTCACTTTCCCAAGAACCGCGACACCTATGGCTTTATTCATGCGGATCTGAATCCAAATAATTTTATTGTGACCAATCCTGGCGGTAAAAACGAAGAAGTTTCGGTCATAGACTTCGAACAACTTGGACGCGGTCACTTTTGTTTTGACCTCGCCACGACCATGGTGGATTTGGATGAGCGCAAAACAGACTTTGCTCGACGCTGGTTCAGCTTTAAGCAAGGCTACCAAAAGGTGACAGAATTGCCATTTGAAGATGAACGCGAATTAGAGCCGTTTGTCATGACTGTCCACCTAAATTTTCTTGACTGGCTTTACAATACACCCACCCCTCACGTTCGCGAACAGTTCGAAGCCCGATTTCACGAAGTCCATGAATTGATCCGAAATGGGTTAGAGACAAAACAATAACGCAAGATAATGAATAATGACGGCTAGATTCAATAAAGCAGAGTTCTCTCAAGATTTGGAACACCTTCAATATTTGTAAAAAATGCTCTTTTTCGCTACAATAGCTTAGTTGCCTAGAAATCATTTATAGTCGAACGATACGAAGCAAAGCTCTAGAATAAGTAATTTGTCTACTTTTAAATTACTATAAAGACTATGACGCTTGCTGTGAATATCTTATACTTAGCTTAGCCAAAATAATATTTTTCCTAAGCATTTATTGGCGCAAAAATATACCACTGTGCTGCTGCGAAGTATAATAAGACGAAATTAGTGAAGCGAAACGCTTTTCGCAAGGAAATAGACTCATGGCTCGCATGAATATCCTTTTAACAAAAGATGTAGAAGAAGTTGGGCTAGCTGGTGAGGTCCACGCTGTTGCTAGCGGTTATGCACGGAATTTTTTGATGCCGCGCGGGTTTGCTATATTGGCCACCAAAGGTGCACTGAAGCAAGCAGAAGAAATCCGCCAAATCGGTATCCATCGCCGTGCACAAGAAAAAGCTGATGCTGAGGCACAGTCTGGAATTATTGAAGGCCAGAAGCTTATCTTTGAAGCAAAAGCTGGTGAGAATGATCGCCTATACGGTTCAGTAACCACAAGTGAGATCGCAGACCGTTTAAGCTCAATGGCTGGTTTTGAAATTAATCGACGAAAGATTCAGCTTCTGCAACCGCTGCGCGAACTGGGAATTTATCCCATGTCGGTTAAACTTGTGCCCGATGTAGTGCCAAATTTTGAAGTAGCCGTTGTGCGCGAAGGTGAAGATTGGGCTGCTGCTGAAGCTCGCAAAGCTGCTGCCGATGCTGAGATAGCTGCAAAAGCTGCTATCGAGGCGGAGCGTAAAGCTGCTGCGGCTAAAGCTGAGCGTGAGATGCTCAAGGCTGCGGAAGAGGCTGATGCTGCTGCCGCCGCTGAAGCGGAAAGTACCGAGGGCGAAGCTACTGAAGCAGAAACATCAGATGCTGAAACACCGAAAGCCACTGCTGAGAACGATTCTGCAGAATAAATAGCGCTTTTCGTTTGTTACAACTTAGAATAAAAGGTGCCGTCGAGATATCTCGACGGCACCTTTTATTCTAAGTTTCTTCTTGAGTTAAAATTATGGCTCTTTGGGATCTCATGTGGTTGACATTGAAACCGGCCATAGTGGATCTCCCGTGTCGAGTGCGTCGCACTCTGTCAACCACATGAGATCCGGTTGAACCAAAATTATTTATGCAAAATTGTTTATACATTAGAGAGAAGCAATGTATCAGCCTCTTCATACATTTCGCTCTCTGCCCCGCTGATTAGCGTACCAACATTTTCCCCACCACATATCTTTACCATTGAGCCAGTTTGATCGAAGTCGAAAACGTGGATTGGCAATTTGTGATCGCGGGCTAGCAACACAGCTGATTGATCCATTGCACGCAGGTTGTTGCGAATGACCGTATCGTATTGTACTGAGCGATAACGTTTTGCCGTAAGATCTGTGCGTGGATCCCCTGTGTAAATGCCGTCTGTGCCATTCTTGGCGGCCATGATCGAGTCGGCTCGTAGCTCCAACGCACGCTGTACAGCAGGATAATCAGTGGTTACATAAGGATTGCCCGTCCCGGCAGCTAGTACAACAATTCGACCAAGCTCCAAGTGACGGATGGCGCGTAACCGAATAAATGGTTCAGCAACCGAGGTAATGGGAATCGCCGTCATCACGCGAATGTCGACATTGCTGCGAGCGGCTAAAACACCGCGTAGCATTAGACTATTGGTAACCGTGGCAATCATGCCGATATTGTCTGCTTCTGCACGTTCAATACCCCATTCTTGCCCCAACTCGCCACGAAAAATATTTCCACCACCAACAACGACGCCCACTTCTACACTTTGTTTATGCAGACTTAGAACTTCATCTGCAATATGATTTAGTGACTCAGGATCAAACCCGAAATCTTTATCACCAGCTATGGCCGCGCCGCTTAGCTTGACGAGTACTCGATTATAGCGCATACAGTCTCCTGTTATAGTTTACAGTCCAAATTAAAATTCAATCTCAAGGATTGTAACACAGGGATAAATGGAAAAATCTTACGATTAACCAACTTGCAGACTTCATTCATCATACATTTAATCTATGTATAGTTCTACACAGTGCGTCGTTCGCCCGCCATCATCAAACCAAGCTCTTCGACCGTTGTCTCATCATTGTCAACAATGCCCATAATCTCGCCATCAAACATTACCACAATCCGATCCGAGAGCGTGCGCACCTCGTCTAGATCTTCTGAAATCAATAAGGTTGCTAGCCCCTCGGCGCGCTGTTGCAGCAACTGCCCGTGGATATATTCGATGGCCCCAATATCTACACCACGAGTCGGTTGGGCTGCGATCAACACACGCGGTTTACGCGCCAATTCGCGCGCCATTACTACTTTTTGAATATTGCCACCAGAAAGATTTTTAACAAGTGTACTATGCGTTGGCGTTTTGATGCTAAAGGAGTGGATCATCTGCTTGGCATGATCAAAAATAACCTTAAATTTGAGCAAAATTCTTTGGCTGAAAGGCGGTCGACTATGATCCTGCAAAATTAAATTTTCAGAGACGCTAAAATCTTTGACAACTCCATCATGCATGCGCTCTTCGGGGATGTACGAAAGACCCTTGTCCAAACGTTCTGACGGAGACAGGGTTTTAGCAGGATGACCATCAATGGCTAGGTCACCCGTCGAAATTGTCTCTAGCCCAGCTATCACTTCGGCCAGCTCTTTTTGACCATTGCCCGAAACGCCAGCCACGCCCACTATTTCGCCAGAATGTACGGTAAGATTCACATTTTTAAGACCCGTCTGTGCAGCAGTCGAAATGTTGTCGAGCGCTAAACGTACGTCACCAAGCTCACTATTGCTGCGATCTCGTTCAAAAGAAACTTCGCGCCCGACCATCATCTGCGCTAGATCGATTTTGGTTACATCAGCGGTTGCTGCGGTGCCAACAACACGCCCATCGCGTAGAACGGTCACTCGATCTGTGAGGGCGAAAATTTCGTGTAATTTATGCGAAATAAAAATCAGAGCGTGACCATCTGCCGCCATCTGCTTAAAGATGACAAACAGCTCATCGACCTCTTGCGGTGTCAAGACAGCGGTTGGTTCGTCCAGCACAAGCAGCGCTGCCCCCCGATAGAGTGCCTTAACAATTTCGACCCGCTGCCGCTGACCAACTGCTAAATCTGAGATGACGGCGTTGGGATTGATTTCCAAATTGTAGCTTCTGGCTAACGTATTAATCCGCTCCGAGACCGCGCCCAAGTCCAGCCACAGCCCCTGCGATTCTTGCAGACCCAACGCGACATTTTCAGCTACGGTTAAATTTTCGACCAGCATAAAGTGTTGGTGGATCATGCCAATGCCGTGGTTGATCGAGTCCGTTGGTGAATGGATTTTGATCGGCTGCCCGTTGAGCAGAATCGCGCCTTCATCTGGCTGATAGAGTCCGTAAAGGATCTTCATCAGGGTACTTTTGCCCGCGCCATTTTCGCCCAGCAGCGCGTGGATCTCGCCCGCGACCACGTCGAAATGAACGTTATCATTTGCCAAGACACCCGGAAAGCGTTTGGTGATACCATCCATTTTCATCGATTCTATACGGGGTAAGCCGGAGGGGAGTAGGTTTTGTAAGGTCATGGTTCTGCCGGTAAATAATGATTTGTCGACAATGTACGTACTGCCGTTATTGAAGGCGAAGGCTGAGGCTCAGGACGTCAAGAAAGATTTTGACAGCGAATGCCGATGAGGAACGTATAGAAATGCATGGCAAAATGTTATCTATCGACAGAACCCCTCAGCCTTCGTTTCAACCTTTTATTTAGCTTTTCTCTCTACTCTACTTCAACAGAAATCTCGCCAGCAGAAATCGCGGCGGTTGCCTCATCTGCGGCTGTAATTGCTTCTTCTGCTACGCTATCGGCGTAAATCATTGTCAGGCCGCCATTTTCTAGCGTCAGCTTATAGGCCGTGCCGCCCATCTCGCCAGCCTTATGCTTTTCGATCATATCCATAATTGTTGGCACCCAATCATACATCTGGCTGGCGACCACAATCTCTGGTGCCATCGGGCTTTGATCTGCCTGCGTGCCGATCCATGGGACACCCGCTTCTTTGGCCACACCCACTGCGCCCACAACCTGCTGTGCGGATCCAGTCAATACATCGGCACCGGCATCGATATGAACATTGGCTGCTTCTGCCGCCAGCGCCGTATCACCAAACGAGCCCGTATACGAAATGTTGACGATTACATCTGGATTAGTTGCCGTGGCACCCGCTACAAAGCCATCGATATACAGCTTCGCATCGCCTGCTTCAACTGGACCGACAATGCCAATCACGCCAGATTCTGAAAGGCTCGCAGCCAACACGCCATTTACATACCCACCTTGCTCAGCACGCGCTTCGTACGCAAAGACATTCTCTAACCCGTCATCTACGCCGGTGTTGACAGCCGTACCGTAAGCAAAGCTTGTTTCGGGAAAGTCGGGCGCAATCTCGAAAAGCGACGTGCCAAACTGCGTACCGTGAGCAATCACTAAATCGTGATCATCGGCAGCATAGTCGCGCAGCGCTGCGGCAGCGTCCGTCACGTTGAACATACCTTCAGTGAAAGCGATTGTCATGGCTTCCTCGCCACCCATATCGGCCTGAATTTGGACCAGCCCATCATAGATAGACTGACTCCACGCCAGATCCGTTGTCGCGCTCGGCATCACAATTGCAACGCTAAATGGTTCGTCACTATCCATCGCTTTATCACTACCCATCGCTTCATCACTGTCGGTCATTGTCTCACTGTCCGCATCGCCAGCCGGAGCGGTGGTTGGGGCCGTAGTACAACCAACAGCCAGTGCTAAAAGTGCTAAAATGCTCAAGAATAGACTAAATTTTTGTTTCATGTTTTTCCTTTGTTTTTGGATAGATATTATCAAATAACACGACTATAACCATACCAGCTTTTTGCCGGAGAGTACTTGTGCTATACCCCCAAAATTTTGGGTCACACCAGTCAACATAGTGCTTAGAAAACTCCACTGTGAACGCTAACTATTTTTACTGTTCACTTTATCTTTTTGGCTCTTTGAGGAATTATGGGGGAAGCCCGCTTTGGTTTCGATACAGCCCCGAGCTACTGGGGCCACTCAATCGGCGCTACCCCACAAAACATCAGTTTAATTCTCTCCGCGCTCAAATGGACGCGTCAACGCGGCGGGCTGTCGCGCTCGCTTAAAGGGCACGGCCAAAACAATAATCGTCAACAAATATGGCATCATCACCGCCAAATCGGACGGAATGTTCAGCCCCAAAACTTGCACCCACAGTTGCAGCGCATTGACCAAACTAAAGAGCATTGCGCCCGCCAAAATTCCCCACGGACTCCAACTGCCAAAGTAGACGAGCGCCACCGCAATAAAGCCCAATCCATTGGTCAAATTTTCTTGAAAAATGTTTAACAGTGCAATTGATAGCGATGCACCAGCGACCCCGGCCATCAGCCCGCCAAACGTCGTCGTCGCATAGCGCACGCGGCTCACATTCACGCCCAGCGTATCGGCTGCTTCAGGGTTTTGGCCCACCGCGCGGATGTTAAGCCCCCAACCCGTTTTGTTGAGAAACCACCACGCAACCGGAATCAGCCCAAATGCAAGATAGACCAAAATATTATGGCCCAAGAAAATCTCGCCAAAGACGGGCACATCGCTCAAGCAACTGCCGCTGCCAGCTTCGGTCCCGGGCACACACAAATGGATGGAGCGGAAACCAGTAACGCCTTCCACACTGCCCAACATCACCTTGAAAAGAAGGCTCGATGCGCCAAGACCAAAGAGATAAAAACCAATTCCGCTAATGCCCTGTTCGGCGTGCAGCGTCACCGTTACGAACGCCATCGCCAAGCCCATCAGCGCGCCGACGAGCGCCGCAACCACTAGCCCCAGTAGCGGGCTGCCTGTCTGAAACGTCGCATAGAAGCCGCTAAACGCGCCCATCAACATCATGCCCTCGACGCCCAAATTGAGCACGCCCGACCTTTGCGCAAACATCTCGCCAATTGCCGCATATAAATAGGGTGTCGCAAGCCGGATACCTGAATGAGCAACGCCAATCATAATGGCGACTAACGTAATTTCTTCGCTCACAATGTCGCCTCCGCTGTCGGTTTTGCTGGTGTCGTTGGATTATCATCGCCCGCTGTGTCATCACGCTCGACGATTACACGCCGCGCGGCACGCCGTCGTGACCAAATATCGCTGCTCACCACAAAAAGGATAATCAGCCCCATTAGCGCGGTGACCAAAACCTGCGGCACCTGCACCGCCCGCTGCATCTTGTCGCCCCCAACCAGCAACCCACCAAACAAAATCGCCGACGGGATAGCGCCCAGCGGGTGCAGCTTGCCAAAGAGCGCCACCACAATGCCCGAAAATCCATAGCCCGCTGAAACCGACAGCGGTTCGAACATGCGATGGTGCAGCCCCAAAATCTCTACCGCGCCAGCCAACCCCGCAAATGCACCGCTTAACGACAGTGAAAGCACCATGTAGCGCGGCACATTGATCCCAGCATAGCGCGCCGCATTTGGGTTCAACCCCACCGCGCGAATGCGATAGCCAATCGTCGTGCGCCACAGCAACACATAAACCGCCACCGCCATCAGCAGCGCAATTACAAGCCCGATGTGCGCCCGCGTTGGCTCTACAAAGAGACCGTAAAGCTCTTTGTCAAAGCCAGTTAAGCCCAAATCACTGCTCGATTCGGTAAAGCCCAGTGATTTTGCTGTGTCGGTAAATCGGGGTAAATCCGTAATTTTGGGGGTACGTGCAGAGTGGGGAATATTCGTGCCAGCCGCAACCTCAGCCGGATCGATCATGGGGCCGCGTAGCAGGAAAAAGCCAATCTGCACCGCAATCGCGTTCATCATAATCGTCGAGAGGATCTCGTTAACATTGAGCCGTGCTTTAAGGATACCGGGAATGCCAGCCCAAATGCCTCCCGCAAATGCACCGAAAATTAAGCAGAGGATTGCTACCAAAATCGGTGGCCACGTCTCGCCCAGTTCCACTGCTAAGTAGGTAGCCAGCAGCGAACCGACAATCAACTGCCCCTCGGCTCCGATGTTAATCACCTTTGCCCGGAATGCAATAACAATTCCCAATCCAACCAGCAGCAACGGCGTCGCCTTAACCAGCGTATCGGCCAAACCATTCTTGTTGGCAAACGCGCCATAAAACATGGCCTTGTATGCCTCGACAGGGTTTGCTCCCAGCAACGCAAGGATCACCGCACCGACCAACAGCGCACCAACCACTGCGAGCAGTGGCAGCAACGCATCGACTATCGGCGCGACGGCAAAACGTCTCTTCATTGAATTTCTCTATTTATTTATAAGGGGAGGGTTTTGTGAATCAGGGTGTCTTCGATAACTCAAAAACAAACATACCATTTTCTACGTCTGTGCGTCAAAATATGGGTGTAACGTAATAGCGCGAAAAAGAGCTGAAACATCTGCACAAATCTGCGGTTAAAATATTTTCCATATCGACCGAACAATTTTTATCGATATGGCGGTAAGAAAAGCTTTTTTAATCTGCGTAAATCTGCGAAATCTGTGGCTAAAATGTCTTGCAAAATTTGCCTAAAACCCCTCCACCCGATCCCAAATCTTCGGAGCCAACTCCATCGCGTGTGCCGCAATTGCCTCTTCGTCTAGCGTCAACAACTGTCGATCCGCCATCAACATCTGCCCGCCACAAATCGTGTGCGTCACGTGGCTGCCATCCATTCCAAAAACCATATGCCACGGATAATTCCCATCCGTCAGGGGTGTATAAGGCACATAATCCTGCAAAATAATATCAGCGGCCGCGCCGACCGCCAATGCACCAATCGGCTGAGGAAAGAAGATTCGCGCAATCTTAGCATTATTCTTAACCGCCATATCGATTAGCCGATCTCCCGCCATCACCCGTGGATCGCTGTGCCAGACGCGATGTACCAAATAGGCCGTATGAATTTCGCTGAACATATTATTCGTAAAGCCATCATTGCCCAGCCCCACCAAAATGCCTTTGTCCAGCATCGTTTCCACAGGCGCAACGCCAACGCCATTATTCATGTTGCTGCGCGGCTGATGGCTCACATTCGTTTGCGACGCGGCCAAAATTTCCAACTCAGACTCATCCGCATAAATCGCGTGGCCCACAATCGTTTTTGGCCCCAAAATACCAAACTTCTCCAGTCGCTGCGCCACGCGCATCCCATGATTTTCTTGGGAAAAAGTTTCATCGTCTTCAGCTTCTGCCACGTGAATATGAAAGCCAGTCTCTAGCCCTTGGGCCGCGCTGATTGACGCCTCCAACGTTGCATCGCTGCATGTAAACGCTGCGTGTAGACCAAACGACGCCCCCAATTTTGGGTCCGGCGTCTCCCGCAGCCGCTTCAAAAAACGCACGTTCTCACGGATCCCAGCCTGCGCGCCCGCATCGCCGTTACGATCGGTTACCTCGTAGCAAAGGCCCAAACGCAATCCCGATTCGGTACCAGCTTCGGCCAACATATCCAGCGAACCATCAATGTGATTGGGGCTAGCGTGGTGATCAATGAGCGTGGTTGTGCCGTGCCGAATTGCATCGACCAACGCCACCAGCGTCGTATATTTGCTATCCTCCAAAGTTAGCGCCCGGTCGATCTTCCACCACAACTTTTCGAGCACCTGCATAAAGTTCGCCGCCGGTTCACCGGGGATAGCCATGCCGCGTGCAAAGCCACCATAAAAATGGGTGTGCGCGCAGATCATGCCCGGCATAATGAGCTTGCCCTTGGCGTCGAGCTTTTCCGCTGTGGAATATTGCGCTTCGAGATCCGCGCTCGTTCCCACCGCGATGATGGTGTCGTCTTCGTAGTAGACCGCGCCATTCGGGATCACGCGTTTATCATCGCCAAAGGTCAGCACGGTTCCGTTTGTGATTAGCATGGTTGGGTTTTCCTGTGTTGGGTTTTCGTTGTAATGACGCACATCTGCCATACGGAATCGCCGAAATGTTGAATATCCACAATTACGCATTATGCATACACAGGGGCGACCATAGGGACATGGGTACGGCGACATACAACATTGCCATCATGCCAATAGATCATTCCGCCGTTCCCGTGTCCGCATGAACGAATAATGACTGAGGGGGTATTCCATGTGCGGACACGGGAACAGGCCGCGTGGCATTTTTGCGACGAACGATCTATTTTCCCGCCTGCACCCATGTCCCTACGGTGTGGCGTTGATTTTTCGTTGGCGCGGACACGGGAACAGGCGGTGCAACATGTTACGACGAACGATCTATATTTCCGCCTGTACCCATGTCCCTACGGCTATTTCTTCTTTGGCTTCTTAATAACCTGCATCGGCAGCGTTGTGCGGCGGACCCCGTCGAATTGATAGAGCGCATTGGCGACCGCGCCTGCGGTTGGCACGAGACCGATTTCGCCTACTCCTTTGGCTCCGTATGGCCCGTATGGATCGGGGACCTCGACGCCGATGACTTCCATTTCGGGCATTTCCTTGGCACGCAGGATGCCGCAGTTGCGCAGCCGCGTGCTCTTGGGGCGACCCTCTTCCATGGGCAGATCCTCGCTGATGGCGTAGCCCAGCCCCATGTGGATCGAGCCTTCGAGTTGGCCTTCGAATAGGGTCGGGTTCATGATTTTGCCCGCATCGTGCGCGGCGGTGATCTTGGCGATCTGTCCGTCGTCGTCGAGCGTGACGAGTTGGGTCGCGTAGCTGTACGAGTAGTGGGTGTAGACCTTTTCGACCATCGCTCCCGGTTTGGTGGTCCAGTCGACGACCCACTCACCTTCATAGGATGTGCCGATCAGTTCGCTGAGCGACTGGCTTGCGAGATCTCTCTTCAGATCTTTACACGCATCGATCAACGCGTTGCCTACTAGCGACGTGGCGCGTGAGGCAGTTGTCATGCCCGCTTCTTGTTCGTGCGATGTCTCGGTGCGGACTTCGATAAGCGCAGGGTCGATGCCGGTCTCTTGGCAAACGACCTGCAGCGCCATGGTGTCAACGCCTTGGCCCATCTCTGTCCAGCCGTGATCAATGTATACTTTAACAGGGCCTGATCCATTTGTCCCCGCGACAACGCTAACCCGTGCCTGTGACATGTCGGGCATACCATTGCCAATCCCAGTATTTTTGATGCCACACGCCAACCCGGCATAGCGGGCCTGATAAAATTCATCTTTCACGGCGAGCAAGGATGCTTTTGCTCCTGCGCCCCCCTCGATGATTTGGCCTGTGGCTGTCATATCGCCATCGTCCAGCGCATTGTTATAGCGGAATTGCCAGCGGTCGAACCCACCCTGTTCGCAGAGATCATCTAGACAACTTTCCAAAGCAAAGGCAGTTTGGTTGACGCCAAAGCCGCGCATGGCCCCGCAAGGCAAATTGTTGGTGTAAACGGCGGTGCTTTCGATGTCGGTGACGGGGAAATTATACGCGCCGGTGGCGTGACCGGCCGAGCGTTCAAGCACTTTCATGCCGACCGATGCGTATGCGCCGGTGTCGCCTACAAAGCGGCCACGGCAGAAGGTAAGCATTCCATTTGCGTCGCAGCCAACGGTATAATCCATCCAAATTGGGTGGCGTTTTGGATGCATAACAATAGACTCGTCACGGGTCAGGCGAACCTTGACGGCTTCGCCAAGTAGGTGGGCATAAACGGCTGCATGGCCTTGGACGGATAGATCTTCTTTGCCCCCAAATCCGCCTCCATTGGAGACTAGTTTGACGTGGACTTTCTCTTCGGGCATGCCCAATAGTTTGGCGATCTGTTTGCGATCTTCGAAGATGCCTTGGCCCTGCGAGAGTACTTCGACGCCATCTTCGATTGGGTAGGCGATGCAACATTCTGGCTCCATAAAGCCATGCTCGATCATCTGCGTTTGGTAGACGCCGTGCGAGGTAAAGGCGGAGTCGGCCATGGATTTGTCGATGTCGCCGCGACTAGTGATCGACTGCGAGAGCATGTTGCCGCTTTCGTGAACCTGCGGGCTGTCGGGTTTGAGCGCTTTATGCATGTCGATGATGGGTTCGAGCACCTCGTATTCGACTTCGATTAGCTCGACTGCGGCGCGAGCAATTTCATCGCTCTCGGCGACCACGCCAGCGAGCACGTCGCCCACATAATTGGTGGTTTCACCGACCGCGATCATCAAGGGCCAATCTTGGCGAATTAGGCCGATGGTGCGGTCTCCGGGGATATCTTCGGCGGTGAAGATGCGGATGACGCCGGGGTATGCGGCCGCGGCGGTGGTGTCGATTTTGATGACTTTGGCGCGGGGGTGATTGCTCCACTTGAGCGCGCCATGTTTCATGCCGTCGATCTGAATGTCATCCACATAGCGGTGCTGCCCAAGCACCAGCGCCTGCGCCTGATATTTGGGGTAACTTGTGCCAACTTTGCCATCACCCGTGGGGGTGGCGATCTCTTCCTCTTTGCGGATGGCGTCGGCTGCGCACATCACCGAGTCGATGATCTTTTTGTAGCCGGTGCAGCGACAGAGATGGGGCGTGAGCGATTTTTCGACATCGTCGCGACTCGGCTCGGGGTTCTTGTTGATCAGTGCGTTGGCAGCCATGACAATGCCCGGAATGCAGAATCCACACTGCACGCCGCCATTGGCGACAAAGGCGTTGGCAAAGACGCTCTGTCGGTATTCGCCTAGCCCCTCGGTAGTGACCAAGTTGCCGCCGTCGAGTTTTTTCATGGTCAACGCGCAGGAGAGCACGGACTTGTCGTTGAGCTGCACGGCACAGCAGCCGCACGCAGCTTGGGGCGCACAGCCATTCTTGGGCGAGATGATACCTTGGTGGTCGCGCAGATAGGACAGGATGAGCAAGTCGGGGTCACCGTCGTAGGTTTTTTGCTTGCCGTTTAGTGTGAATGTGATCATTGTTTGTTTACTCCTTAAATTGTTCAAGGCTGAGTGTGTTCTGTCGAGAGATGGTCTGTTGGTGATAAATTTTGTACAGCCGATATTTAAGGCTAAGGCAGAGGCTGAGTGTGTTCTGTCGGGAGATGGTCTGTTTGTAATGAAAATCTCGTGCAGCTAGTATTTAAGGTTGAGGCTAAGTGCGTTCTGTCGGGAGATGAGGATTTGTCATAATTCTTATGTGTCCGTCATCAATCTTTATTGCTCAAATCTTGCTTAAGCCCCTCAGCCTTAGCCTTCTCCTAAGCCTTTTTCTCCATCCCCATACGCCCCTCGATCGTCGAGAACGCGTGATAGTTAGCCGTGTCGATATTGCCCGCGCCTTCAAACGTTAGCGGATACGCATCGTCGGCATTAAATTCGGATGTTGTGATCGTGATGGGTCGGGTGCGTCCGTCGAGGGTGTGTAGATCTGCTGTCAACGGTTGATTGGATAGCGCATCTTTTAGTGCATCGGTTGCATCCGCCACTTCGAAGATGCCGCCCCAATCGTCGGGATCCCCCCAGATGACGGCGATGCCTTCGGCGAGTAGATCTTGCGTCTCGCTCTGAAACAACTTTGCTTTAGCGCGTATTGTCGTTGTCATATTATGTAGTCTCCACGAGATGACCCGCACCGGCCCGCAACATGCCAACCGGCTCGCCACTCAACGGGTGGATCACCTGATCGTCTTTTGTTACCTGTGGCATGAGCAGCGATGTATTCGGGCAGCGGACCACGCAGAGACCACAGCCGAAGCAGCGTTCGGGATTAAATTCTGCCAGTTTACCTACCATGTAAATCGCGTCGTAGTGGCAGCTTAGTTCGCACAAGTTGCAGCCGATGCATTCATCTTCCTGATAAAGAATCGGCACGCTAAAGTCGTGGGGTTGTAGACTTTCCCAGCGCTCGACACCAAGCCCAATGATCTCATCGACGCTGCTGTAGCCATGCTTTTCGAGCCACTTGTCGATCTCGCGCGCCACGCGGCCATACGCTTTGGGTCCACTTTTGAGCGCCTGCGTACAGACCTGCACCGCGCTTGCCCCAGCCATCATGGTTTCGATCGCGTCTACGCCACGGCTGATACCGCCAGAGCCAATAATCGGGATCTTGATTTCGCGCGCCATGTCGAAGATACAGCGCATGGCCAGCGCCCGTAGCGATGTGCCCGAAAGCCAGCCCTGTCCGTCGCCACCTTCTAAAATTGATTCGCCTGTTTCTAGATCGATGCTGAAGCAGGGGCCAAAGGAGTTGACCGCAACAATCGCGTCAGCACCCGCGGCTTCGCACGCTTTTGCAACCGCAGCCATTTCGCCCCCGCCCAGTGGGTTGAGCTTGACGAAAACCGGCACGTCGAGTGCGGCTTTGGCGGCTTGGATCGCGTCGGTCAATGGCTTGGTGGATCGACTGAGATAGCTGCTCAACAGTTGAGCGCCTTCTTCCGCCGCGGCAACAGGGTCGTCCATAATGCCGCCCGATTCTCGCATAAAGTGCATGGTCAGCTCAACTGCATCGGCAAAGGGCGCGACTCGTGGCGCAAGGTTTGCCACTTCCTCTGCGGTATAGCCAATGTTGATGATCAGCGGGATTCCGGCTGCGTCGGCTGCGGCGCGTGCTTCGACATAGTCATGTTCGATCCACTCTTCAACGGCTTTGTCCGACCAAAGCTGATTGTTCAACAGCCCACCACGCACCTCTTTATAAGGTGGTAAATTGGGCGCGGGCAATACCGAAACGGTGTGCGTGACGAGACCACCGGCCCCTTCTTGCGCTGCGGCTTGCAACAGCATGCCATCGGCTACGTTTGGTCCAGCGCCGGGCATGACGGGATTTGGGAATGTGAGTCCTGCTATGGTTGTGGATAGTTTTGCCATGTGTGTTCCTTTTTAAAGGCTAAGAAGAGGGCTGAGGCTGAGGGTTCTGCTGAGAGATGATGGTTCAGTCTCAATCGTTGTATATCCCATGTTAATAAAAGCAAAGAAGGCTGAGAAGAAGGCTAGGGCTGAGGAAGCTGCTGGGAGACGGACCTTTTGCCTCAATCTCTCTCCGCCCTAAATCTTAGCCTATGCCTTAGCCTTGCTTTTCTTAATCGCCAACCCTTGTATCTCGCTCAACGACGAATATCCATGATCATCCAGCCAGTCGCTCATTTGCTGGGCTATTTTGCCGTACACATCGGGTCCGCGCATGATGGCGGCGGTGCAAACTTGAACGGCGCATGCACCAGCCATAAAAAACTCGATGGCATCCTTGCCATTGTTTATGCCACCTACCCCAACAACGGGAACGTCCACCGCCTTAGCGATGTCCATCACGCAGCGCACGGCTAGTGGCTTGATTGCGGGGCCAGAAAGCCAGCCATATCCGTTGGCACCACCCATTAGCGGATAGCCCGTTTCGACATCTAGCCCAAAGGTTGGGCCAAAGGAGTTGGTAGCAACGATCCCATCCACGCCTGCCGAAACAGCGGCTTCTGCCGCGGCCGTCATCTCGCGACCAAGTGGACTCATTTTCACAAAAACGGGGACATCAACCGAGTCTTTGGCGGCTTTGATCGCATCGATCATGGGAGTGGCGTCTTCGCCAAGATAGTGGGTAGAGAGTTCGAGTGCATCGGCCCACGGACGAACTTTAGGCGCAAGTTGACCAATCTCGTGCGCGTCGTAGCCCATGCTGATAATTAGTGGGATCCCGGCTTCGTCGGCGGCGCGGCGGGCAATATCAAACTCGTGCATAAGCCAGCGTTCGGGTGGCATTTCGGACCAAAGCTCAGTGTTAAGAAAACCACCTTTGATATCGGCCATGTGGGGCATGGGCACCGGCGCAGCGTCAACCGAAATGGTCTTCGAAACTAGTGCGCCCGCACCGCCGTGGGCTGTTTCTTCCAACATACGACCATCACGTACATTTGGCCCGGGTGCAGGTAAAACTGGATTGCGAAACTTCATTCCGCAGACTTCTACTGTTACATCTGCCATGGTGGTTCCTATGTGTAGGTTAGGAGATCTGTCGAACGATGACGATCTGGCTTATTTTGCTCGGGTTTATTTTATTGTACAGATTATTGTTACAGACCAGGAGAAGACTAAGATTATGGATAAAACTAAGGAGCTGAGAGAGATTGAGGCAATTTACGGATTACTGTTCCCGTAGTTGAAGCCATAGAAGCGGAAAAAGCATAGAGATAAAGACAACAATGGCTGTGCCAAATAAGCTTGCCTGAAGCGACATTTCAATGCCCGTGTATAGAAGATAGGCACTGTACATGATATATGCAAATAGACCAACTATCATGGCCCATAACATGTTTTGAACCAAGTATTGCCTTGGCAGAACTTTTATTTGCAAGATTAGAAGCATACTTATCATAACAATAATTGTTAACACTGCCACCGCTAAAGTATATGCATTGGGGGAACGAACGGGTAACATTGAAGTAGGCGTAGGGGGTGCTAATTCTTCGGTGATAGGCGTAATAGAAACTGTAATGGTGGTAGTAGCCTCATTTATAGATGCTGCGTCCGCAGATGGTGATGGATCTACTGCAACTTCGGATTCATCTGTTGCTTCTACAAATAGCTCTAAGGGTGCACTTGTTGCAGGGTCGCTGATAGCAGAAATTAGTAGACGACCCCCATTAACAAATTGTGCAATGCGTGTGGCAATTCCATTTCGCGTTGTAACTGGATCGGAGCTAAGCTCTGGCTCGCCTGCATCATCAAGCGCTTGAAATTCAACTATTGTACCATCTGGTACGATGTGTCCATTGCGGTCAAAAATTGGGCCAACCTGCAAACGGATCGACTGACCCGTTTGAATTGTTATCGAATCAACAGGTAGTTCCTCCTCATCGGCAACGGGAACTTGCGCTATCAAAAGTTCGTCTATAAAAAGCTGTAATGGAATCACCTTATCCGGATCGGGTTTGAGCCGCTCTGACAAATTTGCATAGATAGTTCCTGGCACATCGTAAACTGGTGTGCCTCTTGGCGTATATGCCTGAAATAATCCGTTGACGGCATTTTCAATAAAAGGATCTGTGCCGCTGTTTACACCAAAATATGCAGACAACTGGCTAACTTCTGTTGCGTCTAAAAAGTAGGGCGCATTCAGCGCAAGCACTGCAATCGTTTTGTCTCCAGCACGAAGACGTTCGCCATTTGCCCCCAAAAATCTTTTAACAACAGTGCTAGATGGGACCTCTTCAACAATATCAAGCATCACAAAAATAATCCAGTTCGATTCTTCAAAACGTTCTTCCATGCGACGCAGCACCTCTGTCTCGCTATCAATGCTTGCTGCATTTTCGGTGTTATCTCCATCCGTCGCTGTTTGTACAGTGGACTCTGCCTCCGGCGTTTCGGTTGAGCCGTCTACGTCATCATTTTCTTCTGAGCTGGCAGTAATTGCTTCGGCCCTTTTATCTAAATATTCGGCTAAATCGCTAAACCCTATCGCCGTAAATTGAGACTCATCGACCAACGCACGCCCTTCCGAGCCATAAAGTTCAATTATTTTGTTTTTGAGGGTGTCTGGGCCAAGCACCTGTGCAATACAACTTTCGCACTCTTTAACAAGTCGACTATCTGTGATAATTAAGACATTGTCTCCGCGCTTTGGTGGTTGCGGTACCTGCTCTATATTGCTGGGGTAGAGTAATGTAAATGAGCTCTGCGCTACCTGCCCGACAATAGCATTTGCTTCATCTCGGAATTGGCCTTCTAAAATTTCCAAATCTGTCGAAACGGCCAGCACATCTGATAGCGCAATCGCCTGCGTAAGCGAAATGCTGTATGAGTTGACTAAATCTATTTGCTCTGTGTCGCTAATCAACACCGTATCTGTGATAGTTTCTACACTATCAATCTCTGTTCCAGTTATGGCGAGTGTAGCTGTAATAACCGTTGTTTCGGTTGTTGCCCCAGCCGAGTCGATTGTTCCCGCCTCTGTGATTGCATTGAGTTGGGCTTGCATAAGCTCTGTTGGTGACGATGTATACATACGCATTTTTACACGCAAAATACGGCGTACGGATTCATCAACCTGCTCTGCAAAATCGGGATTTTCAGCATACAGTTGCTGAAAGTACGTAATTGTCTTAATTATGTTGATCTTTTCTGCTTCCCACGTGTCGCCCAGACCAAAGCGAGAAAGGTAAAGTAGATCATGTCCAGCATCAAACGCACTAAGGGCTACATCCAATATCGGGAGTTCCGACATCGACGGATCGTAAAAGCGTCGAATTGCCATTGAGCCAAGCTCATCGCTCATGACGAGGCCATTCTGTCGCCATGTGGAGAACTGTTCATTCTCAAGCAGTTCACTAAGTTGTGGAACAAGGCTAAGTGGCTTTGCGTTAGGCCCACCCTGCAAGCTGCCATACCGCATGTGGCTCGACATTAGACCATCGGTCATTGATAGATCACCAGTCGGACTTATGATGCTGGAATCATTGCGTGTAACGCTTACAAATGGTGCAATGTGTATTTGTTCTAACTCCTCCAGAGTCTTTTGAATCGTAGCAATCTCTTGATCGGGTAATCTATCACTCGAACCCTGCCCCGGAAAGTTACGTGCAATTGTAATGACCTGCTGATTCGCACCATTGTGAACACCTTGAATATAGGCACGACTCATTTTGCTAACCCAAAACGGAGAGCGACCAAAAGACCGAATGCCCAAACGCCCCACCTGTTCTGTAGAGGGCTGCGTAAAAACATTTAAGTTTGGGCCTAACAACATGTTGATCCCTACAGCGTTTAGCTCGCGCCCAACAATCTGACCGACCTGTTCGGCCAGCCTAGTCTCCCACGTTGATCCAATGGCCATGTGCGAGGGCAGCTGTGTAAAATCATGGATTAATGAAGTGCCCGGGACACCATTCCCATCTTGCTCTATGGCAATAAAGAGCGGGAGGTTGGATGGGTTTACATTATCGAACCCTTCTTCAATTGCACGTGAACGCAATACGCCAGCGGGCCATTCCTGCCCGCCTAGCTCCTTGACCACACTTGGTTCAAGAGCAACGGCTCGACCTAGTGAGACGCCATAGGCCAAGGATTGCAGCAGATTAACCAATATGGCGACCTGTTTGGGTGTAGAGATAGCATTGTTTTTATCGTTATTGAAATTGGAGTAAGCAGGGCTAATGGAGACGCCGCCGATACGGTAGAGGTAAATTAGCTCAGCAATATCGCTTTCAAGATCTAGATCTTTGCCCTGAAACGAGACAACAAAAAGCTGACCAACTTTATCGGCAATACTCATTTGGGCGAGATACTGCTCAATACGTTCATCTAAAAATTGCTGTTCACGAAGAAAATATTCGCTACTAGCAGACTGGTCGTCATTAGCCAGCTCTGAAGTTTGCTGAGAGGTAGCCGTAGGTGAATCGGCCTGAGCCATAATCTGCTGAGGCAAAATAGAACTTAACAACAGAGATATGGTTATTAGAAGTCGTAAAGTTCGCAACTGATTACGATCCTCAAGCTGGTGTGTAACTCGTGTACCAAATTAACCTATTAGCATTGAAACCTATTAGCATTGACATAAAGATATGGTGTTAACTTTACAATGCCTAAGTATGTAGTTTTTCGACCTGCATCGTGCAGGATTCAAAAAAATATACCTTTATACCACCATAAGGTATGCGGTTGGGAAATTCAGTTACGAGCGTTTTGTTGAACTAAATCGTCTAATCCAAATTTTGATGAATACTCATGAACTTCAACAGGATTTCTGTCAAAACTCGGATTGCTCTAGGGGAAGGAGGTAGTGGTATTTAAGAATGGATTTTTTGCCAGCGCCATAAGTAACGTCAGTTAGAAAAATCTACTAATAATTATAGCGTTATCCGACCTTTAGAGTCAATTTTGAAAGACTATTATGGGAGCATCTCAGTTTAAGGGCAAAAGTGTGTCGCAGCGAATTTCAATTGCGGTTTCAATGCTGCACGGGCGATGAACGCCCAAACTAAGATGCTTTCAGACTATATATTTAGCAGGATATTCAGCAGGCAATAATGATATATTTCTTGCCTTGCTATTTATACAATTAGTTATATACCATAATTTATCTCTTATAAGGAATAGATATACCAATCGCTATCCTATACTCTGAAGATATATCAGATCCATAAGTCTATATATATTGAATGTATATAGTCACAAAAAATCTTTGTTTATCTAGCTTTCAAGAGCTATACTAAATTGCTGCCTTAAATCAATCTGTTACCATAAAATCATAGCTTCATTTTTCGAACCGATGGAGAAGCGAAAGCAGCATATACGTTAAGTCTACCAAAGTATCGATCGCAATTATGTTTCAAATTTATGGCGTACCACATAAAAACGTCACTGGTTGAATAATTAATGCACAATTCTGATAATCAGGCTCGCAATGCAGAGCCGCAACCTCATTACAGCACAGAGCAAGAAAAAGTAGAAAATCTCAAAACTGATAGCTTGCAACAAGACAACTCTTGGCAAAAAACAGCAGACCAGCCACTACGTACATCTTCTTCGCACAATCGCATAGAATCTGAACCCAGCCAGTACGGGTATACAACAATCGGAACAGAAGAGGAAAATTCGACCGAAGAAACAGTGACGCTAGGAATTTTTATACGTGAAACGCTCCAAGTGATCCTGCCAGCACTTGCACTCGCCGTAATTATTCACCTATTTCTTGCCCAAGCCACCGTCGTTTACGGCAGCAGTATGCAGCCCGTTTTGCGCGAAAAACAGCGGCTTGTTGTCGACAAATTGACCTATCGCTTTCGCGACCCAGCACGCAACGACATCATCGTCCTAGATCTCGAAGCAGTTGACGAAATGCTCGTTAAACGGGTAATCGGACTGCCAGGAGAAACTGTAGATGTTCGTGGCGGAAACATTTACATAGATAACAAGCCGCTACGTGAGCAACTGCCCCACGAACTATCGTTGCCCCCACTCTTCCCACACCCAATCGAGCTTGGGCAAAGCGAATACTATGTGCTTGGGGATAACCGTTCGAACAGTAACGACAGCCGTGCGTTTGGCTCTGTTCAGCGCAGCGAGGTTGTTGGCAAAATTTGGTTGCGCTACTGGCCACTAACAGAATTTAAACTTTTTTAGATGAATTCAAACCGCTGGGGAAACGCCACCAAAATTGTGGTGACGGCAATCCTCGTGATATTAACGCTACTCTTACTCGTCACCTTTCGAGTAATGATTCCACCCACCATTGTTGCCTTCTTTCTTGCATTTCTTCTCAGCTATCCAGTTAATTGGATCCAACAGAGGACAGGGTGGCCCCGAGGGGGAACCGTTGCAATTTTATATCTTGTTATATTTGTGCTAGTGGCACTGACACCTGCACTCTTTATTTCGCGCGCGTTTGCACTAGTCGATTCGCTGCAAACATCGCTCGAAATCCTCATCGCCGAACTGCAAAACCCAACAGCCGCACCTGTGTTTCGTTGGGGATCTTTTGAATTTCCCCTAGAAAATCTGCTGCAAGATGTAGGCGGCTTACTCTCTAGCTTGCTCTCTGTTATTTCCACAAATCCTTTTTCGATTGCCCGTGAAGTGACGACGCGCATATTAACTATTGTCTATGTATTGGTCCTTAACTTTTGGATCCTTAAAGACTTCTACAAGCTGCAACGCTTCTTTTTTGAACAAATCCCAACAGCCTATCAGGAAGATGTGCGCCGCATGGCCGAACAACTCGGTAATGTGTGGCACAACTTCCTACGCGGCCAGCTAGTTTTAGGAATGGTCGTTGGATCAATTACATGGGTTGCGCTAACCATTGCCGGAATGCCCAACGCTGGCGGGCTAGCCCTGCTCGCAGGCATTATGGAATTTTTGCCCACGGTCGGGCCAGGCATTAGCGCCACAATCGGCGTCGTGCTCTCATTTTTTAGCCAGTCAACTTGGCTGCCGCTAGAGGGCTTTTCGTTTTTCCTACTAATTCTGACCATCTACTGCATCATCGCTCAATTCGAAACCATACACCTGATCCCGCGTCTTGTTGGCGGGCGCGTGAAATTACATCCAGCCATCGCATTTGTCGGCATCATCAACGGCGCAATCGTCTTTGGGCTCTTGGGCGTCTTGCTCGCAACACCTGTACTTGGCAGCGCACGCGTCTTGCTCTCGTACATCTATCGTAAATTACTGGATGAAGAACCCTTTGACCCTGTCCCCGTGCCGCCCACCACGGTACGCGTCCGCGGCCTTATTGCAGGACGAAAAATTGAAGCTATTATTTTTGATCTAGACGGAACGCTCGCCCAGCTTGACCACACATTTATCCGCAAATTCAGCTATCGTTTTCGTTGGCTTGACAGCGTTCTAAGCGAAGAACAGCGCAAATCTTTAGCTCGCAGCATAATGCTGGGTTTAGAAGGCCCAACCCATTTTCTCATCTCGCAGCTACGCCACTTCGAAAACTTTCGTACGCTCGATAACCTACGCTCTACAGTCAACACAATTCGCGGCTATACTCTCTCCGAAGAGATGCAGCCATTTCTAGGAATTTCTGATATACTATCGGAACTATCTTCAAAGTATCAACTTGCAATTGTCTCAACTCGTCGCCGCGAGACTGTCAAAACATTTTTGGCAAACGCCAAACTAGATCCAGCGCTCTTCGAAGCGATCATTACCCAAGAAAATGTACGAAACTTAATGCCCCACAGCGAAGGGTTGCTCTCTGCCGCAGCACAGTTAGGTGTCGACTCCAACGCGCTGCTTGTTGTCAGCGATACAGATGTCAATTTGCGTTCGGGTCGAGCCGCAAATATGGCAACAGCAGGCGTACTTTGGGGGCTAGGCGAACGCGAACATCTATCCGATGCGGACTTGTTGCTAGAGCGTCCGGCTGAGTTGTGCGAATGGCTGTAAAAAACTATGCTCAAAAAAATCAGTCAGCTAACAACCTTAAACGCTACGGCCCTACTTCTTCTCTTTACCGCACTTCTGCTTATCGGCTGTGGTTCACTTGATCGCAGCGCAGAACCCACTGAGCCACAATTCGAAACTGTGCGCGTCGAGCGCGACACCATCGCCAGCACCGTTAGCGCGACCGGCAGCATAGAACCCGATGAGCAGATCTCCCTTGCTTTTGGCACCTCTGGGCGTATCTCAAACGTTTATGTCTCCATAGGCGAAACCGTCGCCGCAGGCCAACTGCTCGCCGAAATTGACACCACAGATCTCACCCTCGCCTTGGCCCAGTCGCGCGTAACGCTAGAGATCAACGAAGCCCAGCTTGCCAAGCTCGAAACTCCACCCAAAACAAACGACATTGCCGCTGCTCAAGCCGCAGTGCAGGTAGCGCAAGCCGCAGTTGCCGCAGCCGAAGCCTCGCTCAACAGCAGCCAAGCCGCGTATGGTCAACTTCTTGCCAGCAGTAGCAGCGCCCAGCAAACTGTAAACGAAGCCAACGTCCGATCCGCTGAAGCAACCCTGAAAACTGCACAACAGGCATATAATCAAGTGCGCAGCCGACCAAACATTGGCGCGCTTCCCCAATCAGCAGAACTCGAACGGGCCACCATTGCCTTCGAAGCCGCCAAAGCGCAGGCCGAATTAACCAACCAAGGCCCCGACCAATCGCAGATCGCCGCGGCACTCAGCCAAATTGCACAGGCCGATTCCGGATTGCGTCAATCTCAAAGCAGCTTGATTACGGCTCAAAACAATCTGCAAACGCTGCTCGACGGTGCTGATACAAACGATCTCGTCATTGCCCGTGCCCAAGTTCGCCAAGCGCAGCTCAACGTAGTGCAAGCCGAAAAAAACCTCGACAACGCGCAGATCATTGCGCCCTTTGACGGCATTGTCACACAGGTAAATGTGCGCGCAAACGAGCTAAGCAGCGGCGGCAGCGCTTTCACATTGACCAATCCAAATCGCTTTCACATGGATGTGCTTGTCGACGAAATTGACGTACGCCAGCTCCAAATTGGGCAGCCCGTACGCATCAGCATCGACGCGTTACCCAATACCGAGGTCACTGGCATGGTTACCCAGATTGCCACCACCGCGGACAACGTGAGCGGCGTCATTGCCTACCAAGTAACCATCGTTCCCGAATTTACCGACGAAGCATTGCGCGCGGGCATGAGCGCAACCGCAATCATTACCACCGCCCAAGTCAACAACGTGCTGCTGCTACCCAATCGATTTATTCAGCTTGACCGCGAAACGGGCCGTGCATACGTTAGCAAATTGCGTCAGACCGTGGTCGATGGTGTTACCACAAGCGAACCCCTTCTCCAAGAGATTGAGCTTGGGCTGCGCAACGATAACGTCAGTCAAATTGTGGCCGGTTTAACCGACGGCGACGAAATTGCATTAATCCGCATCAGCAGCGAAGATCGCCTGCGCGGCGCACTCTTTGGCGGCCCCGATGGTTAACCCGGGCAGAGCAAACAGAATGAGAGAAATTTGTGGATCAATTTAACCTAGTCGACAAAAATCCAGAATCCAAGAAAAAGCCAACGCGCTTGGGCCGACTCTTTGGGCGCAAAAAGATTGCGTCTGACAAACCCACCGAAAACGAACCACCTTCGCTCGGCGTACCTGCATCAAAACTCGCACAAAAAAACGCATTGCCATCTGCATTCCCACCCATCGAACCGACCCAGCCCGCAGTGGAAAAAAGCGCAGAATCCGCGATACAGCCCACAGATCCATCCGCTGCGTTGACTGCCGTACAGCCCATCCATCCAGCCGCAACACAGCCAGCCAGCGAATCAAACGCCACTGCTACGGTACAGCCCATGCCGCAGCAAATGGATCCGGTTCCCACCGAATCATCACCGACTACAGCTTCTTCACCAAATGCAAAATCTGTCGTCTCAGTGCGCGACATCACCAAGGTCTACACCATGGGCGACATGGAAGTTCACGCCTTGCGCGGCATCAACTTGGACATTCGGCAAGGCGAAATGATCGCCGTTATGGGACCGTCCGGCTCCGGTAAATCCACGCTCATGAACATTATCGGCTGCCTTGATGTGCCCACCGCAGGTGAATATCTGCTAGATGGCGTAGACGTCAGCAAGCTCAACGACAACGAATTGGCCGAAATTCGCTGCCATAAAATTGGCTTCGTCTTCCAAAGCTTTAATCTGCTCTCGCGCACCAGCGCCATCGCCAATGTCGAGCTGCCGCTCATCTATTCGGGCAACAGCGGCAGTGCCCGTCGCAAGCGTGCAGCGGACTCACTTTCGCTGGTGGGGCTGGGCGACCGCCTTGATCATAGACCCAACGAACTTTCAGGCGGCCAGCAGCAGCGCGTGGCCATCGCCCGCTCGCTCATCAACCAGCCCGCCATGATCTTGGCCGATGAGCCAACCGGCAACCTCGACACTGCCACCAGCGTCGAGATTATGCACCTATTTCAACAGCTCAACCGCAATCAGGGCATTACGATTGTCTTCGTCACCCACGATCCCGAAACCGCAGAGTACTGTCAACGGGTTGTCCACTTCCGCGACGGTGTTATCGAGCGCGACGAACGAAAATAGTCTCTCTATCCTATGCAAAAATTCTTTGAATCTGTACGCATTGCCATGCGCGCATTGGCAGCAAATAAATTACGCAGCATCCTCACCATGCTTGGCATCATCATTGGCGTTGGCGCAGTCATCGCGCTGATGTCTCTTGGGCGCGGCGTTGAAAAATACATTACGGATCAATTCGCCGGGCTAGGCAGTAACTTGCTCTTTGTTTTTGCTGGCGGCGGTGATGGACCCCCTGACCCTCGCCGAACCATACAGTCCATGACCATCTCCGACATGGATGCGCTGGGCGACCGATTTAACGTGCCCGATGTTGGTAGCGTTGGTGCCGAAATCACTCGTCGGCTCGAGGTGAGCCACAACGAGAAGAGTGAAACTGTCGAAGTACATGGCGTAACCACCAGCTTTTTCAGCATCTTAAATTGGGAGTTGGAAGAAGGGAGCCTGCTAACCGATACCGATTTTGAGGAGCGCGGTCGTGTGGCGGTGCTGGGTGATAGCGCATACAGAGATCTCTTTGAGCTTGACGAATATCCCATCGGCCAAACCGTACGCATCAACAATCTGCCCTTCCGCATTATTGGTCTGCTCAAATCAAAGGGCGGCGGCATCGGGGGCGATCAAGATAACTCTATCTTTCTGCCGCTCAGCACTGCGCAAGATCGTATCTTTCGCTCTAAAACCGTTAGTGGCGATTATCAGGTTGACGTCGTGTACGCTTCGGTGATCGATGCCGAGCGGACGCAGGAAGCGCAGGATCAGATATCCGAGGTGTTGCGCGCTCGACGCGGTGTCTCTTATTTGGATAGCGACAACTTTAGTATCGTCAGCCAAATGGATATCATCTCGGTCTTTGGTGACATCATCGGCGCGTTGACCATCTTTCTCGGTGCGATTGCGGGGATCAGCTTGCTGGTAGGCGGCATCGGCATTATGAACATTATGCTTGTTAGCGTGACCGAGCGCACGCGCGAGATTGGGCTGCGCAAGGCCGTAGGGGCCAAACGGCGCGATGTGCTCTTTCAGTTTTTGGTCGAAGCTGTAACATTGGCCGTGATCGGTGGTGCGTTGGGCATTCTGCTTGGCGTTGTCGGTGCATACGCTGCATCAAGCTTTTCCGATTCGTTCACGGCTGTCGTGGGTATGGATGCGATCCTTACGTCGCTCATTTTTTCCATGGTGGTTGGTCTCTTCTTTGGTATTTATCCCGCTTACCGTGCAAGCCGCCTGAATCCAATCGATGCATTGCGCTATGAATAAAAATAATGATAGATTTTTGGCTGTACATTCCGATGGATGGCCCAAATTCACAATTAATTATTCGCGATTGACTATTAATTATTTACGCTTTTTTATCTGTATCTCTCTTCCTCTGCTTCTCGCCGCATGTGGCGGCAACCGCGGTCTTGGGCCGCCAACTGCGATTCCACCCGACATTGTCCGCCCGGCCCAATCCACGCCCGAATTTGTCGAGCGCCGCGATCCGATCATTATCCCGACGCTTTCACCATCGCCGCCCGAAGCAGCAAACGTGAATACCGCCCCCCGGGTTGCGGCTCGCGCCACCGCACGTGTGGAAGCGGAACGCATACCGAATACGGCAATGGGTATTGCTAATGGCAACACGACCCTCTTTGCCGCCCCTGCCGGCAACCCGCTGATGACGATCCTCGCGGGCTCAACCGTAACCGTCACAGGTGTGTCGCCCGACAGCCTATACTATGCGGCTTATACATCCGCTGGCCAAGCGGGCTGGATCGAAGCCACCGCGTTGACAATCTTCGGCGGCGATAATTTGTCTATTGTTTCCAATTCATATCAGCCGAGCGCGCTGGCAACAACGCTTGCGCTGGCCATGCAGCCGGTCAATGTGCTGGATCAGCTGGTGACTCAAAGCACGGCGCTGCCGTCGGAAATCGATGTCAATGCGGTCGCGGCCAGCATCGTCAATGTGGCACTATCTTTGCCTAGCTTTGCAGTAAATGACGATGGTTCTAATGACGTAATTGGCCTTGTTCAAAGTGAGGGTGGCACGCTCAATGTGCGCGGCGGTGCTGGCACGGAATTTTCCCTCATCGGTCAAGTGGGCGATGGTCAACGGGTTGCGGTTGTGGCCTTTAGCGACGATGGCGCATGGTTCGAAATTGCGAGTGCAGAGGGCAATGGATGGGTAGCGGCGCAATACGTTTCGTTGCAGTAATTGACGTACTTGTATATCATCAAAAGTGCTTTTTAAATCAAAGGAGAAAATATGTATAAAGTAGTCAGCTTTAATTTGTGACCGTGGGTTCAGCGCAGCGTGACTGTGCTCAACGAAAAGAATGTGGCGCACGAGATCGAATATATCGATTTGCGCAATAAGCCGGAGTGGTTTTTGGCTATTTCGCCTACGGGTCGCGTGCCTGTGGTACAGACCCCAGATGGTGACACGCTTTTCGAGTCGGCGGTGATCAATGAGTATTTTGACGAAGTTCACGAGCCACGATTTTTGCCCGATACGCCAATCGAACGGGCAAAAGAGCGCATGTGGATGGATTTTATTACGGGGCTTTACGGGGATGCATTTCGGCTCTACAATGCAGCGGATGAGGGTGCCGCGGATACAGCATTTGAGGGCGCAAAGCAGAAGTTGGCGAAATTAGAAGAGGAGATCGATGGCCCGCTTTTTAATGGCGAAGAATTTTCTCTGGTCGATGCTACGGCTGCGCCACCGTTTATGCGCCTAAACTGGGTTGCCCAGATCACGCCCAAGTATGATGCGTTTGCAGATGCCCCCAAGTCGCGAACGTGGAAGGATGCGCTGCTGGCACGCCAAAGCGTAAAAGATGGAGTGCTGCCCAATTTGCATGAGATCTTTTTAGAGTCGGTTCAGAAGAAAGATGGGTATCTTGCCGGGTTTTTGGCTTAGGTAGATACAGCATCCACACCATCAACCCGCTCTACCGTTGTGGATCCCGCGCCAATTTCTATCTTATAAAAATCGGGGTTGGTTAGCTTTTGCCATTCGGCAAACCCAAATCGACTATCAAAATAGTTGAGCATCAGCGTCATGATTGTGCCGTGATTGACGATGGCCGTTGTCTGGCTTGGATGTTCTAGCGCGTCTTGTAAAGCGGCGACGCCACGCGCTTGCACGGTGCGGTTCGATTCGCCACCGGGCAAGCACAGGTCGTACTCGTTAAACGACGTGCGTAATTGTTCGAACCAGTCGGGTCGATCCGTGCCGCTGAGGATGCGCTCGCCAAACCGTTCGTCCAATTCGACGGGCAGATTGAGCCGATCCGCCAGCGGCTGGGCGGTTTGTTGCGCACGCAGATAGGGGCTAGAAATGATGCGATCAATTGGGAGATGCGCCATGAGGTCGGCTAGCGCGATGGCTTGTGCATGCCCAACATCTGTTAGCGGTGCGTCGGGCAGTTGGCTACTCGATTGGCAGTGACGGATGAGATAGAGTGTTTTTGGCATAATGTTTGGGAAATAGGATAGCAGTATAAGAAAGCTTAATGTCTCAAATCGATAAATTATGGAGCGAGGAATGATTGTCCAGCGCTGTAATGTAGAGACTGAGGCAGTATTTTTCTATCCTAATCGGGATTGTACTACAAAGTGTGTAAATGACTCTGTTTGGTTAAGTAATCTAACGCCATTTACACACAATTTGGGACAGTCTCTCCTAATCAGAAACTTGCAGTACCCCTAACTCTACCAGTCGCTCCACCTCTTCCGCACTGAACCCAACATCTGCCAAAACTTCACGCCCATCCTGCCCCAAGCCCGGCGGGTGCGTTCGAATCGAAGCGGGCGTTTCGGAAAATTTCACCGGATGGCGCATAGCGCGGTACGTATCGCCCGTGGGTGGATGCTCGTGCTCCTCGAAAAAGTCGACAGCGCTTAAATGCTCGTCGTGCATCAGCGATTCGAGGGTGTGGACAGGCATAAACGGAATGTCATACTCGAACAAAAGTTGACTTAACTCAGCGGTCGTGTACATCTGCGTGATCTCCTCCAACAGCGCACCAAACTCCGTCATATGTAGACGGCGAGTCGTTGTGCTTTGCAACCGCTCATCCTGTTCATACAGCGCTGCTTTGCCACCAATCTTCAGCATATCTTTCCAGTGCTGATCGTTGTACGGCATCATGGCAAGATAGCCATCTTTGGTCTTCAATGGGCGATGATAGGGGTTCGACGTGCGCGGGTAGCCCATGCCGCCCGCTGAGGGATTCCACACTTCGCCGCCGATTACTTCGGGCATTAGAAACGAAACTGTACTTTCAAACATCGGCACCTCGATCTGTTGCGCATTGCCGGTCCGCTCGCGATGCAGCAGCGCAGCCAAAATCGAATAGACCAGGTGCAGCCCGGTGGTTTTGTCTGAGATAAGCGTGGGCAAATTACGCGGCTGCGGATCGCCATCCACGTGGCTCATCAGCGCGGCGGCACCCGATATCGCCTGCACCGTGTCATCGTATGCGGGTCGTCCACTGTACGGGCCATCGCTCCCAAAGCCAACCGCGTGCGCATAGATAATCTGCGGGTTGATCGCCTGTACCGCGTCATAATCTAACCCCAAGCGCGCAATCGCATCGGGCCGCACGTTGTGGACAAAGACATCGGCCCACTCGATCAGCGCGTGCAAGGCTTTCTGCGCTTCGGGCCGCTTCGCATCCAGCACAATCGAGCGCTTATTGCGATTGATCGTCATGAAGAGTGTGCCAAATTCTGGGTCTCGGCTTAATCCGGTGCGGCGCACAATGTCCCCCGCTGGCGACTCTAGCTTGACCACGTCTGCGCCAAGATCACCCAAAATTTGGGTGGCGTAGGGGCCAAGCACAACCGAGGTCATGTCGAGGATGTTGTAGCCACTAAGGGCCATGTTGGGTTGGGTCATGGGTTTGTTTCCGTTGGCGTGATTGAGGGGTGCGTATCGGTCAAGTCACTTTGCCACAGAAAGAGAAAAGAGACAAAAGCGCGCAGACAAACGAAATCAGCGGATCTTAAACCACTACCGTTCTTCCTTCTTCCCTTCGGCTATCCACAATAAAAACTGGTTCAACCGGATCTCATGTGGTGGACAGAGTGCGATGCACTGTTCAGAGAATTGTTCGAGCCAGAATCCAGTATCGAAACATTCAACGTCTCTCTGGCTGCCACCCAATATCATGCCATTTTGTTTGCAACAAGAGCGGGGGGGCAAACTCAATGGAACAAATTTCTGCTACACCTGTACAGATCCAGCCAACGACCAAACTCATTCTGCTGCTGGATAAAGACCCCCAAGCAATTGCTAACGCAGAATATCTCTGGCTACTTTATTAAAGACAATATCGATGCCTCATTGCCTCATCTGGTCCGCGCTATTGTGGCCGGGCAGGTAATTTATAGTTGCGGGGTGTGCAGAAGATCGTCGCTACAGATGACGCACTGTCGTTTGATCACACAACGGTTGGCCTAACCGAACGAGAATGGGCAGTTGTCAAACTGATGGCGCAAGGGATGACCAATCCGCAAATTGCTGCCGCGCTTGACCTGACAAAGCAGACTGTGCGCAACAAGGTGACAAAGATTTATACCAAGGTTGGTGTTGCCTCGCGCCCAGCGTTTCTCCTTTGGGCGAGTGAACGGGGGATACGCGCAATGTGATGGGTGGGTACGCGCGTACCGTGTGGGTCGGTACAAATTGGGCACAAAAGAGGGTACTCTTGTGTCTATGAAGGGGCGTAATGTTAAGGTAATATTTTATTGACTTTCCGGAAAAGGTCGCAATATCTTTGTGAATATCATTTTGTTACATATCCTTTCTAAATTAGTAATCGTTCAGCACCCGTCCCGCCGAATGATCAGTTTGGGGCGAATCGAAATCAAGTGGGATGCTGAACAGTTACAAAATACGATAAGAGGCATTCTGTTATGGAAAGTATAAATCTTTTTGGATTCATTCATCAAATTTTAAATTTTGTGTTATTTATTATATGGATTGCGTTAGTTATTTCTGCCTTCAACAAGCTTGGGAAAGACACTTTGTCAGATAGGTTGCAATTAATCTGGTCAGTGATTATTTTACTAATTCCGCTTATAGGAGCACTTGCATATTTGCTAGTACGCCGAAACAATACATCAACATCTGATTTTGGTCGTTAATGTGGAAGATGAAAAGGTGATTCAATGGATTACAAAAACATAATCAAACGCGCCCTCGAAGAATACGCTATACAATTGTCATCTCCGCCCAAACCGTCCTATGAAATTGCGCTAGCCTTTGATGATGAACATGGTCAATACATTCTGCGCGAAATTGGGTGGACAAAAAGCAACTGGATCCGCGAGACGCCCTTGCACATTGTGCTGCGCGACAACAAAATTTGGATCGAAGAAGATTGGATCGAAGATGGAATCGCCACCTACTTCCTAAAATATGGCGTGCCAAACGAAGATATCGTGCTTGGTTTCCAGCCACCTCAAATGAGGCAGCATACCGAGTTCGCCGTGGCATAAACCTCTACCGCTGATACTCCGACGCGTCCGCATACCCCGTCAGCTCCACGTACCCAACCCCCGCCACCGGATCGCCCGCCATCTCACCGCGGATCGACACAGCGCCTTCCCAGTAGACAAACGAAACCAGCATCTCTTGGTCCGCCACAAGCGGCTCGATCTCCAAACTGATCGCGTGCGCCGGGATCTCGACGCGCCAGCCTGCCGGGTAGGTGATATCCGTATGGGGGCTTGTCCATTCGCCCGTTGTTTCGAGCGAAAAATCGTCCGAGCCGAGCTTGAGTCGCTCGCCCGTTGGCAGCAGCAGCGTCCCCTCAAAGTTATCCACCGTGCCACCGGATCGCGTGCGCACCTGCGCAAACATCAGCGCCGCGTCATTCTCTAGCTGCACGCTGAACCAATCCCAGCCTACGGCGTCGCCGCTCAGCGCGCTGGTACCAAATTCGTGATCCATCCAGCTTTTGCCCGTCACGTCGACTGTTTCGCCTGCAAATGTGACGGAGCCACTGCTTTCTAGGCCGATCAAGCTATAGTAATAATTGGCGTTGCCAACCTCTGGCCCCTTTTGGCTCAACCCGGCATTGCCATGCAGCAGCGGATCAATCGTCTCGCGCAGCGTCAGCGAAATCCCCGTCGGTCCCTCCTCGCTTTGACCCATCGCCTCCAACGTGATCACGCCCGCGGCATCTTCGCTGGCGCGCCACGATTCTAGCCATACTTCGTAGAGCGGATCACCCGTTGCGCCCGCCAATGATCCATCGCCGCGGCTGTAGCGCTCAAAGCTCATGTGCTCTTGCGCGGCTACGTCTGTCACCGCGAGATGGCCCAAATAAACCTGATTGGTTGCCAGCGACGAGTCCCGCTCGTTGGACTCGGGCGAGAGCGCGCTGCGGAAAAAGGTGAGCTGATAGCCGTACTGCCGACCATCCGTCGCATCCAAATTGCCGGTATAGTACCACCATTCAGTCTTGAACGCCGGGTGTGCGCCGTGGTCCGATGGAAACACAAAGGGGTACGGTTCCGTTGCGCGCGCGTAGCCCTCATCTATTCCTCCATTCAAGGTGTCGATAACGCTTGCGCCCGCAAATTTTGGCTGAGATCCGCCACAAGCTGCGAGCAAAAATGTGGCGAGTATTAGTATGTGAAGTACGTGGTGAGTTTGTTTCATTTGGGTGAATCGTGTCCTTATGTTTTTCTGGTTTTAGCTGGATTAATGGGATGTGGCGAAAATCTATCGTTGACACTCTTCTACCCTCTCCTAACCTCCCCCCAGACGTGGGGAGGAACCGATCTGGGCGCACAATTTTATCAGATTTCTAACAAAATGTTGCGTACCAGAGCAGTCCTCTCTCTAGCGAAGTGAACTGGAAAGGGTGAGATAGAAATGTTGCAGGCAAGGCTACAGCATCGCATTCCGCCAATTATTAATAGCACAAGTAATTTTTCTTTTGCAGTTCTTTGCGCCTTTGCGAGCAACTTACAATACTGGTTATCTGTAAAGGTTTTAGAGGCAAAGCTTTTGCAGTTCTTTGCGATAAAAATGTGTCTACCTCGCATGGCCCTTTCGTCCCCTTCCCAACAAGCACCGAAAGCGGTATCATTATCCTTTACCAGAAAAACTTAATCTGTTAGGCACAGCCCGAAGATAATAGAATGAACGCTACTTTAGACGAACAAAATCAAAACGATCTGACAACCATCGACAAATTGCGCGGCATCCGTTGGGCCATTGCCTCCAACACCGCCAACACAATCTTTGTCCAATTTACCTACTTTGGCTCCGTCTTTATCCTCTTTCTCAACGAGCTTGGATTAAGCAAAACCGACATCGGCTTCATCATGTCCTTTACGCCCTTTGCTGGCCTCATTGCGCTCTTTATTGCGCCAAGAGTTGCGCGCTTTGGATTCAAACGCACCTTTCTCACTTTTTATTCAATTCGAAAAGTGATCACTATTGGGCTACTCTTTACCCCAGCAATCTACTTGCGATACGGTAGTCAGCTTACCTTTTTTTACATCGCCGCAATCGTCAGCACCTTTTCGATCGCACGCGCTGTGGCCGAACAGGGACGCTTCCCGTGGGTACAAGAGTATGTGCCCTCCACCATGCAGGGGAAATTCTCGGCCACCAACAACATTTTTTCGACTATTGCGGGCTTCCTCGCCGTGACAATTGCTGGCAGCGTGCTCGAATATTTTAGTGGCGGACTTAGCGGGTATATGTGGCTGATCGCCGTTGGCATTGGATTCGGGGTCTTGAGTGTCTGGCTCATGTCCTTTGTACCGGGTGGCGCACCCATCATTCACAACGAAGAGAACGAACGGCCTAAACGCGATCTGGGTGCAGCGCTCAACGACAGCAATTTCAAACGTTATCTGCTCGGTGCTGGGCTAATTGTTGTGGCTACGCAGCCGCTTACCTCGTTTGTGCCACTCTACATGCGAGAGCAGATCGGCCTTTCGGCTGGCAGCATTGTCTATCTCCAATCGGGCACGCTTATCGGGTCGATGCTCACGAGCTTTGTGTGGGGCTGGGCGTCGGATCGCTACGGCGGGCGACCCGTCATGCTTTTGGGTGTTATTCTCACCATCACGTTGCCAATCTTCTGGCTTGCTTTACCAATGTTTGCGGGCAACAAAGCCTACCCCGCTATGGCGATTGCTTTTTTACAGGGCGTTGCCGCCATGGGCTGGGGTATCGGATCCGTGCGCTTGCTCTTTGTGGGCATGGTGCCACCCGATAAAAAGGGTGATTACATGGCGCTCTATCACGCATTTATTGGCTTTATGGGCGGCATCAGTCAACTTTTTGGCGGGCGCATTCTCGACGCATCCCAAAACATCAGCGGATCGTTTATGGGGGTCGAACTCAATCCATTTCTGCCCATCTTTGCTATCGGCTTACTCTTGCCCTTGATTGCACTCTTCCTCATGGCGCGCCTGCAAATCGACGAAACCCTCACCATGGGGCAGTTTCTCGGCATCTTTTATCGCGGCAATCCCTTCTTGGCCGTCACCTCTATGATCCGCAACAGCTTTGCCACCGATGAAGAGAGTACCATTCGCATTACCGAACGTCTGGGCCGCTCGCGCAGTATGCTCACCGTCGAAGAGTTGCTCAAAGCGTTACAGGATCCGCGCTTCAACGTGCGCTTCGAAGCTATCATCGCTACTTCGCGCATGGATCCCGAGCCCCACCTCATCGCTGCGCTGCAACAAATCCTAAACGGCAATACGCCTGCACTCAGCGTTGTGGCCGCATGGGCACTGGGCCGCATCGGCGACGAAAGCGCCATCGAGCCACTGCGCGATGGAATGCACAATCAATTCCGCTCCATTCAAGCACAAAGCGTTCGCTCTTTGGGGACATTAGGCGATCGAGATTCAGTAGAAGAATTGCGCACGCTGCTTGCCACCTCGCGCGTCGAGGATCAAAATGCAGATGTTGGGTTGCACATGGCCTACGCATCGGCACTAGGTAAAATGGGCGACAGTGAATCTGTGCCAGCCATGCTGCAATTCTTACGCAAAACCGAAGACAAAAGTATTCAACTAGAATTAGCGCTCGCCATTGCGCGCATTGCAGATGATGAAAGCTACTTTATCCAGCTTCATCGGCACTATCTCGACGACCCAGGCACAACGCTAGCGCAGGCCATCGTTACCTTTAACAAACAGGCACCGATGTTTGCCAACTGCACGCCCGACTATGGCCAAAACAGCAAAGAATGTATCGATCTTTTTGCTCATAACAGAATCCACGCCGGTGCAAAAGCGTTGGCAGAAATGATCAACAATATTCGCACGCGGCCAATCGACCCAATTAATGATACAATACTGGCAGAGTGCGCCGACCATCTGGCGACACTTGGCGCAAAACGCCCCGAATATTTGATTCTAGCCTTACAGACCATGAATGCGGAGATCCGAAAATGACCCAAACGTCGTCATTTGGCGCGTCCAAGCGCGAGAATCACGATTCCAGTGATTTTTATGACCGAAATCTCTACGAGGCGGCGCTTGGCTTTCGCTTGGATCAACAAAATGGTCACAACAGCGGGGAAGAACTCGATGGCGAAAATCATGATGGAGAAAACCGGCGTGACTTGTCGGCATCTGCGCAGCAACCCTCCGCCCCGACACGCACGATACCGCCCAAACCACTGGACGAATGGACCGACCGCATCTACTGTCACGACTCGCAGCAGCTGAATCAGATCCCCGACCGCAGCGTGGCCCTTGCCTTTACCTCGCCTCCATACAATGTGGGCAAAGATTATGATGATGACATGGACATGGCCAGCTACTTGGCGTTAATCCAAAACGTGGGGGCCGAAGTATACCGCGTACTCAAACCCGGTGGGCGTTTCGTGATTAATATCGCCAACCTGGGGCGCAAGCCATACATACCGTTACACGCCTTCTTTTACGACATTCACATGCGGCTTGGCTTCTTGCCCATGGGCGAGATCATTTGGCAGAAGGGCCGGGGGGCCAACGGCAGTTGTGCATGGGGCAGCTGGATGAGCGCCAAGTCCCCGCGTCTGCGCGACATCCACGAATATCTACTTGTCTTCGCCAAAGAAGAATACTCGCGTCCCGAATCTGGCACGTCCACCATCGAGCGCGACGACTTTATGGATGCTTCACTTTCCGTCTGGCAGATCCAACCCGAATCGGCCAAGCGCGTCGGCCATCCTGCTCCGTTTCCGCTCGAACTTGCGGATCGCGTGATCAATTTTTATTCATATAAAGACGACGTGGTGCTTGACCCCTTCAACGGCTCGGGCACAACCTGCTTGGCTGCGCAAAAAGCGGGTCGCCATTACGTTGGGTACGACGTATCGAGCGACTATTGCCAGCTTGCGGAAGCGCGATTAAAGGACGAATAGCGTCGTCGTCGATATCCACCTACTAGACTATGCTTAAATCGACCCTACCCAAGCCCACCAAAGAAGAACTCATTGCAGCAAAAGGTCAGCTGGTTCCCGATATTATCGGACCAAACTTAAACGTACTCTTTTGCGGCATCAACCCTAGCGTCTACTCTGCCGTGGTGGGCCATCATTTTGCTCGACCAGGAAACCGCTTCTGGCCCACGCTACACAACGCTGGTTTTACGCCGCGGGTGCTGCTGCCCGAAGAAGATCTATTGCTGCTTGATTATGGGCTAGGATTAACGAATGTTTTTGAATTGGCAACTGTTGGGGAGAAGGATGTTTCGAACGAGGAGTTTATTGCCGGAGGCGAACGGCTCAAGGCGCGCGTGACAGAGAGCAATCCGCAGATTTTGGCCATTCTGGGGATCGGTGCGTACCGCAAGGCATTCGGACAGCGTAAGGCCGTAATGGGCAAGCAGTCGATCCGCTTTGGCGAGACAGATATTTGGGTGCTGCCCAATCCAAGCGGACTAAATGCGCACTATCAGTTGCCCGATTTGGCCCGCGTCTATGGCGAGCTGAGAGCACAAGTTTGGTGAATCTAGTCGCGTCACAAAACAAGTAGCTGCTCGGTCCTGCCGGTTGAGTGCCCACGGCAGTTTGTGGTGTATCGAAACCAAGTGGACCAACCAGCTACCTAAATAATTATGTTTTTGGGCTAACCTAATTCTTGAATCCCCTTTACTTCGTACTCTTCCCGCTTCTCCACATTGTCCCGCTTCGTACTTTCAGGCGAAACAACCTCAACAACAAGATCCGCAGCGCCCTCAACTGTTAATTGCATAGCACTCTCTCGGATTTTCCTGTTTAAATGTGGCTCTCTGAGCAATTGCGAGTTTACTAGAAATGAATTTCTAGCCTGCTATGGAAAACGTGATAAATCACGTTATGGTGTCGATCTTGAAGCTGTTTTAACAGGTTTCCCATACCAGACGCAGAATTCATTCTGCGAGTTTACCCCACCATACATCAGAGAACTTAAATGTTAGGATGGTTCATTTCAACGTTACTAAGTTAAGCTCTAGTCGGGTTCTGCTAATCCTTCAACCCACAATCTGAATGCGCCCCTCCACACTTGGCCCGACCGATCCGTGTTGCGCAAAATAATCCGCCACCACATCTGCGCCACTCCTCTCCGATTGGTGTACAACAGGACTTTCTTTGAGAAAAAAGAAGCCCGCCCCGCCCTTGCCCATAAATTCATCCATTACGGCAATAAAGGACAGGTCGCTATTATTGAAGTCAAGTGCCTCTCCTTGGTACAGAACGTTGCGCACGCGTTGACCATGCGTAAGCACCTGTTCGCTGGCGAAGTCGATTATCTGCGGTTGGCGGCTGAGATCAACTTGCACAATCAATCCCGCAACGGCGACAAACCAAGCCGCAGCAACTGGTAGTGAGGCCACGCCTCGTTCCAAAAGCGCCTTGATCTGCGGTCCATTGAGCCTGCGCGTTGTCGGTCTATTTGGGAAGGGGTGATACTCGCTTAGATCCAAGTTGGTGAATGCACCCGGCCCGTATGCCCGATCTCCGCGCAACGTGCCCATGTGCGCAAAAGCAAGCTGTGTCCCCGGCACACCACCCGCCAAGAGCGCATCGACATACAAGTTGCCTGCCGCGCTTTCGCCACCCGCCTTGACGAGCTGCGTTGTGTCGATAAAGGTGCGTAAATAGCCCAGTGGTTGTTCGGCGGGCAGGCGCGAGGTCCAACAAACAATTTCGCTTGCCACCGCTTCATCTTCCACAAAAGCATTACTTAGCGCGACCAATTCGTAATCACGAATGGTTGACCGTTCGTCACGTGCCGCAGAGATATCTATCTCTATTTCTACGCGTCCGATAAACTGGCCACCGACAATGCTGCGCGTAAGGGGCGTGCCGTTCACCCAGTAAATCTCGTGCAGCGGTGTGTGGGTGTGCGCGCCGATAATTAGGTCGATGCCCGAAACGGCCTCAGCGAGTAATTCATCCTCTTCGTGGCCCAAGTGGGAGAGCAAAATCAATACATCGGTCTGAGCGCGTAATTGCGCCACAATTTTTTCTGCCACCGCATGGATGGGTGAACAGGTCATGGTTTGCGCAAATTCTGGGGTAAACAGATGCAGATCGTCGATCAGGAGACTGAAGAAGCCAACACGTACGCCGTCGATTTGCTTGATGAGCCACGGGGACCACATGCCCGCCAACTCATCCAGTGGATCGGGTTGAACATTGGTGCAGAGAATCGGAAAGTTAGCCTGCCGAATTCGTGTAGCCAACAGATCCAATCCGCCATCAAAATCGTGGTTGCCCAGCGCGGCCACATCGTAGCGCAGTTGATTCATTAGATCAATATCAGGCTCGCCTTTGAACGCGTGCCAGTAGCGGCTGCTTTGATAGTAGTCACCCGCATCGACAAGTAGCACGTTGCTGTGGCTGGCGCGCTGCTGCTCGACAAAGGTGGCGCGGCGGGCGTATCCACCGAGCGTTTGGCCGGTTGCGTTGGGTAAGGGGGTGAGATGCCCGTGGGTATCGTTGGTATGGAGAATGACAAGCTGCATTGATTACCTTATTGCGTTAAGTTTATGGCTAAACCAGAAAAATAATTATACGTATTTTAACAGTTTTCTGGGTAGCTTGCGGCTATACTGTATATTTTATGGTTCAACCGGATCTCACGTGGCTGACAGAGTGCGTCGCACTGTTCGGAGAGTGATTCGGGCCAGAACCCATTGATGAATAGTGCGACGCACTCGACATGAAGCATCCATGATAATTGGTGCCACTGTTAATCACATGAGATCCCAAAGATCCTATTTTATTTTTTGGAATGGCCATAGCCGTGAAATTTATAGCTGTGCCATGAATTGGAAGATTGCGTCGCTGTTTCCCGGTAAGTTTTCATGCCCAAAATCGGGGTAGATGCGCAGTGATTTTGTCGCGTTGATTTTGTTGTATGCGGCAAACTGTGTGGAGGGGGGGCAGATTTCGTCCATTAGCCCAACGCTCATCATTACTTCTGCCTCAATTCGATCCGCCAGATGCTGTACATCGATGTAGCCAAGCTGCGTAAAGATTTCTGCTTCGCGCTCGTGCAGCGGATCAAAGCGGCGGAACCAAGTTTGCAGTTCGTCATAGGCATCCTTGGCGAGATCCATTTCCCAAACGCGTTGATAATCACACAAGAATGGATAAATCGGTGCTGCGAGTTTGATCCGTGGCTCTAGCGCGGCGCAGGCAATAGTTAATCCACCGCCTTGGCTTGCGCCCGTTGCACCCACACGAGCTTCGTCTACATGATCCATATCCATGACGATGGCTGCCAGTTGTGCGGTGTCCAAAAAGATTTGTCGAAAGAGCATTCGCTCGGGTTTGTCGCCTAGCCCACGCACGATGTGGCCGCGTAATGTCCAGCCTTTTGTACCGCCCGCATCATCCGAAAGCCCTCCCTGCCCGCGGCAATCTAGCGCGACGACGGTGTAGCCCATGGCAACATAGCCGAGCTTATCTATCCAATCGCCCGAGTTTATCGAGTAGCCATGAAACATAATCAGCGCGGGCGTACGTTCACCCTGTTTGGAGTCTGCGCTCGGTTTTGGCCGCAGCATCTTGGCGTGGATCCGCGCGCCGTCTACGCCAGTGAAGTATAGGTGAGAGCAGTCGGCGAATGGAGTCTGAAAATCGGCAGGAACAATTTCTACCTGTGGGTCTACGGCTCTCATTTCGGTTAGCCCGCTTGCCCAGAAGTCGTCAAAATTACTCGGTTTTGGGTTGCGCCCACTGTATAAGTCAAGCTTTTCGCGCGGCATGTCAAAGTTTAGTGGCATTGTTCTACCTTTACGTGTTGTTTATATAAGCATAAACAAATATTGTTAAATAAAGTCCAGTAAGTACACCTCGTGCGGCTCTTTTCAGAAATGAACCCGCACAGTGCGTGCTCATTGGACGGTTTAAGTTTATACCTATGCTGTTGGTCAATATTGATTGGTTTAAAAAGTATCGCTTGCTGCAAAAATTGTAGATTAGCCATCAGAGCACAAAATTTACAAAAACTATTAAATAATTTTGGTTCAACCGGATCTTATGTGGTTGATAGAGTGCGTCGCACTGTTCACCAATGGATTCTAGGTTGAATCATTCTCCGAACAGTGCGATGCACTCGACATGGAGGACCCACGCTGACTGTCATGTCAATCCATTGGAAAAGATGATATAATTGTTCGACAGTAAAGAATTATAGTTCAACCGGATCTTATCTAGTTGACAGAGTGCGATGCACTCGACGTGGAGGACCCACACTGATTGGTGGCATTGTCAACCACATGAGATCTCAAAGAGCCAGAATTATTAAGCCTACCACAAAACCCAAAAGGCACAAATCATGAAATTCGAATATGTTGGAAAAGTTGCGCTTATTACGGGTGGGGCCTCTGGCTTAGGCCGTGCATCGGCTGTTGCGTTTGCACAGGCTCAGGCCGATATTGTTATTTCGGATCGGAATGCAGACGGCGGCGCAGAAACAGTAGAGATGGTCCGTAAATTTGGCGGAACTGCTACCTATATAGAGGCGGATGTAACGGACGAAAAAGCGGTGGCCGATCTGGTGGCGCAGACTGTTTCGCTGCACGGCCGAGTTGATTTTGCCGTGAATAGCGCCGGAATAAGTGGTGATATGACGCCGATGGCTGACTATTCTGTTGATACCTTCAAGCGCGTAATGGATATCAACGTTGCTGGGGTTTGGTACTGTATGCAGCATCAGATTAAGCAGATGTTGATGCAGAATGAGCAAGATGGCGGGCGCGGTGTAATCGTCAACTTAGCCTCGGTGGCTGGTGTCATCGGCGCACCGAGATTGTCTGCATATTCTGCCAGCAAGCACGCGGTTGTTGGACTCTCTAAAAGTGCGGCGCTTGAATATGTGCGCAGCGGCATCCGCATTAATGCCGTCTGCCCTGGTTTTACCGATACGCCAATGGTGAATCAAGACTTAGAAGCAGATCCGGTTTTTGCAGAGCGGATGATTGCTGGCATTCCCGCACGTCGGCTGGGCAAACCAGAAGAGATTGCCGTCGCAATACTGTATCTTTGTTCGCCATCGGCTGCATTCACAGTCGGTCATGCGATGGTGCTGGATGGTGGTATTTCTGCCGGGTAAAATTTGTTTTCTGCTCAGCCTTATACAAACTGATTTTTAGTATATTAAAAGATAATTTTTACTTGTTTTGAGCTATAATACTTGTAACTATACAACGATGCTGCCCCTCAGATTGACCAGTATGGATCGAGGAGCTACTATCTAGCGAAGTAGACAGAGGCTGAGGCGAAGGCTTAGGCTGAGGCAATAGATTAAGTAGTTGTACTCATCAAACTTGATCTGTTTATTTAAATTTCCGGTTAACAAATACCTAGTGCCGGTTGAGAGCCCGCCGCATCTGACAAAACCAAAAAATAAATCTACAAACTGAAGATCGCAGTGGATACCCATTGCCAATACCCAAACCCCAATATATTGAGCATTACAATCCAATGAACATTGAAATCAACATTGTTGATCAAAATAAATCACCAGTTCACACCCGAGTACATTCCTCAACAAGCGATGATGTACCCAATACAGATAGTTCTATGAGTTATCAGCGCTATGGAGAGATGCTAGATAACGTTCAGTGGAGCCACGAAACTTTTTTGACAGTAGAAAAGCAATTTGAATTTCATCTATATGCAAAAGAGTATGTAATGGCCGTAGATCTCGCTGAGGCCATACAAAAAAAATGTGTAAAAGAAGGTGACAATGTTTACCTTGAAGCACCCCGAGATATTGCAAAGTCCTATTTCAATCTTGGCAGAGCATTTAAGCAATATGGATCTGCATCACTTGCGCTACTGCCGCTTTCAGAATCGCAGCGCCGATATGGGATCTTATCGACTTGGGGTACGCCGGAATCAGTCTACTTTTTGATTGAAACGACCTCAGCGCAAGGCGACTGTTTACGCGACTTGGGTCGACTCAGCGAGGCAGCCACAGCATACGAGCAAGCAATTCATTATGGAGCGAAGAGTCATCGTGCAGATAGCGATGTCGATCTGCGTTCTGCGCGTCAGCGTATTGCGCACAACATGGTAGAGCTTGCAACCACCTATGTACAGATGGGGCATTACAGTGATGCGCTGATAGAGTACCGGGAAGCGCTTGCCGTCATTCAGAAGCTGGATGAGCGGGATATGATGGCACAGATCCTACAACAGATGGGAATTGTTTATACGGAAGTGGGCCAACTAGGGCAGGCCGAAGCTGCACTTGTCGAAGCTTGGAATTTAAATGAAGATAGCGGCAATCGAGTACGTTCGGCAGATGCTCTAACGGAACTTGGCAACTTGTTAAATATTCAAGGTGGGCTAGAAGAAGCCATCGAATTTTATCAGCAAGCCACATCGGTTTATGTTGAATTAGGGTTTATACCACAAGAGGGAGCCGTTCGCAGCAATATAGCGGATGTGCTGATTCAGCTCGGCAGATTTGACGAAGCACAAATCGAGTTGGAACGCTCTATTGAGTGCGAGCAGCTTCAAGGGCACGCCGCTGAACAATGGAAAACATGGAACATTGTTCGTCGCCTGCATAAACAAACCGGTAATCAGGTGGCAGAATTAGAGGCATACACCCGCTCAATTAATAGCTACAGCGCATATCGCCAAGCAGGTGGCACAAGCCAAAGTGCGTGGTCACCAATCTGTACGTTGGTTCTTGAAGCCATTCAAAGTAAAGATGCACGTAAAGCAAAAAATGTGCTGAGTGAATTGCTCGCAAGGCAAGATCTCACTGAACCGGATAGACTTTGTATTCGTACCTTAGAACAGATTCTACTAGGGAATCACTCCCCCGAGATTACCGATAATATTGAGTTAAATTATCTTGACGTAGCAGAGTTAAAACTTCTATTAGAATTTATTTAATGAAGTATAGAAATGAGTATAGATATAGCACTGTAAGAGCACTATCGGGATCAAGGATATGTGGTTGTATCGAGTCTGTTTTCTGAGGAAGAAGTAGCAACGTTTCGAAACCATTTTATGGCGCTGCGGTTGGTCGGTTCACATCCCGGTGATTCTGCCGGTGTGGAGAGTGGCAGCGCTGATCCGCTGAAGAAATTTCCGCGCATGATTCATATGCATCGGTGGGATGAGGTTGCGATGAATTGGTTGATTGATGCGCATCTGAGAATGCTAACTCCATTACAAAAAACGATGAAGAAGCTTGTCTACGCCCTGCTTCACAAGGCGCAAAGCGTCAAGCATTTGTTTCCACATGTTTCCATGTAGAGCGTGAGAAACTAAAAAGCCTTAATGTATACTTATACTCAACAAACCTAATTCCGTCGTATATTAGGTTTGTTGGCCTAATCGACCGTTGTAGACAAGCGCATTGCTTGCGCCAAAGTCGTGGAGGACGGCACAGGCTTCGTCACGCATAATATTTTCGATGACGCTAATGCCGCGTTTGTTTAGCTCGCCTATCCAGTCTGGATGGACGGGCCCTTCGTCAAAGCCGGTGAGCTCTTCGACATCCTTTCCGGTACCGGCGACTACAAGTTCAGTGACGCCCGACCATGGAATGGATCCGTAGCACATGGCGCAGGGACGGGCGTTGACGACAAGTTGGTGTTCGGGGAGGCCCGCGGCACCCAAGTCAAACGAGCCGATAATCTTTTGCGCTAGCGAGATGGTCACTATCTCGGCATGGGCCGAGGAGCAGTTGCTGGGAACGACACGGTTTACACCGATGACAATCAACTTGCCCGATTTTTTCTCAAAAACACCTGCGGCAAAGGGGCCACCTGTCTCATGTTCAAAATTGAGGCGCGAGAATTTGATGACGGCCGCCATGCGCTCTTCGAGGGTCGGCATGTAATCGGGAAGAGCTGCGAGTTCTGTGGTTGCCCATGCGGGCAGAGAGAGTGTGATTTGCATCGATTTTGCTGCTTTTTGGGTTAGTTGCTGGTGAGTAGTGAGCGTGCCATGAGGCCAATACCACCGACCAATAGGATGAATACGATTAGGGTAACGTAGAGTGATGAGGGGGCAAAGTAGATGCGCAGGTTGGCGATTACGCCAATTATCATGATGATGAAGGCGGCTCCGGCTAATCCCCAGCCAATTTTAGAGTCGGCGTCGTAGAACATGAGGCCTATCCCAAGCAAAAAGAGTACGAGGGTAACGCTGAAGGGCGAAATTGTGACGCCGCCAAATAGGTTGTAACCTTGCCAACCAAAGCCCGAGCTAACGGTGATCATGTTCATAAGATAATAGCCACCGATGACGGTCATAATGAGCCCGAGGAAGAATGAGCCAACGCCACCCGGTGTGCCGCCCGCCCCTCGTTTGTCGTAATCCATAAGTTTATTCCTTATAAAATATACAATTTGTGTGGTTTGCTATCAATACAAACTATTATATCAAATTGTTGCGTCTTTTTCTATGGTATCTTTGGATGAAAAAATGCGTCATGCCAGCAGGGCATGACGCATTTTTGATACTTAAGCTTTATTATTCTGCTAATGGCAATCGATTAGCTTTTTTGTGTTAGTTTAGATGCTTGCGAGATCCAAGAGTTGAAGTTTGTGTCTGCACTGCGTCTGTTCGCTGGAATAATTTCCATTAGCTGAGAGACGGTGAGCGAAGCTAGCTGCTGATATGTATAGATGCCATTGATGTATAACAGCCGCTGGATCGATTCCCCAATTCCGTTTACATCGGTTAGCTTACTTGGCACGGGCCCGCCGTAGACAGCTTCGACACGATTATTCTGTTCTGCTAGTGATTGTGCTTGGCTAGGCCAGCTTTCGACATTTGCCGCTTCGACTGCGTCTGTCCAACTGCTGAGTAATGAAGGCTCGCATTTTGCTAGTTGTGCCCAAGTGAAGATGCCTTGCTCATGCAATCGACGTTCGTATACTTTGCCGATACCGCTCACTTGTGTCAAATCATCCGGATAGCCATCTCCTTGTGGCATACTTGCGTCACTATCTGTCTCTACCGTTATTGCTGATGAATCGAGTGTACGATTTTCACTGTTATCAGAGAATGAGGCCGCGGCGGCTGCACCGAGACCGGCTGCACCTGCGGCAAGTGCGCCTGTACGAAGGCTTGATCCTGCGTCGGCAACATCACCTGTTAGACCAGATGCGGTATCCGAAACAGCCCCTTTAATCGAGTCAACTGTGCCAGAAATATTGCTTTTTACATCCGGCATGTCTACATCTGGCATGTTGACATCCGGCACGTTGACGTCGGGCACTCTTCCTTTGAGGTCAGCACCGATTCCGCTAACGCCCGCTCTAACATCCGGCATGTCTACATCTGGCATGTCTACATCTGGCATGTCTACATTCGGCACGTTGACGTCGGGCACTCTTCCTTTGAGGTCAGCACCGATTCCGCTA
>ENA-ORXT01000056-ORXT01000056.1-marine-metagenome-genome-assembly--contig:-NODE-56-length-162158-cov-18.563484_pt1 | contig 162158 bp, 147 predicted proteins | sample MGYA00237868_ERZ511482 | MGnify/ENA metagenome assembly ERZ511482 | reverse complement strand
GTATTCCGTGCCACCGAAGAACTTGGCATTGACCTGTCCCGCCCCGAGCGAGGCAGTGACGAAGAAGACGCCCGACGAGCCGCTGAGCGTGCAGCAAGGAGTTCGATGTAATGATCGACGTCAACGAATTTTCGAATCTCCGCATCGGTCTGGCCACGGCGGATTCCATCCGCACCTGGTCCAACGGTGAGGTCAAGAAGCCCGAAACCATCAACTACCGCACGCTGAAGCCGGAGAAAGACGGCCTCTTCTGCGAGACCATCTTCGGTCCAACCAAAGACTGGGAGTGTGCCTGCGGAAAGTACAAGCGCATCCGCTTCAAGGGCATCATCTGCGAGCGGTGCCGCGTGGAAGTCACGCGCTCCAAAGTTCGTCGTGACCGCATGGGCCACATCGAGCTGGCCGCGCCGGCCGTGCACATCTGGTACCTGCGTGGCACCCGTTCCTGGCTGGCCTACCTGCTCATGGGCACCCTGCCCAAAGAAGAGCTCAAAGCCAAGCAGCTGGAGAAGGTCATCTACTTCGCCGCCAACCTCGTCACCTACGTGGATGATGAGAAGCGCGATGCGGACGTGGCCGAGCTCGAGAAGGAAATGCTGCTCGAGAAGGACGAGATCGAAAAAGAGCGTGAACTTCGCCTGGCCGAGCGCCAGGAAGAGCTTGAGGCCGAACTCGAAGAACTCGAAAAGGAAAAAGGCTCCGAGAGCGACTTGAAGGCCCGCCGCAAGGCCGCCGACAAGGACCTCGAAGCCATCCGCGAAGAATACGAAGCCGAACTGGAACTGGTCGAGCGCGCCTTCGAAGAATTCCAGAGCATCTTCGCCCGGCAGATCATCGAAGATGAAATGTTGTGGCGTGAGCTTGCTGACCGCTACGGCGAGTACTTCGAAGGCGGCATGGGCGCCGACGCCATCAAGCAGCTCATTGGCCGCCTGGACTTCGACGAGGAGGAGCAGCTCCTCCGAGTCGCTCTTGATCCGCCGGAAGGCCAGCGTCCACTCAGCGCGCAGCGCAAGCAGAAGGCCATCAAGCGCCTGAAGATTGTGACCGCGTTCAACCGTCGCAACGAGCACGGCCGCCGTGTCAACGACCCGGGCGCCATGGTGCTCGACGTTGTGCCGGTGATCCCACCGGAGCTCCGCCCCATGGTGCAGCTCGACGGTGGCCGCTTCGCCACCTCGGACCTCAACGATCTTTACCGCCGCGTGATCAACCGGAACAACCGCCTCAAGCGACTGCTTGACCTTGGCGCTCCCGAGATCATCGTCAACAACGAAAAGCGCATGCTGCAGGAAGCCGTGGACGCGCTGTTCGACAACGGCCGTCGTGGTCGTCCGGTGACCGGTCCGGGTAACCGCCCCCTCAAGTCCCTGTCGGACATGCTCAAAGGCAAGCAGGGTCGTTTCCGTCAGAACCTTCTGGGTAAGCGCGTTGACTACTCCGGCCGTTCGGTCATCGTGGTTGGCCCAACCCTCAAGTTCCACCAGTGTGGCCTGCCCAAGCTGATGGCGCTGGAGCTGTTCAAGCCCTTCGTGATGAAGATGCTGGTGGACAAGGAACTGGCCCAGAACATCAAGTCGGCCAAGCGCATGGTCGAGCGTCGCAAGCCCCAGGTGTGGGACGTCCTCGCCGAGGTCATTCAGGAACACCCGGTCATGCTCAACCGAGCTCCGACCTTGCACCGCCTTGGTATCCAGGCCTTCGAGCCCGTCCTCGTGGAAGGCAAGGCCATCCAGATTCACCCGCTGGTCTGCACCGCATTCAACGCGGACTTCGACGGCGACCAGATGGCGGTGCACCTGCCGCTGTCGGCTGAAGCCCAGGCCGAAGCCCGCGTGCTGATGCTCAGCGCCAACAACGTCCTCAGTCCGGCCCACGGTCGACCGCTGGTGACGCCCACCCAGGACATGATCATCGGTGCGTACTACCTCACCGAGATGGACGGCGAAGTTCCCGAGAATCCTCGGGCGTTCCGCAAGCTGGATCAGATCATGACCGCCTACGAGGCCGGCGATCTGAATCTGCATGAACCGATCATCTACCGTCACCAGAAGCTGGTCGCCACGCCGGCCAATGGCTCGGCGGCCACCTATCACCCGACCACGGCCGGCCGGGTGCTGTTCAACTCAAATCTTCCTGAGGCCTACCCGTTCGTCAACGAGCACGTTGACAAGCGCCGCATGGGCACGATCGTGGACTCGCTGGCCCGGGACTACGCCAAGAAGGATGTTGCGATCAGCCTCGACGGCATCAAGAACCTCTGCTTCGAATGGGCCAAGCGCTCCGGCGTAACCATCTCGATCGCGGACGTGAAGGTCCCCGGCGACAAGCAGGAGATCCTGGATCGCTACGAGAAAGAAGCCGAAAAGGTCGAGACCCACTTCCGGCGCGGCATCATCACCGATGGTGAACGTCGTCAGCAGGAAGTGGAAATCTGGACTGACGCCACCGACGTCATCAAGCAGAAGATGGAAGCGGCGCTGAAGGCCGAGAAGTTCAACCCCATCGACATGATGGTTGGCTCCGGCGCTCGTGGAAACATGATGCAGGTTCGTCAGATTGCCGGTATGCGCGGTCTGGTGGCCAACCCTCGTGGCGACATGATTCCTCGTCCCATCAAGTCCAACTTCCGTGAGGGGTTGGAGATGCTGGAGTACTTCATCGCCACTCCCGGCGCTCGTAAGGGTCTGGTCGATACCGCCCTTCGTACCGCGGACTCCGGCTATCTGACCCGTCGTCTTGTGGACGTCGCCCAGGAAGTGATCATCAACGATCTGAATCCGTTTGCTGACGGCGCAAAGCCGCCGTCGGTGATCATTCCCGACGTGAAGCCTGACGAAGCCGACGCGCGCTACTACCTGGAGACTCGTCTCTACAGTCGCACGCTCGCTGAAGACGTCAAGCTGGTCGATGGCACCAGTTACGACAAGGGCACCATCGTCGACGAAGACATCATGGCGGCCTTGCGTGATGACGAGAGCGTTACTGAGGTTCGGTGCCTGTCGCCGCTGACCGATGACAGTGCTCACGGCATCTCTGGTCTGAGCTACGGCATGTCGCTGGCCACTGGTGGCCCCATCGAGGTTGGCGAAGCGGTTGGCGTCATTGCCGCCCAGTCCATTGGCGAGCCGGGCACCCAGCTCACCATGCGTACCTTCCACACCGGCGGCGTTGCCTCAAAGGGCACCGACATCGCTGGCGGTCTTCCTCGTGTTGTGGAGCTCTTCGAAGCACGCAGCCCCAAAGGTAAGGCCACGCTCACCTCCATCTCCGGTGTGGTTCGCATCGGCGAGGACGAAGGTCGTGGCCGTACGGTGACCATCGTGGGCGACGACGGTGAGGAAGAGGTCTACCTCATCCCCATCCAGCAGCGCCTCGAAGTGACTGACGGCCAGGAAGTTCAGGCTGGCGACGCGCTGGTTGAAGGTCCTCGTGACCCGAAGGAACTTCTGGAGATCAAAGGCATCCGTGAAACGCAGCGCTACCTGGTGGAAGAAGTCCAGGGCGTGTACCGCGATCAGGGTGTGTCCATCCACGACAAGCACATTGAGCTCGTTGTCCGACAGATGACCCGTCGCGTGGCCGTTCAGGAAGCCGGCGATTCGGACTTCCTGCCCGGCGAACGCATTGACGCCAAGGTGTTTCGTGACACCAACCGTGAACTGGTTACCGAAGGCAAGAAGCCGGCCGATGGCCGTCCCGAGCTGATGGGTATCACCAAAGCCTCACTGGCCACCGAGTCGTGGCTGTCCGCGGCGTCGTTCCAGGAGACCACCCGAGTCCTCACCGAAGCCGCCATTGAGTCCAAGAGCGACTCGCTGTTTGGCCTCAAGGAGAACATCATCATCGGTAAGTTGATCCCTGCCGGTACCGGTATCGCGAAGTACCGCGAGATCGCCACCCATGCACCGGACTACACGCCTATGGAGTACTACACCAGCTCCGACGACCACCAGGATCTGGCCGACTGGCTTGCCGGTGGCGGAGTGCTCGGTCGCGACCTCGCTGATGTCATTGACATCGCAAGTGGCGCGGGCGGTGCGGACGCCGCAGGGAGCACTCCGGCCAGCTGACGCTGAGACAAACCATTCGTGAGCAGCCGCACCTTCGGGTGCGGCTGTTCTCGTTTTGCTCCGAGTCCAAAGTGATCGATTGGACCGCCGGTCTTGCGAGCTGAGCGTCGTCAGCTGGTCAACCGCTTCCGATTGGCAACAATCCATGCCCGGCTCTGCTGGTTGGCTACCAGGTAGCCGTCGTCGATCATCGTCTCGAATCCGGAGTTACCTGCCGTGGCCAGCGCCTGCACGTTGTGGAACGCGGCGGCGAGAAAATCGGTCACCAGGTCCAGAACCCGATGGCGGTCGTTGACGCTGAGCCCATGGGCATCGGCAAAGAGTCCAAAGCGTCGGACCCGGTCAAGGCTGGGCGGCCGACCTTCACGCGCAAGCGGGACCCCCAGTGGTGCCCAGTGCCGAGCGGCCACACCGATGTCAAAAAGCGGATCGACGGCTCGGACATAGTCGAAGTCGATGAACCCGACGACTTCGCTGTCCCGCACCACCACGTTGCTCAAGCCAAGGTCGTTGTGGCAGAACAGGGGAGTGGCGGCGGCCAACGCCCGCGGCGGGAAGTAGGCCCCTGCGGACTCGGCCCAGCCCGCGGCCGGGTCGCCCCCAAAGGTGGCGGCCGCATCGTGCAGACGACGCTGCGCATGGGCCACGTTGGTCAGCAGCTCCTCGCTCCAGACCCAGTCCGCATAAGGATGCCCGGGAACGAGGCCGTCGATGAAGCTCAGTTGCTCCCGGCCCTCATCGTCCCAGCCGAGAGGTTCGGGACCGAGCCCAAATCCGACCGATTGGAGATGGTGGAGGAACGTGTGTACCAATCGGGACTGAGGCGGGGCGGGGCGCCGAACTTCGGACCCCACCCGCACAACGCGGCCCGCATTGGCCACGCCACCACCGAGAACCTGCTCGTCGCCTGCGGATTCCGACGAAATTGGGGGGTCAATCGGGTCATTCATCGCAGCACAATTGGGGGGACCGACAGGTTGTGCTCAGAATCGGCGCTGTTAAGCTGGTCTGCTGTGCTGTGCCGTCTGGCGCGGTCCGGTGGTCGAGCGGCTTTTCTGCACTTTCGCTGCCACTCCAACGTTCGCCTTACCTCTCAAATTTCGGGAAGCCCGGGAATTATTGTGCCCACAATTCAGCAGTTGGTCCGCAAGGGCCGCAAGAGCAAGTTCCGCAAGGAAAAGACGCCAGCACTCAAAGGTGCTCCGCAGCGTCGCGGCGTTTGCACTCGCGTCTATACAACCACACCAAAGAAGCCAAACTCGGCATTGCGCAAGGTTTGCCGCGTGCGTCTGAGCAGCGGCATCGAAGTCACCGCGTACATCCCGGGTGAAGGCCACAACCTCCAGGAGCACTCGATCGTGCTTGTTCGTGGTGGTCGTGTGAAGGACCTTCCCGGTGTTCGCTACAAGGTCATCCGCGGCACGCTCGACTCCAGTGGTGTGGATGCACGCCGTCAGGCCCGTAGTCGCTACGGCGCCAAGAAGTCATAGCGGTCTCAAGGTTTTTAGGTTTAAGGAACAGACATGCCACGTAAAGGCCCTGCCCCTCGCCGCGAGCTCGCTCCGGATCCGCTCTACAAGTCACCGTTGGTCACGCAGTTGATCAACAAGGTGCTTCAGAGTGGCAAGAAGTCCACTGCCGAACGCATCGTCTACGATGCGCTCAGCATCATTGGTCAAAAGACCAGCGATGATCCGGTGCAGACGCTCAAGCGCGCGGTGGACAACGTCAAGCCACCACTGGAGGTTCGCAGCCGCCGTGTTGGTGGCGCCACCTACCAGGTGCCGGTTGAAGTACGTCCCCGCCGGGCCAGCACGCTGGCTATGCGCTGGCTGATCGACTTCTCGCGGCAGCGTCGGGAGCGCACGATGGCGGAACGACTGGCCAACGAACTGCTTGACGCCAGCAACGGTCTTGGCGCTTCCATCAAGCGCAAAGAAGATCTCCAGAAGATGGCCGACTCCAACAAGGCCTTCGCCCACTACCGCTGGTAGTCCGCCATCACCGAGCGTGTCGCCTGCACGCGATCCGGCTCATCCCCAATTCGTCCCCCCAATCCCGTCACTGAGGCATAGAGAGTAAGAGTTATGGCTGCACGTCACCCCCTCGCCAAAACCCGCAACATCGGCATCATGGCGCACATCGACGCCGGTAAGACCACCACCACCGAGCGGATCCTGTACTACACGGGCCGCAGCTACAAGATCGGTGAAGTCCATGATGGCGCCGCCACCATGGACTGGATGGAGCAGGAGCAGGAGCGCGGCATCACCATCACCTCCGCCGCCACCACCTGCATGTGGGACGACCACCGCATCAACATCATTGACACCCCCGGCCACGTGGACTTCACCGTTGAGGTGGAGCGCTCGCTCCGCGTGCTTGACGGCACGGTCGCGGTGTTTGACGGCGTGGCCGGTGTGGAACCACAGACCGAGAACGTGTGGCGTCAGGCCGACAAGTACAGCGTGCCCCGCATGTGTTTTGTCAACAAGATGGACCGCACCGGTGCGGACTTCTTCTACTGCCTGGACACCATCAAAGAACGCCTGACCCCTGACGTTGCTGTTCTGCAGCTGCCGATCGGCGCCGAAGGTGACTTCGCTGGAGTGATCGACCTTGTTCGTATGAAGGCGCTCGTCTGGCCCCTGGGCACCGATGAGAAGGACCTGGGTGCCACCTACAACATCGAAGAAATCCCTGATGAGCTGGCTGAACAGGCCGCCGAATACCGCGAGATGCTGATGGACGCCCTGGGCACCATCGACGAAGGCATCATGGAGAAGTACCTCGAAGACGAGCCCATCTCCGAAGAGGAACTGAAGGCCGCCATTCGTCGCGGCACTCTGGCCAACGAGATCGTTCCGATCCTGCTGGGCACCGCGTTCAAAAACAAGGGCGTGCAGCCCCTGCTGGACGCGGTTGTGTCCTACCTGCCATCACCGCTCGACGTGGATGACACCACCGGCATTGACCCTCGTGGCGGCGCTGAGCTGATCCGCAAGGCGGACGACAAAGAACCGTTCTCGGCCTTGTGCTTCAAGATCATGACCGACCCGCACGTGGGTCGTCTCACCTTTGGCCGGGTCTATTCCGGTGAGCTCAACAAGGGTGACCAGGTGATGAACACCCGCTCCAACAACAAGGAGCGCATCGGACGTCTGCTGGAGATGCACGCCAACGATCGCCAGGACATCGACGTTGTCCGCACCGGTGACATCGTGGCGTTCATCGGCATCAAGGACGTGCGTACCGGCGACACAATCTGCGATCCCAAAGAGCAGATCATTCTGGAACAGCTCACCTTCCCCGAGCCCGTTATCAATGTGGCCATCGAGCCCAAGTCGAAAGCCGACCAGGACAAACTGTCAAAGGCCCTTGGTTCGCTGTCGGCCGAAGATCCAACCTTTCGGGTTCACACCGACGAAGAGACTGGTCAGACGATCATCGCCGGCATGGGCGAACTGCACCTTGAGGTGCTGGTCGACCGCATGATGCGCGAGTTCAATGTGGAAGCCACCGTGGGCCGTCCCCAGGTTGCCTATCGCGAGACCATCACCAAGACGGTCGAGAAGTACGTCTACACCCACAAGAAGCAGTCCGGTGGTTCCGGTCAGTTTGCGCACATCGAGTGCACGATCGCTCCCAACCCGGGCGGCGGCTTCGAATTTGATGACACCATCAAAGGCGGCTCGATCCCCAAGGAATACATCCCTGCGGTTGAGGCTGGCGTGAAGGAAGCGCTGAACAACGGCGTTCTCGCCGGCTTCGGCACGGTGGACGTAAAGGTCACGCTTTCCGACGGCAAGACCCACGATGTTGACTCGTCCGAAATGGCGTTCAAGATCGCTGGCAACGCCTGGTACCGCGAGGTCGCCCGCAAGGCTGGCCCCACGTTGCTGGAGCCGATCATGGACGTTGAAGTGGTAACCCCGGACGACTACCTGGGCGACGTTGTTGGTGACCTCAACAGTCGTCGTGGCCAGGTCCAGGGAACCGAACAACGAGGTGTGAATCAGGTCATCAATGCCCTGGTTCCACTTTCGGAAATGTTTGGTTACGCTACCGACGTTCGATCGAAGACTCAAGGTCGTGCGAGCTACACCATGCAGTTCGCCGAGTACCAGCAGACGCCCACCGCAGTACAGGAAGAAATCGTCTCCCGTATCCGCGGCGAATAGTCAAGGTCTCGATCACAAAAGATCTCTGGGCTTCGGCCCGAACCAAGTCTGAGCTTGCTCAGGTCAATAACACTCTGGGCTTGCGCCCAGGGCAATAAGCAATACGGTCGGTCAGCGCCCGCTGGCCAACTGAAGAATCACCCCCCATCTGCCAAACGAGGAGAAACCGATGGCAAAGGAGAATTTTGAGCGGAATAAGCCGCACGTCAACGTTGGCACCATGGGCCATATTGACCACGGCAAAACCACTCTTACCGCCGCAATCAGCCGAGTGCTGTCTGAGCGTGTTGAAGGGTCCGCAGTAACGGACTTTGACAATATCGACAAGGCACCGGAGGAGAAAGAGCGTGGCATCACGATCAACGTGGCCCACGTCGAATACGAGACCGAGGCCCGTCACTACGCCCACGTCGACATGCCCGGCCACGCCGACTACATCAAGAACATGATCACCGGCGCGGCTCAGGTCGACGGTGCCATCCTGGTGGTAGCTGCGACTGACGGCCCAATGAGCCAGACGATGGAGCACCTGCTCCTGGCCCGTCAGGTTGGCGTGCCCAAGATCATCGTTGCCTTGAACAAGGTGGACATGGTCGACGACGAAGAGCTTCTTGAGCTCGTCGAAATGGAAGTGCGCGAGCTGCTCGACAAGTACGAGTTCCCGGGCGATGACACTCCTGTCATCCATGTCTCGGCCCTCAAGGCGCTCGAAGGCGACGCGGCTGCTGCTGACCAGGTCATGGAACTCATGTCCGCGGTTGACACCTTCATCCCCACACCAGAGCGTGACCTTGACAAGCCTTTCCTGATGCCGATCGAAGACGTGTTCTCGATCACTGGCCGTGGCACCGTGGTGACCGGCAAGATTGAACAGGGCAAGGTCAACACCGGCGACAGCATCGAGATCGTTGGCATCCGGGACACCCAGACCACGACCTGCACGGGCGTGGAGATGTTCCGCAAGCTTCTGGACGAAGGTCTTGCCGGCGACAACATCGGTGCGCTTCTTCGTGGCATCGACAAGGACGATGTACAGCGTGGCCAGGTGCTCGCCGCTCCCGGCAGCATCACCCCGCACACCAAGTTCGAGGCTGAGGTTTACGTGCTGACCAAGGAAGAGGGTGGCCGTCACAAGCCATTCTTCTCCAACTACCGTCCGCAGTTCTACTTCCGTACCACCGACATCACGGGCATGATTGAGCTCCCTGCCGGCACCGAAATGTGCATGCCGGGCGACAACACCCAGATGACCGTGGAACTGATCAACCCGATCGCCATGGACGAAGGCCTGCGCTTCGCTATTCGTGAAGGTGGCCGCACCGTCGGCGCCGGCGCCGTAACGAAGATTCTGGCCTAGAGGGATACGGAACCATGGCAGCTGCCCAGAAAATCCGCATTCGCCTCAAGGCCTATGACCACGAGGTAATTGACCAGTCGACACGAAAGATCGTCGAGACGGTCAAGCGCACCCAGGCAGAAGTCAGGGGTCCCATCCCGCTGCCGACTGACAAGCACCGTTTCACGGTGATCCGGTCGCCGCACAAGTACAAGGACAGCCGCGAGCACTTCGAAATGCGAGTGCACAAGCGTCTGCTCGACATTCTTGAACCGTCGCCAAAGACCGTCGATTCGCTTCAGCGTCTTGACCTCCCAGCTGGCGTGGATATCGAGATCAAGATTCAGCAAGCCTGAGTCTTCGGTCCAAACCCGAACAGAACCCCGGCCGCAAGCCGGGGTTCTTTCGCGTTTGCTCAGGGCGCAGGCCCACCTGCGGCCGGGTCCGATCGTCATGGCGCACCGTTCTTGGTACGTGCGGATATCGACCGGTGTCATAGGCTCACAACATGCAATCACTCCTTGATGTCTCGTCCACCACCTTGGAAGATCGGTTGCGGTTGGTACTGCCCACCGACGTCGGTCACGCCACCATCCGGCTGGTCGATGAACGCGCCGAGCGGCTCACGGTGCGCCAGGGCACCTTGGAACCGGTGGGCAACGAGTTTGATCTCGGCGTCATGGTGTCGGTCTGGGACGGCGGAGGACTGGGCTACGCGGCCACCAGCGACATCACCGAAGCTGGCCTGAGGTCCGCGGTGGAACAAGCCCGTCACTGGGCAACGGTGACCGCCGCATTGGCCATCGATGCGAGCCCACCACCGGTGGAGCAATCGGGCCGGTACGCCTCGCCGGTGGAGGTTGGATGGGACACCATGGACCTCCGGGCCCGCATCGATCTGTTGCATCGCCAAAACGATCTGATGCAGATTGATGAGCGCATCGTGAGTTGCACCGCGAGCCTCGTTCGTCGAGACGTGGACACGCTCCTGCTGGCCAGCAATGGTGCCCGCATCGAGCAGAACTTCAACTTCGTGTACCCGGCCCTTCGCGCCACGGCGGCTGCCGACGGTCGGGCGCAGAGTCGGAGCTGGGGAGCCAATGCGTATTGCGGTCAGGGCGGGGTGGAGGTGCTTGGCCGCTTTGGCTTCGGTGACAGCGCCTCACGAGTCGCCAATCAGGCGTTGGAGCTGCTGGCCGCTCCCAACTGCCCATCGGGCACGATGGACGTGGTGTTGGCACCCGACCAGATGATTTTGCAGATCCACGAGTCGATCGGCCACCCACTCGAGCTTGACCGCATCCTCGGCGATGAACGCAACTATGCCGGCACCAGCTTCGTGACCCCGGACATGTTCGGAGAGTTCCAATACGGATCCGAGCACCTCAATGTCACCTTCGATCCAACGGTGCCCGGCCAACTCGCCTCCTATGGGTTCGACGACGAGGGCACCCCGGCCCGCCGTGAATACCTGATTCGAAACGGTGTCCTTGAACGCGGTCTGGGCGGTGCGGTCTCACAACAACGATCCGGAATTCCGGGGGTGGCCAATGCCCGCTCCTGTGCGTGGAATCGACCACCCATCGACCGCATGGCCAACCTGAACATCGAGCCGGGCGACATGGCCTTCGACCAGATGATTGGCGCCATCGAACGCGGCGTCTATCTGGAGACAAACAATTCCTGGTCGATTGATGACAGCCGCAACAAGTTTCAGTTCAGCACCGAATACGGACGCCTGATTGAGGATGGACAGCTGACCACGGTGATCCGAAACCCGAGCTACCGCGGCATCTCCTCCTCGTTCTGGCGAAACCTTCGAGGGGTTGGCAACCGCGATGGGTGGAAGGCGATGGGGACCCCCAACTGCGGCAAAGGCGAGCTCAACCAGATGATTGGTACCGGCCATGCTTCGCCGGCGTGCTGGTTTGGTGACATCGACGTGTTTGGGGCCGAAGACTGATGACGGTTACGCAGAACTCCTTTGACCGGCTGGCCACGTGGGCGACCAGTCGTCTCCAAGGCGACGATGTCCTCCTGCTGAACGTTGACGCAGAAGACACCGACTTCATCCGGTTCAATCACAATCAGGTGCGTCAGGCCGGAACCGTTTCCCAAGCCGTCCTCTCGGTGCAATTCATCCGTGGGTCCCGGCACGTACAAGGTTCAACGCCACTCACTGGCGAACTCGTTGCGGACCAGGCGCGGGTGGGCCGGGTCCTGGACCTGCTGTCCGCGCAGATCGATCAGGTGCCCGAAGATCCCTTCCTGCTCTGGAATGCCCAGCCGGTCTCCACCGAACAGCTGGTGGCCAGCTCGCTGCCCGATGCTGACCAGGCACTGGGCGAGATCACAGGGGCAGGAGCCGGAAAGGACCTGGTCGGTATTTACACCGCAGGCCAGACCATGCGCGGCTTCGCCAACTCGCTGGGTCAGCGGAACTGGTTCGACACGTCGACGTTCAACTTTGACTGGACGTTCTATCTGGAAGCCGACAAGGCGGTGAAGAACGGCTACGCCGGATTCGACTGGAACGATCAGGAGTTCGCCCAGAAGGTCGCGTGGTCCGCTCAACAACTGGAGGCGTTGGCTCGGCCCGCCATTGCGCTCGATCCGGGTGCGTATCGCACCTACCTGGCGCCGTCGGCGGTTGACGAAGTGATCGGCCTGCTGTCCTGGGAAAGCTTCAGCGCCCGCAGTCAACAAACCAAGCAGTCGGCGCTGATGCGCATGGCTGATGGAGATGCGGAGCTGTCAACCAACGCGAACCTGGTCGAAGACACCGCGGCGGGCGCCGGCCCCGGCTTTCAAGCGCAGGGGTTCGTGAAGCCAAAGTCGGTTGCTCTGGTGACCGACGGCAAACACGCTGGCGCCCTGATCTCGCCTCGCAGCGCGCAGGAGTACGGGCTCGAAACCAACGGAGCCAACGACTCGGAGACCCCCACCGCGCTCTCGCTGCGGCCCGGCACCGCAGCCACCGGAACTGCGGTCGAACGCCTTGGTGAGGGTCTCTATGTCGGCAACCTCTGGTACACCAACTATTCGGACCGTCCGGCGTGTCGCGTGACCGGCATGACCCGGTTTGCGACGTTCTGGGTTGAAGCCGGTGAAGTCAAAGCCCCGGTGAACGTGCTCCGGTTCGACGACACCGTCTACAACATGCTTGGTACGAACCTGATTGAGCTGGATGACGAGGCGGAGGTCATGTTGGACGCCAGTACCTACTTCGGTCGATCGACCGGCAGCGTGCGGTTGCCGGGGGCGTTGCTGGAGTCCATGCAGTTCACGCTGTAACTATTGTCTCCCCTCGCTTGCGCTCGGGGAGAGCGTTGGCACGCAGCACGGTCCTCACTGTCTCCCCTCGCTTGCGCTCGGGGAGAGCGTTGGCACGCAGCGGGCGAGCCCCGGGGTCACCAGTTACGAGTTCCAAGCTGCCAGCAGGTCGGTGTACACACCACCCGCTGCGGCCAACTCCGCCGGCGCACCAGCCTCCACGATTTCGCCTTCGTCAAAGACCAGCACGAGGTCCGCGGCTTCGGCGGTCGCCAGTCGGTGGGCGATGCTGATGACGGTGCGCCCTTCGGCCAGTCGTCGAAGCGCATACGTCAGGCCCTGGTCGGTCTCGGGGTCCACCGACGAGGTGGCCTCGTCAAGAATCAACAAGCCGGGATCAGCGACCGCGGCTCGAGCGAAGGCCACCAGCTGGCGTTCGCCAACCGACAGGTTGTTGCCCCGCTCCCCGACCTCGGTGTCGAGGCCAGCCGGCAGCGTGGCAATCCAGTCCTCAAGTTCCAGCATGGATACGGCGGCGGCAATGTCGTCGTCGGCGGCCCCGTCCTTCCCGAACGCAATGTTCTGGCGAATGGTTGCGTCAAACAGGAAGCCGTCCTGGGGTACCAGGCGAACGGCCCGATGCCGGTCCTGAGCCGACACGCGGGCAAGGGGCGCCCCGTTGAGCGAGATCTGTCCGGCGGCCGGGTCGGCCAGCCGGCACAGGAGTTTTGCGAAGGTCGTCTTCCCTGACCCGGTGGCGCCAACGATGGCGACATTTGACCCGGCAGGAATATCCACACTCACGTCCCGAAGAACCGGCGGCGGAACCACCGATTCATCCTCGCTTCCGTACGCAAACCACACCGAGTTGGCCGTAACTGCGACCGGGCCGGCGGGCAGCGGCACCGCATGCGCCGCCGTGGGCTCTGGCACGCCGACCTTCTGGTCCAGCAGGTCCAGGATCTTGCGCCAACCGGCGATGGCCTCCTGGGCCTGATTCAGGGTCTCGCCCAGGTCGCCCACGGGCGCGTGCAGCAGCGTTGTCAAAAACAGCAGGGCCACGAAATCGCCGACCGAGAGCCCCAACGGGACCCGGTTGAAGAAGCCGACCGTGAGAATGGAGACCATGACAACGGCGCCCAGGAGGTCACCGACCACAAAGACAACCGACATGTAGAGGTTGGCGCGAATGCCATATCGGTAGCGCTCCGATGAAGACTCGCTCAGCCGCTCCTGCATCATTGGTTCGGCGTGATAGCCGCGAATCATCTCGGCGCCGTTGAGCGCTTCGGCATAGGAGGCCACCATGGTTCCGGTGGCGGTTCGCAGTCCGTCATGGGCCCGGATCATTCGGCGCTGCAGGAAACGAAGAATCGGAATGACCAGGACAAAGATGGAGAGTCCCAGCAGGGCGAGCGGCCACGAATAGAACGCCATGGCCACAAAGATGCAGACGATCAGCACCGGTCGGACCAGCCATGCAAACATGCCCCAGTCGGCAAAGCGCGACAGGGCCTGCACATCGCCAGTGACTCGGGTGATCAGGACGCCGGTGCGCGCCTGATGGTGGTCGGCGATCGACATCTGGTGCACGTGTTCAAAGACCCGCACTCGGAGATTTCTCAGCGCCAGCTCCGAACGGATGACCAGCCGTCGTTGGGTGACAAATGACAGTCCTGCGGCGATGACGGCGACCACGAAGGCACCGGCCACCAGGGTCATGACAACTGGCATATCCACATCTCCGGATGCCAGCCCGCCGCGGTCAATCGCCATTTGAACCAGCACCGGCGCCACGATCTGGCCCACAGCAACGATGAACCCCATTGACGCCGTAACCGCCAACCCGTCGCGCAATTCGGGCGAGCCGGCCAGCCCGCGTCGAAGGACGCGCCACGCCGACTGTTCCCGGTCAGCGATGCTGGACGGCGGGCTGCTGGTGTGGGGGGCAACCGTGGTCATGTGTCGGCCTGTTCGTAGGCGGTGACAAGAGCTTCGTATCGTTGGTCGGTCATCAACTCGGTGTGGGTCCCAATGCCAATTACCTGACCGTCGCGAATCCAGACAACCCGGTCGGCCAGGCCAATGGTTGCCAGCCGATGAGCAACAACGATCAACGTTGGGGAGGCGTGGTCTCCCGACGCCTGGCGCAAGGTGTGCAGAATGCGCTCCTCGGTCACCGTGTCCACGGCACTGGTGGCATCGTCAAGGATGACAAGCGGTGTCGGTTGCGCAATGGCGCGCGCCAGTGCCAGCCGTTGGCGTTGGCCACCCGAAACCGTCAGCCCGCGTTCGCCAAGAATCGTGTTCAGACCAAGAGGCATAGCCGCAACAAAGTCCCAAGCCTCGGCCTGCCGCAACGCGCGCTCGACAGCGTGGTCGTCCAGCCGGCGGCCCATGGCGACATTGGCCTGCACGGTGTCGGCCAGAAGGAATGACTCCTGAAAGACCAGCGAAATGGTGGCTGCCCGTTGGGCGGGACTCATGTCGTCAACGGATTGGCCGTTGATCGACACCGAACCAGTGGCCGGTGGGAGCAGCCCGGCGAGCAACGCAACCAGCGTGGACTTGCCCGATCCTGTTGCACCGACGATGGCCACGGTTTCACCTGCGGCCACGCCGAACGACACGTTGTTGACCGCCGCCTCGGACCCGTCAAAGGCGAACGACAATCCGGCTACTTCGATGTTGGCCCCGCCGTGACCGCCGCCGATGACTGCGTAACTCCTGTCTCGGGTCGCCAGTACCTCGGGCTGCTGTTCTGCGTCGCCCGGGTCCTGTCCGGTTGCGGATTGGATGCGGCGGTTGGCCACGAGCGAGGGCGCCAGACTTTCAAGGAAGAACCCAAACACCGCCATGGGCACGGCCAGGAGTGTGAAGAGGGCGGCGACCTGCACAATGTCACCCGCCGACATGTCGCCGGACCGGACTCTGAATGCTCCGATCAACACCACGACGAGCGTGCCGAACGCTGGCCACGCGGCAATCGTGACATTCATGATGGCGCGCAGGACACCGGCCCGAACCCGGGCATCGCGGAGCCGTTCGGCCTGTTCAGTGAACCGGCGAACCTCAGCGTCGCTACGACCAAGGGTCTTGACCACCAGGGCCCCTTCGAAGCTCTCGTGCGCAATGCCGGCCACGTCCCCCAGACGCTCCTGGCTCTCGGCCATCGGCTTCTCAACGATCCGGCTGTACCACTGGTTAGAGATCGTCATGATCGGGAAAATCAGCAGCGCAGTGAGGGCAATCAGGACATCCACCGCGACCAACGCAATGGCCGCAAAGACGGCCAGACCGACCACGCCAATGCTGAAGGGGAGCGGGTGCAACACCTCCACCAGCATGCGACTGTCGCTGTCCACGTGGGCCAGGAGCTGACCGGTTGGTGCATTCTGAAACCACGCCAGCGGCTTGGCGAGGTAGCTCGACGCCAGGCGCTCTCGAACCCGATGCTGCGCCTGTTCTGAGGTCATGCCGGCGTAGTACCGACGCATGATGACGCCGATCGCCCGTCCGACGGCCACCACGATGACGGCGATCACGCCGGTGACAAGAGCGCGGCGGCTGGGGCGAACATCGGAGGCGGCGGCAATGACCAGATCGTCGATCACTCGGCCGAGCACGACGGTGGACAAGACGGTGCCGCCGGCGAAGACCAACGCACCAAAGACGCTCAGGGCGAAGGGAACCGGGTGGGGCCGGATCAGGTCCCGGACCAGCCGGAAACCGGGGGCCAGTACGGCGCCACCAAAGGAGGAAAGGTCTTCAGAGTCTGGTGCCGACACGTCGGTCTCAGCTGGTGTTGGCACAACTCCTCCTCTCTCAAAAACAGGTTCAGGACCGCAAGCGGGCCCACCGGGTCCGCAATGGCGAAGGCCCAACGCTAGTGATCCGCCAGCAATAGCGCGACGGAGTTTTTCTTCTCATAACGCCTGTGCCTTGCACCGGCCAGTAGTCCGGCCTAGTTTCTTCGACCTACCACCGAGTAAGGCCCTTGTGATGAACACAGGGCCACCGTGGTACCAGGAGGGAATATGAAAAAATCAACGATATTGCGGTTGTTTGCGGTGCTGCTGAGCTTGGCGCTGTTTGCCGCGGCGTGCGGCAGCGATTCGGACTCAGCGACAACGGGCGATACCTCGTCTGTCGATGCCGAGACCGAAACCACCGACACCGACACCAGCAACGAGGAAGCGGCGGAACCAACTGCTGCTCCTGACCCAACGGCCACCCCGGAGCCACCGCCCACACCAGTGCCGGCAGAGACCGAGGAAGAGCAGGTCGAGCTCAGCGGCGGTCAGCTCATCTGGGCCCATGAGCAGGAACCACCAGACATGCATCTGGATGATCCGAACAACAACCTGTCGATCACCTCGTGGATCCGTTCGGCATTGATCGAAGGTCTCTATGGCGTTGATGGTTCGACCTCGTACTACCCCGAACTGTTGGCCAGCGAAGGCGAAATCGTCTCCAACGATGACGGTACGGTCACCTTCAACTACACCCTCCGTGATGGTCTCATGTGGAGTGACGGCACGCCACTGACCGCCGCCGACGTCGAATACACCATGGACATCACTCTTGAAGGTTGTGACTTCGAGGCCGAAGAAAGCGGCTGCGTGTACTTCCGTGGCGACCGCACCGGCTATGACCTGGTGACCGAATATGGCGCCACCAGCGACACCGAGTTCAGCATGACGCTGACCGGCTTCTTCGCCGGCTGGAAAGGCATGCTCAACGAGATTTACGCCGCCCACGCCTACGGTGCTGACGCCACCGCGGTCAATGAAAGCCTGCCGGAGTTCACTGGACTGCCATCGTCGGGCCCCATGGTCTTTGACTCGTGGAACCGCGGTGTCAGCATGACGCTCACCCGCAACGACAACTACCACGGCTCCAACAGCCCGGATGCCGCCAACACCGGTTTGCCTTTTGTCGATGGCGTACTCATCAACTTTGTGACCGACACCGACGCCCAGATCAACGCTCTCAAGGCGGGCGAAGCGCACATCATCATGACCCAACCTCAGCTGGCCTTTGGTGAGCGTCTGTCGACCGATGAGAACTTCACCGTGGCATCCAGTGCCGGTCCGGTCTTTGAGCACTGGGGCTTGAACCTGCTGAACACCCACCTGCAGGATCCGCTGGTCCGTGAAGCTCTGGCCTACGGCATCGACAAGACCGAAGTCATGGCCGGTCTTTACACGCCGCTCTTCGGCGACAACCTTCCCGCCGAAGGTTTGGGCAACACGATGTGGATGTCCAACCAGCCCGCTTACGTTGACCACCAGAAGATGTACGAAGGTCCTCAGGCCGACGCGGCCAAGGCCAACCTCGAAGCTGCCGGTTACGCCGACAGCGGCGACGGCATCTACGAGCACCCCGAGCGCGGTCGTTTGACGCTGCGGGTGGGTACCACGGGCGGAAACGCCCTTCGCGAGCTTCAGCAGCAGATCATTCAAGGTCAGCTCGGTGAAGCCGGTATCGAAATCGAAATTGACAACGTGCCCGGCAGTGCCTACTTCGGTGAGCGCCCATTCTCGGAGGCGGCTCTTGCAGCATCGGCCTCCGGTGGCGCCGAAGGTGACCCCACTGTCTGGGACATCACCCAGTTTGCCTGGGTCGGTGGCCCATGGCCTGGCGGTCAGACCGCGTCCTACAAGTCCGGCAACGGCAACAACCCGTACGGCTATGCAAACGCCGACATGGATGCGCAGGCTGAAGAGTGCGACGCCACCGTCGACGACGCGGCCCGTGCCGATTGCTACAACGACATCAACCGTTATGTGGCCACGCTGGAACTGGACGCCGAAACCGGTCTGTTCATGATTCCACTGACCCAGAAGCCGTCGTACTACGGCTATCTCTCCAGCGTCCTCAGCGGCGCCGGTGTTGCTCCCGATGCCCAAGGCGCCGGCCCCCTGGCCAACGTCGTGGACTTCCAGTTCCAGTAACGACTGGGGACAACCCCAGACCCGTTATGACAATGCAATGAGTTGAGACAGGCCGGGACGGATAACCGTCCCGGCCTGTTGTCATCTAGGGTTGCTCTACGCTCTGCGGAGCGTTTGACGGGGCCGCGAAGAAGGACAGAGGACACAGCAGACCCATGGTCATCTATGCACTGCGCAGGTTGTTGGGGGCGATTCCGGTCATCCTGTTTTCGACTTTTGTCATGTTTTGGCTGGTGTCGTCGATCAACGACCCGATCGCCGAACTGAAACAGTCCTGTCCGCAGTGCGACGAGTCCGCGTATGCCCGCCTCACCGATCTGTACAACCTCGACCAGCCCATTCCGCTGCGCTACACCTCGTGGCTGGGTAATGCGGTCACCGGCGATTTCGGCACGTCCACCTCCATGGGGGAGCTTCCGGTGTCGGACATCTTCTGGGCGCGGGCCAAGAACAGCGCCATCCTGTCCATCCCGGCGGCAATCATCGTGATCGTGTTCTCCGCGCTGTTGTCCATGTACTCGGCGTTACGGCAGTACTCGGCCGGCGATTACGCAGTGACCACCTTCAGCTATCTGGGTCTATCGATGCCCACGTTCTTTTTCGGGCTGCTCCTCCAGGTGATCTTTGTCGTCTGGTGGCAGGACTGGACCGGGACCAAACCGTTTTGGACCGGAGGGATGCACACCGAGTCCTTCGGCCAGGTTCTGTCCAGTATCACGCTGCCGATTACCACCCTGGTGATCATCAGCCTGGCGTCCGATACCCGCTTCGGCCGCGCCGCCATGCTGGAGGTGCGAAACTCCGACTTCATCCGCACCGCTCGCGCCAAGGGGGTGCCTGAGCGCACCATTATCTTCAAGCATCTCCTGCGGGCGGCGATGATTCCGATGGTGACCGTGTGGGCCATCACCTTCGGCACACTCCTGGGCGGCACCCTGGTCACCGAGACGGTCTTCTCCTGGCCTGGGCTCGGACGCCTGTTGATATTCAACGGCATTTTTGACGCCGACGTGAACATCATGATGGCGGTGATTCTGTTCATCGGCGTGATCACCGTCGTGTTCAACCTGCTGGCCGATCTGCTTTATGGATGGCTCGACCCTCGAGTGAGGTACGCATGACCGATCTCCATGAACCCGCATCGGGCAACGTTGTTGCCGAGCCCGATCAACTGGTCGAACTCCAGGAGGTTTCGGACTTCGACCAGGAGGCGTTGGCGGAGAATCCGCTCAGTCTGGGCAAGCAGGCGTGGCGCCGGTTCCGAAGCCACAAGCTGGCCATGGTTGGTGTGGTGATGCTGGTTTTGCTGATCGTCGCCTTCTACATCGGTCCACTGTTCCGCCCGTTTGCCTTCGATGAACGCAACGTGCTGGCGAGGGCCCAGGGACCAAGCCGCGAGCATTGGTTCGGCACCGACGACATAGGCCGTGATCTGTTTGTGCGTTCCATGCGCGGTGGGCGGTTCTCCATCACCATCAGCGTGCTGACCGGACTGCTGTCCGCGGCCCTTGGGGGCCTGCTGGGAGCCATTGCCGGGTATTTCGGCAAATGGTCGGACGCCGTCGTGAGCTTTCTGGTCAACATCCTGCTCACGGTCAATGTGCTGGCCGTGCTGTTGATCCTGGGGGCGAAGTTCAAAGTCACCCCGGTGGTAATGGCGCTTCTGCTCACGGTGCTCATCTGGTACCGAGGAGCACGAGTGGTGCGCTCGCTGGTCATGCAATACAAAGAGCGCGAGTTCGTTCTTGCGGCCAAAGCCGCCGGCGCGTCGTCACGTCGAATCATCTTCAAGCATCTGTTGCCAAATGTCATGGGCGCGCTGCTGGTGGAAGGCACGCTGTTGGCCGGCACCGCGATCATTCTTGAGAGCACGCTGTCCTTCCTGGGTTTGGGACTCCAACCGCCCGAAACCACTCTGGGCACGCTCATCAACGACGCCAAAGGTTCGATCGACACCAGCCCGGCCCGCATCCTTCTGCCCGGCGGTCTGGTGATGATGATCGTGCTGGCCATCAACTTCATCGGTGACGGTCTGCGGGACGCTTTTGATCCGACCCACGAGTCCGACCAATGATCGCTCCGGACTCCGCAGATCGGGACGTCCTGCTGGAGGTCACCGACCTTTCGGTCGGTTTCAAATCGCGAGGCAAACCGCTGGCCGAGGCCGTCCGTTCCATGAGTTACTCGGTGCGCCGCGGCGAGACTCTGGCGATTGTCGGCGAATCCGGATCCGGCAAATCCGTCGGCGCCATGGCGATGCTCGGTCTGTTGCCGGGTTCGGCAGTGGTGACCGGTTCGGCCGTCTTTGAGGGCGCAGATCTGCTGGCCATGCCACAGAAGCAGCTGCGCACCTACCGGGGTCGACGGATTGCCATGATCTTTCAGGATCCGATGACCGCGTTCCATCCGGCGTTCACAATCGGCAACCAGATTGCCGAGACCATGACCGTTCACGGGTTGGCGGGCAAGAAAGAGTCCATGAGCCGCGCCGCCGAGCTTCTGGAACTGGTCGGTGTGCCCGAACCTGGCGTTCGGGTCAACCAGTACCCGCACGAGTACTCCGGCGGTATGCGCCAGCGGGCCATGGTCGCCATGGCGATTGCCAACAAGCCGGACCTGTTGATTGCCGACGAGCCAACCACCGCGCTGGACGTCACCATTCAGGCCCAGGTCATGGAAGTGCTGGCCGAAGTTCAGACCGAGGTGGATGCCGCCCTGATCCTCATCACCCACGACCTGGGTGTGGTGGCCAATGTCGCCGAACGGGTGCAGGTCATGTACGGCGGCCGCATTGTGGAACGCGGGCCCGTCGACAAGATCTTTCGGCAACCACGCAACCCCTACACCCGCGGGCTGTTGTCCAGCCTGCCCCGGGTCGATGGTGTTCGCGGCGATCGCCTCATTCCCATCGGTGGAACCCCACCCAGCATTCTCAACATGCCGCCGGGGTGCGCGTTCGAACCTCGCTGTCCGCACCGCACCGCAATCTGTGGCCAGGAACCGGCCAAACTTGAGTCTGATGGCTTTGACCATGAGAGCCGATGCCACAACACCTATGTCCTTCCGGCGTGGGAAGACATCAACGCGGCTCGGACGACCCCGTCATGACCGCTACCGACCAGTGCTCCGCTGCCCGCAGCCGCCCGAGCGACGCCATTCTTGAGGTCGACAATCTGGTAACGCACTTTCCGATCCGAGCCGGGTTCTTCAAGCGAACCGTTGGTTGGGTGCAAGCAGTAAACGGCGTGTCGCTGCGGGTGCAACCACACGAAACGCTTGGGATCGTGGGCGAGTCGGGTTGCGGAAAGACCACCCTTGGGCGGTCCATTCTTCGGTTGGTCGAACCAACATCAGGCGACATCCGCATCAATGGTGAAGACGTCATGGCGGCGTCACCGTCGAGGTTGCGGGAACTGCGCAGCGAGATGCAGATGGTTTTTCAGGATCCGTACGCCTCGCTGAACCCCCGTATGCCCATCCATGACATTGTCTCGGAGCCGCTTCAGATCCACGGCACCTCCAAGTCCGAGGCTCGCACGCGGGCTGGCGACTATCTCCAGGCCGTTGGGTTGCTCCCCGAGCACGGCAACCGGTATCCCCACGAGTTCTCGGGCGGGCAGCGCCAACGCGTGGGCATTGCCCGGGCCCTGACGCTGGAGCCGGACCTGATCGTGCTGGACGAGCCGGTCTCCGCCCTCGATGTGTCCATCCAGGCCCAGGTCATCAACCTGTTGGAGAAGCTGCAGGAAGAGTTTGATCTCACCTACCTGTTCATTGCTCACGACCTGTCGGTGGTCCGACACATCTCGGACCGGGTGGCAGTCATGTATCTGGGCAACGTGGTGGAGCTGGCGGACCGGGACACGCTGTATGAGTCGCCGGGACACCCCTATACCCACGCGCTGCTGTCTGCGGTGCCGGTTCCGGATCCCGAGTTCGAACGGACCCGCGAACGGATCGTGCTGCAGGGTGACATTCCCAGCCCATCAGACCCGCCCAGCGGCTGCCGTTTCCGGACCCGCTGTCCCATTGCTCAGGACATCTGCGCGCAGGAGCCGCCACCGCTGCAAGAGATTGCGCCCAACCACCAAGTGGCCTGCCACTTCACCATCAAGCCCGGCGAATCACTGCTCAGCCGGCTGTAGCGGTCAGTACTGTTCGGATTCGCTCCGAACATCTACCGGTTGCTGATGGCGTCGCCGATGTGGTGCACGCTCGATTCAGTCATACGCGTTTGTCGTGCGCCGCCGCCGTAGGCGCCCCTTTTTCATTTTTTCCCTCGATTCTCCTTGAACATGAGGCTTGCCTCATGTAGAAGTGATGGAAACCTCATGTTGGAACCCGCCTGGTCGCGGATCTGACAACACGAAGGGCGAGGGCGCATGCGCATGGAAACCACAACCACATCCCCGATTCTGTCTTGGCGCCGCGCCGAAGTCGGGCCCGTCCGGAGAAGCCGTCGGCGTGTCACCGCGGTGGTCGTTTTCCTGACTGCGGTCCTGGTGACGACGGCACTGCCGTTGGCGCCAGCCTCGGCGCAGGAGACAGGACCAACCGAATTCGTTGGGGTCATGGACGATGACTTCAACGTCACGTCCGATCAATTCGTGGTGACGCAGGAGGCCAGCATCGAAGATCCGGGAACGGCAACGGGGTCGATGCGCAAGATCACCCTCTGGATGCGCAACCTGGCTGATTCCTGCCAGAACGGCCTGGTGGTTCGCGTCACCAACCCCCAGGGCGAATCGACTACCCAACGGCCGTTCCGGGGCTGCTCACGCCCGCGCGATCTGCACTCCACGACACTGGAGGTTTCGGCCGCGGGCGCAGGGACTTGGACCCTGGCGTACCGCGGTGCCGACGGTCAGAACTACCGCATCCCGGCTGTTCGTATCGACGCATTCGGCCCGCCGGTTGAACTTGAGCCAGCCGAACCCGAGACACCGGAGAACCCATTCGAAGGCTCGGAGCCTTCCAGTGGCGTCACCCTTCTGGGCGGCGAAGGCACCACCAATCAGACGCCCAACTCCGAGACCCAGGACATTCAGACCCCAACCACCCCGGGCAATCCCGATACGCCGACCGGACCTACGACCACACCGAACGATCCGCCCATCGACCCGACGGCGTGTCCTTCGGGTGACGTGATCGACGCTGTCCTCGCCTTGAACACCGTCATGACCGGGCCGTACGACCCCGAAACCCGGCTTATGCGGGACGACCTTCGCGCCTTTGACGTCCTGCCGACCATCGACCCCTACTTTGGCCGGAAGGTCGTTGACGAGACCGTCTTCGACGTCACCGGTCCCGACGCCATTGTTGACTGGGTGGTTGTTGAGCTCCGCCACAACCCGTCACCCGGGTCGGTAGGCGATGTGCCGAACACATGGGCCGTGCAGGTCCCAGCGCTCATCCAGCGCGACGGGGACATCGTTGACGTGGATGGTGTCTCTCCCGTTCGGGTTCCGGCGAACCTCCTGGGCAAGTACCGGCCGGTTGTCTGGCACCGGTCTCACGCACCGACCGCGTTCCCGACCTTCACCCTTGTGTACAATCGGGTCGTTCAGGCATCACCCGACTACGTGCGTGGTGCCTCCAGCGGCGACCCCGGGGGCCCGGCTGAGCCCGGCACCCCCGAAACCGAACTGAGTGGTGGTACGGCGACAGGCGATGCCGCACCCCTGCCGATGATGGCGGGCGACGCCAACGGTGACTTTGACATCAGCGGTGATGACAAGACGGTGTGGTTCGGCCAGAACGGCAGCTCTCAGCGGCTTCTGCCCGATGGTTCGATTGCACCCGGCGTGTACATGAACGGCGACTTCAACATGGATGGAAGCGTTGATGGTGGGGACAAAGCCGTGTGGGAGCCACTCAACGGAACGTTCTTCTTTGATGCCGGCACCGAGCGGTGCGCGCCGGGCACCAACGACACGGGCAATCCCATCAGCTATCCCGACGCAAACTTCCGACCCGACCATGTGAGTGCGTACAGCTATCAGGTCGTCGTCGACCAGCTCTTTGTTGCGCCGAATCTGGCAGGCGACGTGTCCACCAACAACCCGGCGGACAATGAGGTGGAGCGCAACCGCGTGGAGATAACGGCGGACATTGACTTCACTGCCTACGTCATCGAAGAGGACAGTCAGTGGGTGAAGCTGGACATCACCAATGCCGCCATGACACCAACGTCGGGCCGGTATGAGGACAGCGACTTCAGCCAGGTTGACCAGACCACCCCGATTGCTGCGGCTGACGCATCGCCTTCGGAATGGTCCGAGAGTGACATCTGGACCGACACCGACACGCCAACAGAAACGATGGCCAGTCAGCTTGCGGGATCGACATACTTCCGCCGTGACCTGGACGGCTCGGTCCTGGAGATCATTCATCCCCTCGGAGCCTCCGGCAACAGTGGCAACCTGAACGCCCGGAACATCAAAGAGGGCATGATCAACCTGCTCAGCATGCAGTTGGCCGGCTCGACCGATGAATTCTCCGTGCTGGAACAGGATCGCAGCGGCCGCCGGGCCGTCGAGTACTCGGCCGCCCGGTTCGGTGGCAACACCGTCATCGATCGGAGCACACCTGGTGGTACCGCGCCCGCGGCCACGAAAGGCCTCGTCGCCGGTTCCGCAGACGCAACGATCACGCTGAACGCGGATGGTGAGACCACCTCCATTGTGTCCACCGAGGTCATCGAGATTGACGAGAGTGCTGACACCGACACTGTTGATGCGTCCGACCCATTCGCCGACGTTGCCCCGCTCAAAGCCAAGGTCTGGACCCAGTCGACGTTGAACATCAGTCAGGTGCCGGTACCTCTGGCCAACCCCGCACAGGCTGCGGTGGACGCTCGGGCCGACCGCGATGGTGCGCACCTTCGATCCGTGCTGAGCGACCATCTGGCCCAGCAGCTCTACGAGGCAGCCGAGATCGACAACAACATCGGTCTGGAAGCCGATGTCCGCGCCGAACTCGAAGTGCTCACGGACCAGCCCGAGCGGTGGATGACCGCTCCCACCTTTGATCTCGGCGATGATGTCACGAAGTTCTTGCGTCTGTTCCCTGACCGGGCTGAAGCCCTGGCCGCTGATGCTGCGAGCGGTTCCTGGTCCCGGTCCTCGCAGGAGATTGTGGTTGGTGCTCTGGGTTCTGTCGGCAATCGGGGGTCCCAGCTTGGACTGGTGGACTACGCATCCACGGTCAACGATGCGAGCCTCCGCCAGATGGCGGTCGTTTCGATGGTCCTGCTTGAAGACCCGATCGACGAAGCGATCGACTATCTCACGACCATCGTCGTGACGCCCGAGGACGATCCGTTTGAGGAACTGGTGGTTGACGGGGGCGACGTGACCATTGGCAGCGACGTCACCAACTCGGCCATGCTGGTCCTGGGTTCGCTTGGTGGGCGGATCGATGATCCGCAAAAGGCCGAAGAGATCCGAGCAGCACTGGTGGCTCTGCAGGCCGCCAGCGACCCCGAACTCCAACGAGTGGCCGGTGACTCATTGGAGAACTTCGCGGCCAACCGACCCGGCAGCGAATCTCCGCTGCAGGCGTTCGTGCCGGAAGGTAAAGCAACCGAGGTGGCGGAGTCCGCAGCCGGTGAGTTCGCCCGTCGCTCCAGTGCGACGGCGGCCGACGCACAATCAGGCGCAATCGCAAAGTCGATGCTTGGCGACCCTGCCTTCCCGATCGGTGGTCCGTTCTGGGGCCACTGCGGGTGGGTTGACACCGCCAACGGTGGTGACGGCGGCTGGGTCAGCGGTGGTGTGCTCAACGGTCCGGCGGTTGACAACACGGGCGGCCAACACGTCAAGTTGTTCGGCCATCCGGAGTTCGGTGAGATTCCGACCGAGTTGGTCGGCCTACCTCAGTACAGCGGTGCGTTGCTCATCGCCCAGCCAGGGGACTGCATCGACTTCGCTGGCACCGGTGTAGCCGGTCACTACTACGGCCATTGTGTTCGCACCGAAGACGCGAGCCAAACGAACGGAATCCTGTGGGTTGAGCCCGAGTACGCACCCGGGCAGTGGGATCTGGGAGCCGGCCCCAATGACACTTGGCTGTACGCCGAGTTCCCGGGCTCGGTGCTGCCGAAGAACCGGACCGCCGCCGATCCGTGGGGAAACCCACCGGAGTTGATGCCGTGGTCGATCATCTTCGTGGCTCTGCCACCTGGCGAATGCCGACTTCTGAACGATGGCGAAGTCCCCACCCCGGGTGGCGGCACGCCCGGATCAACCCCAACCTCAACCGGTGAACCTGACAACGAAGGTTTCCACTGGGAGAAGCAGTTCGGACCGGACTTTGTGCATGCCGACCTCTATGCGTCTCTTGACCTTCCCCGCTCGGGCGACCGGGGCGCCGTGTTCCGGGCCGAAGCTGGTGCCAACGTCACCGTCGCCGGCCGGACCGCCACGGTGTTCCGGGCCAAAGCCGAGAGCGCGCTGGACCTGGTGGACGAGACGTCTGCCAACAACTTCGGAGCCAACCAGCAGATTGGCCAGATCGAACGCGATCTGACTTTGCAAGGCTGGTTCTTCAACAACAAGGTGATCGACCGGGAGATCGGTATTCCGTGTGGCGCGGGCGCCAGCGGGGAGCTCTTTGAGATTCCGGCGTTGAACCTCAGCTTCTCCAAGACGATCATGGTGGCCGGCTTCATTCCAGTTGAGTTCGCCGGTGGCCTCGGTGCCAACATTTCGTCCCCGTGGGAATGGTCCGCTGACTCCTGCGACATCTTCTTTGGAAGCGACGCGCTGGTGACCTTGGCCGGATCGGTCGGCGTGGAAGGTCGGGCCGAGGTCCATCTGACTGCGGGTATCAACCTGGTCTTTGTCAAAGGCGGTGGCGGAGTTGGTGGCACCATTGTCGGCTTCGGAGCCGACGCCGGCGCGTCACTTCAGCTGTTCCGTCCTTCGACCAATCGCGGTCCCGAGCTGTGTTTCTCCTTCGGCGCTCAGCTGATTCCGCCGTCCATCTCGGCCTATGTCTGGTACAAGCTGCTCTGGAAGAAGAAGAAGACCAAAGACCTGTTCTCGTGGAATCCGACCTTCCCACCGCCGGTCAATATTGGCAGCAGCTGCCCTACCGTCGCTGCGCATCGTCTTCAGGTTCAGACGGGTGACTACAAGGATGAAGACAACGGGGACGGTCCGAGTTACACCAACCCCAGCTGGAATGGCCATCGGATCGCCATACCGAACGACGCCGCTCAGGCATTGATCAACGATCCCGGTGAAGCCTCGCAGTTCCGCATGGTCACCGGGGATGTCAGTGACACGGTATTCGACACGATTGCTGCGTTCTGTGCGGCGCAAGGCTACGGGCCGCCAGTCCTCGATGCCCTCGACATGGGTGATGCCGCCCCAGGGGAGCAGGACGTGAAGTACGCGTACGTGGACGGTGCCTGGGGATACGAAGACGCAGACCTCGGATTTCAGCAGATCAACGCCATTCGGTGCGCCAATGGCGATGTTGCCCTATCGACCCAGATCCAGGACCCGGCCAGTGGGGCATGGGTCTCGGCCAACAGTCCAACTGGCGCGGTCATCGCGGTTCCCGCGGGAACCACCGATGTGCCCCTTGAGTTTCGTATATCCAACGTTGGGACTGGGACCATCCACGACCTGCAGATGAACGTGTCGTCCCTGGGTCAATTCCCCGTCTGCAACCGGACGACCTTGGCGCCCGCTGGAGCGCCTGATGATGCGGCCACATGCACGCTCAACCTGGACACGACCAGTGTGTCCGGTCAGGTAGAGACCCATGTCGTGAGCGTCGAGGCCGCAGCGACGGCCGGTGGGGAGCCAACGAGCTACGGCAGCTTCAACTGGTACACGTGCTTTGGCTGTGCGCCCAGCGGTGGCACGCCGGGCGGAACCAACCCCACCACGCCCGGATCGGATCCGGAGCCGATACCCGGCCTTGAGATCACCAAAGTGGAGATCAAGGCCGGTGACGTTGGCTTTCGACAGAACGCAACGAGCGGCGTGGTTCCCCACGTGGAGGTCCCGGCTTCTGTGTCGGTGTTCATCACGGTGAAGAACACGCACTCGGCGCCGCTGACCGATCTGGAGTTCCAGGGAATCGGTCTCGATGGCAGTGGCGATTGTGGCGGTTCCGTGATTGCCCCGCAGGACTCTCGCACCTGCAGGATCACGCTCGTGTCTGTCAATGCCGGCGCCAACGACCGAACGGTCAAAGCCTTTGGCGTCAGCGCGGACGCGGACAGTCAACCCGTGTACTCCAACCTGCAGAACTGGTTCATGTTTGGCGAGGACCTTCGCTTCAGCGTCACCAAGGTGACCTTGGACGGGGCTAACGCCCAGACCGGCCGACCACCCATCAGTCAGAACGAGACCATCACCTTCACCATCGAGAACACCGGCGGCCCGGGAGCGGTGGATCTTGATTCGCTGCAACTGACCAGTCCCGGTCTGACCAATGTGAGCTGCCCCTACCAGGTGAGGGTCGGTGACTCGGAGGAGTGCACGGCGACCGTCGAGTTCGACCCGGACGTCACCGACAGCGTCGAGTTCACCGCCACGATCAGTGCCGAAGGTGAAGTCTCCGACCGGTCGGCCACTACCGACGTCACGTGGGGCTGGTCCGCGACTGCAGTTGCCCCCACGCCATGGCAGAACGATCTGCAGATCACCGACATACAACTTCTGGCTTCGGGAACCTCCACCATCGTGACGTCCACGCCCGCGCATCAGCCAATCGATGTTCGGGTCACCGTGCAGAACACCGGGGCAGAGACAGTGAACGAACTGAAGTTCGACCTGGTCGGCTTGGGTAACGGGTGCGAGGGCTACTCCCTCGGCCAGGGAGCAAGTGTCGATTGCATCATCTACGACGTTGATGTTGTTCCCGGCCCTGCCACCACTGCGGTACGAGCGGAAGGGGTGGCGGCGTCAGCCGACGTCTTCTCCGATCCCTTCACCTACACCGTCACCGGTGAAGCGCCGAGCATCCAGATCACCGACATCCGGGTTGGCGCTGAGACGGCGATCGATCCAAGATCAGCCGCAACCAACATCGGTCCGACCATGACGAACATGGCACCTGTCGAGTTGACCAATCTCGGGTTGGAAGAGGGCATCCACCAGGTGTCCATCTCCATCCTGAACACGGACGCGACGACCACGCCGGGAGCGGTGACCGTCTCCAGTGTTTCGGTGTCGGCCATGGGCCTGACCAACGTTGCGTGTCCGGCGTCGATCGCGCCGGGAACAACTGGGGTGTGTACTGCGGACTTCGAGGTCTGGCCCACCGACGCCGGTGTGTCCCGATCCGTTGAGGCGAAAGCAACCTACAGCGGGACCCATGAGGTGGCCGATCTCCGGTCATGGTCATGGTCCTATCAACCCCGATTCACGCTGGAGCTGCAGTTTGACGAGACGAGTGCACCTGCGGCCGCCAGTGTTGACCCCGGCAGTCACCGTGTGGGCGTCATGCTCGTCAATACGGGCAAACCCGGCAACGTGACCGCCCTGTCGTTCAACGAGGAGCAACTCACACTGAGTGACGGCCAAAACTCGCCGGCGTTGATCTGCGATCCGCCATTGGCCCTGCCGGAGTACCTGGTTGGGTCCCAGTTCATCGAGTGCGACCTGTTCGTCGACGTCGCTTCGGTCAACCAGACTGTTGTGGCGACCGCCACGCTGGACGGAGTGACCAAGACGGCGCAACTGGATCTGGTGGTCGGTGACGAGGTCGTTGACATTGGCGAACCGCCGACCGGCCAGACGCCCAGCAATGCGTGGGGGACCGGCACCGGTGGCTTTGTGATTGGTCCGGTGGCCGGCGAGTCAATGCCAACGTCGATCACCTATGGCGGTCGTACCATCAGCGGCGCGGAGCTGGACGCGTTCAGTCACGTGTGGAGCGACTCTCCCCATGACTGGGAGATCGAGATACTGCCAACGATGGGCAACACCCCGATCGAAGGCTCGTCCGGTTCGCTCACGGTGCACTACCCGGTCCCGGAGCTTCCGGAGGGTGTCACCCGCACTTTCCACGTGGTGCTTCCGGGTGAGTTTGACCAGCTGCTCAACGATCGGCTGATCGACGTGACCGATCACACGGTTTCCTACGTCCGGTCACCGAGCGGCAACCAGGTGACTCTCAGCGACAGCTTCGATCGGGACCTTCGGCCGGGTTCGGTCCTGGTGCATTCGGGCGGAGACAACCACCCGGAAGAGTCCCGAAGGGGCTTCATTCAGGTTGTTGGCAGCGTCACACCGGGCATCGTCGAAGAACTGGCGGAAGGTCGGCTGGTCTCTGCGGCGGCAACTGCCTCCACCTCCGATGGTGACTTGCTGGACGTGTTTCGTCAGAAGAAGGAGAAGAACTCCCAAACTGGCGCGGTCGACAAGCAGAGCGGCGCGGGCGGTTCGGTTGACGTGGACTTCAGCGTGGACTTCACGTCGTCGTTCACTCCCGAGTTTGAAATCGATGTGGAGTGGGTTCGTTCCAATTGGTACAGCGTTCTTCCTTCACCGGTTCTCAAGTACCTGCGAGTGGGGGCTCAGGCATCGGCCGGGGTGACCTACACCGCAACAGCGACCGCAACTGCGGCCATTGGCGGCGATTTCCCGATCCTGCCGACCACCCGATTGCTGGCGTTCCCGGTTGGACCGGTCATGGTTACGGTCAACATCTCCGCGGAAGGGGTTTGGAATATGGAAGCCAGCGCGACCCTGACCGCCACCGGCGGAGTGGGTGCGTCGGTGTCCGCGTGGGTTGAGTACCGCGACACCGGTTCACAGCCCGCCGCGTCGCACTCGTCGTTTGACTACGGCATTGATGGCGACATCAGTCTGTGCGACGAACTCGAAGGGGCGGAGCTTGAGGAGTACCCCTTGGGTAACTCATGCTTCAAGCCAAGCTACTCGGGGACCTTCAGCGCCGAAGCCGGTCTGAACATTGACGTTGCGCTGCTGATCGCCGACCAGCTTGGTCCCAAGATCACGATCGGGCCCCGCATGAGCATGGCCGCGGGCTTCACGCAAAACGGTGTCACCAGTGATGTGGACTTCGGGGCCGGGATCGACCTCGACATGGACGACGACGGTGAGGATGGCGAGGGTTTGGTTAATGACCTGGAGAATGCTCGTGTGATCTCCAACGGTGAACGGGACCCGCGGGCTGGCACCGCTGACGGCGTAAAAAGCACGAGTAGGAGTCGGGCAGTTGCCGGGGCCGGAATGAAGTTCAAAGGTCTGGCCAAGCGCGTGTTCCCCGAGGACATCAACTTCAACCTCGGATCCTTTGCTGGGCGCTGGTTGGAGGACTTCACCGGCGTCTTCGGCAAGATCGTCAACACCTGCGCCTATGCCCGCCTGGCAACCGGCGGGAACGCCACCATGAGGGATTGGTGGGACGCATTCCCGGGCGTGACCGGAGTGGCTTGGGCAGATGCGACCAGGACGCAGTGGTGGGGTTGGCGTCCGCCGGGCAACGGAGCCATTCGTTGGCATGGTCATCACATCGTTCCAAAGAGCCCAACGAGGAACAACACACTGGTCGAGGACCTGGACGACTTGCACACGATCCTCGAGGATGCGGGATACCGCGTGCTGACGAGTTGTCGGAACCTGGTCTGGGCTCCCAACAACCGCGGTGGTTACACGACCCCCGGGCACTTTGCCGGTGGGCCGGATGGTTGGGCGCAACTACTCGACGATATGGGCGTCAACCCGAGCGCGTCGCATGTGAGCGATGTGCTCGAAACCTGGTCGGAGAAGGGGTGCAAATCCTGGGTGGACTATCCCGGTGCGCCCGCGGTCATCAACGCCCTCCCCGGAAATGCTGCGTCGCTTCTCAACAGCGAGGTGTGCACCTTGTAGCCCGCTGCGACTCCCGTCCCAATCTGTTCCTCCGCCGAGCGTGCCCTGCTGGCGGAGGAACCTGGGGTCAGTCATTCACCGTTCACGTCAACCGTTGCCCTGGTTGACGCACCGAACGTGGATGGCTGGCCCCGACCGACCGGCCTTGTCCCGGTTGGCCGAGCGTCAGCTGGGACGAACAATCACCGCCGAACATACAGACTCAGGGCGTAGTCGTTGTTGGGGTCGGTCCACCAGTGGGTCTGGGTCAGGCCAACCTCGGCCAGCTCGGCGGCAAAGGACTCCCGGCGAAACTTGGCGGAGATCTCGGTGTGCAAATCCTCGCCCGCGGCGAAGTCGACGGCCAGGTCCAGGGCCTTGATGTTGACCCGCTGCGCCACCTTTGACCGCAAGCGGATGTCAATCCATTCGTTGGTGGTGTCGAAGAACGCCACGTGGTCAAAGGCCTCCAGGTCGAAATCGGCATCAAGGGCCGAGTTCATCACCGACAGCACGTTCTTGTTGAACGCCTCGGTGATGCCGTAGGGGTCGTTGTAGGCCAGCTCCAGTCGGGCCACATTCTTGACCAGGTCGGTGCCGACCAAAAACGTGTCGCCCAGACTCATGGTGGCGGCGATTCTGGTCAGGAACTCACGGCGGGGTCCGGGAGAGTAGTTGCCGAGCGTGCCGCCCAGCAGCGCAATCATTCGGGTGCCAGCGGTCGGAATCGTGTGCAGGTGTTGGTCAAAGTCGCCGATAATCCCGTGCACATCGACACCCGGGTACTCCTCAACCAACTGGGATGCGGCCTGCTTCACCACGCCGGAGCTGACATCGAAGGGCACGTAGCGCAGCAACTGGTTGCGTTTGTACATGGCGGTCAGCAGCACCCGGCTCTTGTCACTGATGCCCGAGCCCAGCTCAACCAGGGTGTCTGCGCCGCTGGCCTCGGCGATGTCACCGGCGTGAAGCCGCAGGATCGTCCGCTCGGCTTCGGTGGGGTAGTACTCCTTCAGCCGGGTGATCTGGGCGAACAGTTGGGAGCCGTGGTCGTCGTAGAACCACTTGGGTGGAACTGACTTGGGGGTTGACGTCATCCCGTTGCGAACGTCAATGGGTAGCTGCTCTTTGAAGTCGTCCATCCCCAGGTGGATGTCCACCCGTGGCGTTTTGATGATCTGGTCGGTGGGGTTCACGGGTTCCGGGTTCATAAGGTTCGGGTTCATGGGGTTCGGGCGAGTCGGAGGCCGGAGAACATCCAGCGGGAGTGGGCGGGGAAGAAATTGCGGTAGGTGGCCCGGATATGGCCGGGCGGGGTGGCCGCGCATCCGCCCCGAAGGACGTACTGGTTGACCATGAACTTGCCGTTGTACTCGCCAACTGCGCCGGCCGCGGCCTGAAAGCCCGGGTAGGGGCCGTAGCTGCTGGAGGTCCACTCCCACACGTCCCCGAACGTCTGCCGCAGCTGGCCGGATGGGTTGGCGGCCGGCCGGGGGTGGAACGGAGCGCCATCGGTGGCAATGTTGGCCGCAGCCTCGGGATCACCAGCATTGGCGGCCGCCGCCGCTTCCCATTCAAACTCGGTGGGGAGACGGGCGTCGGCCCACCGGGCATAGGCGTCGGCCTCGTAGTAGCTGAGATGAGTGACTGGCTCATTGGCCTGCAGAGGGCGAAGACCGGAAAGCGTGTGAATCATCCATTGGTCGTCCTGAGACTCCCAGTACATGGGGGCGTCCCAACCGGTGCTGGCCCGGTGCTCCCAGCCTGCGCTGAGCCAGTGTTCAACGTGCTGGTAGCCGCCAGCGTCCATGAACGCCAGGTATTCACCGCAGGTGATGAGCCGGTCGGCCAGCGCATAGGGCTCCAAGAAGACCCGGTGGCGGGGACCCTCGTTGTCAAAGGCAAACCCACCATCGAGGAGTTCCGGCTTGCCAACATGACCAATCTCGGTGAGGCCGCCGTCGAAGGCCACAAAGGCCATGGGCGTTGTGGCCTCATCGGAGCACGGGCTCTCACCCCGGTCGTGGTAGGCGGGGTGCAGGAGCGTTCGGGAAAAGACGTGTTTGATGTCCATCAACAACAACTCCTGATGCTGTTGTTCATGGTGGAGTCCGAGTTGGACCAGATAGGCCAGCTCGTCGTTGCCCGGTAGTTGTGTTTGGATCAGTTCACGCATGTGCTTGTCAACGTGGGCCCGATACGCAGCAACATCGTCAATGGTGGGGCGGGTGACAACGCCGCGCTCGTTGCGAGCGTGTCGCTCGCCCACCGACTCGTAATAGGAGTTGTAGAGATAGCCGAAAACCGGGTCGAACTCGGTGTAACCCGGCAGGTGCGGGCGCAACAGGAACGTCTCAAAGAACCAGGTCACGTGGGCCCGGTGCCACTTGGTGGGGCTCACATCGTCCATGGACTGAACGACCTGGTCTTCGGGTCCGAGCGGAGCGCTCAAACGGTCCGTCGTGCCACGGACCTTCTGGTAGTCAAGCAGCGGTGCTTTGCGGACTTCAGTTGGCATGATGATGAAATCGCCAACCCGTTGCTGGTCAAAAAAATTCCGAGGCGCAATGACCACGGTCCGCAGGTTTGTTTTCTCCTGCAGCGCCGCTAGCTTCTAACGGTTCGTGGTGCCGGATTGTCCGGGACTCAAAATCGACGTCAACCAAGGCCCGGCGGTTCTGCTCAGATTTCTGAGTGCCAAGAACTGCCTCCCTCCTTCATCTGAAGGTTGGGCATGGGAACCAGGTCGCAAAACCGAAAACCGCTCCGCCGGGCTTGTGCCCGTGCGGAGCGTTCGCGTGAATGGAATAGAACGATGGCAACGAAGGCGATCGTCGGCGAAAAAGTCGGCATGACCCAAATCTGGGACGACGACAATCGTGTCGTCCCGGTGACGGTCGTTAGAGTCGCACCGTGCCGCGTGGTGCAGGTGAAATCAGCAGAGAATGACGGCTACAGCGCTCTCCAGGTGACCTGGGGACAGAAGCCGGCGGACAAGCTGAGCTCACCTGAGGCGGGTCATTTCGCCTCTGCCAGCGTGGATCCCGGTGTGAAACTCGTAGAGCTGCGTCTTGATGACGTCAGTGACTTCTCGGTGGGCCAGGAGCTCAACGCGGAGATCATGTACCCCGGTGAATGGGTGGACGTGACCTCGGTCAGCAAGGGCAAAGGCTTTGCGGGTGCGATGAAGCGTCACAACTTCAAAGGCCAGCGCGCCAGCCACGGTGCCCACAAGGTCCATCGCAAGCCGGGTTCGGTCGGCCAGTGCGCCACCCCCAGCCGCGTGTTCAAAGGCAAGAAGATGCCGGGCCGTATGGGCGGCACCAGGGTCACCACCCAGAATCTCAAGGTTGTTGAGAGTGACGCCGAGCGTGAGATCCTCCTGGTCAAAGGCTCGGTTCCCGGTCGCAACGGTGCCACCGTCGTGATCCGCAACGCCGCCAAAGGTGGCCCCGTGATCGAAGCTCCGGTCAAAGAAGTTCCAGCCGACGCAGCTGAAGTTCCAGCCGCAGCTGAGGAAGGTGCGGAGTGATGGCTCGTATCAATGTGAATCTCCCCGAGGACATCTTTGGCATCGAGCCAAACGTCCCGGTCATGCACCAGGTGGTTACCGCCCAGCTGGCCGGCAAGCGTCAGGGAACCCACAGCACCAAGACTCGCCGTGAGGTTCGAGGCGGAAATGCCAAACCATGGGCACAGAAGGGCACCGGTCGTGCCCGTCAAGGTTCGATCGTTGGCCCCCACTTCCGTGGCGGTGGCGTGGCGATGGGCCCCAAGCCCCGTGACTACAGCCAGAAGACCCCCAAGAAGATGAAGCAGCTGGCGCTCAAGTCCGCACTCTCGGATCGGGCGTCGGAAGGCAACGTCATCGTCATCGACTCCTGGGGTTTCGATGAACCCAAGACCAAAGCGGCAATCTCTGCGCTGAGCGACCTGGGGATTGAAGGCAAAGCCCTCGTGGTCCTGGACCGCGAAGACACCAATGCCTGGAAGAGTTTCAACAACCTGCCGTCGGTGCACACCTTGGCCGCGGACCAGCTGAACACCTATGACGTCCTCAACAACGACGTCGTCATCTTCACCCAGAACACGCTTCCATCTGGAGAATCCTCATGAAAGACGTACTCGCCAAAGACGGTCGGGACATCATCCTGGCCCCGGTCGTAAGCGAAAAAAGCTACGCCATGTCGGACTGGGAGCGTCCGGTCTACACCTTCGTGGTGGCCAATGGCGCCAACAAGCACGAAATCAAGGATGCGGTCCAGTCGATCTTCGGCGTGACCGTCACCAAGGTCAACACGCTGAACCGCAAGGGCAAGCGCAAGATGAACCGTCGCAACAACACGTGGGGCAAGCGCCCCGACTCCAAGCGGGCCATGGTCACGCTTGCTGAGGGCGACGCAATCGAATTGTTCGAGGTCTGATCATGGCTATTCGTCGTCGCAAGCCCACAAGTCCTGGTCGTCGTTTCCAGACAACCCACGACTTCGCAGAGATCACCAGGACCTCACCGGAGAAGTCCCTGCTGTCGCCGAAGCACCGCACCGGTGGCCGCAACAATCACGGTCGCAAGACCAGCCGTCACCGCGGTGGCGGGCACAAGAAGGCCTACCGCATTGTTGACTTCAAGCGGGCCAAGGACGATGTCATGGCCACGGTGGCGTCCATCGAATACGACCCCAACCGCACCTGCCGCATCGCCCTCTTGCACTACCACGATGGTGAGAAGCGCTACATCCTGGCGCCGGCCAACGTGAACGTGGGCGACAAGCTCATGAACGGCGCGCGAGCAGAGATTCGCCCGGGCAACGCCCTGCCGATTCGTTACATCCCGGTCGGTACGGTTATCCACAATGTGGAGCTGCAGCCGGGCGGCGGTGGCAAGATGGCCCGCAGCGCCGGCAACAGCGTGCAGCTGGTGGCCAAGGACGGCCCTCATGCGGTACTTCGTCTGCCCAGCTCCGAAATGCGCCGGGTACCCATCGACTGCCGAGCCACTATTGGTGTGGTCGGCAACAAAGAACACGAGCTCATCAAGATTGGTAAGGCCGGTCGTAACCGGTGGAAGGGCATCAAGCCCCAAACCCGTGGTGTGGCCATGAACCCGGTTGATCACCCCCACGGTGGTGGTGAAGGCAAGACCTCTGGTGGTCGTCACCCGGTGTCACCATGGGGCAAGCCCGAAGGGCGTACCCGCAACCGCAAGAAGCACTCTGAAGACATGATCGTCCGTCGGCGCCGCACTCGCGGCAGCCGCCGATAGGGAGGGCCTGACATGGCCAGAAGCCTCAAAAAGGGTCCGTTCGTTGACGGTCATCTTCTCAAGAAGATTGACGTCCTCAACGAGGCCGGAGACAAGAAGGTTGTGCGCACGTGGTCGCGTCGCTCAACCATTATCCCGGACATGATTGGTCACACCATTGCGGTGCATGACGGTCGTAAGCACGTTCCGGTCTACATCAGTGAAGCCATGGTCGGGCACAAGCTCGGCGAGTTCGCTCCCACCCGTACCTTCCGGTTCCATGCGGGGCAGGAGAAAGGGGCGCGACGCTGATGGCTGGCTCCAAGACCAACGAGCGTCCAGGTACCCGGGCGTCGGTCAAGTACGTCCGTGGTTCGGCTTCCAAAGCCCGTCGAGTTCTGGATCTCATCCGCAACAAGTCCGTTGTTGATGCCTCGGAAATTCTCCAGTTCTCCGAGACCGGGGTTTCCCAGGTCATCCAGAAGCTGCTCAACTCCGCCATCGCCAATGCGGAACACAATGACAGTATTCCCGGCGAAGAACTGTTCGTGGCCGCCTGCTACGCCGATGAAGGCCCAACGCTCAAGCGTTTCCGTCCTCGGGCCCGTGGGCGCGCCACCAAGATCAACAAGCGCACCTGTCACATCACCGTGATCGTTGCTCGCTACGAAGGCGAAGATCTCGAAGAGCTTCGAGAGAAGCAGTCCAATCGGGCTGGCAGCAGTGCCGCTCAGGCCGAAGCTCGTCGTCGACGGGTTGCCGCCTCTCAGGACGATGCCGCCGCCGAAGACGCCAACGCCGGCGCGGCAGCGGCAGGAGCTGCCGGTACCGCCGCCGTCGCTGGAGGCACCGACCTCGAAGAGATCAATGGCATTGGCCCCAAGTTCGCCGAGCAGCTGGTTGCTGCCGGTGTTCCCGACATCGCCGCCCTTGCCAACATCAGTGATGACAAGAAGGCGGAACTGGCCGAAGACATCCAGGGCGACGACATCGACGGTTGGGTTGCCCAGGCCAAAGATCACCCGAACGCCGCTGACAACAGTGCCTTCTCCGCCGGTGCCGCTTTGGCTGCATCGATGCGTGGAGGCGCCGAAGTGGCCGACAGCACAGAAGAAGTAACCGACACCGAGGCAGCCGTTGACGCGGCTGCTGAGGAGGAATAGTCATGGGTCAGAAAGTCAACCCCTACGGGTTCCGCCTCGGTATCACCACCGACTGGAAGTCCCGGTGGTTTGCCGACCGCCAGGAATACGCCGACTTCGTCATCGAAGACTGGAAGATCCGCGACTACATCATGACCGAGCTGCCCCACGCAGCCATCAGTCGGATCGAAGTTGAGCGGACTCGCGACAAGCTCCGTGTGGACGTGCACACCGCTCGTCCCGGCATTGTCATTGGTCGCCGTGGCGCCGAGGCTGATCGCCTGCGGGCCGGTCTCACCAAGATCACCGGCAACGCCCGGGTGCAGTTGAACATTCAGGAGATCAAGACTCCTGAGCTTGACGCCGCCATCACCGCTCAGGGCATCGCCGACCAGCTTGCTGGCCGGGTCGCCTTCCGCCGGGCGATGAAGCGCGCCATGCAGAACGCCATGAAGGCGGGTGCCCTTGGTATCCGTGTTCAGACCTCTGGTCGTCTTGGCGGTGCAGAAATGTCCCGCCGCGAGGGGTACCTCGAAGGTCGAGTTCCGCTGCACACGCTGCGTGCCGACATCGACTATGGCTTCCGCGAGGCCATCACCACCTACGGCCGCATTGGCGTGAAGGTGTGGATCTACAAGGGCGACATCCTGCCGTACAAGCGGGTACAGGAAGATCCAAACGCAGAGCCGCCTCAGATTGGTGACACTCCGGGCAAGCCCCGCAAGGTTGTCTCGATGACCGGCCGCACCGGAGAAGAGGTCGCCGAAGAACCCAAGCCACTCGTGGCTGAGGCCGACCCCGAATTCGAGAAGCTCCTCGACGCCGAAGAGCAAATCGATGAAGCCGCCCGCAACACCAGCGCCCAGGAACGTTTCCGTCCTGGCGACGCGGACTGAGGTAGCAGATCATGCTGATGCCAAAGAAGACCAAGCACCGCAAGCACCATCGGGGTCGCCTCAAAGGCGCCTCGAAGGGTGCCACTGAGGTCAGCTACGGCGAATACGGAATCAAGGCGCTTGAGCCGGGTTGGATCACGGCCCGTCAAATTGAAGCCGCCCGTATTGCCATGACCCGTCACATCAAGCGTGGCGGCAAAGTGTGGATCAACATATTTCCGGACAAGCCGGTTACCCAGAAGCCGGCCGAGACCCGCATGGGTTCGGGTAAAGGCAACCCCGAGCTGTGGGTTGCTCCCGTACGTCCGGGCCGGGTGCTCTTTGAGCTGTCCTACGGCGACGAAGTGGTCGCCCGTGAAGCACTCAACCGAGCGATCCAGAAGTTGCCCATCAAGGCCAAGATCGTGACTCGCAAGGAGGGCTTCTAATGGCGAAGAGCGCCAAGCTCGCTGACATGTCCGATGCAGACCTTTTGGAACTGCTCGACGAAACCAAGACCGAATTGTTCAACCTCCGGTTCCAGATCGTGACCGGACAGTTGGAGAATCACGCCAGCCTGAAGACGACTCGTCGCCAGGTGGCTCGAATCAAGACCGAAGTGCGGATGCGCCAGATTCTGGCCGCCGAAACCGCAAGCCAGGAGGCCTGATCATGGCTGACGAGACCAATGAAACCGAAGCCGCTGAAGGCGTGCTCGACGAGAACCAGAACATCGTCACCGAAGACGAGATCAAGGTTGACGACGGCGCCTCCATGGCCGAGATTGCCGCCGCTCACGCGCAGGCACTCGAGGACGAGAAGCAGGTGTCGCTCGAAGACATTGACGGGGTCGAAGGCGCACGCCGTCAAGACGCCGGAGATGCTGCAGACGCCGGAGAGGCCAGCAGCGGGGGCACTGTCATGGACGGAGCCGCCGCAGCAGCTACTGCCGAAGCTCCGTCGCTGGGCCGCAAGGTCCGTGAAGGACTGGTGGCCTCCACCAAGATGGACAAGACCGCAATCGTTGTTGCCCAGGACCGTGTTCGCCACCGTCGGTACAACAAGACGATGCAGCGTGACAAGCGCCTCTATGTCCATGATGAAGAGAACGACATGAATGTTGGCGACCGCGTGCGGGTCATCGAGACCCGCCCCCTGTCGAAGAACAAGCGCTGGCGTCTGCTCGAAATTGTCGAGCGGGCTCGCTAGCCGCCGCGGATCAGGAACAGAACAATGATTCAACAGGAATCGCGACTCAAGGTCGCAGACAACTCAGGTGCCAAAGAGGTGCTGTGCATCAAGGTGCTCGGTGGCTCCAAGCGGCGCTACGCGTCGATTGGTGACGTCATCGTGGCCACCGTGAAGGTTGCGATGCCCGGCGCTGCGGTCAAAAAGGGCGAAGTCGTCAAGTGCGTCATCGTCCGGGTCAAGAAAGAAAAGCGCCGCCCCGACGGCAGCTACATCCGCTTTGATGAGAACGCCGCCGTTCTTATCAACGATGCCCAGCAGCCTCGTGGCACGCGTATCTTCGGCCCGGTTGGCCGGGAGCTGCGTGACAAGAAGTTCATGCGCATCGTGTCGCTGGCACCGGAGGTGCTCTGATGGCAAAAATCAAGAAGGGTGACCAGGTGGTCGTGCTGTCCGGCAAGGACCGCGGCGCCACCGGTAACGTCGCCGCCGTCTTCCCTGCCAAAGGGACCTGCATTGTGGATGGCGTGAACATCGCCCAGAAGCACCAGGCGCCCATCAGTGAACAGAACACCGGAGGCATCATTCCGGTGGATATGCCACTGCCGCTGTCACGGGTGGCCGTGATCAGTCCCAGTGATGGCAAGGCCACCCGCGTTGGCTACAAAGTCAACGCCGATGGCAAAAAGATTCGCATTTGCAAGCGCACAGGAGCAGAGCTGTGAGCGACACCATCAACCCACCCCGTCTCAAGGTCAAGTACCGCGACGAACTCCAGTCCCAGTTGAAGGCCGACCTTGGCCTTGACAATGTGATGGAAGTTCCTCGGATGGAGAAGATCGTTGTCAACATGGGTGTCGGTGCTGCGGTTGCGCAGTCCCGCCTTCTCGACGGCGCAATCACCGACTTGACCACCATCACCGGTCAAAAGCCCATCACCACCCGGGCTCGGAAGTCCATTGCAAACTTCAAACTTCGTGAGGGCAACCCCATCGGCGCCAAGGTCACCCTGCGCGGCGATCGCATGTGGGAGTTCTTCGATCGGCTGATGACGCTGGCAATCCCACGTGTCAGAGACTTCCGTGGTCTCCCAACCAAGTCATTTGATGGGCGCGGCAACTACACCTTCGGTGTAACTGAGCAGCTCATCTTCCCCGAGGTCGACTACGACACCGTGGACTCTGTCCGAGGTATGGACATCACCATCGTCACAACCGCCAAGACCGACGCACAGGGCCGGGCGCTCCTGGACGCCTTTGCGTTTCCCTTCCGAAAGGAAGCCTGATCACCATGGCCAAAAAAGCACTCCGCAACAAGCAGCAGAAGCCGCCAAAGTTCAAGGTCCGGGCCTACACCCGGTGCCGGCGCTGCGGTCGTCCGCACTCGGTGTACCGCAAGTTCGGTCTCTGCCGCATCTGTCTCCGCATGATGGCACACGCCGGCGAGATTCCCGGTCTGACCAAGGCGAGCTGGTAGGTGATTGAACAATGATGACTGATCCTGTAGCTGACATGCTCACCCGTATCCGCAACGCAAATATTGCGATGCACGATGAAGTGACCATGCCGGCCTCCAAACTCAAAGTTGCGTTGGCTGACCTCCTCAAGTCCGAGGGGTACATCGGTGGGTTCACCACCGCTGACGCGGGCGATCGTCCCGGCGAGAGCCTGACGATCACCATGAAGTACTCCGACAAGCGTGACCGGGTCATATCCGGTCTCAAGCGCGTGTCCAAGCCCGGTCTGCGGGTGTACAGCAAGTCAAGTGAGATCCCTCGAGTGCGGGGCGGACTCGGCGTTGCCGTTGTCTCCACGTCCAAAGGTCTCATGTCCGACCGAGAGGCACGCCGCCGCCGTATGGGTGGCGAAGTCCTCTGCTACGTCTGGTAGGTCGAGAACATGTCACGTGTAGGTAACGCTCCTGTCCCGGTCCCGACCGGCGTCGATGTCACCATCAGTGGTGCCGACGTCAAGGTCAAAGGACCCAAAGGTGAGCTGAATATGACGATCCCCGAACCAATCACCGCCCACGTCGACGGTGACCAGGTTGTCGTCGAACGTCCAAATGATGATCGCGACAGCAAGGCCCGTCACGGCCTCGTTCGGTCACTGGTCAACAACATGGTCCACGGCGTGAACGAAGGCTTCCGCAAGGAGCTGGAGATCATCGGCGTTGGCTACCGAGCCGCAGCCAAAGGCAAGAACGCCTTGGAGATGCAGCTTGGGTTCAGTCACCCGATCAGCTATCAGGCGCCGGACGGCGTCGAGTTCGACGTACCGGAACAGACCAAGATCTCGGTGATTGGCATCGACAAGCAGATGGTTGGCCAGGTGGCCGCCGAAATTCGAGCATTCAAGAAGCCCGAGCCATACAAGGGCAAAGGCATCCGCTACGCAGGCGAACACGTCATCCGCAAGGCCGGCAAGGCCGCGGGTAAGTAGCCGGGAGAACATCATGGCAAGCAGAAGTCGTAACAAGCAGCGCTCGCGCCGTCAGGTTCGTGTGCGTAAGAAGATCGCCGGCACCGCAGAGCGCCCGCGTCTGGCCGTGTTTCGCTCCAACCGTCACATCAGCGTGCAGCTGATCGACGATCGGGCCGGGCACACCATTGCCGCCGCGTCCACGCTGGAGGCAGACCTCAAGACGGGTGGCACCAGCAACACGACCGCCGCCGCCGAGGTGGGCAAGCGCATTGCCGAACGGGCAAAAGGAACCGGCGTCGACAAGGTCGTCTTCGACCGCGGCGGCAACCGATATCACGGCCGGGTCAGCGCACTTGCTGACGGGGCCCGAGAAGCAGGATTGGAATTCTGATGGCACGCGATGATCGACATGACGATCGGCACAATGAACCGCGCGAAGGCGAACTTCGTGACTCCCGAGTAATCACCATCAACCGCGTGTCCAAGGTCGTCAAGGGCGGTCGTCGGTTCTCCTTCACCGCACTTGTGGTGATCGGTGACGGCGCTGGCCGAGTTGGTCTGGGTTACGGCAAAGCCAAGGAAGTCCCACTGGCTATCCAGAAGGGGACCGAAGAGGCTCGCCGCAACCTGTTCCGCGTACCGCTGGCCGGTGGCACCATCACCCACGACATCATCGGTGAGATGGGTGCTGGTCGGGTACTGCTCAAGCCCGCGGCTCCCGGTACCGGTGTGATCGCCGGTGGCGCCGCTCGCATCATTCTCGAAGAGGCCGGCGTGCACGACGTGTTGTGCAAGCGTCTGGGTTCGTCCAACGCCATCAATGTGGCCCGGGCCACCATCAACGGCCTGGCCGAGCTGATGCGCCCCGACGAGATTGCCAAGCTGCGCGGTCTCGACGCCGAAGAATTTACCCCGGCCGGCCTTCTCGAGGCCTACAAGGCATCTGAACGTAAGGCCAAGAGCCTGTCTGGTGGAGGTAACTGATGAGTTTGATTGTCACCCAGACCCGAAGTGCCATTGGCACAAAGCCCAAGCACCGCGGCACGCTCCGTGCGCTGGGCCTTGGTCGTATTGGCAAATCCAACACCCTGCCGGACCGCCCTGAAATCTGGGGCATGGTGAATCACGTTCGCCATTTGGTCCGGGTTGAAGAAGGCGAGTAGCCGTGAAGATTCATGACTTGCAGCCCGTCCCGGGCTCCAACAAAGCCAAGAAGCGCAAAGGCCGCGGTATCGGCGGCCATGGTGGCAAGACCGCTGGTCGCGGCTCCAAAGGGCAGCGCGCCCGCAACACTGTTCGGGTCGGTTTTGAAGGTGGCCAGATGCCACTGCACAAACGCATCCCGAAGCTGCGTGGCTTCAACAACCCATTCCGCATCGAATACCAGGCGGTCAACCTGGACACGATTGACGAGTCCGGTCTGACCGAGGTCACCCCCGAGACCCTGCTGGCCAAAGGCCTCGTCTCCAAGAACGCCCTGGTCAAGGTGCTCGCCCGAGGCGAGATCACCCGTCCGGTGACGCTGCAGGTGCACGGCATCTCGGCGTCGGCTGCTTCCGCTATCGAAGCAGCGGGCGGTACGGTTCAGAAACTGGATCTGCCATTCAAGCAGGGCCGCCCTGCCGCCAAAGGCTCTGCGCACCAGAACCGTTGATTCAGAACGTCACCATTCAGCCCCCTCAATCACACTGGAGTTTCTGTGTCTGTGCTCGCCGGTCTGCAGAACATCAAAAACGTCGCCCGGGTCCCTGACCTTCGCAACAAAGTGCTCTTCACCATCGCCATGCTGGTCGTCTACCGGATTGGTGCATTCATCCCCGCACCCGGTATCAACCTGGATGCGGTGGAGGCCCTCGAAGCCCAAGCCGAAGATGGGGGCATCCTGTCCTTCCTGCAGCTGTTCTCCGGTGGCGCACTGACCCAGTTCGCCATCTTCTCGCTGGGGATCTTCCCGTACATCACGGCGTCGATCATCATGCAGATCATGGGCGTGGTCGTGCCCCGCATCGAGCAGTGGCAGGAGCAGGGCGCCGTTGGTCAACGCAAGATCACCCAGTGGACCCGGTACATGACCATCGCCATCGGCATCGTTCAGGCCACCGGATTCGCCTTCCTGTTTCACGGCGACGGCGGTGCCTTGGGCATCGGCGGCGGTCAGGGAACTGGTCTTGACCTGTTGCCAAACTTCAATATTGGCTCGGTCTTTCTGGTTGTGCTGACGTTGACGGCCGGCACGGCGCTGCTGATGTGGATGGGCGAGCTCATTACCCAGAAGGGGATCGGCAACGGCATGTCGATCATCATCTTCGCCGCGGTCGTCTCGGTCATCCCGAACCAGCTCACGCTGGTGAAGGAGAACTCTGGTTGGGGAGCACTGAGCGCCCTGCTGGTGCTGTACGCGCTGCTGTTGTTTGTCATTGTCTATGTGGAGCAGGGTCAGCGTCGGATTCCGGTTCAGTTCGCCAAGCGAGTTGTGGGCCGCAAGCAGACGGCGGGCCAAAGCACCTACATCCCATTGAAAGTCAACCAGTCCGGCGTGATCCCGATCATCTTCGCCAGTTCGGTCCTGTATCTGCCGCAGCTGGTGGCGGTGGTACTGCCCACAACTGCCTGGGGCGATGCCATTCGCAACTGGGTGGACCTTCACCTGGTCAACCCCGGCGACCCGTTCTACCTGGTCATCTTCGGGCTGTTGATTGTGGCTTTCGCCTACTTCTACACCGCCATCACCTTCGACCCGGTCAAGCAGGCGGATCAGATTCGCAAGCAGGGTGGCTCCATCCCCGGTATCCGTCCCGGTCCCGAGACCGAGCGCTACCTGGCCAAGATCCTGTCCCGCATCACGCTTCCCGGCGCCCTCTTCATTGCCGCAGTGGCGCTGCTGCCCACATGGGCGCTCAGCTTCATGCTGCCTGCGCATTCGACGGGCGGCTTCGGCTTCAGCGGCATCTCCATCCTTATTGCGGTGGGCGTGGGCCTCGAAACCATGAAACAAATCGACGGCCAGCTGATGATGCGTAACTACGAAGGCTTCCTCAAGTGAGTTCCTCAGGCCCCGGCACCAGCAACATTGCGTTGGTCATATTCGGCCGCCAGGGCTCGGGCAAGGGCACCCAGTGTGCTCACCTCGTTGAAAGGTTCGGCTGTGCGCACGTCTCGACCGGAGACATGCTGCGTGCCGCGGTTGCCGCCGAAACCGAGTTGGGTCTGGCGGCCAAAGCCATTATGGATGCGGGCGGGCTCGTGTCTGACGACATCATGAATGGCATTGTGGCTGACCGCCTGGCTGAGGATGACGCCCGTGAAGGTGGGTTCCTGCTGGACGGATTCCCCCGGACGCCCGCCCAAGCCCAGAAGCTGACCGAGATACTGCACGATCAGGGCCGAAGTCTTCACGTGGCCATCAACCTCGATGTTCCCGTTGAAGAAGTCACCAAGCGCATGCTGGCCCGCGGTCGCGAAGACGACACGCCCGAAGCGATTGCCAAACGCCTCGATCTGTACGAAGAACAGACCGCGCCCCTCTTTTCCTGGTTTCAAGATCAGAACCTTCTGGAGGTTGTCGACGGCCTCGGAAGTGAAGCCGACGTGTTTGCCCGCATCGTCGCGGTTGTTGAGACCCGGCTCCAGACCGACCCTCCGGGGTTGGATGAGGACGGTGAGGGCGCCTAGACTCTATGTTTGGCTTCTGTGCGGGTGTTTTCACGCGCACTGCGTCATTGGACCCCGGTTTATGGGCCCAACCCCTGGTGCGGGTGCACCGTCAACCAATAGCAGTACCAGCGGACAGGGTGTCCGCGTGTTCAAAAGGAAATGTTCTGGCGAAGTCAAAAGAAGACGCAATTCTGTTGGAGGGCACCGTTCAGGAAGCCCTCCCCAACGCAATGTTTCGCGTCGAGCTCGACAACGGGCACGAAGTATTGGCACACATCTCCGGCAAGATGCGGCAGCACTACATCCGCATCCTCCCGGGCGACAAAGTCCAAGTCGAACTCACCCCCTACGACCTCAAGCGCGGTCGTATCACCTATCGCTACAAGTAAAACCCTCAAGCCACTCTCAGAGAGAACAGAACGGTCATGAAAGTACGCCCGAGCGTAAAAACCATCTGCGACAAGTGCCGCGTCATTCGACGTCACGGTCGCGTCCAGGTGATCTGCCCCAATCCTCGACACAAGCAACGGCAGGGCTGATCCATGGCTCGTATCGCCGGTGTTGACATCCCCCGTGAAAAGCGGGTTCTCATTTCGCTCACCTACATCCACGGCGTTGGCCGCACGGCGGCGGAGATCATTTTGAACTCTGCCGAGATCGACCCCGACACGCGGGTTCGTGATCTTGGTGACCAGGAAGTAGCAAAGCTCCGAACCTACATCGAGCAGAACCTCCGGGTCGAAGGTGACCTGCGGCGCGAGACGCAGCAGAACATCAAGCGCAAGATGGAAATCGGCAGCTACCAGGGTCTGCGGCACCGCCGGGGGCTCCCGGTGCGTGGTCAGCGCACCCACACAAATGCCCGCACCCGCAAAGGTCCCAAGAAGACCGTTGCCGGTAAGAAGAAGGTGATGAAGTAGTTATGGCCAAGCCAGGTCGCAAGCGCCGCGAGAAGAAGAACGTCTCGCACGGCATCGCTCACATCAAGTCGTCGTTCAACAACACGATCATTTCCATCACCGATCAGCAGGGCAACGTCATTGCCTGGGCGTCGGCCGGCAATGTCGGGTTCAAAGGCTCACGCAAGTCCACCCCGTTCGCCGCCCAGACTGCGGCTGAACAGGCGGCTCGGACCGCCATGGAGCACGGTCTGCGCAAAGTTGATGTGCAGGTTCGAGGTCCGGGGTCGGGCCGTGAAACCGCAATTCGTTCGCTGCAGAACATTGGTATCGAGGTCACCGGCATCAAAGATGTCACCCCGATTCCGCACAATGGCTGCCGTCTTTCCAAGCGTCGGAGGGTCTGATGTCTCGTTATACCGGTCCACGGGCCCGCGTCTCGCGGCGTCTCGGCACCAACATCTGGGGTACCAAAGGCGAGACCATCGCCTTGGACAAGCGTCCCTACCCACCGGGCGATCACGGTCGTACCCGTCGACGCGGCAATGTCTCTGAGTACCTCATTCAGCTTCAGGAAAAGCAAAAGGCCCGTTTTTCCTACGGCTTGAACGAGCGCCAGTTCCGCAACCTCTATCAGGAAGCCACCCGCCGTGAGGGCGTGACCGGCGAGAACATGCTTCGGTTCCTGGAGTTGCGTCTCGACAATGTCGTGTACCGCGCCGGTTGGGCAGCAACCCGTCCCCAAGCTCGTCAGTTTGTCAACCATGGCCACATCAAGGTCAACGGCAAGCGCGTCAGTATTCCCAGCTACCGCCTCCGCAAAGGCGACACCGTTTCGGTGCAGGACAAGTCCAAGAACGGCGTGACTTTCACCTGGAACGCCGACGTTCTCGATCGCACGCCGCCGGCGTGGCTCGAAGGCGGCACGGACAAGTGGGAAATGTCGGTCCGGGAACTTCCGGTTCGCGAACAGATCGACGTACCGATCCGTGAGCAGCTCATCGTCGAGCTCTACAGCAAGTAGCAGCTCCGACACAGTCATCCCGGTGATCGCATGAGCGCTCACCACCATCCAGTCCCAGAAACAAGTCAGCAGTTTGTCGGGTTCGAGTCCCGGTAGGTAGAGGTCACACGATGCTTGTAATCCAGCGCCCAACGGTTGAAGCAGTCAACGAAGAAGCGAACAATCGGCAGAAGTTTGCCATCGGCCCATTGGAGCCGGGGATGGGTCACACCATCGGCAACTCGCTTCGCCGGACGCTTCTGTCGTCGATTCCCGGCGCCGCGGTGACGATGCTTCGCTTCGATGAAGCGTTGCACGAATTTGACACCTTGAGCGGGGTCACCGAGGACGTCACCGACGTCATCCTCAACCTGAAGGACCTGGTCATCCGGTCTTACAGCGAAGAGCCGGTCATTCTGCGCCTTGACGTGCGGGGACCATCGGAGGTCAGCGCCGCTGAGCTTCAGGTCAACCCCGAGGTCGAGGTGCTCAACCCTGACCTGCACATCGCGTCGCTCAACAGCAAAGGCCGCCTGGCCGTTGACATCACCGTTGGCCGTGGCAGCGGCTACACCTCGGCATCGGAACAGGACACCGGCAACACCATTGGCCTGATCCCGGTTGACGCCATCTTCGCACCGGTCCGCCGGGTCAGCTTTGAGGTTGAACCCACCCGAGTGGAACAGTCGACCAACTACGACCGCCTGGTCCTCGACGTGACGACCGACGGTTCCATTACGCCTCGTGACGCCATGTCATCAGCCGGTGCCACGCTCCGCAGTCTGGTGCAGCTCATCGAAGAGATGAGCGACGAGCCCCAAGGTCTCCAGCTCTCTGAGGTTGGCGTCGCCCCTGCCGGTTCGCCGGACTTGGAGAAGCCAATCGAAGACCTTGAACTGTCTGAGCGTCCACGCAACTGCCTCAAGCGGGCCCAGGTGAACACCGTCGGCGAACTCTGCCAGAAGACCGTGGACGACCTGCTGGCCATTACCAACTTCGGTCAGAAGTCGCTGGACGAAGTCACCGAGAAGCTCGACGAGCGTGGCCTTTCACTGGCCACCCGCTGAATAGATATCAAGTAGAGGCTAAGAACCATGCCAGGTACTCCCAAGAAGGGCCGCCGTTTCGGTGGCTCATCGCAACACCAGAAGCTGATGATGGCCAACCTTGTGTCATCGCTGGTTGCTGCTGAAGTCATCGTCACCACCGAAGCGAAGGCCAAAGCCATGCGGCCCATCGCAGAGAAGATGATCACCAAGGCGAAGAAGGGTGGCCTTCACAACCACCGCCAAATCATCCAGTTCCTCGACGACCGTGAGATCGCTGACAAGCTGATGGAAGACGTTGGCCCTCGCTATGTCGATCGCCCCGGTGGCTACACCCGCATCCTCAAGATGGGTCCCCGTCCGGGAGACAATGCGCCAATGGCCCGCATCGAACTCGTCTAGTTGCATTGCTCCGGCTTGCTGACGCTCGCCGACACAATGGAAGCTGCATCCTGATGCCGCGGCTTGGGCTCTGGGTGGCCTACGACGGCACGGGCTTCCATGGGTTTGCGCCCAACCCTGAGGTTTCAACCGTTGCCGGGGTTATGCAGCAAGCGCTCCAAACCATGTTCCGGCTGCCGGGCCCACCCCCAATGATCTGTGCCGGACGAACCGACGCCGGGGTTCATGGACACGGCCAGGTTGCCACCGTGGATCTTCCCGACGGTGCCGGGCCCCAGGTGGACGGTGGCCTCAATATCGGGGCCGTGAAGCGGTCGATGAACAAACTCTGCCGTGACGCGGTGGTCATTTGGCATGTGGCGGTTGTACCCGACGACTTCGACGCCCGATTCTCGGCCACCAGCCGCAGCTATCGGTACCGGATCCTGAATGCCCCGCACCCGGACCCATTGCGACTTGGTCAGGTTTGGCATGTCTGGGACCCGCTGGACTTGGACCGCATGAATGCCGCCGCACAACATGTGCTGGGCGGCCACGACTTTTCATGCTTCTGCCGTCGGCGCGTCGTGCCCACCGCAGACGGCCCGGTTGAGGCGTCTCGGTTCCGGCGGGTGACAAGGGTTGGTTGGCGCACCACCGGAGCGCCATGCCCAACTGGCCAGGATCTGGTCTTTGAGATTTCGGCCGGTTCGTTCTGTACGCAGATGGTTCGTTCGATTGTGGGGACAACGGTCGATGTTGGCCGGGGATGGCTGGAGCCCGATGACATGGTGTCCATCATGGATTCCCGTGATCGAACGGTTGCGGGCACGGTGGCGCCGCCCGAAGGCCTGGTCCTTTCCCATGTCGGTTACCCGCCGGCGAACTACCTGCCTGCTTCGCGGGGTGGACCCGGGATCTGACCTTTCTGCCGAGACCGAGCCGGTGTCAGGGTTGTTCCCAGCAACCACCGGCTTTAGGCTTATGGTTTCGGTTCGTGACGGCTTGAGTCGCGACATTCTGGAGTTCTTGTGAAGACGTACACCCCAAAAAAGAGCGAGATCGAACGCGCGTGGTTCGTGGTCGATGCCGAAGGTCTCATCCTCGGTCGCATGTGCACTGAAGTTGCCAACATTCTTCGTGGCAAGCACAAGCCCACCTACGCCCAACACATTGACACCGGTGACCATGTCATCATCATCAATGCGGACAAGGTCGTACTCACCGGCAACAAGCTGGAAGACAAGATGGTGTACCGCCACAGCGGCTACCCGGGTGGTCTCAAGACCATCAGCTACGGCCGCCTCCTGGAGGCCAAGCCTGAGGCCGCCGTTCTCAAGTCCGTCACCGGCATGGTCCCCAAGAATCGCCTGGGCGCCCAGCAGCTCACCAAACTCAAGGTGTACGCCGGCAGCACGCATCCGCACGACGCCCAGAATCCCACCCCGCTCAATCTCGAACACGCCCGGGCCAAGGCCTGAGTCCGCCGGAGACATCATCATGACGAAACCACTTGTTCAAGCAACCGGTCGCCGCAAGCGCGCCGTCGCCCGGGTTCGATTCGTACCCGGGTCCGGCACCGTGGTCATCAACGGCCATCCGGCCGAGGACTACTTCCCAACTGCTCAGCAGCGCCAAGCGGCGCTTGAGCCGCTGGCAATCACTGAGACCGAAGGTGTCTACGACATCGCCGCCAACATCGACGGCGGTGGCAAGGCCGGTCAGGCCGGGGCGCTTCGCCTTGGAATTGCCCGAGCACTGGTCGATCTCGACCCGGAGATGCGCGACACCCTCAAGAAGGCCGGCTTCCTGCGCCGTGACCCTCGCAAGAAAGAGTCCAAGAAGTACGGCCTCAAGAAGGCTCGTAAAGCTCCGCAGTACTCCAAGCGCTAGGTATCGCGGGCCGGGCGTTTCGGTCGCATGAGCATTCGATTTGGTACCGACGGCGTTCGCGGCCGGGCCTATGACGAATTCTCGGTCGCTGATGCGCGCCGCATCGGCCATGCGGCCGCCACGGTTCTTGGAGCGGGCCGGGCCATTCTGGCCCACGACTCGCGGGAATCCGGAGACGACCTCACCGCCGCGGCGGCTCAAGGTCTGATCGATGGCGGCGTGGCCGCCGAGTATCTGGGAGTGGCCCCCACTCCCGCGGTTGCGTTTCTGTCAGCCGCCGACGACGTCATCGGGGTGATGGTTTCGGCCTCCCACAATCCGTGGCATGACAACGGCATCAAGATCTTTGCGCCCGGCGGCCGCAAGCTGACCGACCAGCAGCAACAGCACATGGAAGCCAAATTGGCGTCCAGCGCATCAGACGCAGCCCCGGATGAGTCACCGCGGCCCATTGCTCATCGACCCCTCATCGACTCTCGTCTGGGGGAGTACACCCGTCATCTCACTGGCACGGTCAGGCCCGATGCGCTGTCCGGCATGCGGGTGGTCATCGATGCGGCCAACGGCGCGGCGTCGGCCATCGCCGGACCGGTGCTGGCCGACCTGGGCGCGGACGTGGTGACCGTGGGTACCAGCCCCACCGGGCGCAACATCAATGATCGGTGCGGTTCCACCCACCCCGAAGCGCTCCAACGGCTGGTGATGGAATCCGGGGCGGATGCCGGCGTGGCTCTCGACGGTGATGCGGACCGGCTGATCGCGGTTGATCACACCGGGGCCATTGTCAACGGTGACCAGCTGATAGCCATCTGTGCGGTGGACATGCAGGAACGTGGGGTGCTGGCGGACTCCACGGTGGTGGTGACCGTCATGACCAACCTCGGTTTCCGCTTGGCGATGATCGACGCCGGCCTGGCCGTTCACGAAACCGCGGTGGGAGACCGGCACGTGCTGGCCGCGTTGGAAGAGCACGACTGGAGCCTCGGTGGCGAACAGTCGGGCCACCTGATCTTTCGCCGCCTCAGCACCACCGGTGATGGTCTTCTGAGCGCGGTGCAGATACTCGACACGGTCAAGCGGAGCGGCTCCACGCTGCACCAGCTGGCCGCGGCGGCAATGACGATCTTCCCCCAGGTGCTCAAAAACGTTCCGGTGGCGGAGAAGATTCCAAACGTGGCCCAACAATTGTCCGATGAGATTGCTCAAGCTGAGCACGATCTTGGACCGCAGGGTCGAGTGCTCATCCGAGCCTCAGGTACCGAACCGCTGATCCGGGTCATGGTCGAGGCCGCCACCTCGGAGAAGGCCGAACAGGTGGCAACCACTCTGGCGGACGCGGTTCGGGTTCGCTTCCAATGACGGGTCCCGTCGGTTTGGGCCTGCCGCGCACAAAAAACGGCCCCGGATCTCTACCCTGTTTGTGATGCCGTGGAATGATGAATTCCCAGGAATCCACGGCGAAACTCCCCAAGGAAGGCCACCGGTATGTGTGGAATAATCGCGGTCATTCGGCGGAAGGCCGCCCGCAGCACGCCAGCGGTTGCCGACGTCCTGGCACGAATTGGCGCCATCGACGTGGCGTCGATTGAGGCAGTGGCCACGGCGTCAGAACATGATGCCCACGTTCTGACCACGGTGGCCGAGCATCTGGATTCCACCAACGAACTCCTGTCCGGCGTTCCGGGCGTAACTGCCCTGGTGCGCCAAGCCGGCCTGGCGGCGTCGGTTCGCGCCGACCTGAGCCCGCTCCGGGATGCGGTGGCGGCCATGGAAAAGCGGCTGGATCTGGCGTCGGCTGACGTCGTCCCCAATGAGATCTTCAACGCACAACTGCTTCGGGTGAAAGATGCGCTGTGGGCGGTCCTTGAGGACCGGCTGCGCACCGCTGAGGCCGTCTCTGCCCTGGGCGGACCTCAGGCGTCCGACGCGGCTCTTGCCGGCTTCACCTCGGTGCAACAGGCACTCTCGGCTCTTGACCGACTGGAGGTGCGCGGGCGCGACTCCGCCGGTCTGCATCTGTTTGTCTTCGGTCCGGGTCTGGCAGGCGATGCCAGCGTCCTGCAGGCGGTGGCCGAACGATCCCAGGATGGCCTGTTCCGTGCAGGCAGCGTTCGGGCCACCAGCAACGGTTTGAGTTTCGTCTACAAGGCGGCGGCAGAGATTGGCGAGTTGGGCGACAACACCGCGGTCCTTCGTCAAGCCATCAGTACCGATGACCTTCTCCACACCGTGCTCCGGAACTTTGACGCGCAGATTGCGGTTCTTGGCCACACTCGATGGGCCAGCGTCGGCATCATCTCCGAAGCAAACGCGCACCCGCTCAACTCTGAGCTGGAAAGTGGCACCAAAGGCCCCTACGCCATTGGCGTGCTCAACGGCGACGTTGACAACCACGCCGATCTTTGCGTGGAAGCCGGTCTGAGTTTCCCGGCCGCCATCACCACTGATGCCAAAGTCATCCCGTCGCTGTTGGCCCACAACGTGGCCCAAGGCGATTCGGTTGACGAAGGCTTCCGGCGCGCGGTGGCCAGTTTCGAAGGCTCGGTCGCCATCGGTGCTCAGAGCGAACAGTCGCCCGAGGACCTGCTGCTGGCCCTGCGTGGCAGCGGTCAGGCGTTGTACGTGGGTCTGGCCGAAGACGCCTACGTGGTGGCCAGCGAGCCGTACGGGCTGGTGGAGATGACGCCGATCTATCTGCGGATGGACGGTGAAACCCCGGCCAATCCGGAGAACCCGAATGCCAGCCGCGGCCAGATTGTGACCTTGGACGGCAGCCTGGCCGGCGAGGTTGCCGGCATCAGCCGGGTTGCCTATGACGGCACGCCGCTGCCGGTGGACATGGCCGAACTGGTGGAGTCTGAAATCACCACCCGCGATATTGACCGGGCCGGCTACCCCCACTTCCTGTTGAAGGAAGTCACCGAAGCGCCAACCTCGTTCCGCAAGACCCTGCGCGGCAAGGTGCATGAAGCCGACGGACAGCTGCACGTCAGACTGCCCGAGTCCACGCTGCCTGCGGACGTTCGGGCCGGTCTTCGTTCCGGTGACATCGACGAGGTGATTGCTATTGCCCAGGGCACGGCCCACATTGCGGCCGAGTCATTCGCACGGGCTCTCCAAGGGCTGATCCTGCAAATTCCCGAAGGCGAAGTTGGCCACGAGCTGCGTGTCCGTTCGCTTCCCGCAACCGAACTGTCCGGCTTCGGCATGGATCGGCGATTCGACAACGTGCTCATCGTTGCGGTCTCTCAGTCAGGAACCACCACCGACACGAATCGGACCGTGGACGTGGTGCGTAGAAAAGGCGCAAAGGTCATCGCCATTGTCAACCGGCGAGGCAGCGACCTCACCGACAAGTCCAACGGTGTGTTGTACACCTCCGACGGCCGCGATGTTGAGATGAGCGTCGCATCCACCAAAGCCTTCTATTCCCAGGTGGCCGCCGGCTTCCTGCTGGCCACCGCCATCGCCGGCGATGTTGGCGGAGACGTTGAATCCACCACCAACCAGGCGCTGCTCCGAGGACTGCTGGACATGCCAGCCGCCATGGAAGAAGTGCTCGAGCGCCGAGATCGCATTGGCGAGATTGCCGGCCGACTGGCACCGTCTCGTCGATACTGGGCCATTGTCGGCAACGGCCCCAACCGGGTCGCCGCCGAAGAGGTGCGCATCAAGCTCTCGGAGCTTTGCTACAAGTCCATGGCCTGCGATGCCACCGAAGACAAGAAGCACATCGACCTGTCTTCGGAGCCGCTGATCCTGGTCTGCGCCGCTGGCCTCACCGGCAGCAATGCCGACGACGTCGCCAAAGAAGTCGCCATCTTTCGAGCCCACAAAGCCGCGCCGATTGTCATCACCAATGAGGGCGACTCCCGCTACTCCAATGCGCTCGACGTCATTGGTGTTCCCGCAGTTGAGCCGGCGCTTGGTTTCATCCTTTCGACCATGGTCGGCCACCTGTTTGGGTACGAGGCGGCCAAGGCCATCGACGCGTTGGCCACGCCCCTTCGAAACATTCGCGCCGCCATCGAGACCACCATGGCCGAATCTCCCACCATCGGCGGCGCCACGCTCCTGGAGAATCTCAAAGACGTCATCGACCAGAACAGTCGAGCCTATTTCGACTCACTGCGCCAGGGCAGCCTCAACGGTCACGTGGAGGCATCGTCGGCCAGCCGGCTGTCGATTCTTCTCCGCTATGCATCCGGGGTGAGCCGCCTGGACTCCTTCGAACTTGAGTTTGGCAAGAAAGGCACGCCGGGCGTGGTGGTGGATGAGCTGGTGCTGGCGCTTTCCGATGTGATCGATGAACTGACCCGACCCATCGACGCAATCAAGCATCAGGCCAAGACCGTGACAGTGGGTATCAGCCGCACCGACGAAGGCTTGCTGAGCGTCCCCCTGGTTGCGGAGGTGCTCGACGCTGGTACCGCCCGAGACTCGCTCACCTACGAGAACCTGCAGACTCTGGCGGCCCTCGATGCGGCCGTCGCTGAAGTGACCGGCTACACCCGATACCGGATTGAAGGCGTTCCGGGCACCGACGATGCCCGCATCTATGTGGCTGCGCGTGGGGGAGTGGGCGCCAGCATCAAGTCCAGGGTCGACGACGACCCGGTCCTCCGCGGCACCAAGCACCGGGCGGCGATCGGTCGTCGGGTAGGGGTCAATCGCGGCCGCAAGGACAACCGGACCGTGCTCCTGGTGCCCGAAACCAAAGACAGTCAGACCATTGGCCTCACCCTCATGCACGTCCGGTTCCACGACACCATTGATCCGAGCGTCGCCCGTGGCGTTCTGCACGGCTACTGGGGGCGATTCTCGGCACTGCGCGACGCCGTTCGAGAAACCGAGGACACTTTCAACGAGGACCTGCTTGGCGAGATCCCGGTTATTGACCTGCTGTGGGAGCCAACGGAGATCCTGGCTGACCGCTGGCGTTCCTGATGTCCGCCGAGGCCATTCTGGGTATCGGCACTGACCTGGTGGAGATCGACCGATTCCGGGATGTCCTGGAGCGGCGGGGTGAGCAGTTTCAGCAGCGCATCTTCTGTGAAGGTGAGCGAGCCTACGCCTACAAGGCCAACGATCCCGCCCCCCGGCTGGCCGCTCGATTTGCTGCCAAAGAGGCGGTGATGAAAGCGCTGGGTGTTGGCCTGGGTGCGTTTGGGCTGGCCGAAGTCGAAGTCATCAAAGAGGAATCAGGTGCTCCGGTCCTGCTGCTCCATGGCCGCGCCGCGGAGCTGGCTGCCGATCACGGCGTATCGGACTGGAAGATCACGCTCTCCCACAGCGAACGCACCGCCAGCGCCTTTGTGATTGCGCTTGGCTGACCACCGAGACGAAATCCTCAGCTGAGCAGATCTTTGATCTGGTCAACCGTCTCGATCTCAACCGCGGAACTGCTGCCGCGGGTTGTCGGGTCGTTTCCGCAGACCTCGATCTCTTGGCTTGCCTGCCGCACTGAACCTCTCACAGCGTGCGGCTCTCGGTCTCCAGACCCAGACGGATTCGGCCGCATGTCTCAAAGATGCGAGGAGCGACCATGGCGTGCTGGGTGGCGACGAACACATCGCGGAAGCAGCGTTGCAGAGGGCTCGTCTTGTAGATCGCGGCACCGCCACCGGCTTTGTACATCAGCTCACCAACTTCGGCCGCGGTCTGGGTGGCATGGGTGGCGCTCAGCCGCAGCTGTCGCTTCTGTTCCACCGTGGGCAGGCCACCGGCCTCCGCGGTGTCCCACGAACCGCTGATCGTGGAGTGCATGAACGCCCAGGCCGAGGCGAGCTTGGCCTCCGCGACGGCGACGTCGGCCTGGACGGTGGTCCGCTCGCGGAGAGACTTCGAGCTTCCCTGAGGGATCTTCGCCTCGGCCAAAGCAACCAGCTCGTCAATGGCGCGTCGTCCCATACCCATGGCCGACGCCGCCACCGCACACCCGAACAGCCCAAAGAATGAGAAGCGGGAGAGGCTGTTGTCGCGTACCGGCTTGGCCAACCCGACCTGGGCCCAACGCCCTTCGGGCACGAACACGTCGGTCACCTGATAGTCGCCGGACCCGGTACCGCACAGGCCCGAGACGTCCCAGTTGTCGATGAACTCGACGTCGTCAGGGTGGAAGAAGACGAACGGCGCCACCAGTCCGTCGGACCGAGGGGCCGGTTTGCCATCTTCATCAACGATCAGACACCCACCGCCAATCCAGGTGCAATGGCGGGTCCCGGATCCCCACGCCCATCGACCCGTGACGCGAAGCCCTCCATTAACGGGCCGGGCCCGACCGTTTGGCATGGCGAAACCACCGCCAATCGCATCGGGTGTGCCAAATATTTCTTCGGCGTACGGATCAGCCATTGAGGACGACAGCAATGACGTGGTCGATCCAATCATCGAGCACCAACCCGCAGCGCCATCGTGATACGCAAGCTCTTCAATCACCTCAAGGCTTTCCCACGCGGTCACTCCGGGCCCATGGAGATCATCCGGAACATAGAGCCGAAACGCGCCGGTGGGTTTGATCAGTTCGACCACATCAATCGGTAACCCGCGGTTCTGCTCGATCTCGCCTGATCGGGCGGCGACCTTCGGTCCTATCTTCTTCACTGCTTCCAACACCGAAGTTCCCATGGCAAGTTTCTACAGCACCACCGAACTCGCAAGATCGCTCACGCAACTCTGGCCCAGACCGGCAGCCGCAACGATCACGACGGCTTCGCCGGATTGGCCAACCGAACTACAGTCAGCGGTCATGGGGGAGCTTGACGGCGAGGCAGCATTTGTAACCGGAGGGGCCAGCGGTATTGGCCGAGCGGGCGCGCACGCGCTTGCGGGCGTCGGCGCCCAGGTCATGATCGCCGACCTGAACGCGGGTGGCGCCGCCGAAGTGGCCGAGGAAATTCGGAGCGCCGGTGGAACCGCACAATCGGTCGGGTGCGATGTCACCGACGAAGCGGCGATCCAGGCTGCTCTGGAGGCGACGGTCCAAGCATTCGGCGGACTCACGCTGGCCTTCAACAACGCCGGCAACGCTCTAGGCCGGGCTCGAATTCACGAAACCGACGCCGCCGACTGGCGGGCGTCCATCGAAGTGAACCTGACCTCGATCTTCTTGTGCATGAAGCACGAGTTGGCTTGGATGATGGACCACGGCGGCGGGTGCATCGTCAACACATCCTCAGGAGCGGCTCGGGTGCCAGCCCCCGGCCGGGCACCGTACAGCGCGGCCAAGCGGGGCGTGGTCGCCCTGACTGCCCAAGCCGCCCGGGACTACGGTTCGCTCGGAATCCGGGTCAACACCGTCCTTCCCGGGGTGATCGATACACCGGCGCTTCGATCAAATCACGACGACGAAGCGTTGGATCGGCTTCGTCGATTTCTGCCGTCGGGTCGGCTGGGAGACTCCAACGAGATTGCCGATGCGGTGGTTTGGTTGTGTTCGCCCGGTTCCCGGTACGTGAACGGTCAGTCGCTGGTGGTGGACGGCGGCGGGATTCTGGCCTGACAACACCTCAGGCGATCGCTCAGCGGCGATACTTCAGGCATGCGTCCCACCGAAGCGACCATCGATCTCAACGCCATTGCCCACAACGTTGGCGTCATCAAAGACCACATCGGCCGGGCCAACGTCTGCGCGGTGGTGAAAGCTGACGGCTACGGCCACGGCGCAGTGGCGGTGGCTCGCACCGCGGTGGAAGCCGGGGCAACCTGGTTGGCCGTGGCGCTGGTGGAGGAGGGCATTGAACTTCGCGAGGCCGGCATCACCACCCCGATCCTCGTTCTGTCCGAGCCGCGCCCCGCAGAAATGGTGGAGGTGGTTGAACATGACCTCACGCCGTCGGTGTATTCCGGGAGCGGCTTGGCGGCCGCCGCAGCAGCAGCCGAGACCAACCGGGGCGAGCCACTGGGCGTACACCTTGGTATCGACACCGGCATGCGGCGCGTCGGCGCCGAACCGTCTGAAGTTCTGCTGTTGGCCAATGCCATTGCAGCCAAACCGTTCCTTCGGTTGGAAGGAGTGTGGACCCACTGTGCGGTGGCCGACGAGCCTGACGCCAGTGCGACCAAAGTTCAGCTTGACCTCTTCGACGATCTGGTGGCTCAGATTCATGCTGATGGGCACGAGGGTTTCATGGTGCACGCCGGCAACTCCGCGGTGGCCCTCGCTCATCCACGCGGTCACTACGACATGGTCCGCTGTGGCATTGCCATCTATGGCATTGCGCCGGCCAAGGCCCTCAGCGGCGAGCTCGACCTTCGTCCGGCAATGACGGTCACGTCCGAAATCTCTTTCCTCAAGACCGTGGCCGCCGGCGATCGGATCTCCTATGGACTCCGGCACGCGTTTGAACGCGAAACACAAGTTGCAACCGTGCCAATTGGGTACGCCGACGGTGTGCGCCGGGCCTACTGGCGACTGGGTGGAGACCTCATTGTCAACGGCGCCCGCCGCCGGGTGGTTGGCACGGTGACCATGGATCAGATCATGCTGGACTGTGGTCCCGAGGCGCCGGCGCAGGTGGGTGATCAGGTCGTCTTCCTGGGCGCCCAGGGCGACCATGAGATTTCGGCCACCGAGATTGGTGAACGACTGGGAACGATTCCCTACGAGGTGGTTTGCGACATTGGGCGGCGCGTTCGTCGCCGCTATGTGTAGCTGAGGATCTGAACGTGTCCCATGTGCTGTTGGTTGAGCCGTACTACGGCGGATCCCATAAAGCGTGGGTCGACGGTTGGATGGCCACCAGTCGCCATCAGATTGGACTGATATCGCACGCCGCGGATTTCTGGCGCTGGCGGATACGCGGTGGTCCCGTCACCCTGGCCGAAGACGCGGCCCAGTATGTGGCCGGGCACGGGACTCCTGACGCCGTGGTGGTCAGCGACATGGTGGACGTGGCGGCCTTCGCCGGGCTCAGCCGCCGAACGTTGCGCACCGTCCCGATTGGCCTCTACATGCATGAGAACCAGCTCATGTATCCGCTGGGGGCCAATCAACAGCCGGACGAGTCGTTGAGTCTGGCCAACTGGCGAAGCATGGTGGCCGCCGACGCCATCTGGTTCAACTCCGCCTTCCAACGCGACGGACTCTTCGCCGAGCTGCCCCGCTTCTTCAATCGTCAGGTTGATCATCCCCACACCGGGTTCATCCCCAGGATCGAAGAGCGGAGTTCCGTGCTTCCGGTGGGCGTCAACACTCGGAGGCTGATCGAGGCCGAGCGTCCCGTGCGACCAGCCGCCCATGGGCCGCTGGTCTTGTGGAACCAACGGTGGGATCACGACAAGAATCCGGGCGCAGTCTTTCGGGCGCTGGTGAAGTTGGCCGAGGACGACGTGCCTTTCCAACTGGCCCTGGCGGGCGAAAATCAGCGCGTGGACCCTCGGGAGTTTGGATGGGTGCAGGAGCAGTTGGCTGACCGGGTGGTGCATGTGGGTCATCTCCCGGTGGCCGAATACCGACAGCTCCTCCTGCGGTCCGACGTGGTGGTCAGTGCCGCGCACCACGAGTTCTTTGGCATCGCGATCGTCGAAGCGGTGGCCGCCGGCGCCGTGCCTGTTCTGCCGGACCGGCAGAGCTACCCCGAAGTCATGCCGGCCAAATTCCATGGAGCGATCCTGTATCCGGATGGGGAATTGGGCCAACGGCTTCGAACGGTCCTGACCGGCTTGGCCGGCGCGCAGGCTCAGGTCGAAGGTCTGCGTGAACAGATGGGTATCTATGACTGGAGCGTGGTGGCGCCAAAGTACGACGCCGTCATCGACACGTTGGTGGCAGCGACGGCCTGAGCGTCAGTGTTTGCTGGCGCCGATGCTCACGCTTGTTGCTGCGCCATTGGCCATGGTGGTCATGATCGTGGCGATCTCGGTCCGCTGCGCTTCTGTCAGGCGGTGATCCCGCGCCTGATCCCATGCATACCCAAACCGGTCCAGCAGCAGCGTGGAGTCATGAGGGCTGTCGATCATCTCCACCGCCGTCAACGGAACCAATGACGGGTGGACTGCGCCGCACGCGTGGCTGAGCTTCATGATCTCAACTCGAAGACTGACCAGGTAGTTGGCCAGGCGGCTTGCCTTGTCGGTTGGATCAAGGCCGCGGGTGAGCCATTTGCTGTGGGTGGCCACGCCGGTGGGGCAGTGGCCGGTGTGGCACTCCTGGGCTTGTATGCATCCGATGGCCAACATGACTTCACGGGCGACGCCCACAAAATCGGCGCCGAGCGTCATGGCGACCAGCGCTTCGCCCGGAAACCCGAGCTTGCCGGCCCCTCCGAAGACCACATCGTGGTGCAGGTTGTGAGCGCGGAACGTGTTGTACACCCGGCTGAATCCCAGCCGAAAGGGCATGGCCACGTGATCACTGAAGACCAGCGGTGCGGCACCGGTGCCGCCTTCGCCGCCGTCGATGACCACAAAGTCGGGGCCTTCCTGACGGGCAGCCATGGTGGCGGCCAGATCCTCCCAGAACGTCATCTGACCAACCGCGGACTTGATCCCAACCGGAAGTCCCGAGGCGTCGGCAATGGCCTCAACAAAGTCAATGAGACCGTCCACGTCATGGAAGGCCCGGTGCGCATTGGGCGAGAGGACCGACTTGCCCACTTCCACACCGCGGGCCGCCGCGATGGCGGGGGTTACCTTCTTGGCTGGCAGCACGCCGCCAAGGCCGGGCTTTGCGCCCTGGCTCAGTTTGATTTCGATCATGCGGACATCGGCGGAGGCGATGGTCTTCAACAGCGCATCCATGCTGAAGGATCCATCCGGGTTGCGGCATCCGAAGTAGCCGGTCCCAAATTGGAAGTTCAAGCCGCCGCCGTGACGGTGGTGGTCCGAGATGCCGCCTTCGCCGGTGTTTTGCAAGGTGCCGGCCAACGCCACGCCTCGGTTGATGGCTTCGGTTGCGGGAGCCGACAGCGAACCAAAGCTCATGGCCGAGGTTTGGACAATTGACTCCTGGCGGTACTTCCCGGGACGATTCCGCCACTCGCCAACCACCTTGGCCACCGGAATGGGCGCGTTCTCCGCAATGGGATCGGTGTTGGGAAAGGCCGACTGCTTGATGATCAGGTAGCCGTCACGGTCGATGTCGTTGTCGGTGCCAAAGCCGAAGTAGGCGTTTTCCATCTTGGCGCTGCTGTAGACCCAGCGGCGCTGGTCCCGGCTGAAGGGACGTTCCTCGTCGTTGTCGGCCACGATGTACTGCCGCAGCTCGGGGCCCAGGCTTTCGAGCATGTACCGGAGATGGCCAATGACCGGGAAGTTCCGCAAGATCGCGCGTTTCTTCTGCATGATGTCATAGACGAAGACGATCACGAGGAGACCAGTGACGATCAGGGGAATCAACCACATCATGTTGCGCACCCTACTTACTGTGAACGCGGAGCCGTGCTAGACCGTGGGCGGCGGTTTGCGGCGTGCGGACTCCGAACAGTCACAGAATCCAGGCGGGTGGCCTGACAGAAAGGCCCCCTGTGGGTTTGCTCAGCAGTGCAATTCCTTTGCCGCTCAATCGGCGTTTTGGTCGACCGGACCGGCAATACCGGGCATCCGGCAACCGGCCGGTACTCGTGCTTCATACCGTTGAAGGTCGGGTGAGTCGTTCTCTGGCTGAAGGTTTTGAGAATCCGCCCCATCTGTGGTATTCGCCCGAACGCCGAGAACTCTTCCAGACCGTTGACCTGCGAACGCCGGCGTATGCGCTGCTCCACCCCCGCCGAACTCCCGAGACCAACCACCGCGGTCCTTGTCTGCAGGTGGAAATTGAGGGCTTTGCCCGCAACACGCGCACCTGGCCGGCGGCGTGGTACGAGAACATTGCGCAGGACGTGGTTGCCCCGTTGGAGCTGTTCTGCCGTCGCGAATACGATCAACCGTTGATCACCGGTCGGAGCACAACGAGCCTGCGATTTGCCGACGAGTTGGATGGGCTGGGTACGTTGGCGTGGACCGGCAGTCCCGTCCGGCTGAGTAACCCGGAATGGGTGGTGGCCCACGGTCTGGTTGGCCACCAACACGTCCCGTACAACAGCCATTGGGACCCCGGCCACTTTCGAATGTCGGAGCTGTTGAGCCACCTCACCGATCCGTATGCGCCCCGAACGTTGCTGCTCAACCCCAACGGCTGGCTGGCTCTTCGCGGTTCTGACGTTCAGCAGTGGCAGAACCTGCTGGTGCTTCTTGAGGTACTGCCGCGGAGCGCCGTTGATGGCGTCTTTGGGCCAGCGACCAATGAGGCGACTCGCCAGCTGCAGATCAACATGGAGATGGAACCAACGGGGGTGGTGGATGCCAACCTGATCACGGCGGCGCGGGAAACCGTGACCCGAGACCGGGTCGGCGACCTGGACCTCCGCGACCCGGCGTCGGTGCCCGCTTCAACACTGGCTCCCACCGCACCTCCCGGCGACGGAGCAGTGGTCGTACGCCCCAAGCCGAACTGGGTCTTTCGAGAGCCGATGCTGATCACGGCTCCCACGGTGGTTCCCACCGTGGAAGCCCTCCCGACCGAGACCGTTCCGGCAACCGAGACCGGTCCGGCAACCGAAACCGTCTCGGCTGCGATCAAATCGCCATCGGTGGTCCGGCTTCCGGTGGACACGTTGCCGATTACCCGGACGCCGCTGGACCCGAGTCCGGCCCAGACGGCAACACCAACACCAGCGCCGCCGCTGTTGCCCACGGCGACCCCGACCGTTACCGCCACCACGGCGACCCCAGCCGTTGTCGCCACCACGGCGACCCCGACCGTTGCCGCCACCACGGTGCCACCCAACGCGCAGCCGGTACCCCCGGTGACCCGGCCGCCATTGTCCCCGGTGACAACGCAGAGTCCGGGGCCCAACTCGGTTGAGCGTGAGTCCTGGTGGCGACGACTTCTGAACTGGATGCGGCGGCCGTTCCGGCGACGCTGATTGAGCGTCTGGTAGACCCCCCTCGGCCAATACCATCGACCGGAATGGTGTCTCCTTCGTTGCAACCCCTGCCTCGCCTTCGGCGTAAGCGTCGGGTGGACGTGCCGGGTCTGGTTGGTCGTTTCCTGCCGAACATTGCTGAGATCGACGATCAGGTCGAGCCATGGGCTCTCGCCTGGGACGAGCAGAACGCCGAGGCGCTCATCGAAGACGGGCCGTTGTGGGTGGTTCTGGGTGATTCGGCAAGTCAGAGCATCGGCGCCAACCACTGGACTGATGGGTGGGTGATGCTGGTCCGCCGCCGGTTACGGGAAGCGACCGGTCAGCCATGGCGGGTGATCAATTTGGCGATGAGTGGTGGCCGTTTCGATAACGTTCTGAACGATCAGCTGCCGGTGCTCAGAACCCACAACCTGTCACCGGCGATGGTCACCTGTGTCGTGGGAAGTAACGACATGATGTGGCGCCGTTCAACCGGCCCGGTGGTGAAAGATGCTCGTGAACTGGCTGAAGCGCTTCCGGCCGGAACCCTGCTGAGTCGGTTGGGTGGACCGGGCAAGCGACCCCGGATGGTCAACGAGGAATGGGACCGCATTGCTCAGGCGCGGGGCCTTCACCTCTTTTCGATCTGGAGCTGGCCCGGAGCCAGTGGTGCGCTGGCCGTGGACCGCATTCACCCCAGCAATCTTGGATACACCTACATGGCGGATCTGGCATGGGCGGCCATGAACGACCATCAGCTGGTCCCCTGAAAGTCGCTAGAACAGCGCAAAGCCCAGAAGCAGACTGATTGGCAACAGGATGAAGCTGGCCACGGTCAAGATGATGGCGATCACGGCAAAGGCCTTTGAGTGATCCTTTGGTGCATGACCCGCCCGGCCCACCGTTTGCCAAAGAGCATCCAATGGCGCCCGGGTGGTGAGGTCGATGCGGCGCCGCGCCACCGCAGTGCCGTGCACGATCACCCAGGAGGCCGCAGCCAGTAGCGCGATGAGCACGAGGAGGACGGCGAGGATCACCCACCGCGCCGCGGTGGCCAGATCAAACACCAGCTGGACGACCGACAACAGACCGGAAAGGACCGCACCACCAAAAAGAAAGGTTGGGACCCCGAGCGCGTTTTTCTTGAACCCGGGGGTGAGCCGTTCTGCATGAATGCGCGCCCGGGTCAGCAGCGGAAGGTGGGAGTCCCCGGGCAGCGCCGCAGCTTCGCGCCGAATGTAGAGCCGTCGCATTTCGTCGATGGTTCGGCTGAGATAGGACCGCACCAGGAACTGGGTGACCAGGGAAACCAGGAATGCTGCCACCGGCGCCAGGAATCCCGCCTTGCCCGAAATGGGAATGTCGCGATGACTGTTTCGATCCAACACCTCAAGGGAGCGGACCGCCAGCGAGTGGGCTTCGAGAAACCGATCGGCGTGACCAAGCGGTCGCTTGGAGCTGAGTTCCAGAACGATGTCCGCGTCCACCTTGGAGCTGGCCCCAATCTCCTCCAGGACCACTCCCGCCTGGTCGGTGTCGTTTTTGCGCAGGAGCTGGAAGGCATCAAGTTTGGAGACCAGATCGTCGAGCTCCAGACCAAAGCCGTCCTCTTCCACCGCCCGGGCAACGGCATCTTTCATTTCGTCAGCCATCAACGCCTCCCCTCGTACATCACGGTTTTTCCGGTTGTTCAAACCCCAGCGAGAAACTAGACCCCCACGGGTCCCAGATCTTGCCAACGGCTTAAATCTGGGCATGGACGACGGCTGCAGGAAACCACCGCGTCCTACAGTTCGGGCATGGAACATTCCACTTCTGGCGGTCCGGCGTGGCCGCGGTTGGCCGGCTTTGGCGTCCTCATTCTGGCGGCCCTGGTTGTGGCCTTGGCGGTTCAGCAGAGCACTGGTCCGAGGGACAACCCAACCGTCAGCACTGCTGACGCGGCGCCAGCGTTGGACGTGGTGTTGGATGCAACTGCTGAGCCGTTGGCCGATGACGCCAACGACGCCGGTGACGGCAGTGACGACGTGGAGTCCGTGGCCGCCCTGGCCGATGGTGCCGATGGTGCCGATGGTGCCGATGAGAACGCGATGACGAGCGACGAGCCATCGCCGGTTGCGGAAGCGATGGAGGCCGCCACCTCCGAGGTGACCGATGAGGTGATCGCTGAGCAGGATGCAATGGACGAGGATGCAGGGGACGAGGATGCAGGGGACGAGGATGCAGGGGACGAGGATGCAAGCGACCGGGACGCGCGGGCCGCCGCCCCCGACGACACCGAGAACGCATTTGCATTCGCCCCGAAGCTGGCCGAAGCCCCGCCGCTGCTGGGCGAGGTTGGCACTCTGAACAACCTCGACGGTTGGCTCCAATCGGACATCACGTCCCTGGAAGAGCTGGAAGGCCAGGTCTACGTTGTCCAGTTCTGGACCTTTGGGTGCTTCAACTGCAAGAACACGTTGGAGAACCTGCGGCGGGTGTATGACATCTACGGCGACGAGGGCCCTGATGGCAATGGTGGCATCGAAGTCGTTGGCGTGCACGCGCCGGAGTTCAACTGGGAAGCCGACCCCGACGCCATCGCCGACGCTGCTGTGGAGCTTGGGGTCAACTGGCCCATTGCCCTGGACACCGAGAAGACCAACTTTCGCGCGTGGCAGGGAAGTCGGCGTTTCTGGCCCCGCACCTACGTGGTGGACCAGCTCGGTCAAGTTCGCTTTGACCGCATCGGTGAAGGGGCCTATGAACGTCTCGAAGCTACGGTGGCCTGGCTGCTGGAGCACGGACCTGACGAGGTTCCCGCCACCTGATTCGCCGGGGATGACGGCGGGGGATGATGGGCGGGGATGATTACCGGGGAGTGTGTGCGTGATTGACCTGTTGATTGAAGGCGCCGCGGCGCTTCGATTTGGCTGCACGTTTGCGCTGGCCCTGCTGGGCGTTCCGCTGATCTTTCTGGGGCGCAAGTGGATGGCCACGGCCATGGTCATTTTCTGGCTGGTGTCCATTCTGGTGGGATGGGCCCGGTTCGTGGATCTCTGGCCGGGGGCGCCGGTGGGCGCAGGACTGATTCCCTTTGGGGTGGCGATCACCGTGCTGGCCGGGTTTGGCTGGTGGCGTCCAACGATCTGGTCGGTCAGCGGCTTGGCCGTTGGCCTGGCCGTCATCGCTGGTTGGCTGTGGGTTCCGTGCGTTGGCGTCCACCTGTCCGAACCGCTCAACGACGCGTTGGCCGGTGACCGCGCCGGCACCGTCGTGCCACTGCTGGCTTACGGCATCGGCGTGTGCGTTCCGCTGTTCGCGGCGGCGGCGCTGGCCGCCGCCGTGCCAAAGTTCGGTGCGCTGCTCCAGCGGAATCGAGCAGCCTGGGTGGGCGCAGCCTTGAGCCTGGTGTTGGCCGTCTCCATCTCCGCCGGCTGGTACAGCGAGTTCGTTTCCCATTTTCGCGGCTGATGCTGGCGGCTTGGTCCCAAACCGGGGTTCCTCCTTTCGCCGAAACGTCCCGGGTCCTCCTAGGTTCTAGGGGTGGCAACCGCTGATGATCACCGACTTGCGGCGTCGGCGGCATCCGACGCCGGCCAGACGCTGAACACTCTGCAACAGGATTTGCTTCACGGCCGGATTACCGGCGTCAGCTGGTGGGACGACCACGGCGATGCCATTGGCCACAACATGTTGGTTGAGCGATTCGGCGCCGATCGCCCCCACGACGGTCTCCTCAGCGAAGAAGGCGCCGACGATCGCCAGCGACTCGCTGATGACCGCGTCTGGATTGTGGACCCGTTGGACGGTTCAGTGGACTTTGGCCGCGGCGCCGGGGACTGGGCGGTTCATGTGGCCCTGACCGAGGGTGGGGTGGCCACCGCCGGAGCGGTGTCGTTGCCCGTGACGGGTTCGGTCTTTTCCACCCAGCTTCCGGCCACGGTGCCGGATCGAAACGGACGGCGGCCGGTGGTGGTGGCTGGTCGAAGCCGGGTTGGGTGGGACGGTGTGAGAGTGGCCGAGGCCATTGATGCCAGCCTCATGACCTGCGGTTCGGCCGGCGTCAAAGCGATGTTGGTGGTGATGGGTGAGGCCGACGTGTACATCCATGGTGGGCCGCTCTATGAATGGGACGTGTGTGCCCCGGCGGTGGTGGCCGCCGCCGCCGGTCTGCATGTGTCCGATGCCAAAGGTCACCGGCTGGTCTACAACAAGTCCCGCCCGGTCGCTCCGGGGTTCATTGTCTGTCGCCCGGAATTTGCCGCCGCTACCATCGACGCCCTGTAGGCCTCAGACACCTCAGTGGGGGCTGAATCCGACCGCGGTCTGGGGCCTGATTCCGCGGATCACCCGACCGCCCAGATCGGGCCCGGTCCCGGTGGATCAGTGAAGCGCTCGAACATGGGCCAAGCCCAGAACCGCTACCGGGCTGGCTGGATCAGAATCGGCTGGGTGTCGTTGAGTTGGTCGTCCCAGACTTCACGGTCGGCCAGCGGTCCGTTGAGGTCCACCACCGTTGACGAAAGATCCGGAACCTCGTTGCAGGCGAACGAGTCCACCAAGACATGCACCGTGACGTCAATGCGGTTGCCGTCGTAGGCCACCTCGGTGCGGTCAAAGGTTTCACACGGCCGCGCCGCCCACTCCACCTCAATGGCGTTGGGGTCCCCGGTTTGATAGACCGCAGTGATAACGCGGACCTCTTCGCCCCGGTCCTGGTACCTTTCCGGCACCTCGGCGGCCCGGGAACAACCTGCCGCCAGAAGGACAGCAACCAGCAGACAAACTGTCCGGACCAGGCGCGATCCGCGCCCGCTACGGGTCAGAGGGGTCAGCACGGGTTGGATTGACGCTGCACACATGGTGGGATGAGCGTACTGCCCAACGCCTCCGCGGCAGAAGTCTGAGACGGGGCAGGCCACTCGGTGGTTGCTTCAACCCCTTGCCGCGGGGTCAAGGCGACAGCGGCGGCAGTTTCATGCCAAAATGCGGACATGTCCTCCGCTGAACACTTCGATCCGGCACCCGGCTGGTATCCCGACCCGACCGGTGACGGTCTGCGATGGTGGAGCGGTGTGGCATGGACGGCAAACAAGCAGTCGGCCGAAGGCGAGTTTTACACCGAGAACATGGCCGGCACGGTGCCCGGTACCGGTGGAGCAACCAGTCCATCAACCGCCGGTTCCATCACGGGTCTGGTTGGCGGCTTCCTGCTGCTGGTCAGCACCGGATTGGCCTGGGGCCGCGCGGCGGGCCAGAACTTCAATGCCTTTGATGGCGGACTTCCCTGGTTTCTTTCGGGGGCCGACGCACCAACATTCACCGGCGGTTGGTTGGCCCACGGCTGGCTCTTTATGTTGGCCGCATTTGCCGCGTGGGCGTTCACGATTCTTGCGTCCCGACGGGCCAATGACTGGGCGGGCACCGCGCTGCTGGGGACCGGCATCTTTGTTGCCCTACTTTCGCTGATCGACTTCTTCGCCCTACGCGGTGTGCTGAACGACTTCGTGGACAGCGGCAGTGGCATGGGCGTATGGCTCGCCTTTGTTTGCGGACTGGCACTGGCGGTGAGCGGTTCGATGCTCATGACCCGTCGCTGAACCGCGATCCCGCCCCCGCATCACCGATCTCCCCCCGATCCCCCCCTTCTCAATCGTGACCGTCTCCATCGTGGCCCGTCGTCAGTGAGTAGCGTGCAACCGTGACCACGGACATGTCCCTGCAGGACCGCACGCTGGAAATGGGCGCCAAGAAACCCGCAGTTGCGGTGTACTCCGCCATGCACGTTTTCGTGAACCACGTCATGTACCGGTATTTCAGCGCCGAGTTTGAGAACCGACACATCCTCGACACTCCGGGTCCGGTAATTCTGGCTCCGGTCCATCGATCCAATCTGGATGTGCTGCTGGTTTCGGGGGGCTCGCAACGACGAGTGCGCTCGTTGGCCAAAGAATCCATGTTCAATGGGCCCGTACTCACCTGGCTCTGGTCCGCGCTGGGCGCCTTCCCCGTGCAGCGCGGCTCGGCTGACCGAAATGCTCTCAACGCCGCCCGCGGTCTGATTGAAGCGGGCGAGCCGGTCCTGGTCTTCCCCGAAGGGACTCGGCAGGAGGGCCCGGTTGTGGGCGAGGTGTTTGACGGCGTGGCTTATCTGGCGGCCAAAACTGCTGCGCCCACCATCCCGATTGGGATTGCCGGCACGGGGGAGTCGCTGCCGCCACATGCCAAATTCCCTCGACGCAGCGACGTTCAAATTGTGGTGGGCGAGCCGATCCCGGCGCCAACGTCGGAGACGGGCCGGGTGACCCGGTCCATGCGTGACGACTTCTCCAGGCAACTCCACCGGAACCTGCAACAACTCCAGGATCGGGCAAACGCCCGCCGAGACGCCAAGAGCGGCTGACCGAACCGACTGACACGCAAGGAATGTGATGACTCGACCTTTGTTGGTTCCCCGGCTCGCTGAGTTTGGCGACACGATCTTTGCGGAGATGTCCGCGTTGGCCGCCAGAACCGGCGCGGTCAATCTGGGTCAGGGCTTCCCCGACACGGATGGACCAGAAGAGGTCAAGCAGGCGGCGGCCGAGGCGCTCCGAGGCGGCTACAACCAGTATCCGCCGCTGCCGGGCCATGCCGAACTTCGTCACGCCATCAGCGAACACCAACAGCGGTTCTGGGGACTGTCCTATGACCCCGACACCGAGGTCCTGGTCACTGCGGGGGCAACCGAAGCGATTGCGGCAGCCATGTTGTCGCTCTGTGACCGCGGCGACGAGGTCATCACCTTTGAGCCCTACTACGACTCCTATGCGGCGTCGATTTCTCTGAGCGGAGCCACGCGCCGGGTAGTCACCCTGCGACCCGATGATGGCATCTGGAGATTTGATGCCGACGAACTGCGGGCCGCCATTGGACCCCGCACCCGCCTCATCCTGCTCAACACGCCGCACAACCCGACGGGCAAGGTCTTCACCCGTGAAGAGCTCACCGTGATTGCGGAGCTGGCGTGCGAGCACGACCTGCTGGTCGTGGCCGATGAGGTCTACGAGCATCTGGTTTTTGACGGCGAGCACATCCCGATCTCGTCGCTACCCGACATGCGCGAGCGCACCATCCAGATCAGTTCGGGCGGGAAGACGTTTTCGTTCACCGGTTGGAAGGTCGGCTGGGCGTGCGCGCCGCCCGAGATCATTTCGGCAATTCGAACCTCCAAGCAGTTCCTGACCTTTGTGAATGCGGGTCCTTTCCAGCCCGCTATCGCCGTGGGTCTCCGCCTCCCCGACAGCTACTTCGATGGTGTGGTGGACGAGCTCCGAGCCAAAGGCGACTTTGTTGCCGATCGGTTGGAAGAGGTTGGCTTTGAAGTGATGCGTCCGCAGGGCACCTACTTTGTGACGGCGGACATCCGGCCCTTTGGCGAAACTGATGGTCGGGCGTTCTGCCTCAACCTGCCGGAGCGAGCCGGGGTTGTGGCGGTGCCCACGGTGGTGTTCTATGACAACAAGGATGAGGGGAGCCACATCATCCGCTTCGCCTTCCCCAAGAAACAGGAGCTGCTGACCGAAGCGATGAACCGACTTCAAGCAGGTTTGCAAGGACCCGAACGTGAGAGGGCCGAACAATGAAAATCGCCGCAGTGCAGCATGACATTGTGTGGGAGGAACCCGAAGCCAACGTCGCGCGACTGGGGGAGAAGGTCAAAGAGGCGGTCAACCAGGGGGCGCAGCTGGTGGCGCTCACCGAAATGTTCTCCTGGGGATTCTCCATGGAGACCGACCGGGTCAACGAGCCGGTGGGTGGATTGAGCACCCGGTTCCTGGTGGATCAGGCCGCGGCTACCGGTGCCTGGGTATGCGGTTCGGTCCCCGAACTGCCCGAAGGTCAGGACAAGCCGTTCAACCAACTGGTGCTGGCCGGTCCCAACGGCGAGTTGCACACCTACGCCAAGATGTACCCATTCACCTACGGCGGCGAGCACAAGAACTACGCGCAGGGTGATGCGCCGCTGCAGTTGGAGATCGGCGATCTGCGGGTCAGCTTCTTCATCTGTTATGACCTTCGTTTCGGCGACGAATTCTGGCGCCTGGCTCCGGATACGGACCTGTACGTGATCGTGGCCAACTGGCCCGCATCCCGACGCGAACACTGGCGCACGCTGCTGCACGCGCGGGCCATCGAGAACCAGGCGTGGGTCATGGGCGTCAACCGGGTGGGCGATGGCGGCGGTCTCACCTATGCCGGAGACAGCACCATCATCGATCCGTTTGGCGAGATTATCGAGCACGCCGAACACGACGAAGCCCTGTTGCTGGCCGACGCCACCGCGGCACGGGTGGAGGAAGTCCGCGGCCGCTACCCCTTCCTCGCCGACCGCAAGAGCTGACTTCTGCTACCCAAGGCTGTTCATCTGGATGAAGCCGTCGAGCGTGATCTCGCCGAGGTCGTTGAGTTTCCGGTAGCCAGCTCACCGATTCTCTGGCCGAACAGAAATTCGTGTCAACGCTGGTGACGCCGTTGTTCGTCCTGATGACATGGAACAACTCGCAACACAACCCGCGCTGGCGCTGGCGGGCGCTCGCCCCAGCGTCTCCGCGGTGAAGATAGAGCCGGGTCTGCGCACCACGCTCGCCGGTCTGCATGCCGAACACTGGGCCTCGCTGGTCCGGTCGGCCGAGTGGATCGTTGGCGACAGGGGGCTGGCCGAAGAGATCGTTCAGGACGCGTTCGTACGCCTGGTCGAGAACTGGTCCCGGCTCAAAGATCCCGGCGCAGCGCCAGCCTGGCTGCGCAAGACGACCGTCAATCTCTGCCGGTCCCGGGTCCGCCGGTTTGTCATCGGGCGGCGAAAGCGGGACCAACTCGGAGCCTCGCTCCGGACTGTCGATCCCTCCTCGGAACGGCTGGGTGAGGAACTCGCCGATGGTCCTCTGGGCCAGGCGATCCGTCGGCTGCCGGATCGCCAACGCGAGTGCGTGGTGTTGCGCTTTGTGCACGACCTCTCGCTGGACGACGTTGCCGCCACGCTCGGCATTTCGCCCGGCTCTGTGAAAACCCATCTGCACCGAGCTCTCGCCCGCCTCAAAGACACGCACCCGGTCCCCGCCGCGGGATCACTGCTGAACCCAACCGTCCCCACCAACGCCACAGCCTCGAAGGAATCCTGATTATGACTGCATCTTCACTCAATGCCGGCACCGCCGCTATCGAACAGCACCTGGCCGCAGTGATGCCGGCCACTGGTGGTCACCACTCTGCCAGCGCGACCGCCATGGTCGAAGACATCTTCGCCACCGTTGACCGACGCGGCCATCGCCAGCGAAATCTGTTTGGCCTGGCCGCCATCCTGCCGGTGCTTGCACTGGCCGGTGTGGTGGCGATCGGCTTCCGTCCCGGAGTCACCACCACCGGGCTGCCGGTGGCTGCCCAGGATCTGGCGCCAGACATCAGCCGACCCGCCACTGCGGCGTCACCGATCACCTTCGATGACCCCACGCCGATGGGTGAGTGGTGGGGGTCGATGATTCTGGAGATGCTCCCGGCCCTGGCGCTGGTGAGTGCCATCATCGGCGCGAGCCTCGTCGTTGGCTCGAAGATCCGCGGCACCCGGGGATCCCGGCCGTTGTCCACCGGCCTGCGCCTCTTTGGCGGCGCGGCCCTCGGCGTAATTGCTCTGTTGTCCGCCTGGCTGATGACCTTTGACGTCTGGTTCGTGGCCAGTGCGAGCATGGAACCAACGCTCCCCGTGAGCAGTCAGGTCTTCACCACGCCGATTGGTTCGCTGGAGATCGGTGACGTTGTCGTGCACGGGACGTCTCCTGTGTCGGGGGCGTCTGTCGCTGGTGGCGCATTCGAGGAAGGAGGCGGCGGGGTGGCCGGGATACGACGCATCGTCGGCCTGGCGGGTGACGAGGTTGCGGGCCGCGACGGTCAACTCTTCATCAACGGTCAGATTGTGGACCATCCGAGAGCGGGAGGCATTCCTGACTTCGGTCCGGTGGCGGTTGCTGACGGCGAGGTCTTCCTGATGGGCGACAACCAGCCGATGAGCCGAGACTCCATCGGGGAGGGCCCGTATCACGCCGACTCGGTCTTCGCCGAGGTGCAGTCAATCGTCGGCTGACCGTCGGTAGCGGCTCCGATATTCTCTGCCCTGCGTCCGCATGCAACCCACGGCAATCGGGCGGACGCAGGGGGAGAGACACACATGGCAACGATCGAGGCTGTCACGGTCTGGCAGCTCACCGACGCCCGGGCCAATGCCACGCCGGATGCGGTGATCGCCGTTGACGACAACGGCCGGGAGATGACCTGCGCGGAGTTTCGGGACCGAAGTGAAGTCATGGCGGCCGGTCTGCTGAACGCCGGTGTGACCGCTGGAAGCCGGGTGAGCTGGCAGCTTCCCACCAGCTTCGAGTCGGTCATTCTGTGTGCGGCCTTGTCCCGGCTGGGCGCCCGCCAGAACCCAATCATTCCCATCTACCGGGAGCGCGAAGTGGGGTTCTGTCTCAACCAGACCGAAGCCGAGTTGTTTATCGTTCCCGAGGCGTTCCGTGGGTTCGGCTTTGCGGACATGGCTCGGACCCTGGCGGCTGAGATTGCTGGCTGTGACGTTCTGGTGGTGGGCCCGGATGCCTGGCCCCGTGGTGATCCCGGCGACCTGCCAGGCGTTGCCGCTCTGCCCGAAGACGCCGGGACCAGCGGCACGCACTATCCGGCCAACTGGGTGTACTACACCTCCGGCACCACCTCTGATCCCAAAGGTGCCCTGCACACCGACTTCACGCTGATCACCGAAGCCCAGACGATGGTCGACGCGCTGACGCTGACCGACGCCGACAACTGGCCGCTGGTGTTCCCGTTCACCCACATTGGCGGGATCGGCCTGGTTCTGGCCAGCCTGATCACCGGGGCGAAGCTGCTGGTGTCGGACACGTTTGATCCCGTCGCCACCCCCGCCTTCCTTTCCGCCAAAGACATGACGGTGGGCGGCTCCGGGGCATACTTTTTCATGAGCTACCTGGCAGCGCAGGCCCAGCAGCCGGACACGCCACTGTTTCCCAACCTGCGCACCACCACTGGCGGGGGATCGGTAACTCCGCCGGGGCTGCACGCCCGGGTCCGGGATGAACTGGGAGGCATGGGCATCCAGACCAGCTACGGACTCACCGAGATTCCCATCTGCACCTACGGTCGGCCCGACGACCCCGAAGACATGTTGGACAGCACCGAAGGCCGGGCAGTAGCGGGCTATGACTTCAAGGTTGTTGACGCGGACGAGAACCCGGTGCCCGACGGCATCGAAGGCCAATTGCTGGTTCGGGGGCCAAGCCGATGTGTTGGCTATCTGGACCGCTCCCTTGACGCCAGGGCCTTCGACAACGATGGCTACTTCCGCACCGGCGATCTGGGTGTGCGGACCCCGGAGGGTTTCATCTCGATCACCGGTCGGGTCAAGGACGTGATCATCCGCAACGGCGAGAACATCTCAGCCAAGGCGGTGGAAGATCTTCTCTTCTCCCATCCGCTGGTCCGGGAGGTGGCTGCCATCGGCGTGCCGGATCCCAAGACCGGCGAGCGATGCTGCGCGGTTCTGGCCCTCAACGATCGGGGCGTTTCGTTGAGCATGGAGGACGTCAGGGAATTCCTGATCGACAAGGGGCTGATGCGCCAGATGATCCCCGAACAGCTGGAGTTTGTGGACATGTTGCCGCGCAACCCGGCCGGCAAAGTCCTGAAGAAAGATCTCCGGATCCAGTTCGGTTCCTGAGACGAGGCCCGCGCCTGCGCCGTCCCGTACACTCGAGCCATGAAGGCAGTTGTGATGTACATGAGTCGGACCGGCAACACCGAACGAGCCGCAGAGCTTGTTGGTGCGGAGCTGGTGGAGCGCGGGGTGCAGACGGTGGTTCGCCCCATCGATGGTCTCGACTACAACGAGGTGGCCGACGCCGATCTCATCTGTGTGGGGACCTGGGTGGACGGCATCATTTTGTTTGGTCACCGCGCCGGCGACACCGCCAGGATCAGCCGCGGCCCCGCCCTCTGGGACAAACCGGTGGGGGCGTTCATGACCTATGCGCTGCACGCCGGGAAAGTACTGCAGAGCTACCAGCGATTTCTGGAAGACGACATGGGTGCCAAGGTCGTGGCCGGGGCGCTGATGAAGCGGGGCGAGCTGGACCTCAACGTGGGTGAGTTTGTGGACCAGCTCATGAAGCAGATGGAACGGGAGCCGGCCAAACGGTTCTCCGCCGTCTTTTAGAGACACAGGCCAACGGCCATGACGGACCTGAGCCGGTATACGGCGCTCAATGATCTCACGGGTCAAACCGCGCTGGTCATCGGTGCCGGCAGCGGCATTGGCCGCGCCGGTGCGGGGGCCCTGGCCGCCAACGGTGCGGACGTCATCTGCGCTGATCTCTCCGTTGACGCGGCGAACGCCACCGCCACCGAGATCATCAACGGCGGCGGATCGGCCCGGTCGGTTGTGATCGACTTGGGCAGTTCAACGTCGGGCCCGGAACTGATTGCTGGCCTGGATCGCCTGGACGTTCTGGTCACCACGCCCGCCATCAATGTGCGCAAACGACTGCTTGATGTTTCCGAAGAAGAATTTGCCCGAGTGATGGACTTGAATCTCACCGGTAGCTTTCGGGTACTCAAAGCCGCTGGCGCGAAAATGTCGGAAGCAGGGCGGGGGTCCATCATTGCCATCTCCTCCATCCGTTCCCAGGTGGTGGAGCCGGGCCAGGGGGTCTACGCGGCCACCAAAGCCGGTGTACTGCAGATGGTGCGAGCGTTGGCTGCTGAACTTGGCCCGGTTGGAATTCGAGTCAACGCGCTGGCGCCCGGGGTGGTGGAGACACCGCTGACTGAGCAGATCAAGTCGGACCCGGAGTGGTATGACGCCTACGCCAAAAAAGGCGCGCTCGGTCGGTGGGCCCAACCCGACGAGATGGCAGGACCGATCCAGTTCCTGGCGTCGGATTCATCATCGTTTGTGACCGGTTCACTGCTGGTGGCTGACGGTGGATGGTTGGCCGTTGATGGTCGCTTCACGCCGCCGCTGTAACCCATGAGCAGAAACAACACGACGATCACCGCGATCCCCGGCGTCACCGTTGGACACTGGACCCAACCAGACCGGACCGGTTGCACGGTGCTCCGATTCCCGTCTGGCAATACGGCAACCTGTGAGGTTCGTGGCGCCGCGCCCGGAACCCGCGAGACCGCACTTCTGGCCCCCGGGATGACGGTGGCATCGTGTGACGCAATCGTGCTCACTGGTGGTTCTGCCTTTGGCCTGGCCGTGGGCGATGGCGTGATGGCTGCGCTGCGAGCCGAGGGCGTGGGCTTCGAAACGGCCGGGGGAGTGGTTCCCATTGTGCCGGTCGCGGTGATCTTCGATCTGGTCGAAGACGCGCCGTTGGTCCATCCGACCGCCACGTCGGGCGCAACGGCGCTGGCCGCGTGCTCCCATGAACCGGTCTCCCAGGGCCTGGTGGGTGCGGGCACCGGAGCCACCGTGTCCAAGTGGCGGGATGCTCGCCAACCCGGAGGCCTGGGAAGTGCGGTGGCCACGGTTGGCGACGTGAGCGTCGGTGCGCTGGCGGTTGTCAACGCCACCGGCGACCTGTTCTCGTTGGCCGGTGATGCACTGACCGGCGGTCCGCACACCCCGGACGCCCCGGTGCATCCGGCGGCGGGCGAAAATACCACCCTGGTCGTTCTGGCCACCGCCACGCCATTCACCGGAGGCCAGCTGAGCAGGCTGGTCGTGCGAGCTCACGATGCGATGGGGGCGTGTATCCGTCCGGTGCACACGCGGGTGGATGGCGACATCTGCTTTGCGGTCTCGTGCCCGCCGGACGTGGACGCTTCGGACGGATCGCCGGGGGAGGCAGATGCGCACGTTGACGCCGGGGGCGAGGCGGCGTTCGCAGCCGTTGGGTTGGCGATTGCCAACGCCTTGACCCGCTGACTCAGGCGGCCGGGCCCGGGGCACGACCCGTGCGACCATCGTGCGGGCAAGCTCATTGGTGCCAAGCGCGGGCAGACATTCTCCGCGCACCTCGGTTTACGAGCCTGACCGGGCATGTGATCTGAGTGGCCCATGCAGTGGGCAGATTCTCCCACCGATATAAACCCGAACAGGCTGCTCAGTCCGTTAGGTTTGTGGACTGAGACAATGGGGTCTCAACACAATCAGGAGAAATGCCATGGGTGCACAATGGGGTGCAACTGATGTCGCCGCGGAGCTTTCCGCTGGATTCGGTCTGGATCAGATCGACATTCGGTACGGGTTGAGCCAGGACGAATTGTTCTACGCGGCCATCGAGAACGACCGGGGTCGCGTCGAAGTCGACGGACCAACCGATGCGCAAAAGGCCTTTCCCACCGCCCTTGGTGTGGATGGGCCGCTGGTGTACTACACCGACCCGCAATGCACGGGGCGACCCGTGCTTGACACCTTCGGGGTGTCTCGCCCGAGCGTGGATGACATGTGGTGGAAAGACAGTTTCGCGCCGTTTGATCCGGACGCATTTGACTCGCTGTTGCCCCGGGTGATTGAACACCTCAACAACAAGCGGGCGACCATGTACGTCACCGACGTCTTCTGCGGATGGGATCCGGAGTTCGCCGAGCCGTACCGCTTCGTTGGCGAGTACGCGACCCACGCCTACTTTTGCAACATCATGTTTGCGCCGCCAACGGTTCGGTCGGATGTGGACCGCCTGGCCCACGGGTGGACCCTGATCAATGCGCCGTCATTCATCTGTGACCCCACTCGTGACGGGACTCGTTCCAACCGGGCGGTCATCATTGACGCCGAGAAACGCACCGCGCTGGTCCTCGGCCCCGCCGACTACTGCGGCGTCAACAAGAAGACGATGTTCACCCTGATGAACTACGTGCTTCCCAGCAAAGGCCACCTGAGCATGCATTGCTCGGCCAATGTGGGCCATGACAATGATGCGGCGATTCTGTTTGGCTTGTCCGGCACCGGGAAGACGACCTTGTCGGCTGATCCGCATCGCAAACTGATTGGTGACGATGAACATGTGTGGACCGAATCCGGCGTCTTCAACCTTGAGGGCGGTTGCTACGCCAAATTGATCGACCTGAACAAGAACGCCGAACCGGTGATTGCCGCGGCGCTGTCGATGAAGGGGACGTTGATCGAAAATGTGCCGGAGGTGCTTGGCAAGTCAATCGAAGACACCGACCCCCAGGAGTTCGATCTGACCGACGGCAGCCGCACCGCCAACACCCGCTTTGCCTATCCGCTGGGGTGCAATCCTGATGTTGCCGACGGAGCTGCAGGTCCGCATCCGCAGACCATTGTGCTGTTGACCGCCGATGCGTTCGGTGTCCTGCCACCGGTTTCGCTGTTGACCGAAGACGAGGTTATGTACCACTTCGTCACCGGCTTCACCTCCAAGCTGGCCGGCACCGAGGTGGGAGTGACCGAGCCCGAAGCGACCTTCAGTTCATGCTTTGGTGAACCGTTCATGGCTCACAAGGCCAGCGTCTATGCCGAGTTGTTGAAGAAGAAGATGGGCCGGCATCACACGCGGTGCGTTCTGTTGAACACGGGTTGGTCCGGCGGGCCTTATGGCAAAGGTGACCGGATGTCGCTCAAGGACACCCGGGCGTTGTTGGACGCCGCACTCCGCGGTGACTTTGATGAGGTCGCAACCGACACGTCACCGATTCTTGGCTTGACGATCCCCACCACCTGCGACGGCGTGGATGACGCAATCCTCAATCCGCGTGGCACCTGGGACGACCCCGAGGCTTACGACATATCGGCTACCCGCTTGCGGGACCTGTTCCGTTCCAACTTTGAGACCAAGAACTACGCCGATCTGGGAATCCCGGCCGCACTCTGATCCACCAGGACTCTGATCCACCAGGACTCTGACCACCCGCCACACATCGGTACCTGGAAGCTGCGGCGCCGCCAGGTACCGATGTGCAGGTCCCGCCTGGTTCTGGCCTCCGATGTTGGCGCCGTCGGGAACACCGTCGTTGTTGTCGTCGGGGTTCCGATTGTCGGTGATCAACTCAAACCCAATCAGGTAGCTGGCATAACCGCCACCAGGCCGAGGGTCAGCTTCGATCCGATCAGCGTGCGGGGTCTCGGACCAGATGGATCCTTGAATGTTCCCGGTCTGGCGTCGGCGAGCCATTCAGACTGCGTGACCGCCCGCCGACACGACAGCATCACCGCAGTCACCTCCGCCGGTGGCGGCGGCATCCCCATCTGATGGGAACCCGCTGGCAAATCGATGTGGCTTTGGTGAGGCCCGAGCTCGGCGCCGCGGAGCCGTGGTGTTGCGCTGCGAACTCGACGAACCGTAAGGGTATTAAGCGATGTGAACGGTTGCCGGTCGATCTGGACTGTTGTTGAGCCACCCGTGAGGGACGACAGCGAGCAAAACTGGGCGGGCTACGCGCGCACATGTGTAGGGGGCACGGCCTCTGATCTGGATGTGTCGATCTGAGCGCTCCCATTGCCAATCGACGTCTTCAAAGGACACGGTCATGGTGCGGGAATCGGCAGTGCGCTGGATGTCGGCGTGTTGAGGCCCGGCGCTCAGTGCTGTGAAGGATTGGGCGCCGCATGTTCGCCCAACGTCAATTGCGAGGTGGGTGAACGAGATCGTCGTCTCATATCGGTCACCGACGTGAGCCACCTCCAAGACCGCACTTGTTGGGTGAAGGGCTGCTCGTGCTTCTGCGACAAAGTCGCGCTCGAGTTCGACGATTGGGTCTCCGTCGTCTGTGAGGTCCAGCATCGTCGGCAAGAAGGCGGGCTGTGCAACAACAAGGGTATTCGGCTTGCGCGCAGCGGCCAGCAGCGCATGTGCAAGAGCTTTGTTCGTTTCCGTCATCGAACCGCCCCAGGCGTAAACCGCAACAACGTCGGGTGGTCGTTCCGCGAACCTCTCTACAAGAACTCGCCAGATTGCCAAGTCGAATCCATCCGGGTTTGTGCTTTCGAATGTGGGCATTTCAGGTTTCCTATTTGTATCGGGCGTATGCAATCTGCTTGAGGATTGGTGATCGTTGCAGTTGAGCGCGCCAAGCCGACCACCGCTGCTCGGACCGCCGCATGAAAGTCCTCGAAGGTCATGACGGTGCGAATGGGGCAGGCGGATGGCGACTGCGCCCCACCGCCCCGGTTTGTCCAGTCGCCTCTGAAGGTTCTTCGGGCTGGTCCACGGCGACAGTCTCGCACTACGTCCATCCGGCGTCAGACCGGAAAATCCCAGCTTTACAGATTGACCCTTGTTATACACAGAACTCTATGTCTTCTTATGCATAAGGGGTTGTGTGTATGTTTGGACTGGGTGAACCGACCCCAATGCGCCCTGCGCCGGGTGCGCAGAATGCCAAGGTCGACAACGCAAAAGGGCTGGCTACCGCCCATCAGCTTGGAGAGCGCGTTGACGAGCTGGCGGCGGGCCATCCCCGCGCCAGCTTCGGATTCCGTTCGATGCTGGTGGAGTTACTTGCTCGGCTCGGGTACCAGATCGCTGTGATGGAGCAGGCTGAGAAAGGACTTCAGAGCTTGGAACTTGTTCCCGGCCTCTCACCCGGTCAAGTCGAACGACTCGCATCTCTCAGCGCGGACCTTGCCGCCGACCGCCTATCCGCCATCGCGGCGACAGCGGAAGCGCAGGCTCTCCTGGCGAGCGCCGAACCGTCTATCTGAGGCTTTGCCCGGGCGCCGACAGGTGCCCAGCGCAGCACACCAGTCGAGATCACCAGTTGCTCCCGGATCACGAGTTGCTCCCGGATCAGGAAGCGATTTCGCCAGTCAGGCAGCCGAGGACCGAGTTCTCTTCGGCCGGGTTGGCGTGGTAGTGGTAGCCCAGTTCGGCGGTGGTGTGGCCGCCGCATTCGTCCAGGTCGGCGACCGTCTCACCGGAAGCGGCGCTGTAGATACCAAACCCGTCGAGGGCGTAGCCGAAGATGTTCTCGTGGCCGTCAACCTCGACTTCGCCGCAACCGACTGCGCCATGCATGTGGTAGCCCACAACCGGATTGATGTGACCGCCACAATCATCGAAGGCGGCGATGGTGTAGGCACCGAGGATGGCGTCGACCGGAGCGGAACCGTCAATTCTGACCCCATTCAAGGTGACCCCAAAGCCGTTTCGGACCCGAGACTGCGCAGCGCTGGCAACCACCGGCTGGGTGGGGATCAGCACCGTGCTCCGGATCGGTTCACCATTGTCCAGCCAGGCGATCTGACCTTCCACACAGTGGTTCTGGTACTGGGGGTCCACATTGGGACGGGCGGCGAGGTCGAACGCCTCGGCAGTTTCGGTGACGTTGACGCTGCCGTCCTCGTTGTAGAGCATCCAGTTGTCGTCGCCATAGAGCTCAGCCAGGTTCAGAATGAACTCGCCGTCAACGTCATAGAGGCCGTTGCCGTCAAACCAGAGCCCACCCTCCGCATCGGTGGCGTCGGTGGTGGTGGGACAGAAGGGGCCGATCTCCTGGGTCACGGGGGCCCCGGCCACGGTGATCCGATAGCAGGTGGTCGTGGTTCCGCCGGACAAGGTGCAGTCTTCGGTTGTTGGTTCTGTTGCAAGGGCACCGTCGAAGAAGAGATCCAGGTTCATGCCGTTGCCCACCATGATGTTGGACGCCTGCGTCGTTTCGGTCGGTGCGGCGGTTTCTTCCGCGGGATCTTCTGGAGCAGCCTCTGGTCGGGCTCCGGCTTCATCGCGAGCTGGCGGGGCCCCTTCTTCGCCGGCGTCGGACCCGCAGGCGGAGAACAGGAGTGCCAGGGCGATGGTGGCTCCCATAAGTGGCACGAGAAAGCGTTGTGAAAGGTTCATGCACGCAGTGTGCGGGGCCGGTTCGAAGATCATCTGAGTGCAACCTGAAGAAGCAGTAAATTCGTTCCGAGAGCCCCGGTCTCAGGCCAGTGTCATGATCGCTTCGTGTTCAATGGTGACCGCCGGTTTGCCGTCACAGCGAATGATCACGTCCGCTTCCACGCGTTTGCCGGCTCGGGAATCGAAGCGTCGAACGAGGCGGGTCTCGATGGAGAGTTCGGCATTCTGGGAAACCAATTGGGCGTGCGAGAATCGGCTACGAACATGCACCCATGGTCCGTCAACAAAGTGGCGAATGAAGGCCGTGTTGGCCAGGTTGAGCCACGTCACCGGATGGGAAATCCCTTCCTCCGCGTACAGCGTCAGATCGTCGCCGGCCCGCAACCCATAATCGGCCTGCGCTTCACCAAGGGTCACGTCAAAGATGCCGATTGATTCCCCCCGGTCATCCGCAAGGGTCGGGCCCTGCGGAAATGGCAGCAGCGTGGCTCGAGCTTCGCCATCCACGCAAGCATCAATCTGATCGCCAACCGGCGTGCACACGACCAGGTCGTCGTGCAGCACCGGCCGCCGAAGCCGCAGCTCGCCACCGCCCGATGCCACCCACTCCTGACCCCACGCCGCAACAACCGGATGGGTGAGGTAGGCGTACACCGTCGTGCCCGCCACGAGCGCCGCTTCGAAGCCCGCGGCCCTGGCGCCCTGGTCGGTGTGTACAACGTTGTCCGCATGGTCCGGCAGATTGACGGCCCGAACCGACCACGGCTGAAGCCGTTCCATCAGGTCACCGGCCAGGTGTCAGCAAGCCGATAGCCGCCGGGCCACGGATCGGACGGGTCCAGCATGTGCTGATGGATGCCGGTGATCCAAGCTCGGCCGGAGATGCTGGTGGCCACCGCGGGTGTGGCCCCGAGAACCGTCTTGCCAAGGAGCATGCCAACGAACTCGGAGCCGATGATCGACTGCATGGTCAGCGTGTCACCGGATTGCATGCGACCTTGTGCCGCCAGGAGTGCCATTCGAGCCGATGTGCCCGTTCCCGTAGGAGAGCGGTCCAGCTTGGCCGGACGAATGGCCACGGTGTTACGCATCGTGAAGGCGCCGCTCGCCGTCTGCGCCAACGGATCGGCGAACTGGCAGAAGGAGATTCGATTCCAATCGGGTTGCTCGGGATGGACAAACCCCACCTGCTCGCTTGCTGCGTCTGCCAGCCGGGCACCAAGCACCGCCAAGTCCCGGGCATGGGTCGGGTCGATGGTCAGGCCGACGTCGGCCACATCGACCATGACAAAGCTGTCGCCGCCGTACACAACATCAGTCCGGACGGAACCAAGACCCGGCAATGCGACCATCACATCCCGGGCATATACGAACGACGGCACGTTGGTCACCGTGATTCGCTCTGCCTTGCCCGCCGCACAATCAGCAACCACGTGTACCAACCCGCCCGGTGCTTCCAGGGTCATGTGGGTTTGCGGTTCGACCATCTCCACAATTCCGGTTTCCAACAGGACGGTCGCCACACAGATCGAATTCGATCCTGACATCGGCGGCGAATCCTCGGGTTCCATGATGATGAAGCCCATAACCGCCGCAGGATCTTTGGCGGGGACCAGAAGGTTCACGTGCCGGAAGACGCCGCCGCGTGGTTCGTTCAGCACGAAGTTGCGCAACGTCTGATCCTGAGCGATGAACTGCCGCTGTTCCCACAAGGTGTTGCCCGGCGGCGCGGGCACGCCACCAACGATGACATCGCCAACCTCGCCTTCCGCGTGGCAGCTGACCACATGGACGATTGTCGAGCTCCGCATCGGTCCGACGCTAGCGGGCGCACGAACTACCGTCGAAGCTATGAAATTCTCTGTATGGCCCAGCCCCGCTCGATCCGTCGACGAGATCCTTGATCTCGCCCGCTTCGCTGACTCCACGGGGTGGTATGGCTTCTGGTTTGCCGACCACTACATGCCCGACACCGGGACCGAGGAATTCAAAACGGGCGACGTGCACGAGTGTTGGACCATCCTGCCAGCGGTTGCGGCGGTCACCGAACATATGCGGCTTGGACCGTTGGTTGCGCCCACATCCATTCACCATCCGGCGCTGTTGGCCAACCGGGCGGCCACCTTGGACCATCTGGCCAACGGACGCGCCGTGCTGGGGATGGGCGCCGGCTGGCAGATCAACGAGCACAAGGCCTATGGCTTTGAGCTGGAACCACCAAAGGATCGCGTTGATCGCTTTGAAGAGAACATCCAGATTGTGCGCTCACTTCTGGACAACGACCGAACCACCTTTGCCGGTGAGCACTACACCATCACCGACGCGCCCTGTGACCCGAAGCCGGTCCAGGACCTTCTGCCCATCGTGGTTGGCACCGGTGGGCCGCGCATGTGTCGTATCACCGCCACCCATGCCCAGGAGTGGAACACCTGGGGAGCCCCGGAGATGGCGGCCGGAGCGCTGGCCACCTGGACGCGGGCGTGTGAACAGGCCAACGTCGATCCGGCGACCAAACACACCTCGGCGCAGGCCATGGTGTTTGTCACCGACGACGAAGCGACGGCCAACAAGATCCGGGGCGGCGACATGGCGTCGCGGGCGGTCGTGGGTAACGATGCAGAACTCACCGAACAACTTGGCGAACTCGGCGCGCTGGGCTTCGACGAGATCATCGTCCCCGACTTCACCTTGGGCGAGTCGCCCGAACAGCGCCGCGAAAACTACGAACGACTGGCCGCCAACGTCGTTCCGGGTCTGAGCTGACTAAGGGCGATCCTTCACCTGACAAGGCTCTACAGATCAACGACAAGCGGCGCATGGTCTGATGCACCGGAGCGCATTCGTTCGGCAATGTCGGCCCACACCGTGGCCACCTGATCCCGTACCGAGTGAGACGCCAGGGCCAGGTCAATCCGGAGCCCATGATTGTTGGCCAGCTTTGACCGGTAGCTCCAGTAGGTGAACATTCCGGTTTCATCGGGTCGCAGGTGGCGCTGCATATCGGTGAACCCCAGATCGACAAGGGCGGCGATGGCGGCGCGTTCTGGCGGACTCACATGGGTGCGACCAACGCGTCGTTCCGGGCGGTAGACGTCAACGTCGGCCGGTGCGACGTTGAAATCGCCAACGATCAACGTGTCGTCGGCGGCGGCCTCGACTTCTATCAGGTGGAGGCGAAGGCGTTCAAAGAACGCGAGCTTGAACTGGTAGTGCGCATCGTCAAGGTCTCGACCGTGGGGCCCGTAGACCGAGTGGATGCGAACTCCGCCACATGTGGCGGCGACGAGGCGTGGTTCGTTGAACGGTGCAGGTTGCTGGCCCGGGAACCCAATGGCGACGTTGTCCAGCCCCACCCGGCTGATGATGGCCACTCCGTTGTAGCCACCGGGTGCCCCCCAGGCCGCCGACTCGTATCCCAGTTCGGCCAGCGCGTCGGTGGGAAAACGAGCGTCAACGGTCTTTGTTTCCTGAAAGGCAACGACATCGGGCTCGTTGGCTTCGCACCACTCCCGGACCCGGTCGAGTCGGGAGGTGATGGAGTTGATGTTCCAGCTGACGACTCGCATGGATTCGGTTGTTGTCAGGCCAGAAGACGTCGGCCAATGAGTTTGAGACACAAGGTCTCGTCGGCCCCTTCGAAAATCGAAAGCACGCGGGCATCAACGAAGAGCCGGCTCACCTCGTACTCCTCGGCGTATCCCATGCCCCCGTGGATTTGCAGTGCTTCGCGTGTCACCCACTCGGCGGCTTTGCACACGTAGGCCTTGGCCATTGCGGCTTCGAGCGCGCCATCGCCGGTGGCCATCAGGCGCGCCACTGCATAGGCGTACTGGCGGCTGATCTGGATGATGGCCGCCATTGTTCCGAGCTTGATCTGGGTCAGCTGGTAGCCGGCAATGGCGGAGCCGAAGACCTGGCGCTCGTTGGCATAGTTGGAGGCCAGCTGCCACGCTCGCTGCATAACGCCAACCGCTCGGGCTGCAGTCTGGACCCGCCCGTTCTCGAAGCCGGCCATTTGCAGGTAGAAGCCTCGTCCTTCTCCTTCGGACTCGCCGATCAGGTTTGCAGCCGGAACAAACCAGTCGGTGAAGCTGACTTCAAAGCTGTGCATGCCCCGATAGCCGAGCGTTGGGATGGCTCGACCTTCCAACACGCCGCCGTCCGCCTCATGGGTGAACGCATGGCCGCTGTCGCTTGGCTTGTCCACCACAAACAGGCTCAAGCCGCGGTGCCGGGCATCGGGGTCCGGGTCGGTTCGCGCCAACAACATGAGCGCCGAAGCCCGACCAGCAAAGGTGCACCATGTCTTCACCCCGTTGATGCGCCAACCGCCATCCACGCGGGTGGCGTTGACTTTCAGGCTGGCCACGTCCGAACCGAAGTCCGGTTCGGTGACCGCTACCGCGCACAGGGTTTGGCCGCTGGCGATGTTTGGCAGCCACCGCTGCTTCTGCTCGCTGGTTCCCCCGGCTTCAACCGCTCGGGCCAGGATCTCGGGTCGGGTGATCAGCGAACCGCCGGCGCCGAGCGAGGCAGTGGACAGCTCCTCGGTGGCGATGATCATCGCCATGTAGTCGTCGACGGTGCCGGTTGCGAAACCGCCAAAGGCTTCGGGGATGGACAAGCCGAAGCAGCCGAGTTCGGCCACGCCGTCGATGATGTGTTGAGGGATGTCTTCATCGTGGCGGTGAATTGCCTCGGCAAACGGCGCAATGCGGTCCCGGCCAAACTGGCGGAACGTGGTGGCCACCATCTCCAGATCATCGGGCAGGTGCCGAGGGCCCGGGGTTGCGGCTGCAGCGGCGACGAAATCAGGAGCCGAGACCGCGGCGGTGTACTCCCGCGTGGCGTCGAGTGCGTCCTGGTCGACGCCCCACGCGTCGGCCTGAGTCCACAGCATGGCCGCCAACTCCGACAGCTGTCGACCGATGAAGATGTGGGCCAAGCGGGCTTCGACCTCGCCGAGGGAGCCGTAGTCCAGCGCCGTCGTTGCCATGTCCGCGGCGCTGCGGGCATGAGCCAGCGAGTAGACCGCGTGTTGCTGACCGTCGACATCGCCGCGGGACCGAACCGTTTCGATTCCGGTTGCAATCACATCGTGAGTTGTCTTCATGGCTGCCTGCGCGGCAGCGGTCAGCGAATCGGCAGTAGTCATGGTCACGCCCAGATTCTCGCATGTAAGCGGTACGGTCCAAACATGAGCAACACGACTGTCTGGATCATTGCGGGTCTGGCCTATCTGGGGTCGTGGCTGGTCAAGCGATGGCTGAATGCCACCTACAAGAAGTGGAGTCAGGTACCCAACAGTGCGGGCGTCACTGGCGCTCAGACGGCGGCTGCCATCCTGGCCAGCAAAGGCATCCGGAACGTCAAGATTGAGCGCACACCGGGGCAGCTCACCGACCACTTCGATCCCGCACGCGACATTCTTCGGCTGTCAAAGACCAATCATGATTCGGTCAGTGTCGCGGCGATGGCGGTGTCGGCCCATGAGGCCGGTCATGCCATCCAGGACCACCGCGAAGACATTCGGCTGCGACTGCGGAAGTACATTGCGCCTCTTGCTGCGCTTGGGGGTCGATTCTCGCCATGGTTGGTGATCGGCGGGATATTTCTGGGCGCCGACACCTTGTTGCGCTGGGGTACCTGGCTGCTGGTGGGGACCATCGTTTTCCAGCTGCTCACCCTGCCCGTGGAGATCAACGCCAGTCGTCGGGCGATGAGCAACCTTGAAGAGCTGGGTCTGTCGGACCCCACAGAGAAGAAGGGCACACAACGGGTGCTCACCGCGGCCGCGCTCACCTATGTTGCTGCCGCGGCTACCTCGATCGCCTATGTGGGCACCTTGTTCGTGATGATGAAGGGTGTTGGACGAGGCGGATCCGCCATCTGATCTGACCTGATTCAGGATTTTGGTCGTTCGGCCTATCGGCGCAGTGGTGCCACTGCCGACAAATAAGAGTGGCAGTAACCGGCCCAACGCAGAACTACGTCAAGAACCAGGACGCATTCCGATGGCACGCGCACCCCAATCTGGCGCGCCTCCTGCGTTTTGGCGTGCTCGCGGTCCCCATCCTGGCTTCACTCCTGGCGACGTGGCTGGTGGCCCGCCACCTTCCGGCGCAAAGAGTTGGGCTGCACCCGATCGTCTGGTGGATCGGGAACATGATCGTTGGCACCGTGGTCCTGCTGGGCGCCGAACGGATGGCTCGGAAGATGCTTCCACTGGTGGCGTTGTTGCGTATGTCTCTGGTCTTTCCCGACGCCGCACCCAGTCGATACAAGGCGGCGCTGCGCAGTGGATCCACCAAGAAGATTGAGCGAAGCATTGCGGCCATCCGGGCTGAAGGCGGTTCTTTGAGCGCTGACGAATCTCAAGGCGAGCGGATGCTGGAGTTGATCAGCACCGTCGCCAACCACGATCGCCTGACTCGAGGTCACTCGGAACGGGTGCGCGCCTATTCGGAGATGCTGGCTGAAGAGATGGGGGTTACCGGGACCGACCTGGACAAGCTGCGATGGGCGGCGCTTCTGCATGATGTTGGCAAACTGGACGTTCCATCAGAGATTCTCAACAAAGCCGGCAAGCCGACTGCTGAGGAGTGGGTTGTCCTCCAAGGTCACCCGGGGGCCAGTGAGTCCTACCTGTACCCGATGGCCGGGTGGCTTGGCGGGTGGAACCTGGCGGCATCACAGCATCATGAGCGTTGGGACGGCAACGGCTATCCCGCCGGTCTGGCTGGCACCGATATCCATCTGGGCGCGCGCATTGTTGCGGTGGCGGACGCCTATGACGTGATGACGTCCGCCCGGTCCTACAAGAAAGGCATGGCCCCCGAGCGAGCGCGAGAAGAAATCGCCAGGTGCGCAGGAAAGCAGTTTGACCCGACCGTCGCCCGAGCCTTCCTGGGCATCAGCCTTGGCCGTCTGCGGCTGGCACTGGGTCCGATCTCGTGGTTGCTCAATATTCCTCTGGGGGCAGGCACCGCGCTCGCCCCTGTCGCCGCACCCATCGTCACCGTTGCCACTGGGGCGGCCGCCGCGATCGCAGTTGTGGCCAGCGGGTATGGCGAGTTTCTTGAAGTCCCGGATGCCGCGCCGGCCTCGGTCGAAGCGCCGGTCGATCTTGCATTTGTCGCTCCGACGTCAACGCCAACGGCTACCCCAGCCATCGTGCTTGCCACCCCGCAGCCGTTCCCCACCTCGGCGCCAACCGCCATGGTCACCCTGGAACCTGTTCCGGCCGCCATCACGAGGTCAACGGCATCGCCGACGTCCACGGCAGCGCCGACCGCGACCGTGGCGCCCACACAAACCGCCGCGCCTGTAACTGCGACGGCAACACGGCCGCCCGTGGTGCCGGCGTTGACGGTGATTCCAACGCCATCGGCCACCGCAGTTCCGGCCGTGATCCCAACGCCATCGGCGACTGCGATTCCGACTGCGACCCCATCGTCGCCCGCCACCGCAACACCGACTCCCACCTTGTGGCCGACCACGGTTCCCACCGCCACGGCGTCACCTTCGGTGCCGCCAACAGCAACGTCGGTTCCGCGGTCTACGCCCATTCCGACCGCAACGGCAACGACGACTCCGACGGCCACCCCACTGTCCGCATCGACCGCAACCCCAACCCCAACCCCAACCGCAACTCTTGGTCCGACGTCGACAACGGTCCCCACCGCAACAGCGACTGCTCAGCCGACATCAACGCCACTTCCGACCCCGACGGTTACCCCGACCCCGACCCCGACGCCAACCCCGACGCCAATCCCCACAGCGACGCCGACAGCGACGCCGACACCTACGGCTATACCGACACCGACGGCTACCCCGACACCAACCCCGGCCCCGACGTCGACGACGATTCCCACCGCAACCGCGACGGCTCAGCCGACGTCGACGACGATTCCCACCGCAACCGCCACGGCTCAGCCGACGTCGACGACGATTCCCACCGCAACCGCCACGGCTCAGCCGACGTCCACGCCGCTTCCGATACCGACCGTTACCCCGACCCCGGCACCTACGGCTGTCCCGACGCCTATCCCCACAGCGACGCCGACACCTCCGGCTATCCCCACAGCGACGCCGACACCTCCGGCTATCCCCACAGCAACGCCGATCCCAACGGCGACGCCCTCTCCGATCCCCACAGCAACGCCAACCCCCACAGCAACGCCGACCTCCACAGCAACGCCGACCTCCACAGCAACGCCGACCCCCACAGCAACGCCGGTACCCAACGCGCCGCCCACCGCAGATATGCCGGAGTTCCCGCTGGTGTTTGCGGTTGGCGACAACAACAGTTTCTCCATTCCCATCGATGATCCAGAAGGGACCAACGTGTCGGTCTCGACCAGCGGGTTGCCGGCTGGGCTGAGCCTTCAGGTGCCAGATGGCGAAATGGTGATCCAAGGATCGCCCAGCGGTCCGAGCGGCGGATCGACTCCGGTGACCTTCACGCTGACCGATCAGGACGGCTTGTCGACGTCGTACACCGTTGACCTTTTCATCGATCAGTTCGGCGTATCGCCCTACCGCGGCCAACTGTTGATCACCGAGGTGCTCTACAACGACACGAACAGTGGCTCCCGACCCGATGAATTCGTCGAGTTCTTCAACGCAGGCCCCGACCCCATCGACATGACCAACTTCAGATTGGCCCTCCAGAACTACAAAAACTCGCCGACCCAGAACGGTGTTGGTGCGCACATCTTTGACTCTTTCGACGAAAATTCGCAACCGTCGATTCTCATGCCCGGCGACCGGGCCGTGCAGTGGATTTGGCAAGATGGCATACCCGCCGCTCAACCCGAGGCGCTGCGCTTCCTATCCAATTCCTTCGCCTGGTCCGGCGAGATCATCCGTGATCCCGGCGACGACCTATGGCTCCTGGATGATGACCTGCGGATCATTGACTACGTGGCCTTCAACTCGGCCTCACCAAACGCGATAGTCGAGGCCCCTGCCGCTGCGCATGGGTTCTGGGTTGGCGGGACCGACAGCCATCTTGGTGGCGCGGCGGCTGGCGAATCCATCTCGCGAGCCAGCGGGGGATCGGATCTCAGCAGTCCAACGTGCTGGGAGCGGACCACCACCGGTGATGCAACGTGCAGCGATGTTGTGGGTCAGACCCTCGATCTTGACTCCACCACCCGAGTGGCATCGCCGGGAGAGCCCAACACCTGAGGGATGAGGCAGGCAACTACTGCCGTTCCAGGCTGACAAGTTCGACCACGGCCCGGCCTTCCTTGCGGGACTCATCCATATTCACCTGCGCAATGAAGCGCCACTCGTTCCAGCCTTCAGGGTCGCAGATGGTCTGTTCTGCCCGTCCGGTGTCAGGGTCGAAGGAGAAGTACTGCGGACCGCGGGCATCAGCATCGGTGAGGACGGCGTCATGGACTTCGAAGTAGGCGTCGGCGGCCGCCGAGATGTCCGGGCGTTCTGCGTCCCAGTTCCGGCGGCGGGTCGCCATCTGATTGACCCAGGGAAAGATTTGACTGCGAACCATGCCGCGGAAGGCCCGGGTGTTTCGGGTGACATCGGCCCGAGGTGATGCCGCATCAAGGTCGGCTTCGGAGCTGGGTGCCTGGTCGGGATTGGTGAGACGTTCCCACTCGTCAATCAGGCTGGAGTCAACCTGGCGCACGGTCTCGCCCAGCCAGTCGGTCAGCTCCCAGATCTCCTCAGTCTTGGCGGCCTCGGGAACGTTCTGTACCAGCGCCCGATAAGCGTCGGTCAGGTACCGCAACAGCACCCCTTCTGAACGCTTGAGACCGTAGTGATGGACGTATTGCCCAAACGGCATACCGGTTTCCCACATCTCGCGGGCGATCGACTTGGGTTCGGGCGTGTTGGCGCCCACCCACGGATGATGCTGCTTGAACACATGAAAGGCGGGGAACAGAAAGTCAGCCAACGGTTTGACGGTTTCGGCTTCTTCCAGCTTCTCCATGCGCTCTTCGTATTCGATGCCTCGACTCTTCATATCGGCCACCAGATCGTCCTTGATCTTGGACAACTGCGCGTGCATGATCACCCGCGGCGACTCGATGACCGCCTCGATCACCGAGAGCACATTGAGCCCATGGTCCGGCTCCTCCGGGTCCAGGGCTTCCACCGCTTCAACCGCAAAGAGCGACAGTGGTTGGTTGAGCGCAAACTCCTGTTGAAGATCCATGGTGACCCGCACCCGCCGACCCAGATCATCACGAGTGGCCAACCGTTCGACCACGTCGCCATCAATCAAAGATCGGTAGATGGCGATCGCTCGGCGAATGTGCTGACGTTGGCGTCGGCGGGGCTCGTGGTTGTCGAGCATGAGGCGTTTGGCTGCATCAAGGCCATCGTGGCCGTTGCCGTCTGCGGGGCGGTCCAGCACGTTCATCAACATTTGGTGGTTGACGCCAAAGCTCGACCTGAGCTCTTCGGGGTCGCCGTGGATCAACTTCTCGAAGGTTTCATCACTCCAGTGGGTGTAACCCCGCTCTGGTGGCTTCTTCTTCTTGAGTTTCTTCAGCTTCCTGGGGTCACCAGCGGCTTTGGACTCGGCCCGGAGGTTCTCGATGATGTGGCCCGGGGCCTGGGCCCAGACATCGCCGGCATCATCAAAGCCTTTGCGGCCGGCCCGGCCCGCAATCTGTTGAAACTCGCGAACCCGAAGCACCCGCACCCGGGTGCCGTCGTATTTGAACAGCTGCGTGAACAGCACGCTGCGGATGGGCACGTTGACGCCAACGCCCAGCGTGTCGGTGCCCGAGATCAGTTTGAGCAGACCAGCCTGGGCCAGCTTCTCGACCAGCAGTCGGTACTTGGGAAGCAGTCCGGCGTGATGCACCCCCACCCCGTGGTGGAGAAATCGGGAGAGGTCTTTGCCGATGGGGGAGTCAAACCTGAAATTGCCGATCAACGCCTTGACCTGTTCCTTCTCCTCCTTCGAGAGCACGTTGATGCTCATCATCGACTGGGCGGCTTCTGTGGCTTCGCGCTGGGTGAAGTGCACGATGTAGATGGGAGCTTTGCCTTGTTTCAACAGCTCCTCAATGGACTCGTGGAGCGGCGAGGTCCGGTACTCGTAGCTGAGCGGCACTGGTCGCTCCGCGGAGGCGACCAGGGCCGTGGTCCGGCCGGTGAGCCGGGTCAGTTCGTCTTCGAAGAACTGCGTGGCCCCGAGGGTCGCGGACAACAGAACGAACTGGGTGTTGGCCAATTCAAGGAGGGGGACCTGCCAAGCCCAGCCGCGCTGGGGATCGGCATAGAAGTGGAACTCGTCCATCACCACCACGTCGACGCCGGCATCGACGCCGTCGCGCAGGGTGCGGTTGGCCAGGATTTCCGCGGTTGCGCAGATGATCGGCGCATCAGGATTTATGGAACCGTCGCCGGTGATCATGCCCACGTTGTCCGAACCGAAGTCACGGCACAACGCAAAGAACTTCTCGCTCACCAGCGCCTTGATTGGCGCGGTGTAGTAGCTGGTCTTCCCGGTGGCCAGGGCGGCGAAGTGGGCGGCCACCGCAATCAGCGACTTGCCCGATCCGGTGGGCGTTTTCACGATGACGTTTGAGCCATCCAGAATTTCAAGGACTGCCTCTTCCTGCGCCGGGTACATGTCGATGCCCAGCTCAGTGACATACTCCGCCCACGCGTCAAGCAGGCTGTCAGCGTCTATGGGGTGGTCAGAATCGGGGCGGTGCGGAAGAACTCTGAGCAGCGGCGGAAGACTCACTGCGGCGCCGGTGCCCGATTGGCAAACGCGTCTGTCAGGTCCCGAGCATCCTGGTCGGGACTGGCAACGAGTTGACCGACGATTATCCAGTTGGCGGCGTACTCCGGGAGAACAGCCCCGTCAGTGTCCACGAGCCACGATGGAGCCAGTCGTCGCGGGACCTTGATCAGTTCCGGCACCACGTTGGTTCCCAGAAGCTGATCCAGGAACGCAAATGCGACTCCGAGGTTGGTGGTGGGTGCGGCAAAGTGGTGATGGAAATGGCGGCGCCGCAGCCGCAGATCCCATGCGGAGCGGGGCGGCCGATGATGGGCCAACCAGTGGACCAGTTCGTAATGCGTATACCCGAGGGCCCATCCACCGGCCAGTGCGCAGGCGGCCAACCACGGCATAAAAAACTGCAGGACGAACGCCATCACGACGGCGCCGCTGTACATCCCCAGGTGACCCAGTGTCCGGATGAGAAAGCGAGTTCGGGTCGGTTGGGCATGGTGCATGAGGTGCTCTTTGGCCGCGATACCGCGACCGCCGGTGGCGTGCATGGCAAACCGATGGGCGCTGTATTCGGTCAGACACCATGCACTGAACCCCAAAGGGGTCAGAAGCAGCCAAAATAGGTGGTTGGTCATATGGATGTGACGACTTTCGAATGGATTTCGTCATGACTTCGCAACGAAATGGGTATTGGCGCTTGACCGATCTCTCCCATTCGGTGTAAACATTCGGTAACGCAAGTCGCTCCTTATCGCCCGAGGAGCGACTTGCGGATTTTTTGGGCCGATGGACCTACGCCGTACGTGAAATTCTGGGGATACGGACGGTGACTCCCAAGGGAGTATCCATCGTAGGCTCCGCAGCCAGTTCGCGGCCAGTCGCGGCTGATTCGGGTCTGGTCACCGCGAGGGATCCACGAAGCTCGGACTCCACAATCGTTCGGACAATCGTGAGGCCCAGGCCGGTCGCCTCCCGCAATTCGAACCCTGGCGGAAAGCCCGCTCCGTTGTCCAGAACGCTCAGTTGGAGCTCGTCCACCCCGGTAACCAGCCGCACCGTGACCGCAGTGGCATTGGCATGGTCCAGAGTGTTCTGGAGGAGTTCACTCAGCACCACCGCCAGTGACGTGGCGGTGCCACTCGGCAGGGTCACCGGGGTCAGGTGAAGATGGACCCGCACCGGTGAGTCGTTTCCCATGAGGCCGCTGCGCATGTTGTTGACCAGGCGCTCAACGATCTCGGAGAACTCGACCTTGTCACTGGTCGAATGTGACAGCATTTCGTGCACCGTGGCGATGGTGCGAATTCGGCGGACCGAATCGCGAAGCGCCTCGCTCGCTTCGTCGGAGTTGGTCCGCCGTTGCTGCAGGTGCAGAAGAGAAGAGATGGTCTGCAGATTGTTCTTTACCCGATGGTTGATCTCGGCGATCGTTGCGTCTTTGGTGAGCAGCAGTCGTTCCCGCTCGCGCAGCTCGGTGATATCGCGAAGCAGCACCATGGCGCCGCGGACCCCGTCATCCTCGGTCAGGGGGTAACAAGCCACGCTGACGATTCGGCCGTTCTGGCTGATTTCGTCCACCACCTCTATCCGGTGGGCCAGAGATTGACGGATCACTTCCTGTTCGGCGCCCAGTTCCCGGAGGCGATGCCCCATTGGCTTCCGATGGATACCCAGCCCCCGCAGATTGGTGATCGCATTGGGCGAGGCGTACTCGATGGCGGCCCGATTGTCGAGCACGATGAGACCATCGCCCACCCGCGGGGGATGATCGAAAGGTTTGGACGCCTCCCGATAGGGGTACTGGCCAGTCGCAATCATGTTGGCGATGCGACGCAAGATGGAGAACGCCACAAACTGCACGCCGCCGGCCTGGGTCTTCACATCCGGTGAGAACTCCCGAGCCACCATCGCCACGATCTGGCCCTGATGTCGCACCGGCACCGCCAAGGTTCGAATCCACCGGTTGTACGCCGGCTGGTAAAGGCCGCCATCCTCAACCTCGCCGCTGCGGAACGAACGCTGGAGCAGCGGCCGAGCGGTGCTGGTCAGCCGGTTGCCCATCTGATCCTGGTCATACAACGTTCGGGCATTGATCGGCCGTCGATGCCCCACCGTGACAAAGGTGTCATGCGCGGAGGGTAGGAGTACCAGCAAGTCAGCTTCGGAGAGGTCCGCCAGAATTGGCGCGGAGCGAACCAGGCGAAGAACATGGCCGCGCGCGGCGGGGCTGAGAGCGGCAAGTTCGCTTTCGACTACCTCCTGGTCGGCCATGGTGCAGATCAGCCGGGGGTCATGTTGGCTTCGGCGGGCCAAAGTTTGGCGCGCAGGTTGCGGCGCAGAACTTTGCCGGTGGGATCCCGCGGCAGCTCGTCGAGCACGTGCCAGTCTCGCGGTCGCTTGTAACCGGCAAGATCTGCCTCGCAAACCTCGGCGGCCCGCGCCAGGGCCTCCCGCTGTGCATTGGAGTCGCGGTCGGCCAGCACCACCCAGGCAATGGGCTCCTCGCCCCGGGTGGTGTGTGGTCCGCCAACCACACACACATCGTGAATTCCGTCGACGGTCGAGATCACGCTTTCAATCTCGGCGGGATAGATGTTGACGCCGGCTCCGACAATCAGTTCTGCAGTTCGTCCGGCCAGAAACAGCCAGCCATCTTCGTCCAACCACCCGTGGTCGCCAACGGTGAAGGAGCCATCGGCTCGGTGCGCGGTTTCAGTCTTGGAGGGGTCGTTGGCGTAGGAGAAGTAGCGGCCGCCATCTCGCCGGAAATAGACGGTGCCCGTCACATTCGGCGCCACTTCGTTTCCCTCGTTGTCAACGATGATGGCGTGAATGCCCGCCGATGGCCGGCCCACGGTTCCCGGTCGGGCCAACCAATCGGGGCTGGTGCAGACCGTCATGCCGCCTTCGGTGAACCCGTAGTACTCGGTGAAGATGGGACCCCACCACTCGATCATGCGGTGTTTGACGGGCACCGGGCACGCTTCGCCACCGTGCAGGATCATTTCCAGATTGGACCCCGGAAGACCCGCTCGCTGGGCTTCGGGAAGGGCCAGCAATTGACGGAACATTGTGGGAACCATGATCGAGGACGTTGCTTCGCCCAGAAGAGGAACCGCGGCTTCGGCCCCCCAGCGAGTCATGATCCGCAGATGCGCGCCGGCCAGCATGGTGCTCATGCCAAAGTTCAGCGGCGCACCATGGAACATCTGCGCCACCATCAGGTGGGTGCCGCGACCCGGCAGCCCAAGGGCGGTGGCGTAACTGGCGCTGGCAGTGAGCCAGGTGGCGAAGTCCGGATGGCCGGCGGTGCGGTGAACGCCCTTGGGGCGTCCTGTGGTGCCGGAGGTGTAGGGAATACGTCCGCCTCGGCGGTCGAGCGGCACCGGGTGCTGAGGCTGGGCGTCGAGCCAGTGATCGAACTGGTCGTCGATGGTGATGCACGCGATGCCGGCGCTGGCGGCGGTTGCGACGCCCACCGGTTGGTCGGTGATCACTGCCTTGGTGTTGGCATCGGCCAGCAGCCACTCGATCTCGGTTGTGGTCCAGTTGGTCTTGAGCGGCGTAAAGCCAAAGCCGCCACGAGTGAGGCCAAGCACCGCATCCACAAATTCGACCCGGTTGGAGCAGATCAACGCCACATGGTCGCCGGGCATCACCCCTCGTTCTTCAAGGCCGCGCGCCAAAGCGTGACTGCGACGGTCGAGTTCGTCCCAGCTCAAGGTTTGCCGGTCATCGGTGACCGCAGCAGCCGCAGGATCCAGACCCAGAACCGTTGCCAAGTGGGTCATCGCCGGTCGAACCGAAGGGCGGTCCAGCCCTCGGCTGATACTGAGGACACGAGCAACAGATCTGAAGAGTCGGTTATCGATGCATTGACCTCTTCGGCCTGGCTGTCCAGAAGTCCGCTGAGGATCAGGTGGTGACTGGCAAGACGGACCAGATCCGCCATCAACGGTGACGTGTTGGCCCGGGTCATGTTGGCCACCACCAGGTCCCAGTCACTGTTGGAACCAACAGCATCGTCGGTGAACGTGGACAATGGCCGGTCAGAGAAATTGACGGTGGAAGCCGGGAGGCCGTTGGCTTCGGCGTTTGTGCGGGCCAGTTCCGCAATGCCGAGATTCAGGTCGATTCCCTCCACCGATCCTGCACCCAGAGCACCGGCCACAATCGAGAGGACACCCGTGCCGCAGCCCACATCAAGCACCCGATGTCCGGGTTCGACCGTGTTCGTCATGAGCCGTATGGCCAACCGGGTTGTTGGATGGTGCCCGGAACCGAACGCCCGGCCCGGATCGATCGACAGCGACTGATGGGCGCCATCGCTCGGCGCTGGTCGCCACGGCGGATGAATGACAAACCGGTCAACGGTCACCGGTTCCAAATGCTCCAGCCAGACGTCGCGCCACTCCGCCTCGTCTGGTGGGACTTCAAAGCGGGTGGGCCATCGTTCGCCAACCACATCGCGGACCGCAAGCGCCGCTTCGCTGGAAGTGAAACCCGCAATCAACGAGACTGGTTCATCGGCACGTTCTTCGATGGCCTGCGCGCCAAGGGACCAGAGCCAGTCCGACGCAACATCGGCTTCATCAGGGTTGGCGACCCGAACCACCAGCAGCGACACGGGCGCCGGTCAAAGAACCTTGAGGATGCGGGCTGCGTTCTCCCACAGGAACTTCGGCCATACGTCATCTTTGAATGGAACGTGGGGCATGTCGCCCATGATTCGGTCCAGGGACAGTCCCATGGGGAAGTAGCCGGCATAGATGACCTTGTGCGCACCTCGGGTGTTGGCGTAGTCGACGATTGCCTTGGGATAGTGCTTGGGGGCAAAGGCCGAGGTCGAGTAGTGAAGGCCCGGCCATTTGAGCATGAGTTTCACCGCCAGGTCCTGCCAAGGTTCGCAACCATGCCGGGTCACGAAGGTGAGGTCAGGAAAGTCGTACATGACCTGATCAATGCGGGCCACGTCCTGAGGGGCAAAAGGAAGCCGAGGTCCCGGAATCCCCGCACACATGAAAATGGGGATGTCGAGCTCCACGCACTTGGCATAGATCGGATACCAGAGGGGGCTGTCGATGGGCGCCGGTGGGACACAGCCGGAAGGGAAGCCGCTGACGGCTCGCACACCAATCTCGGCGTGCATATCATCCATTCGGCGGGTGCACCCCATGATGTCGTTCGGGTCCAGGTCGATGACCGGTAGAAAGCGGTCCGGATGCGCTTTCACTGCGTCGAACCCCGTGGTCCCATATCCGCCGTTGACGCCCACCATGGCCATGGCGATGTTGAAGCGGTCCATCTCGCCGATGGTGACCGCCACGGCATCGTCTTCGTTGCCGTAGAGGTCCTTCGGGACATTTTTGAACATGTACTCCGCGGGAAAGTCCATCTCCTGCGAGCCGGAGTCCTTGGTCTGACCTTTGATGAAGTCGTAGATCGCGAAGTCCTTCTTCGGGAACCCCACCATCGTGTCGAGAATTGGTTGATCAGCCGGCATCACCATGACGTCGACACTATGGGATCCAGCGCCAGGCGCGGTCCGTCGCGCTCCGTGGGCACGATCGCACCCCTGTACGAACGGCCCTACGATGTGCGCATGTGTCCTGCATCTGCACCGCTGGATTTTCTTGCGGCATTCCCTGACCCGTCAGCCGCCGACTGGTATGGGTCGGTCACCGACACCCTGAAGGGCCGAGACATTGACACTCTGGTGACCCGAAGCCACAGCGGGGTTGCCATTCAACCTTTGTATGACCAGGAGGGGTGGACTGTCGCTCAGCACCTGGTGGGCACGCCCGGGGCCTACCCGTTCACCCGTGGTCGATCAGCAGTAACCGATACCGGTTTCGATCTCCGTCAGCGTCACACCTTGACCGATCCGGGAGAGTCCAACGAAGCGATTCTGGCCGACCTTGAAGGTGGGGTGACGTCGATCCTGTTGCGGGTTCGTCGAACCGTGACCGGCGAGGAGATGGCGCGAGCGCTGACTGGCGTCCTGCTTGACGTGGCGCCGGTGGCCTTGGATGCCGGGCCGTGGTGGCCCAGCGCCGTTGCGGCCCTGGAGTCGGTCTGGGACGAGCGCAACATTGACACCACCGCTCGACGCGCCGCGCTTCGGATTGACCCACTGGGCGCCATGGCCCGCTTCGGTGCGGCCATGCCCGAAGACCTTACGACAGTGATCAACTTTGGCGGCTCGCCCCATGTGACCACCATGGCGGTGGACGTGACGCCCTACAGCGACGGTGGCGCGTCGGCGTCGTTGGAGTTGGGCCTCGCCCTGGCCACCGGGGTCGAGTATCTGCGGTGGCTGACCGCGTCCGGCACTGCGGTCGAGACCGCCGCCAGGACGATTGACTTCACCTATTCTGCTTCCCCGGATCAGTTTGAGACCATCGCAAAGTTTCGGGCCGCTCGGCGATGCTGGGCGCGAGTGATTGGCGCGATCGACGCGGTGGCGGCTCGCCGGCCCGACGTGGGTCAGCGCCAGCACGCGGTCTGCGCTGAGGCCTACTGGACTCGAACCGACCCGTGGATCAACCTCCTGCGAGCCACGACCGCGTGCTTCGCAGCAGCGGTGGGCGGGGCCGAATCGATCACGGTTCTCCCGTTTGATTCTGCGGTCGGCGTGCCGGACGAGCTCGGTCGCCGCACGGCACGAAACATTGGCCTCTTGTTGATGGACGAAGCGCATGTGGCGCGGGTGATTGATCCGGGCGGCGGATCCTGGTTCATTGAGGACTACACCGATCAGCTGGCGGCCGAAGCCTGGAAGATCTTTCAGAACGTGGAGAGCTTGGGCGGCATGAACGCAGCGCTGACCCGCGGCACAATCCAGAACATCGTGGCCGCTGACTGGCAGAACGAACACGAGCGGCTGAGGCGTCGCCAATCAAAGATCACCGGGGTGAGCGAATTTCCGAACGCGGACGAGGAGCCTCTGGAGCGGGACCCGCAACCTCCACTTGGCTCCTTTGACTCTGACCCACGTCTCCAGCGAATTCCACTTCGGCGCCGGTCAGCGGACTTTGACCAGCTGCGTACCCGGGCCCGAGCCGCAGTCAACGAGCAGGAACCGCAGGTGTTCGTAGCCGGTATGGGGAGCCCGGCGCACCACGCGGCGCGCGTTGGCTTCGCCAACAACTTCTTCGCCGTCGGTGGGGTGTTGGTCGAACAACCTGATCCCCAGGGCTACGAAGAACCCGGCGATGCGGCGGCGGCATGGGCGCTGTCGGGTGCTCCCGCCGCCGTCGTGTGTTCCAGCGATGCGGTCTATGAAGATGTCGGCATCGAAACCGCTGCGGCGCTGAAGGCCGCGGGCTGTGACCGGGTGTACCTGGCGGGTAACCCGGGTGAGGCGGCGGGGCGGTGGCGCCGCGCCGGTGTGGACGCCTTCATTCATCTGGGCAGCGACGTGGTGGCCGAACTCGGCGACCTGCACGACTATCTGGGCATCTCGCTGCAAGGCAACGCATGAACGCCGTGCCAAAGATCCCCAACTTCTCCGCCGTGCCGCTGGTTGAACCGCCAGCACCGTTTGAACGTCCTGACCCCTCGCCTGATCGGCGGGCTACTGATCCGTGGATGACGCCTGAGGGTATTGCGGTCAAGTCGGTCTATGACCGCCAGGACATCGCTGGCCTGGACCACGTTGATTCCTATCCCGGGCAGGCCCCCTACCTACGCGGGCCCTACTCAACCATGTACGTGACCCGGCCGTGGACCATTCGACAGTACGCGGGCTTCTCGACCGCCAAGGACTCCAACGCCTTCTACCGACGCAATCTGGCCGCGGGTCAAAAAGGATTGTCGATTGCGTTTGACCTGGCCACTCACCGCGGATACGACAGCGACCATCCTCGAGTGGTTGGCGATGTTGGCATGGCCGGTGTGGCCATCGATTCAATCCTGGATATGCGCCAGCTCTTTGATGGCATCCCGCTTGACCAGATGAGCGTCTCCATGACCATGAACGGCGCAGTGCTGCCCATCATGGCGCTCTACATCGTGGCCGGCGAAGAGCAGGGGGTGCCCACCGAGGCGCTCACCGGCACCATCCAGAACGACATCCTCAAAGAGTTCATGGTGCGCAACACCTACATTTATCCGCCGACGCCCAGCATGCGGATCATCAGCGACATCTTTGAGTACACGTCAAAGAACATGCCCAGGTTCAACTCCATCTCCATCTCCGGCTATCACATGCAGGAGGCGGGAGCGACCCTCGACCTGGAGCTGGCGTACACGCTGGCCGACGGCGCCGAGTACCTGCGGGCCGGCACCGAAACGGGCTTGGACATTGACGCGTTTGCGCCCCGTCTCAGCTTCTTCTGGTGCATTGGAATGAACTTCTTCATGGAGGTGGCCAAACTGCGAGCCGCCCGCCTGCTGTGGGCGACGCTGGTCCAGAAGTTCAACCCCCGGAACCCCAAGTCACTCTCGCTGCGCACCCACAGTCAGACTTCGGGTTGGAGCCTCACCGCGCAGGACGTCTACAACAACGTGGGGCGGACCTGCATTGAGGCCATGGCTGCCACCCAGGGTCACACGCAGTCACTGCACACCAACAGCTTTGATGAGGCTCTGGCGTTGCCCACCGATTTCTCCGCCCGAATTGCCCGCAACACCCAGCTGTTCCTGCAACAGGAGACTGGCACCACCACGACTGCGGACCCGTGGGGTGGAAGCTGGTATGTGGAGCGACTCACTGCCGACCTTGCGGCCCGGGCGTGGGAGCACATCCGCGAGATTGAGGAGTCCGGTGGCATGGCGGCGGCTATCGATGCCGGCCTGCCCAAGCTCCGTATTGAAGAGGCCGCGGCCCGAACTCAGGCCCGCATCGATTCCGGCCAGCAGGCGGTGATCGGGGTCAACCGATTCCGCCCACTGGTGAACGACAACATCGACGTGCTCAAGGTCGACAACGCCGAAGTGCGGGCCGAACAGCTGGCGAAGCTGGATCGGCTCAAAGCGGATCGGAACGCGGACGAGGTCACCGGCTTTCTCACGGCGATCACTGGAGCGGCCGAGTCAGACCGTAACCTTCTGGCTGCGTGCGTGGACGCGGCTCGTGCGGGAGCGACCGTTGGGGAGATGAGCGACGCGATGGAGAAGGTATTTGGGCGTCACCGCGCCGCAGTCCGTACGATCTCGGGGGTGTACGAAAGCGAAGTGGGCAACAGCGACGCCATCACACTGGTACGTGAGCACGTGGCCACCTTCGAAACCGTCAATGGACGCCGGCCGCGCATTCTCGTGGCCAAGATGGGCCAGGACGGTCATGACCGCGGTCAAAAAGTGATCGCCACCGCGTTTGCCGACCTGGGATTCGACGTGGACATTGGTCCGCTCTTTCAGACTCCGGCCGAAGCCGCGCGGCAGGCCGTTGAAGCCGACGTGCACGTGGTGGGCGTATCCTCGCTGGCGGCCGGCCACCTGACACTGGTCCCCGCGTTGAAATCGGAGCTGGCGGCCCTTGACCGGGAGGACATTCTGATCGTGGTGGGTGGGGTCATTCCGCCGGACGACTTTGACGCTCTTCGAGACGCAGGCGCGGCAGCAATTTTCCCGCCCGGCACCGTCATCGCCGAAGCAGCCTCTGAGCTCCTGCACAAGCTGTAGCGCACCATGCCCGCATCGGCACCCCGGGTTGCTCAACTCCATGATGGGATTCTGGCCGGTGACCGCACGCGTATTGGTCAGGCGATCACCCGGGTGGAAAGCACTCGGCCCCAGGACCGGATGGACGCCGCGGAGCTGATCCGCGGTCTGGTCGCCCATCAAGCTTCGACCGCCGCTCCGGCGGCTCGCCGCGTTGGAATCACCGGCGTTCCCGGCGTGGGCAAGAGCACCTTCATCGACGCCCTTGGATCAGACCTGACCGCCGCCGGGCACCGTGTTGCGGTACTGGCGGTTGACCCCAGCAGCTCGGTTACCGGCGGCTCGATTCTGGGAGACAAGACCCGGATGGAACGCTTGTCCATGGACCCCCGGGCCTTTATCCGCCCGTCGCCGGCGTCCGGTCACCTGGGCGGCGTTGGTCGGGCCACCCGGGAGGCCATGATCGTTCTGGAAAGCGCCGGCTATGACGTGGTGCTGGTGGAGACCGTGGGTGTCGGACAGTCCGAAACCGTGGTGGCAGAGATGGTGGACTTCTTTCTCGTCCTCATGCTTCCCGGTGCCGGTGATGAACTGCAGGGGATCAAGAAGGGCGTACTGGAGCTGGCGGACATGGTGGCGGTCAACAAAGCTGACGCCAATCCCCAACAAACCCAGCTTGCGGTGCGCGACTACTCGGCGGCCTTGCGACTCCTCACGCCAACCAGCGCCCACTGGCAACCGCCGGTAATGTCCTGCTCCGGGCTGACCGGCCAAGGCCTGAAGGATCTGTGGGACCAGATTGAGCTGCACCACCAAAAGCTTGAACAGGTGGGTGAACTTCAGGCCAAACGCCAGCGACAGCAGGTGCGCTGGATGTGGTCCCTGATTGACGATCGACTACGCCGGGAGATGCACGCCACGCCAGAGGTGTCCGGCGCGGTCACCGCCGCCGAGGAAGATGTTCGGCTCGGTCGAAGGGGTGCACCCGAAGCGGCCGACCACCTGGTCGATCTTTTCTTTGGCCGCTAGTTCCTCATCAGGAACTGGGAGGTGGGTGTGGACGCCGAACCGCGGTGTCCTGGCGGGGCGCTAGCTCGAAAGACCGCGTCGGCGCCGACCGTTGCGATCGGCCAGGAACCCGGCGACGGCGAGGGCCGTGGTCAACGCCAGAATCCGAAGAGGCTGGGACGTGAGTGCCCGGGTGCCGGCCGGTTCACCGACTGCTATTGACGAGAGGCTTGCCACGGCGACGTCAATGCAGCTGACAACCCTCGTGACAACGTCGATGGGCCCATCGCTGGTTGTGCCGGTCAGACGAACGCGATCGTTCAACCCAAACTCGTCTGATTCCCGGACAAATTCCTGAAGATTCTGGGACTCGCCAACCACCCACAATGTGTTGAGGGGCCCCCAGGTGAGGCCCTGAGGCGAGGAGTCGACAGATTGAGCGACAAGGAGCGTCTCGAGAACCTCACCGGTTGCCACGCTGTGGCGTGTCACGGTACCCGTTGCTGGCTCGAGGACCAGGACTGCACCCGGGACGAAGGAATCGACCAGGATGCCAGCCGCGTTGATCAGGGGAAGCTCGGCGAGCTCGTTGACTTCGACCTCACCGGTTGGACCCCGGTTCGCAAGGCTTGTCACCGGCACGCGGAGCTCATACAGCACCGGACCGTTGTCCGACGCCGTCGCGCCTGACCGGCGCTCTTTGACTGCGTAGAACACTTCGGTGAAGTCATCGCCGACCTGATCGGTCCGCACCCACGCAATTCCTTCAAGACCATGATTGGTGCCGTTTGCCGGGTAGCCACCATCGAGGTCGGTCACGGCATCTCCGAGAACATTGACCGTTCCGTCGCTTGCCAGCGTAAAGAACGTCACGCCGCTCTTGTTGGTCTCTGGAGTTCCGGGGCCGGTAGAAATGATGCGTTCCCAAGAGGCCACAAAGAGGGGAGGGGCAAAACTCCCCACGCGTGTGACCCCTTCCAAGTCCAGACTGCGGGTGGTGAAACTCGGATGATCACCGATTGTTCGAAGGTCGATCTGGCTGGGGTTCACTGTTACCGCCGCCAGACTTCCCCCGTCATCGACCATGACGAAGCCATCGTCGGTCTGGGCAATGCCCGACCACTCCGGTGCTGGAGCTTCGGTGACCAGACCGGTGATCGTGCGCTCAAGGCGCCACGGCAATTGGGAGGCAAACGAGTCGAGTCGGTCAAACACGGTGGCGTTGACCTCGCCGGTTCCCAACGCGGTGGTCGGCTCACCGTTCACGGTCAGTACGGCATCGATGAACGTTGCACCCGTAACCAGGCCAATCACCTCGGCCCGCTCCAGTTCGCCGCCGCTGTTGGTACACACAACGAGCTGTTCGGAGGAGTAATCGCCGGCGCGCTGCCATCGAAACAAGGGACTGGCTGCCAGGCCGGTTGCCTGAAGGTCGGTTGCGACAATCTCGACCGGCAACATGTTCCACCGGTCGCCGTTCTCGTCGAGAATGGGCCCGACTGGGGTGACGGTGTAGACGCACACCGTGCCGTCGTTGGCAAAGATGGCCAACGGCGGGCGACCGCTCTCAAGTCCAGACTGCGCCTCGAATGTCAGGACCGAAAGGCCGCTGGAACATCCGGGCTGCGTGGACGCTACTTCGTAGTCGGCGAGCGCCGCTTGGTTCTCCACAAAGGTGTCCACCGAGAGAAACCGGGGAGCAAGGGAGACTTCGCAGGGTTGACTCAGATAAAACGGATCCACCGTTCCACCGCCCACCCGGTAGACCGCAACTTGTGAAGGTTGGCCGGCTTGAGGGGGCTCACCAACAACGATCAGGGTTGTGGCGTCGTTGGCCTGGGTGGAGGACGCAAACGTCAGCCCTCCCGGTTTGGACAAGGTCACCGCAAGGTCGCCACCGACTTGGGATCCCGTGCTCACAAGATGCTTGCGGACCACCCAATTGGCACCGTCGCGGCCCACAACCCACACATGGTCGGGGTCGCCGGGCTTGAAGGTCATGGCCTCGAGTTCGTCGATTCCCTCCAAGGTGACGGCGCTACCGATGGTTGCGCCGCTGGTGAGGTCCACCTGACTGAGCGCGGCCGGGGCTTGGCGACCCACCCAAACGGTCTCGTCATCGAGCGCGGCTATGGCCTGGATTCCCGAGCTCCCCACAATGGACGGTACGTCGACCAGCGGTCCAATTCGGTCGAGAAGCAGTGCATCGCCAAACTCGCTGGACACCGTGGTGCTGATTCGGGCGAAGCCGGACTGGTCGTTGGCCTGAGCATCGGTCCTTTCCCAGGCCACCAGCAGGGGCAGGCTGCTTGGTCCGGGCACCAGGGTGATGGCCTCGAGGTCGAATCCGTTGAGTGCTTCTTCGTCCACGCTGCGGGAACGGTAGGCGGCGGAGCTCCATCGGCCCTCGCTGTCTCGGGCAATGCAGAGAACCTCGCCGTCGTCGTCGTCGACGCCCACCAGCGTCTGGCCGTTGTTGATGATGCCGGAAAGGGCGCTGGCGTCACCGAGGATGTTCTTCTGTTCGACGAGCACGAAGTCGGTGGGGTTGTCGCCCGCCTGCGCAGCGGCGAGGCTGGACATGCCGAGTACGGCAACGGCACTGAAAACCAGCGAGGCGATCGCAGTTCTGACAACCCATGCGGGGACGGCCCCGATCGAAGGTGAAGGATTGCTGCTGTCGCCCATCGGATGTACTTCCTCGCCCCGGGATCCCATGGATCCGGCCTCAATGTCACACAAGCGCAAACGTAGCAAAGTAATTTCGTCACGGTCGAAGGCAATACGGGTGAAACACCTGGGAATCGGGTCGGAGCGGAAAGGGTTCTCTGAAAAATGACCATCACGATGTACGGGGCCCAATGGTGCGGCGACTGCCGCCGAGCAAAGAAATTCTTCGACGACAACGGGATCGACTTCACCTACGTGAATCTGGAAGAGACCCCGGAGGCGGTCGATATCGTGCTCGCCCGCAACTACGGCGTCCAGAAGATACCGGTCATTGTCTTTCCCGATGACTCGCACCTCACCGAACCGACCAACGACGAACTGGCGGCCAAAATGGCCGACGTGGGGTCCGGCCGCACCGCCGAGGCCGAGTTTGAGGTTACTCGCCACGATGACGCCGGGCGCTACGAGCTGCGCCGTGGAAATGAACTGTTGAGCTGGGCCACGTTTCGCCAGCGCGAGGGTGCGGTTCTCATTCCGCATGTGGAGACCCTCCCCGAACACGGGGGCAACGGCTACGCGGCCCGACTGCTGGACGGCACCCTGGATTTGATCCGGGCCGCCGGCCAGACCGTTACCCCGCTGTGCCCCTATGCCGAGGGCTACATCCAATCCAAGCCCGAACACTGGGACCTACTGACCGGGACCTGCTGACCGGGACCTGCTGACTGGGATCTACTGACTGGGACCTGCTGACCGGGATCTACTGACTGGGACCTGCTGACTGGCGCCTGATCAGCGGCCGGTCCGGCGGGCCCGCCAGCTGCGCCGAGGCGCGTGGTCGGTGATGGTTTCGGGTCGGCAGTAGACGCCGGAGGATTCGGTGGCGTCGATACGAGCCATATCCACGTCGTTGTAGGACACGCCGGTGCCCCAGCCGAATGCCTTTTGGAAAGCGGGTAGAAGTCGGTGGGAGTCGAGGCCGTCGACAAAGAACATCTCGTGCTCTTTCTCCTTGAGGCCCATTTCGTAGAGGACCTCATCATGAGCCGTGATGCCGAGTTCGTGGAAGTACTGCATCATCACGAAGTACTCGCAGACGTTGCCGCTTTCGAGTCGACCGGCGAAGTAGTACGGCATGAACCAGCCAATGACGTGGCAGCTGGCCGAGATCATCTTTCCGGTCAGCCAGAACCGCACCTCGTACCAGCGCGACACCTTGATGTCGTAGACCGCCATGATCTCCAGCACCGATTGGCGGTGGCCCCATTCGTCCTGTTCGATCTGGGCGATGTCGATCCGCTCGTCGGCATCTTTGACTGATGCCGCATGTCCGACGTAGGCGAACGCCGCGGCCCGCTCGGCGGAATGCGCAAGCTTGAGCAGCTTTACCAGCCGCCGGTGACCGTGAACCCGGTCGGTCGCCGCGGTTTGCATCACCGCGCTGTCCGCCGCCATGGCCCGACTGTCCATCCCACCACCGTACCAACCCCAACCCGGCCAACCCGTCCCAAACACCCGTGACATCTGACTCCCTGGCTCGCGCGCTGACGCCGCCCCGATACGAAGTATCAAAGAGCGGGCAATGGCCGAGCCCGATGCGGAGCGGAGGGTGAGGGGAGGGCCCGAGCGGCCCCGATACGAAGTATCAAAGAGCGGGAAATGGCCGAGCCCGATGCGGAGCGGAGGGTGTGGGGAGGGCTCGAGCGGCCCCGATACGAAGTATCAAAGAGCGGCAAAAAGAGAGAAACGCAGCGCAAGGATAGGGGCGCTGCGTTTCTCGTGTCCGGGGAAGTTTCTGCGGTAACTGTCCCAGACGCACGGTCACTGGGAGTCGGGACGAGACCTCCTGGCCGTGCTGGTGCTGTCAGTCGGAAGTGGGTGTCTTCGCTCCTGACAAGCTCTTATGGATGTGTTTGGGCCGGTTAGAAGTCCTCGCCAAAGTCGACTTCGCCTTCGACTCCGATTTGGTAGGACGACACGGTCCGTTCGAAGAAGTTGGAGAGCTGCTGGACGTCCTGCAGTTCCATGAAGCCAAACGGGTTCTTGGCACCGAAGCGGGGTTCGATGCCAAGCAACGCGAGGCGGGAGTCGGCCACAAACTGGAGGTACTCCTTGGTGTCGGCCAGCGACATGCCGGTCACGCCTTCAGAAAGCACGTCTTCGGCGAACTGATACTCGCAATCGACGGCCTCTTCGAGCATCTCGGTGATGCGCTGGTTCATGTCGTCGTCGAACAGGTCGGGCTCTTCTTTGCGAACGGTGCGGACCACTTCGAGCGCGAAGTTCATGTGGCCGCTTTCGTCGCGGAAGACCCAGTTGGTGCCGTCGGCCAGGCCGTTGAGGAGACCTTTGGATCGGAGGAAGTAGACGTAGGCAAACGCCGCGAAGAAGAACAGGCCTTCGATGCAGGTGGCGAAGCAGATGAGGTTCATGAGGAACTTCTTGCGGTCCTCACGAGTCTCAAGGGCGTTGGTGTCGCCAATCGAGTCCATCCACTTGAAGCAGAATTCGGCCTTCTTGCGAATCGACGGAATGTTCTCCACTGCGGTGAAGGCTTCGGCCCGCTCTTTGTGGTCGGGAATGTAATTGTCCAACAGCGTGAGATAGAACTGCACGTGCAGCGCTTCTTCGTAGAGCTGGCGGCTCAGGTACATGCGAGCTTCAGGAGCGTTGATGTGCTTGTAGAGGTTCAGCACCAGGTTGTTGGCGACGATGGAATCGCCGGTCGCAAAGAAGGCCACGAGCCGGTTCACCAGGTGACGTTCAGCCGGTTGGATCTTGCCGTTGAGGTCGGTGATGTCATCAGAAAAGTCGATCTCGTCAACAGTCCAGGTGTTCTTGATGGCGTCGCGATACATCTCGAAGAACTCGGGGTAGCGCATCGGCCGCAACGTGAGGTCGAAGCCCGGGTCCAGAATGTTCTTGGTCGGAGCGTTCGGGTCGGCGGTTGGCGTCGTGAGATCGACCGCTGGTTCAAGCGCCGTTGAACCGGCAGTCCATTCGTTGTCGGTCAGAGCGTCGTTGGTCAGGGCCATCAGGTGCACGCCTCGCAGGATTCAGGGTTCTCCAACGAGCAGGCCAGGGCCTCTTCGTCAGCAAAGGTCTTTACATTGGAACCATCCGGAGGGCCACCGTCAGGTGAGCCGCCAGTGGTGGTCTGGTTGATCCGGGTCCGGGGACGGGACCGCAGGTAGTAGGTGGTCTTGACGCCGGACTTCCAGGCGTGCATGTACATGGAGCTGAGCTTGCCGATGGTGGGCGTTTCCATGAACAGGTTGAGACTCTGGCTCTGGTCGATGAAGGCACCACGTTCCGCAGCCATGTCAATCAGTGAACGCATCGGGATTTCCCACGCGGTGCGGTACAGAACCTTGAGGTCATCGGGAATCCCGGCCACGTCCTGGATGGAACCTTCGGCCCGCTTGATGGCGGTGATGATGTCCGAAGTCCATAGACCACGCTCCTGCAGGTCCCGCACCAGGTAGGTGTTGATCTGCAGGAACTCACCGGAGAGGGTCTCGCGCTTGAACAGGTTGGACACCTGCGGCTCGATGCACTCGTAGCACCCGGCGATCGAGGCAATGGTCGCGGTGGGCGCCACCGCGATCATCAGCGAGTTGCGCAGGCCGTGGGTGGCGATCTTTGTTCGCAGTTCCTCAAACCGCTCCGGAAGAACTGGGGTTTGGTTCCAGAGGTCAAACTGGAGGTCGCCCTTTGAGGCCCGGGTGAGCGGCCACGACTCGTGCGCACCGTTGGCCTCAGCCAGCTCACAGCTGGTGCGCAGCGCCCAGTAATAGATGTCCTCAGAGATGCGACGGGACAGCGCTCGGGCTTCGGGGGAGTCAAAGGGCAGGCGCATTTTGAAGAACACGTCCTGCAGACCCATGAGACCCAGACCAATGGGCCGCCACTTGCTGTTGGAGTTGCCGGCGGCATCGGTGGGGTAGAAGTTGATATCGATGACCCGGTCCAGGAACGGCACTGCGGTGCGCACGATCTCGCCGAGTCGGTCGAAGTCAAACTGGCCGTCTTTCACCAGGGCGCCAACGTTGATGGAGCCGAGGTTGCAGACCGCGGTTTCGTCGTTGTTGGTGACTTCGAGAATCTCAGTGCAGAGGTTGGACAGGTGCACGACGCGAGCGGTGCCGTCGTCGGCGGGGGCACCGGTTTGGTTGCACTTGGTGTTGGATGCGTCTTTGAAGGTCATCCAGCCGTTGCCGGTCTGGGCCAGGGTGCGCATCATGCGGCTGTAAAGCTCACGAGCCGGAAGCTGGCGCTCAAACACGCCAGCCTCTTCGGCTTCGACGTAGGCCCGTTCAAACTCGGCGCCGTAGAGGTCAACGAGGTGCGGGACCTTTTTGGGGTCAAACAGTGACCACTGCCAGTCTTTCTCCACTCGCTCCATGAACAGGTCCGGGACCCAGTTGGCGATGTTGAGGTTGTGGGCGCGGCGGGACTCGTCGCCGGTGTTGTCCTTCAGTTCCAGGAAGTCAAAGATGTCGGCGTGCCAGGTCTCCAGATAGACACAGGCCGCACCTTTGCGGCGTCCGCCCTGGTTGACCGCCTGCACCGACGAGTCGAGAGTTTTGAGCCACGGGACGATGCCGTTGGACAAGCCGTTCGTGCCTTTGATGAGACTGCCGCGGCTGCGGATCCGGCTGTACGCCAGGCCAATACCACCGGCGAACTTGGAGAGCTTGGCCACATCGGTGTAGCGGCCGTAAATGGATTCCAGGTCGTCATCGGGGGAGTCCAGCAGGTAGCAGGACGACATCTGCGGGTGGGTGGTACCCGAGTTGAACAGGGTGGGGCTGGAGGTGAGGTATTCCAGCGAGCTGAGCAGGTTGTAGAACTCGATGGCTTCTTTGGGTGTGGTGGCGAGGCCGCAGGCCACGCGCAACTGGAAGTACTGGGGCGTCTCCACCACGAACCGGGTGTCCGGGTGACGGAGCAGGTAGCGGTCATAGACGGTGCGAAGGCCGAAGAACTCATACAGCTTCATTCGCTCCACGTCGATGGCGGCGTTGAGCTGGGGAGCATTGGCCTCGACAAACGCGGCGGTGTCTTCGCCAATGAGCCCGAGCAGTCGGCCCGCGGCCACGCTCTGGCTGAAGGTCTTGATGTTCTGGTTGCGGACCTCCTCGTCCATGAACGTGGCCAGTAGACGGGCCGCCAACTTGGAGTAGTTGGGTTCGTCAACGATGTGACTGGCGGCGGTGCGAATGGCCAGATTGTCGAGCTCGACGGTGGTGGAGCCATCCACCAGGCCAGAGATCGTCTTGGTGGCAACTCGCATGGGGTCAACGCCGGCCAACCCTTCTGCGCACCGCTCGACCCGGCGCACGATCTTCATGACATCGACGGCTTCGAAGCTGCCGTCGCGCTTGCGGACCCGCATTTGACTTGACGGGAGTTGGGGGGCGGCGTCGGTTGCCGCTGCCAGTGGTTCGGTCGCCGGCTGGCCGGTTGTGGTGTCAGCAGCAGCAGTGTCCGCATCGGTGATGGCCATGTCTGTGTCTCTGTTCCCTAATTCTTGGACTTCTTGAATTTCTTGGACTTCTTGGATTTCTTGTTCTTGGATTTCGGTGGTTCCTGGTAGTCCCGTTTGTCCCGCCATGGCTGGCGGGTCCCGGCAACGGGGAAATGCCGGTGCGTCATCAGCGCTGGGTCGTCGGGTCGTCGGGGTCGTCGGGGTTCGTCGCCGATGTCGTCACTGCTGATGTCACTGATCTTGTCGCTGGTGTAATTACACCGAGGTAATTACATAGCGGGAATGACAATTACAGCCGTGTAACTTCGATCTGTCAAGTGGCGTCATTCGCGCCGTGTTTCGCGCCGGAATGAAATGGTTCTGTAAAGAAGCGGTGCGGCGGTTCTGGGCGGCGAATTTGGGCTGGTCCCGCCGGCCGCCGGTGTGCGTACAACGTTCACGACAATCGATGGCGGTAGCGGAGTCAGACCCGCCCCGCACCCGCTCCCGATCGCCCAGTGGCGGCCCCGAAGGTGGGGCGGCCCCGTGCCCGGATGGGTTGGCAAGCGGTGACAGGTGGAATACCGGTTGACCAGGAAAGGCCCGGAAGTCCGCCGGTTATGACGAGCGACTTACCCAATTTGGTACGATACGGGGCGACGCGGTAATGGATGAACATCGTTTCTTGGTGGTCTTTGATCAAGGTGCTAGGTTCACGGCCGTTCACGGTGGCTGGCACCGTTGAGCGAGGCGGCAGTACCGGCCGCGGGGAGACACGTTTCGTGACGAAGCAATTCAGGGCGCCAGGGCAGGCGCATGCCCTACGACTGATGGCGATTGCCATTTTTGGTATCGCGTTTGTAACAGTTGTCGTAACAGCCGGGGGTGGTGAGGCGCAGGCCCAGAATGGCACGCCGCCAATTCGGGTCGACGGAAAATTCGCCGACTGGAATCTCACGAATGCGGTGGCGACTCACGCGGACGGCGAGACCGATCCCAACCGGTGGTCCTACCGCGAGGTGGCGCCTTGGAGCAGATACTGCGCCATCGACCGCCATGCCTCAGACGGCAACTTCGATTTTTACCAGTTCAACCGCACGGTCTCGGGCGCCGCTGCGAGCTACCGCGCCGGGTATGACGCCTCGCGCCATTGCGTGGTCTCTGACGCTCAAGGCAAGAACCTCAACCTGCTTCACTCCTTTGAGCGTTACATCTGGCTGACCCGAGCACCCGGAGTTGAGCAGTCCGACCGCCACGAGATCACCTACGCGTGCAGCCTCATCAATACCGACGGGGATTCATACGTCAATGCCATGGCGTGCAGCCGCGATGACATCACTCGAGGATGCCTGGGTTCATCCGCCGCCTCGCGTTCGTGCACGCTTGGATCGGAGACCTGGCTGGATATCTACCACTGCACCGACACCGGGCGAGACACGTGTTCGGGCCGGCAGTTCGTTCGGCGGTATGAGACGTCGCGGATCGGTGCCTATGACTACTTTGGCCCCGGCGGCGGTCAGGTTGTGGGTGCGGGGGAAAGCACCAGCGCCTTCCGGACCACCGACCCCGGATTCACCACTTACCGCATGAGCACGGGGCTCCCTTTGACCCGCTTGCCGGACCATTTGGTCGAGATGTCGGTTCCGGTGAGCCTGCTTCCCGGCTTCTCCGGAGGGCGAGTCTGCGCGACGCTGGCCGTGATCGGCATCTCATCGACGACTCTGGAACCAAAATTCTCCAATCCCGCAGTTGACACGGTGCCGACCGAACAGTGCGCGGTGTTCCCGTCCACCTCGCCCACCGCCACCGCACGTCCGACTGCCACGCCGCGGCCAACGGCGCGTCCGACTTCCACGCCGCGGCCGACGGCGCGGCCGACGGCGCGTCCGACTTCCACGCCGCGGCCAACGGCGCGCCCGACGGTGCGTCCGACTTCCACGCCGCGGCCGACGGCGCGTCCGACGGCGCGCCCGGTTGCGGCCGCAACCAGCGACGTCAATGTCATTCGCGTTCGTCTTCGCGGCGCAACCGGTACCGAGAGGATGGCCATTGATGTCAACAACGTGTGGGTCAGCATCCGGACGGTGCCGAACGAATGGGTGATTTACAAGACCGAAGTTGACGCGGAGATTGACACCCTGCGCGTCCGGTTCTACAACGATGCGGTTGTCAACGGCACGGGTCGTGAACTCGATGTCGAATGGGCTGAAGTCAACGGTCGCCGGTACTCCTCGGTGTCCCGTGACCGTTATTCAGTCGGCTCAGCGGTGAACAATGTGTGCGGTAGGGGCTACCGCATGTCCGCCACGCTCAAGTGCAATGGCTACATCGAGTTCGACATTGGTGGCGTCGCTTCACCGGTGCCAACCGCCACGCCGCGACCAACCGTACGACCAACGCCTCGACCGACCGCAACGCCTCGTCCCACCGTGAGGCCAACGCCTCGACCGACCGCGACGCCTCTTCCAACCGTGAGGCCGGCTCCGGTTACTCCGCAGACCATCTACCGGGAGACCTTCACTTCTTCGGGTCAATGGACCTTCAATCGGTATGGCAGCGATACCGCAACCACCGGCCGTTTCCAGGTCGGCACCCCGCAGCAGACCGCGGACGGTAACGGCCAGGTGTTCCAGCCCAACGGCGACTCACCCCGAGACACCGGGCGTGGGGCACTGGTAACCGGAGCTGCCAGCGGACCCATCTACTACGCCGATGATGTCGACTTTGGCAGGACGTCGGCGCACTCCGGCCTCATCTCGCTGCCGCAAGGCTCTTTGACGATGAACTTCGACTACTTCTTTGGCCACGGGATCAATGCCGGATCATCGGATTATCTCCGGGTCGGGATTGCCACTGAGGGCTCTGGCAGTCGAGTGTCAGTGTTCCGGGTGGACGCGCCAAGTCTCACCTACGGCTCGGCTACCTGGAAGTCCACCTCGGTCGATATTTCCCGGTTCGCCGGCCAAGACGTGAGAATCGTGGTGGAAGCTGCGGACCCGGGCACTCAGACATTCAGTCCAGGCGTGCCGGCCGGGAGCAACATTCGAAGCCTCATTGAAGCCGGCGTCGACAACATCACCATCACCACCAGATGACTGCGGCCCATCACCGCCGCTGAACGGCGACTTCGGTTGCCTTCAGTGAGGCGGTAACGGGCTGGCCGGGAGCGAGAACCAGCCGGTCAGCCGATGACGGGGTGACCGTCGCCCAGCACGGGATGGGCGCACCCAGCTGGACCCGCACCCGGTCGCCGTCGGTGATCAGTTCGGTGACGGTGGTGCGCCAGACGTTGCGGGCGCTGCCCTGCGGCGGTTCTCCGCTCAAGGTCACCCCGGAGGGTCCGAAGCTCACCGCAACCGGACCGGCTGCGGTGGTGGCCGTTGTCAACTCCACGCCGTTGGGCAGGGTGACAACGGTTCCGTGTGCCGTACCTTCCAAAAGATTCTGGTCGAGCAGCGCCGCAACCCACGGCGTGGCTGGTCGGGACGCTATCTCTGCGGGGCGGCCCTGCTGAACAACCTGCCCGGCGTGTAACACCACTACCCGGTCGGCCACCAGCCGGGCCGTAACCGGATCATGGGTGACCATCACCACGGTGGTATTCAGGCTGGAGATGATCTGGCGAAGCGGTGCCGTGGCGGCCTTGTCGATCGAGGCAAACGGCTCGTCCAGAAGAAGGATTCGGGCACCGGTGGCAACCGCTCGGGCGATGGCCACCCGCTGGCGTTGGCCGCCGGAAAGTTTGTCTGGTCGGTGGTCAAACCACCCCGGCTCGGCGCCGGCCGCGTGCAGGTGATCGCCGGCCGCAGACATTGCAGGGCGTCGCCGATGACCTGCCGCCCGCAATGCGAACGCCACGTTCTCTCGGGCGCTCAGGTGCGGGAAGAGTCTCTGGTCCTGAAACACCATCGAGACCGGCCGCTGGTCGGCGGGGACAAAGTGACCATTCTTTGGGTCATCGACCGTTGCCTCGTCGATGAGAAGGGTGCCATCGTCAATTGGTTGAAGTCCAGCAAACACGCGCAACAGGGTGCTTTTGCCGGCGCCGTTGGGGCCGACGATCACTGTTGCCTCACCCGTGTCGACCGTCAGCGACGCGTTGAGTTCCAAGTGGCCAATGGTGACCCGAAGGTTGCGGGCGTCGATGGCCGTCATCGGATGACCCATCGATCCCGCATGGCGACCAACACGGTGAGCGAAACGGCCAACAGGATCATGCTGAGGGCGAGGGCGGTGCCGCGGTCGCCGGATTCGATGGCCTCATAGGTGGCCAGCGGCAGGGTTTGGGTTCGCCCACCCAGACTGCCATTGAAGGTGATGGTCGCACCGAACTCGCCCAGCGCGCGAGCCCACGCCAATGCGGATCCGGCGATGACGGCTGGCCGGGCGACCGGCAAGATGATGCGGGCGAGGACCATCAACGGTTTGGCTCCGAGGGTGGCGGCCGCATCACTCCAGCGGCGGTCAGCGTCGGCGAGCGCCGGTTCAACGGCGATCACGAAGAACGGCAGCGCAACGAAGGTGGCAGCCAGGATGGCACCGGCGAGCGTGAACGGCAGGCTGACGCCAGCCACCTGCTCCAACAGTTGCCCCAACGGACTTCGACGACCGAACGCCATGAGCAGGGCGGTGCCGCCAACCACCGGCGGCATGACCATGGGCAGCAGGACCAGCGCCCGTACGATCCTGGCGGCTGCGGGCCGAAGCTGCACGATGAACCATGCAAGCGCGGTGCCGACAATGGCAACGATCGCCGTGGCCGCAAGACTGACGATGATCGAAACTCGGATGGCACTGGTTGCGGACGAGGACCTCAGCGTGTCCACCAGCGATGTCCACGGGGTTTCCAGCATCAGGCCAATCAGCGGCAGGCCCACCAGCCCAAGACCGATTGCCGAGAGTGCGATCACCCCCATCGGGACCCGGGTGTTTCGGGGGCTGGTCACGGGAAGGCCGGAAAGCCGAGGGCAACAAGTCCATCAACGCCGTGAGTGATCAACTGTGCGAACCACGCATCCACCGTCGAATTCTCGTCGTTCAATTGCCAGGCCGCGTACCCCGACGCGGTCGAAACGGTATCGATCAACTTCACCTGGTCGCCGGCGAATTGGGCATCGGTGGCGTACACCACGGCGGCGTCGACCTCCTGCGCAATCACCTTGGCCAGAACGGAGCGGACGCTTGATTCGGTGGTATCTGGCGCCACGTCGATGTGCAATTGCGAGGCCATGGTCGCGGTGGACGCGCCACATGGCACGGTGGGCGCGCAAATCGCAATGCGCAGTTCGGGGCGGGCAAGGTCGTCAAGACTCTGCACGTCACCGGGATTGTCGGGCGGCGTGACCAGAGCCAACTGGTTGCGGACCAGCACCCGGGGTTGGAGTCCGGCGTTGCCTGCGGGCTCGGGGATGTATCGCGGTGCATCGATGGACGGTTCGGCCAGAATGACGATGTCGGGTTGGGCACCCTGTCGGATCTGTTCCAGGAGCGCTTGGCTGCCGGCGAACTGATACTCGACGATGACGCCGCCTTCGGAACCGCTGGCTGCGGAGCCCATGGCGGTGTGGGAGTCCATGGCGGTTTCGAGGTGACCCGAAAGTGAGGAGGCCGCAAACACGGTCAGGTCGGGATCGCTGCGGCCGCAGCTGCATCCCAGCAGCGCCAACATCACGCAGATGGACCTCACGACCACCGAGCCACGGCACGAAGCTGGTCTCATCTGTCGTCGCGTTCGATGACCACATTGGTGGCCTTGACCACGGCGCTCGCCATCACGCCCGGGGCCAGGCCCAGGTCCTGGACTGCTTCGCTGGAAATCAATGCGACCACCCGGTGGGGTCCGGTCTGCAACTCGACCTGGGCCATCACCTTGTCGGTGACCACCCGGGTGATCAGGCCGGTGAAGCGGTTGCGAGCCGAAAGGATTGCGGCATCGTCGGGGTCAACAGACTCGGCCAACTCCACTGCGAACCGGGCAAGTTCGGGTCCATCTATGAGTCGCTGATTGCCGTCACTTCGCTTGGCGACCAGGCGTCCCGCGTCGACCCAGCGCCGCAGTACGTCGACGGAGACTCCCAGGAGTTCCGCAGCTTGCCCCAAGCGATATCTCTGCATTCAAAGATAATAGATCAGAAAAACTGGCAAAGCCCAGCGTTGCGCCGGTCGCTGCTGCGTGGTCGACGCAACAGTAGAGTCAGTTCATGGCTGAGGTGTCCTACAAAACCAACTTCGTTGACTTCATGGCTGAGGCGGGGGTGCTGCGCTTCGGTGACTTCGTCACCAAAAGCGGCCGTCAAACCCCGTACTTCATCAACACCGGCCTCTACCGCACCGGCGCTCAGATCCACCAGCTCGGTGAGTACTACGCCGATGCCATCACCGCCAACCTTGGCACCGACTTTGACGTCCTGTTCGGTCCGGCCTACAAGGGGATCCCGCTCGTGGTCACCACGGCAGCCGCGCTGAGTTCTCGGGGCCACGACGTCGGTTTCTGTTTCAACCGCAAAGAAGCCAAGGACCATGGTGAAGGCGGGGTTCTGGTCGGTCACCCGTTGGCCGACGGCGACCGGGTCCTGATCGTGGAAGACATCACCACTGCCGGCACCTCAATCCGGGAGACCGTGCCGATTCTCAAGGAGGCCGCCGCGGTCGAAGTGGCGGGCCTGATCGTCTCGGTCGATCGTCGCGAAAGAGGCGTTGATGACCGGGCGGCGCTGGATGCCCTGGCCGAAGAATTCTCGATGCCAACGTTCGCGATCGTGGACGTCTTCGACATCATCGAACAGAGCCCCATCACCAACGAGCAAACCGCAGCAATGCATGGCTACCTCGACCAGTACGGGGCCCAATGAGTCAGGTTCTGGCGGTCGAAGCCGTTGACGCAACCAATGGGTGGTGGGCCACCTGGCGCATGCCGCTGATCGTCGTTCTGGCCACCGTCGCGCTCATGGTGTTGGTGCGCTGGTACTTCGCTCGCAAAGGCGCCGGCGCGCTCAGCGAAACCGACCGGTTCCGCGCTCAGGCCTACGCGGTGGCCATTGCGCTGATTGGCTTCATCACGCTCATCTTCGTTCTGCCCGACTCAGTGGACGGCAGTCTGGCGTTGAGTGCAGTTGGTCTGATTGTGACCGGCGCGCTGGCGATCTCGTCGCAATCGATCATCGCCAACGGCATGGCGGGGGTGATGATTCGAGCCATCAAGAACTTCAAGCCCGGCGACTTCATTGAGGTCCGCGACGATATGGGCCGGGTAACCGAGATGGGGCTGTTTCACACCGAGATCCAGACCCGGGACCGGGACCTGATAACCCTGCCAAACTCGGTCATGGTGAACGAACCGGTTCGGGTGATCCGGTCGAGCGGCACGATTGTGTCCGCGGAGATTGGTCTGGGCTACGACCTGTCTCGGCATCGGCTCAAAGAGCTTTTCATTGTGGCGGCCGAGAAGGCCGAACTCGAAGACCCCTTCGTCCAGGTTGTGGATCTTGGTGACCACGCCGTGACCTATCGCGTCGCTGGCTTCCTTCGGGAATCAACCCAGGTCCTGGCTCGGAGATCCCGACTTCGCGAATCCCTGCTCGACACGCTCCATGAGTCCGGGGTCGAGATCATGTCGCCCATGTATGTGGCCCGTCGGGCGGTGGACAATGACGGTCTCATCCCTCGGACCCGACGACCCAAAGCTCACGTTGAAGACCGTCCGACCGCCGAGGACAAGGTCTTTGACAAGGCCGAGTTGGCGGCCGGGGTTGAAAACCTGCGGACCCAGGCGCTACAGGTTCAGGCGGACATTGATGAGCTGGAAGAAGCGCCGTTGGCCGAAACCGCCGATGAGGCCGAGGTCCGCCAACGGGCCCTCGCTCGGAAACAGCGACTGTTGGAACGCGTGGTGGAAAAGCTGGATGAGGCCGACACCAACGCGAAAGGGGGGTAGCGAATGGGGATGGGTATTTCGCTGACGTCGGGTTGGAACCTTCAGCAGCCAACCGATGGGCCGGTGCGCATGATTGAGCGCGCTGCAGCTGCCTATGAGGCTGGGCTTGAGTTTCTGAACGTGGGTGATCACCACAACATGGGCAGTCAGTATGCGCAGAACGTGCCGATGATGGGCCGGTTGCTGGCAGAGTGGACGGACCGGCCCGCGGGGCCACTGTTCCTCCTGCCGTTGTGGCATCCGTTGCTGGTGGCCGAGCACATTGGCACGCTGGCCGCGCTCCATCCGGCGCGACTCATTGTGCAGGTCGGCGTGGGACGGGACCCCGCGCAGTTTGGGGCCATGGGTCAGGACATCTCCACCCGCGGCGCTCGGACCCACGACATGATTGGCGTTGTGCAGCAACTCCTGGCCGGAAAGACGGTGGACCGACCGGACCTGGGGATGGTCGAAGGTCGGGTTGGCCTGTTGCCGTCGCAGCCGGTCGAATGGTGGATTGGTTCCGGCGTGCCGGTGGGGATCGCCCGGGCCGCAACACTCGGCGACTGTTGGTACGCGGGGCCGGGCTACTCGGTTGAGTCGGTCAAGCCCGCCATCGAGTTCTATCGAAAGACCGTTGCCGACGCGGGCGAGACCGGGCGGGTTGTGGTGCGAAAGGACGTGTTGTGTCGTCGTAACGGCGACCAGGCCCGGGAGCAGGCTGATGAGCTGCTCGGGGCTGGATACCGGGGTCTGGGCCCGGACCAGGTCATGGTTGGCGGGGTCGACGACGTGGCGGATCAGATCGAGGCCTGGATGGCGGCGGATGTGGACGATCTTGCGATTCGTTGCATGGCGCCCGATCAGGAATCGGCGCTTGAAACCATCGAGCTGCTTGGGCAGATGATCTGATGGCCGGGCAAAGCAAGTCTCAGGAATTTGGTGGGGACAGGAAGAAGGGTCAATCGGTCCTGGGGCCGATTGAGCGACAGTTCATTGACTGGGCGGTGCCGAAGCTTCCGCAGTGGATGCGATCGTGGCAACTCACGCTGTTCACCACCGTCTGGTCGGCCGGGGTGATCTTTTTCGGATGGCTGGCGGCCGACAACCGAGTGTGGCTCTTTGGTATGTCGGCCATGGTGTTTGGCCAGTGGCTGACCGACTCCTTTGACGGAACCCTGGGCCGAACCCGGGGCGAGGGGTTGGTGAAGTGGGGGTTCTTCATGGATCACTTCCTCGACACCGTGTTCTCCGGCGCGGTCGTGATTGGCTACTCGTTCCTGGCGCCGGGCGGATCGGGTTTTCTGTTCAGTCTCCTGCTGCTGGTGACCATGGCGATGATGGCCCTGTCCTTTCTGTCCTTTGCCGCAACGAATGAGTTCCAGATTGCGCATCATGGCATTGGCCCAACCGAAATTCGCATCAGCTACATCGCGCTGAACCTGCTGTTGTTCTTCACCGGCTACGACATCATCTGGTGGGGTCTCCCCGTTGTCCTGGCGGGCAACGTGATAGTGATGGTCAAGCTGGCGTGGGACACCCACAAGGAACTCTGGGCCATCGACAAGGCGGCGCTGGCCGCCGGTGACCGCTGACTCTCCGCCGGAACGAATCGGTCCATTGTCAAGAAGTCTTGACGTCAAACATTCTTGACATTGAGTAAAGATTTCTTTACGTTGAGTTCATGGCCCGTCAGACCCGCTTGCGTGCAACCTCAACCAGCAACGCTCGCAACGAGAATCAGGTGCGCATCTTTCGGCGAGCCGCTGACCTGACCCAGGCTCAACTTGCTGCGGCAGTTGAGGTGAGTCGTCAAACCGTCATTTCCATCGAAGGTGGCGACTATGCGCCGTCGGTCTACCTGGCGCTACGCGTTGCGTCGGCACTCAACACCACCGTCGAAGAACTCTTCCAAACCAAGGAGACATCATGACCAGCCACAACATGAGCACGGGCGCAGCGCACCAACCAGCGGCAGCGCGCGCGTTGCGATGGATTGGCGACCTTGATCACCCGTACTACCAGGACGAACGCAATCGCTTTGTTTGGTACGAGGCATCGGCCATTGGTTTCCAATTGCTGTTTGTGAGCCTCTATTTCCTGGCCGGCGCCATGTTGTGGATCGGCGGGGTCTCGGCCATGCCGTATGCCCTGGCCACTCTCTTCACCGCGATTGCGGCTGCGTCCGCCGTGGTCACGTACTCGAAGTGGCACCATGCCGAGTACGCGCCAACCAGGGCCGACCTGACTCGACCGCGCGGTCGGGTGGTTGTCTTCGTCGGGCTGTTCGTGCTGAGCGGGTTCGTTCGAGCGTCACTGGGAATCGACAACGGGACCGATGCCGAAGGTGCCACCGGCTTCGTTGGCGGGTTCAGTGAGGGCTTGCGATACGGCGCAATCGTCTTTGCGGTCGCATGCTTCGTTGGCTATCTGGTGGCGTTGCGGCGGTCGGACTGACTCGAATGGATCAGCGTGCGATGCGTCGCACGGAACCTATATTCATAGGATCAATCGCCCCGCCCATGCGATGAGTTCAAAGCCGCATTTCCCGCGTCACCGGGCGACCGAGGAGACACGATGACCAGCACCGAGTCGACGCCCAGGCAGTCGACGGTCTATGACCCCAGCCCCGAGGATCGGCGACCTTTCAGCCTCATGGAATGGATCGAGGATCACCGGGAGGAGTTGCGTCCCCCGGTGGCCAACAAGCAGATCTGGCGAGAGGCTGAAATGATCGTGATGATCGTGGGGGGCGGCAACCACCGGTGCGACTTTCACTACGACCCCCGCGAGGAGTTCTTCCACCAGATCAAGGGCGACATGAACCTGGTGATCTGGCCCGGACCGGGAACCCGGCCCTATGACATGCCCATCCGCGAAGGTGACATCTACCTGTTGCCCCCCGGCGTGCGGCATTCACCGCAACGGCCCGATCCGGAATCGATTGGTCTGGTGGTCGAGTACCAACGCAAGCCCGGGGAGTTCGATGGGTTTGAGTGGGCGTGTTTCAACTGCGCCCACCTGGTTCATCGGGTGGAAGTGCAGGTGCAGGAAATCGACCGGGATCTGCCACCGCTCTTCGATGCGTTTGACGGTGACGAAGCGGCCCGAACCTGTCCCAATTGCGCAACGTTGCATCCCGGTCAGGCCGGCCGACTGTGAGCGGCACTGAGCCGGCTACCGCCGTCGAGCTGGATGCGGCAGATCCGCTGGCGCGACTCCGCCAGGAATTTGAGCTGCCCGATGGGATCTATCTGGTGGGGAATTCGCTTGGTGCGCTTCCCCGTGCGGCCCGAGCAAATCTCACCACCGAGCTTGACCGGTGGGCCACATTGGGGGTGGAAGGTCACTTCACCGGCGAGTTGGCGTGGGCCAATTCTCACCACCTGGTGGCCGAACAACTGGCTCGGCTGGTGGGTGCCCAACCTGCGGAGGTGGTGGCGATGAACTCGCTCACTGTCAACCTTCACTTGCTGATGGTGAGCTTTTACCGGCCCACTCCAGAGCGGCACAAGATCCTTATTGAGCATGGCGCTTTTCCTTCGGATCACTTTGCCGCAGAGTCCCAGATTCGGCAGCGCGGATTCGATCCGGCTGACTCGCTCGTTCTGGTGGCGCCCCGCGACGGCGAAGAAACCTTGCGGCCCGAGGACATCCTGGCCGCCATCGCCGAGCACGGCGACCAGTTGGCGCTGGTCCTGTTGCCGGGGCTGCACTACTACACCGGCCAGGTGTTGCCGATGGCCCACATCACTGCGGCGGCGCACGCCGTGGGCGCAACGGTTGGCTTCGATCTGGCCCATGCCGCCGGCAACATCGAGTTGGCGCTGCACGACTGGGGCGTCGACTTTGCTGCCTGGTGCACCTACAAGTATCTCAACAGCGGCCCCGGGGGTGTGGGTGGCGCGTACGTGCACGAGCGCCACATCCAGGATCAGGACTTGCCCAAGTTCCTCGGCTGGTGGGGGACAAATCCCGCCACCCGCTTTGCCATGGCCACCACCTTCGAGGCCATCCCCACCGTTGATTCCTGGCAGCTGTCAAACAGCGCCATTCTCACCATGGCCACGCTTCGGGCATCGCTTGACCTTGTTGATCAGGCAGGAGGGATGGCGGCACTGCGGGCCAAGTCCGAGCGCCAGATTCAGTTCTTTGACCGTCGGCTGGCCGAGACAATGGGTGATCGCCTCACCAACATCACTCCCAACGCCATGAGTGAACGCGGTTGCCAGTTTGGGCTGCGAATCACCGCCGGCGACGGGCGGCGAGTGTTCGAGGAACTCGAGGCCGCACGCGTTTTCTGCGACTGGCGCGAGCCGGACGTGATTCGGGTGGCCCCGGTGCCGCTGTACAACTCCTTCGATGACATCGACCGGTTTGTCACGATTCTCGACCACATCGTGCAGTGATGTTCCCTGCAGTGACGATCACCGAATGACGATCACCGAATGACGATCACCGAATGACGATCACCGAATAAGGATCACCGAATGAGGATCACCGAATGAGAACGCCGGTCGTGGTGGCGGGGGCTGGTTTGGCCGGCGCGTTGATGGCCACGTACCTGGGTCGACAAGGTCACGATGTCACGGTGTATGAGAGCCGCCCGGACCTGCGGACAACCGACATCGATTCGGGTCGCTCGATCAACCTGGCGCTCGCCACGCGGGGCATCGTCCCGCTCATCGACATTGGGGTGATCGAGCAGGTGGACCCGGTCACCATCCCCATGCGCGGCCGCATGATTCATACCGGCACCGGCGAGCCTGCTCTTCAGCCCTACGGCAACCAGGCTCACGAGGTCATCCACTCCATTTCGCGCACCGATCTCAACGCGATTCTCCTGAACGCGGCCGAGGCCACTGGCCGGGTCACCATCGAGTTTGAGAAGCGGATCGATGCGGTTGATTTCATCGAGTCGCAAGTGCACTTCACCGACGGCGATTCAGCCCCGTTTGGGGTGCTTTTCGGCGCCGACGGTGCGGGATCTCGGGTTCGTGATGCCATGGTGGACGTGGGCGCCTGTGAGGACCGTTCGGTGTGGCTGGACCACGACTACAAGGAGCTGACCCTCGCCGCCGGCGAGGACGGCGGTCACCGGCTGGACCCCCATGCGCTGCACATCTGGCCGCGCGGCGAGTTCATGTTGATTGCGTTGGCCAACCCGGAAGGGGACTTCACCGTCACGCTGTTTGCTCCCGCCACAACGTTCGCGTCGCTCAGGACCCCGGCCCAGATCGAAGGATTCTTCGATCAGGAGTTCCCGGGATTCGCCCGGCTGATGCCGGGTCTGGCTGCGGAGTTTCTGGCCAACCCCACCGGCGAACTGGGCACGCTTCGAGCGTCAGGATGGAGTCTGCAGGACCGCGCCGTGCTGCTGGGTGATGCCGCGCACGCCATCGTCCCCTTTCATGGGCAGGGGATGAATGCGGCTCTGGAGTCCGCTCGCCTGCTTGACCTCCACCTTCGACAAACGCCCGATGATGTCGCCAGCGCGTTTTCGCGTTTCGAAGCCGAGCGCAAGCCCGATACCGAGGCCATCGCCGACATGGCGCTGAACAACTATGTGGAGATGCGGGCCAAGGTCGTTGACCCCGACTACCTGGCCAAGCGCGCCCTGGCACTCGAGTTGCAGCGTCGCCATCCCGAGCACCTGAGCCCCCGGTACAACATGGTGATGTTCTCAACCATGCCCTATGCCGAGGCTCAGTCCCGCGCCGCCGCGCAGGTCGACCTCATTGCACGGGCCGTTGCCGATTCAACGCTGGATATTGATGCAATGGTCACGGCATTGCCAAAATTGCCGGAGCTGGATCCGTTGGCCGACCCCCACGCGTTGTCGGTGAGCTGACCCTGCCGGATCAGGTTGCGAAGTGCGGGTTGCGATCGGCCAACTGATCCAGCGACTCGATCCCCAGCTGGTGCATGACGCTGAGCAGCTCCAGCTCGATGAGCGTGGTTACGTGGTCAGGGCCAACATCTCCCAGCGCCCCCAGGCCGAACATGTAGGCGCGCCCGCAGAAGCAGAACTGCGCCCCGAATGCCATGGCCCGGGCAACATCGAGGCCGCCGCGGATGCCGCTGTCAAACATCACGGTCGTGGCGTCGCCGACAGCCGAAACCACGCTCGGCAGCGTGTCGATGGCGGCAGGGGCGGCATCGAGCTGGCGTCCGCCGTGGTTGGAGACGACCACGCCGTCGGCCCCGGCCTCGACCGCCAGCTCCGCGTCGGCGCCGTGCAGGATGCCTTTGACAACCAACGGTCCGTCCCAGATCTGGCGAAGGTCACGGAGGTAATCCCAGTCGAAGGTGCCGCCCAGGTGTGCGCCCACAAACCCTGCTGCGTCCGCCAGGGTCGTGGAGTCCATGTGGGCTTCGAGCGCACGGAACCGGGGGAGGCCGTTGCGCAGGATGGACAGGCTCCAGGCCGGCCGCAGAACCGATTGGGCCACCAGCCGCGGCCCAATCTTCGGCGGAAGCGTCAGCTGCGCGCGAGTCTGGCGTTCACGCCGCGATGCGGCGGGGACGTCCGCCGTCACCACCAGGGTGGTGAATCCGGCATCGGCCACCCGCGCAATCAGTTCGGTCCGCAATCCGGCCTCCCGAGGCGGGTACAGCTGGAACCACCCCATCCCCCTGGCCATCGGGCCAATCTCTTCAATGGATCCGGTTCCCACCGTGCTCAGCACATGGGGAATTCGACGGGTCGCCGCGGTTTGGGCAAGTGCTCGGTCAGAGTTGGGCCAGAGCAGACCGCTCAAGCCCACCGGGGCAATCCCGACAGGGAGGCTGTAGGTCACGCCAAAGACTTCGGTTGAGGTCCGGGGGGATAGGGGGCCTTTGGCAAACTCGGGCGTGAACAACACCTCGTTGAGGCGTTCGACGTTGCGGTCCTTTGCCCGATCGGTTCCGGTGCCCTGGTCCAGGTACTCCCATGAGAAGCCGGGCATCCGTTTCTGGGCCTTTGCTTCCAGATAGCGGATGCCGGGATACTGGGTCAGCAGGTCCTTGGGCACCGCAGCAGGTTAGTCAGGCGATGAGGTCCGCGACCGCCGGAGTCTCATCAATCCGTCCCAGCCGGTGCATCTGCGACGCAACATCGACCAGCATATTGGTGGCCGATTCGCGGGAAAGATCGTCGTCCGCCAACGTCCAGACCACCTGGTCCTGCCACGCCCGAACGTCGTCCTCGGCGAGGTCATACCGTTCCATCACCAGACCCGTGGCTTCGGGGTCGGTGGCCAGGGCGTGGGCTCGTAGCGCGGCGGTCCGGGCGATCACATGGGCCAGCTCCGCGTGGTGGTCCAGAAACTGGCCGGATGCCGCGGTGACAAAGCTCGGCCATGGCGGAGGCATAATTCCCACCCGCCGAAAGGTGCCGTTGTCAACATGGGGCTGGGTCATCGACTTGTTCCAGAGGAATATCTCCGCGTCGCCAGCCGGAAGCGCGGTCAAAGCACCATCGAGTCCACCGACCACCACGAAGTGATCCGCGCTGAGTTCCCAGCCGCGCTGGTCGGCCATGACCCGGGAGATGAGCTCGGAACCGGACCCGTGGCGGGAGATGGCAAACCGTTGCCCTTGAACATCGTCGATGGTTTGCGCGTCAGATGCCGAAGCGACGTGCACGCCCCAGAGCAGGGGTGAGTCCACCCAGACACGAAGGAGGCGGGACGGGTTGCCGTTGGCGATGGCGGTGACGGCGCCTTCGGTCAACGGGGTGGCGATGTCGATGTCCTCCGCCGCCAACGCTTTCATGATGGCGCCGGTCCCGCCCGGGAAGTCAACCCAGACGGCATCGATGCCCAATGCATGGAACGCGCCTTCTTCGATGGCGAGTCGCCACGGGAGATTGAAGTGTTCCGGTACCCCGCCGATCCGAACCGTGAGCGTCATGCGCCCAGTCCGTCAAGCGCGGTCTGGGCCGCCGCGAGGTCGGCCTCGGCGGCCGCCAACAGGTCGCGGGTTTCCTGGACCATGTGCGGCGGAGCGCCGTTGAGGTAGCCGTCGTTGGACAGCTTTGCGTTGAAGCCACCAATCTGGTTGGTGAGGGCCGCAATGCGGTCGGTCAGGCGGGCCCGTTCGGCGTCGAGGTCAACTTCGTCCGCCAGGCCCGACAAGAACAATTGCGAACCTTCAAACACCAGGGGTGAGGAAACCGGCGGCGGCCCGTCTTCAGCCGGATACACGCGCGCAATACCGGCCAGCGTCTCCACCAGGCCATCGGCCGAGGTGATCAATTCGGTCACTGCGGCGGGGGCGTGCAGGATGATCTGCTTGCGTGGCTTGACCTGCTGTTGTGATCGCACCTGGCGAATCTGGGTAATCAGATTCCACACCCGTTCAAAGGCGTCACCAATGGCCGGGTCACCAAGGCCGGCATCGGCGGTCGGCCACGCGGCGGTCGTGAGCAGTTCGTTGGGCGGGAGGTCAAGTCCGGCAATGGAGCCGACGCGGGCGGCGCTGACGTACGGCCAAAGCGACTCGGTGATGAACGGGCAAACCGGATGCATCAGTCGCAAGGAGGCGTCAAGCACCGCCCCAAGAATCACCTGCTGGTCCGGGCTGTCATCGATGGTGGGCTTGACGGCCTCCAGGTACCGGTCGCAGACATCACGCCAGATGAAGTCATACAACGTGTCGGCGTACACGTTGAACTGGTAGTTGGCGGTCGCGGCATCCAGCTTCCCGATCGTTTCCTGCAATCGGGAAACAATCAGCCGATCCGCAAATCGGGCGGTGCTGATGTCCACCGGCGCACCGGGGTCCGCTGCGTTCTCCAGGCGATTCAAAGCAAACTTCACCGCGTTGAACAGCTTGTTGGAGAAGTTGCGACCCAGGTCAAACTTGGATGACGTGTTGCGAGCCAGCGGTGCGTCATTGCTGGGGGAGATGGCGCCAACCGCCACGCCGTAGGCACTCACCATCTTCTTGGATGGATCCGACGGGCTGACTTGTTCGGGCGCGGCCACCAGATGGCCGGCGCTGGTGGTGATGAACTCGGGCGTGAACATTTCGCCTGAGTGTGCGCACACCATGTCCACCGGCAGTCGGACGTCCTGGGTGTCGGTGGTCATCTGCACCAGCGTGAAGCGCATGGCGTCTGCGCCATGGCTGAAGATGATGTCGCGAGGGTCGACGCCGTTGCCCAGGCTCTTGGACATCTTCTGACCGTGGCCGTCCTGCACCATGGCGTGGATGAAGACGTCGGCAAAAGGCAATTGGCCGTCCATGAAATAGCGGTTGAACATCACCATGCGGCTGACCCAGAGCGTGATGATCTCTCGGGCCGTGCTCAGCAATGACGTCGGATTGAACGTGTCGACCAGGGCGGCACCGTTGGGAAACTGCTCGGGGAAGTCCTCGGGGTACGGCCAGCCCATGGTGGACATGGGCCAGAGCCCCGACGAGAACCAGGTGTCGAGAACATCGGGGTCCCGCACGTAACCATCAGCTTCGAGTGCGGCCACCAGCGCGGCCTCATCCATCGAGGAGTCCGAACGCTCCAGCCGCTGCAACGTCGTGTCGGCAGGGACGCACACATTCTCGACTATCTCCTCCGCGTTGAGTCGCCGGGCGGTGTGCGCAGCACCGGACGCGGCCCACGCGCTTGTGACCGGCGCGGCCTCACCGATTGGGACACTCTCGGCCGCGGTCACCACAGCGGCCGGGCAGTCGGCAAGCGCTCGGGTCAAAGACCAGACCGGAATCTGATGCCCCCACCACAACTGGCGTGAGATGCACCAGTCACGAAGGTTCTCGTGCCAGGTCTGGAACGTCCTGGCGTAACGAACCGGGAAGAACTGGAGACCGCCGTCACCGGCCTCAGCGCCCGCAGTGAACGTTGACTCCAGATTGGTGACCTGATCGGGATGCTGGGCCCGAAGTGCTGCACCACGGAGTCGATCATCGGTGACCCGGACGTACCACTGATCCGACAGCCACGGCTCGATGGGAACATGACTGCGATAGCTGTGGCCAACCGAGTGCGAGTACTCACGGACCTCCTCCAACAAGCCGTTGGCCTCAAACCAGTCGACCACGGCGGTGCGAGCATCCTCACGACTCAATCCAAGGAACGGGCCGCAGTCCGCGTTGGCGTCCTCCCAGCCGTACTGATCGGTGATCGATGCGTCCGGGCCCATGACGTTGATAACCGCCAGATCGTGGCGCAGGCCAATGTCCCAGTCGTTGGGGTCGTGCGCCGGTGTGACCTTCAAGAAGCCGGTGGCGATCTGGGCTTTGGCCTCGCTGGAATCGGGGTCGGGCATGACCACGTAGTCGTCTTCAACAATGGGAATTTCCCGATTGACAATGGGGAGGCGAACCGACTTGCCCTGCAACCCAGCAGCTCGGGGGTCGTCCGGGTTTACCGCAACGGCGGTGTCGCCAAACATGGTCTCGGGCCGGGTGGTGGCAACGGTGACGTGACCGGAGCCGTCGGCCAGCGGGTACCGGAGGTACCACATGTGTCCCGGGACCTCTTCCATCTCCACTTCGTCATCGGCCAGCGCAGTCTGCGTCGCCGGGTCCCAGTTGACCAGACGCTTACCGCGATAGATGAGGCCATCGGCGAAGAGCTGGTAGAAGGCGTGGCGCACCGAGGTGGCGCACACCTCGTCCATGGTGAAGCGCGTGCGGTCGAAGTCGCAGCTGGCGCCCATGGACTTGAGCTGACTCAAAATGGTGGCCTCGTACTCCTCCTTCCATTCCTGGGTCTTCTCAATGAACTTCTCGCGCCCCAGTTCCAGGCGTTTCACGCCGTCGTTGAGGAGGCGTTTTTCCACCACTGTCTGGGTTGCGATCCCGGCGTGGTCGGTGCCCGGCATCCACATCGTGTTGTGACCGGTCATGCGGTGGTAGCGGACCAGTACGTCCTGCAACGTGTTGTTCAGTGCGTGGCCCAGATGCAGCGCGGCGGTGACGTTGGGCGGCGGAATCACCACCGAATACGCGCCAACGTGGCTTTCGGATGTGGGGTCAGCATGAAAGGCTGACGCCGCATCCCAGCGCGAGGAAACGCTGGCTTCCGCGGCGGCGCTGTCAAAGGAATTTGGAAGAGCGGGGAGGGGTTCGGTCATCGAGGGCAAACCTTATCTGGGAAGCTAGTTGCTATGACTGAAGCAGAGTTGTGGGACATCGTCATTGTTGGGGGAAACGCGGGTGGTGTTTCGGTGGCGGTGGGATCCCGCCGAGTGGGGTTGGAAGGCGTCCGCCTGATCACCGATTCAGCTTCGATTGCCTTCCCCGGTTTGATTGCGGAGGCCGGCTTTGACGTGGGCTACGGGGAGAAACTCATCTCGGTGAAGACGGAAGATTCCGCAGCGGCGGATGCGCCGATTCTGGTTGTGCGCACCGATCGTCATGAGTACCGAACCCGCGGTGTGCTCATTGCCGACCGTCCCAACGCCGCGGGCTGGGCGCCCACCATTCCGTTCGTGGCATCGGACCGGGTGCACCTGGATGAGCTGCCTGACGTGCACGACGAGGACATCTGCGTGATCGGCGCAAGCGACCGCGCCATTGAGCTGGTGTCCCGGGCCGCAGATGCTGGCAACCGGGTGGTGTTTGCGGCCTCGGGCCTGGTCCCCGCCCGGCTGGCCCCCGCGGCCAGCAATACCTTGCGGCGGCTTGAACGAGAGCGCCAGGTCACGGTCCTGTATCGCTCCACCCCCGACCAGATCTCCGAAGTCGACGGCTTCCCCATGGCGTGGTTTGACGACCGTCGGACTCCGGATCTGGAGTTTGACCGGGTGGTTTTCGCGGCAAAGCGCCAGACCATGCCGGTGGACTCGCTCAATGTGAGTTCCGATGCTCTGGCGTCCGGCGCTCTCTGGTTTCTGGGTGAGATACCAAGTGGGGCTCCGGAGATCACCCAGCCGTCGTTCCGGGTGGGGCGGGCCATGGCCGAAGCCATCTATACCGAGAAAGACCTGGCCCCGCCCCCAACGGCGGTGGTGCGGACATCACGACACGAGGGAGCCGTTGACGAGCTGCGGACTGAGCACTACAACGCAGAGATCACCAAGTTTGAGCCCACGCATACTGACCTGTGGGTGCTGCGGGTGCGACCCGATACCGGCGACTCCACCTTCGTGCCCGGCCAATATGCGTCGCTGGGTCTGGGCTACTGGGAGCCCCGGGTGGATGAGGCCGAAGATCCCGAGTTGGAGGTGAAATGGGACAAGCTCATTCGGCGGTCCTATTCAATCTCCAGCGCCATCTTTGACGAGCACGGCTATCTGGCTGATGAGCCGGGCTCCGACGAGTTGGAGTTCTACATTGTTCTGGTTGCCCCAACCGAAGACAACGTCCCTGCCCTGACGCCTCGGTTGGCCATGAAGCGACCTGGCGATCGGATCTACCTGGGACCCAAGGTTGCGGGGCGGTACACCCTCAAGCCGGTTACCGAGCCGTCAGACACCGTGGTATTTCTGGGAACCGGCACCGGCGAAGCGCCACACAACGCCATGGTGGTGGAGCTGTTGAGCAAAGGCCACCACGGTCCGATTGTGAGCGCGGTGTCGGTCCGGCAGTGGGCTGACCTGGGGTACCGCGACAAACACGATCAGCTGGAGCAGCGTTGGAGCAACTACCACTATCTGCCAATGCCAACCCGCGAGGACGACGTCACCAAGCGCTATCTGCAAGATGCCATCAAAGATGGTTCGGTTGCGGTCGCCGCGGGGCGGCCCTTGTCCCCGGACAACACCCACGTGTTTCTCTGCGGCAACCCGGCCATGATTGGTCTGCCCGACGACGGGGCCTACCCGGACGTCGAAGGGGTGGTCGAGATCCTGTCCGGCATGGGCTTCACGCTCGACAAACGCGGCGAGCCCGGCAACGTGCACTATGAGGAGTACTGGTAGTCGAGGAGTACTGGTAGTGGTTGTGACGGCCAGACCTCGGTTTGGTCACAATGCCTAATCAGATGCCCAATCAGATGCCCAATCGATGCGCTGCGTCCTCTAGTTTCGGTGAACGTGGTGGCACCGAAATTTGGTAGAACTTTGAGCAACTGTTCCGGGGGGAGTCGTCCTGGGTTGCCGGCGACGGTGGTCTCGACGCTCTTGGGAGTGGCGCTGATCCTGGGCGCGTGCGGCTCTGAGCCGCCAGCCCGACCTGTCAAGGCCGAGGTTGGGTTTGCCATGGGGGCCGGCACCGGCAGTCTGGATGACGATGCGCTGGCCCAAACCCTTGATGGGGTGGCGGCGTCGGGGGCCTCGTGGATACGGATCGACTTCGACTGGTCGGGCATTGAACCGCAGCCCGGTTCATTTGTCTGGGAACCAACTGACCGAGTGGTGGAGGCGGCGCATGCTCGGGGTATTGAAATTCTGGGCATCGTGACCTACACCCCGCCATGGGCTCGGCCCGACGGAAGCTCGGACAAACATCCGCCCCTGAGCAACGACGACTGGGCGGCGTTTGTGGCAGCGGTCGGTGACCGCTACGCCAGCGACGTCACCCACTGGGAAATCTGGAACGAACCGAACCATGCGCCGTTCTGGGAAGGAGGCATCGACGCGGCTCGTTACGCACAGCTGGTGAACATTGCATCGCCGTTGCTTCGATCAGCGGGACCGGGATCGTTCATCATCAGTGGTGGCCTTTCACCGGCGACCGACGACTCACCGTCCACGTCGCCCGAGACCTTCATCGACCAATTCCTGCCATTGGTCGACGCCGGCGCCATCGACGCGGTTGGCGTCCACCCCTACAGCTACCCGGTTCTGCCGGCCAGCGACACACCGGGCTGGAACACCTTTGGCCGCCTTCCGAAGATGAAGGATCTCATCGACTCGCACCAGTCGGGCCTGTCGCTCTGGCTCACCGAGTTTGGCGCGCCGACCAGCGAGGTGAGCGCCGACCGCCAGGCCGCATCCATAGCCGAGGCCATCAGTTGTGCCACCCGATGGGAGTGGGCTGGGCCACTGTTTGTCTACACCTGGACCGATCGAGACGATGAGTTCTTCGGGGTTGTCGAAGCCGATGGTGACCCAAAGGTCGCAGCGGAAGAAGTGCGCCGTTTGACTGGTGGTGACACCTCAGCGGCAGATTGTCCGCTGAATTGACCACCCAACGTCAGTAACACGTCCATTCCCGTAACCCATAAAGGGCATGGAACTCGCTTTGCGTTCAGCAAATGTTGTTTGGTGATGGGCGGATATGCCCAAAGCCCTCGATTGTCCAAGCCAAAACGACTACTTTCGCGGTTTGGAATGAATTTCCTTCCTCCAACCGCGGGCTCACGGCGGGGGAAGCACCACCGCTTGGAAAGGCCAAAATTCATGATTAACCGTTCTCCTGTTCAGCAAGGCTGGACATTCAAAGTGGCAGCGCTCGTCGTTGCCGCAATGGCGATGCTCTTGACGATCGTGGCGGTGTCGACCGCCCCGGCCGACGCGGGTGGGCACCGCGACTCTGGGTACTCCAACTCGTGGTCATCCTCGAGCTACAGCATTTACGACAGTGGCTACAACTACAGCGGCTACTCCAGGTACTTGAACAACTACTTCGACTGGGGTTACAACAGCTACAGCTTCCAGCGCTACGAAACCTCGCAGCACCATAAGCCAGCGGTTGAGAAGACGGTCCCGGTCATGACCAAAGAGTCTGTCTCCTGCCCGGTTGGTGCCATCGCCTCAGGCAATGGCAAGGATCTCACCTGCATCCGGATCACCGAAGAAATTGAGACCGTTCCGGCAATTGTGACGCCGGAGTTTTCTTGCCCTGACGGGGCATCCGCGGTTGCGGGAACCTCAGGCCCAGACCTCGAATGCGAAGTCGCTGGCACCGAGACCCAGCGCTTCAACGCTGTCGAGGAGTTCAGCTACAGCTGCCCAGCCGGCTTCAGTGGCAACCCCCAGGGGCCCAACGATGACTGCACCCGGGCTGGCACCGAGACCGAGGCCGCCGACCTGATCGAAGACGTTTCGTTCTCCTGCCCGGCCGGCTTCTCCGGTAACCCCCAGGGGCCAGCTGGTCTGTGCGAGCGCGCGGGTACCGAGACCGAGACTGCCGATCTGATCGAAAACGTTTCGTTCTCCTGCCCGACCGGCTTCACGGGGAACCCCCAAGCCGCAGCGGACATCTGCACCAGGACCACGACCGTGGACGTAACGGTGCCGGCAAGCAAGACCGTCAGCTACTCCTGCCCGGCCGGTTTCTCCGGTAACCCACAGGCCGCTGGCGACGTGTGCACCCGGGTGGAGACCACGCCACCAGATATGCAGACCGCCATCTGCGGCGACGCCCTCACCGCGCAGGAACTTCAAGCGGTGTGCCTCCGGCCGGAAAACAGCGGCCTTGCCGAGGTGGACGTCTACTCCTGCCCGGACACCACCGACAACGCCGGCGAAGTTGCTGGCCCCGACGTTGACTGCACCACGACCACCACGGCTGCGGCCATCAGCACCTCAGACAGCGAATGCCCCGAAGGCTTCACGCTCGTCCCCGGGCCAGCTGTTGGCGGCGATGCCGGTACCACCGACACGTGCGATGGCACCTTAACAACGACCGAGACCGAGGCCGCAATTGCGACCTCGACCTTCTCCTGCCCTGCCGGCTTCACCCAGAGCGGTCAGGGCGCAAACGCAACCTGCAGCCGAGAGGTGCCAACCACCGAGACCGCGGATCCCATCGCCAACTCGAGCTTCCGTTGCCCAAGCGGCTTCACCCAGAACGGCCAGGGTGCCAACGCAACCTGCAGCCGAGAGGTGCCAACCACCGAGACGCTTGCGCCAATTGAGAGCAGCGAGTTTGTCTGTCCCGCCGGCTCCGAGCTGGCCAGCAATGGCCAAGAGTGCCTGCGCGAGGTTGACATTGTGACTCCGGTTGCCGTCCTCATTGAGGACATCCTGTCGTGCCCTGCGGGCTACACCTTGAACGGTAGGAGCTGCCAGCGGACCGTTCTGGTCGAGACGCCAGTTGCTCCGATCAAGAGCGTGGTTGAGTACTGCGTTGACGGCTACACCCTCTCCATGAGCGGCAAGATGTCGGTCTGCACCAAGGAACTCACGGTGACCAAGAGCTGGCTCTCCGGCAAGTAGTTTTTTCGCTGTAGGCGAAACATTCTGACCAAGGGGTCACTGACGCTGTTCAGTGACCCCTTTGTTGTTTTCTGCGCCCATACTGGAGGCTTCCCGCCCGGATTCCCCTGGCCCCTGGAGCTGAACCCCATGCCCGATTTTTCCCTCTCGCTCAACGACGACCAGAAGACACTGAAGAAGTGGCTTCATGACTTCGGGGTCGATGTGATTCGACCCGCCGCCGAGGAGTGGGATGAGAAGGAAGAGTTCCCCTGGCCCATCGTTGAGGAAGCCGCGAAGATCGGTCTCTACGGTTGGGAGTTCATGGCCGAGACCATGATGAACGATCCCACCGGGATCTCAATGCCGGTGGCGATTGAAGAGATCTTCTGGGCCGATGCCGGCATTGGTATGGCGTTGCTGGGGACCGCTTTGGCCGCGGCCGGTATTGCGGCGTCAGGCACCAAAGAACAGCTCTTCGAATGGGTGCCGCAGTGCTACGGGACCGCGGACGATGTCAAGACCGGCGCCTTTGCCGCATCCGAACCTGACGCCGGGTCTGACGTTGGTGGCTACCGGACCTCGGCGATCTATGACGAAGCAAACGACGAGTGGGTGCTCAACGGCACCAAAGCCTGGATCACCAATGGCGGCATGGCCGACATTCACGTGGTGATTGCGGTGGTTGATCCGGCGCTGAAGTCCAAAGGCCACGCCAGTTTCGTGGTGCCACCCAACACGCCGGGTCTCAGTCAGGGCCAGAAATACAAAAAGCATGGCATCCGGGCCAGTCACACCGCCGAGGTGGTTCTGGAAGATGTGCGAGTTCCCGGCCGTTGCCTGCTTGGGGGCAAGGAGAAGTTGGACGAGCGTCTGGCCCGCGTGCGCGAAGGCAAGAAGGGCAATGCGCAGGCGGCCATGCAGACCTTTGAAGCGACCCGGCCCGGCGTGGCCGCGCAGGCGATTGGCGTGGCCCGTGCCGCGTATGAGTACTCCCTGGAGTACGCCAAAGAGCGGGAAGCCTTCGGCCGACCGATCATCATGAACCAGTCGATCGCCTTCATGCTGGCGGACATGGCAACCGAGATTGATGCGTGCCGCCTGTTGGCGTGGCGAGCGGCATGGTTGGGCAAGAACGGCAGCTTCGAAAACGCCGAAGGTTCGATGGCCAAACTCAAGGCCGGCCGGACCGCGACCTGGGTCACCGAACGGGCGATCCAGATCCTGGGTGGCTACGGCTACACGCGTGAGTACCCGGTGGAACGCTGGCACCGCGACGCCAAGATCCACGACATCTTCGAAGGCACCGAGCAGATCCAGCAGCTCGTCATCAGCCGGGCAATCTCCGGCATGCGGATCGAGTAGAAATCGATGGAAACACAACGGTTCTGACGGGTGGTCATCTCACCTCCCGATTCACCTCCCATTCCACCTACCGCTCGAGATTGTCCCTAGCTGTCCCTAGTTTTCGCTGCTACGGTGGCGAACATGGCGTCGGTGAGGGAGAAGCGGCCGGGATACTGGGAAGTGCGGGTCTTCGTCGGCTACGACGACGAGGGCAAGCCGGTCCAGGTCTCGAAATCGATCAAGGGCGGCAAGCGTGACGCCGAGCGTCTTGCTGCGCAGTTGGCGTCGCGCCCAGCGCCCCGATCGGGAAAGCTGACCGTCGCCGAGCTGCTCGATGAGTACCTCGAGCACAAGGGCCCGTCGTGGTCGCTGTCGTCTCGGCGTGACTACGCCAGCCGGGCCGAGCGCATCAAGGCCGACCAGATCGCTACCAAGCCGGTGAGCCGGGTTTCGGTGGCCGAGGTCGATCGCTGGCATCTGCGTATGCACAAGAGCGGCGTTGGCGAAGCCCAGATTAGGAATCTGCACACGTTGCTGCGAGCTGCGTTCAGTCAGGCGGTTCGGTGGGAGCTGTTGCCAACGAACCCGGTCGCGAACGCAAAGCCTCAACGACGCAAGAAGACGCCGAGGGGTGTGATGTCGATCGACGACGTGGCGCTTGCTCTGACCGTCGCCGAGCAGGTTCACCCCTGGGCACCGCTCGCATTGCGCCTCGCTGCGGTCTCGGGTGCACGGCGTTCCGAGCTCGCAGGCCTTCGTTGGGATCGAATTGTCGATGATCGCTTGATCATCGACCAGGCGGTCACGATCGATCGCACACATCCGGTTGGTGACCCCGAAAGGCTGCACGTGTCGCCGACCAAGACGGGGGAGCAGCGGGGCCTGGCGCTCGATGAGCAGACGCTGGCGCTGGTCGAGGCCGCTCGGGCCGAACGTGGCGACACGTCGCCGTGGATGTTCGGCGAGGACGAGTTTCCGCCCAGCCCCGACAAGATTGGTTGGTGGTGGAAGCGAACCCGCAAGCTCGCCGAGATCGACCCGAAGTGGCGCCTGCACGATCTGCGCCACTGGTCGGCGACCCACGCCATCGCGGGCGGCCACAACGTTCGCTCGGTCGCTGCACGTCTTGGCCACAGTGACCCGACGACGACCATGCGGACTTACGCCCATGCACTCGAAGGCCTCGACCAAGGCATTGCCGACACAGTTGCCGGTGTGCTCGACGGAGAGGCGGAGAAGTGAGCGAGCTTGAACCGATCGAGCCGCATCTGCGATCTGCCGAGGTCCTCGACCCGGCCGCTGCCCTGGTGATTCGTGGCTGGCCGTTGACGGTCGAGGGGCTTCTGCGCAATGCCGATGCAACTCGTCGCCGCTACTCGCTGGATGGTGAACCGCTGGTGGCGATATCGGCTGAAGTGACCATGCCGGGCTGGGATGTCGAGAGCATTCTCTCGGGAAGCCGCCTGAGAACTCGCCGGAGCTATGCATCGACGTTGACCCACGAGGTAACCGACGCTGGCTTCCGTTTGCTCCCGTCGTTCTCTGCGCCGCATTACAGCATCGTGTTGGGCATCTACACTGAGGAAGTAGCTCAACGGCTGATCTCGGTGTTGGGCGATGTTCGACCGAACCCCTATCACGTGAGGAGAGAATCATGAGCACCGACAGCACTGTCGCCGTGACACTCCCCGCTGACGTGAACCAGATCGACGAGACCGGCTACGTGTGGGCATTTCTCAGCGACGCGGACGAGCCCGGCCGGGTGTCGCCCGGCTCGATCATCGTTGCGGGCGATTCCGAGGAGCCGTTCCTTGCTCGCGTGATCGATGTCGTCGATGGCCCCGGTGGCGATTCGATCGTGCATCTTGATGTGCTCGGCGTTCCCGATCAGACCATCGACGAACTGCGTCACGCTGGGTTGCTGCCCACGTAGTTCGCCTTCGGAAGCACGCCACGAACGAGCAGAGCCAGATCGTCCCGTGGCACGCGCAGGCATCGCCCGAGCTGCACCACAGGCAGCCCAGCTTCGCCGTCGGTGATTCGATACTGCCGAGCGAGCTGGTAGCCGAGCGCCCGACTGATCCGTAGGTAGTCGGCCGCCTCCTCCACAGTGAGTAGGTCTGGATAGTCCGTGAGTGCTCGTCGCATCTCGTGCTCCCTGGTCGATGTCCCAAGCCCAGGGACATCGCTCCAGCCGGATCGCGACGCCCTCGGCTTTCGACGCACCCGAGAACCCCACCTCCCGGCACTCCGGAAAACGTGGAGACACAACTGCAGGTCCTGCTGGACCTGCTGCCCGGGAGGCGGTCACCGATACAGGGCGGCATCGTTTCACCCGCTCGTAATACCGAGACACTGGCGCAAGGCGCCCAGCCAGGCCGCCTGGCCAACGCGATCCATGTCGCGAGCAAAGGTTGCTGAGAGCTATCGTTTCTACATGCGACACTCCTCAGCGACACCGAGCGCGATCTTGAAGCCGGAGGCACAATGCTTCCAGATCCCGCCATTCCAGCGCAACTACGCATGGAGCCCAACAAGAATTCAGAAACTTATTTACGACGTTGCAATCGCGTCGACCCAGGAAGCGAAACACTGGATCGGAATCATGCTCGCTGGTGACGCTCCAGAGGCAAGCAAATGTGGAGTTCGGGACCTTGGTCACAACTGCTATTTGGTATTGGACGGCCAGCAGAGGATTGTCACGCTGAGACTGTTGCTTTTGGCGATATGTGACGAGTATAAGCGGCAAGTCGGGATCCTCCCGGACGAACTTGATCGGCACGCCATCTCGTCTATCAGCGTGCATGGACTCGACGAGGAGGACTGGGAACACATCAAATCTGGGCAAGTGCAACAGTATTCCTCTCACCGAATCGAATCTGCAGATGCCAAACTTCGGCTTTGTGATGCCTACCTATTCATACGGTGGGTTCTGCTCAATGGCGAGGACGCAGTCAGCGAGGAAGCTCCACTACTGCCTCCGCAGAACGACTCGGATGGCTTCCTTGTTTCGACATGGTCGGTCGATCTTGATCAACCGCTCAGTCCAGAAGGACTACTAGGTGTCGCCTCAAGTGTTCTTACCAAACTTGAGATCTCGCTCCTACTTCACGAAGATCGCGACGAACCAGTTGAAACGATATTTGAGTCTCTGAATGGACTTCGGACTGAACTGGGTCAATACGATCTCTTCCGTAACTTCGTATTGACGCAGGCCAATGTTCAAGGTGAAGCGCAAAAGAATCTCTACACAGATTTCATGCAAAAGCCCGAGAAGGCAATAGACCACGCAAGCCTTGACTACAAGGAGCAAAAGGGAAATCTTCAAATCTTCCTGGCCGACTTCGTAATCATGGTTCGTGGCGGCGACGGCGTGTCGATCTCGAGAGACAACTCTGCCCAGCGGTTCAAGGAGTGGTGGGGCAAAGAGGACAGGGACCTCCGCTCCTTCATCGAGGAGGACCTTTCACCCCGGATGCAAGCGTGGCTTGCTGCAGCCGGCGGCCTGGAGAAGATCCCCGTTCTCCAAGCGCGGGAACGACTCATACCGCCGGAAGCTCAGCGAAGTATTTGGCGAATTGAGATGTTCAGTCGCGGTCCGTTCACCCCGCTGGTGACGCTCGCCCTCGATACGTGGATGAAGGAATCATCGAGTAATCGCGATGAGCGGCTTCGGGAAACGCTGCATCAAATTGAAACCCTTCTGGCACGAATGCTTCTCGCCGGTAGCAGCCTTTCTGGGCGTCGGAGGGAGACAATCGATAGCCTCGGAAAGGGTGTCGGAGCGAGCCTTGAGTCCACTCAACAGTGGGTAAGCGATACCGCTCCTACCGACCACGAGTGTCAGCGGGTCGCACTTCAAAGCAACAACACCTCATTCGCTGAGGCAAGACAACCTGAGGACTGGTATCACTCCAAGGACCTCTATGTTCGAAGTCGTCCTCGTCCAATTACTGCTCTGTTCGATGGACTCATCCAGTACCAAGATGGCTTTGAGTACTCTACGTGGCTCGCATTGAAGCCGGGTACTCGGGCGAAGGGTCAAAAGACGCGCTCAATCGAACACTTCTGTCCGCAGCAGTTCTTCGGCGCTAAAGAGTGGGTGAATGATCTAACCGATTGGAACGTCGATCCGGATCAGATGACCAACCGGCTGCATTCAATTGGAAACCTCACTGTGCTGCCCAAGAATATCAACTCCAAGTTTCAGCGTCAGCGCCATGAAGACAAGAAGGGGAGTCTTCACACGGAAGACTTTCCGAACCTAAAGATCAACAGGGGCTTTGTTGAGGCAGAGAAGTGGACGCCTAAGGAGATCGACGCTCGAGCTGAAACCCTGGTGAAGGACGCTCTTGCGTTCTGGAAGTTGCCCTAGCTATATGGTCTGAAGCTGTTGCGTTGGACGTGTCGTCAGGATGTTCCTCCGACAGCCCTGCGGCTTGCCGCCAGATGTGTGTCCTCTAGCCGAGCTTGTCCCTAGTTTTGTCCCTAGAAACCGGTGGTACCGGATGTCACGGAACGTTCCCGAATGGACGGAAACGTTGAAAACACAGCACTTGGGCGCACCGAGAGACACCCCGTAGACCCCTCTGCAGGACCCACGACATCTTCGAGGGCACCGAACAGATCCAACAGCTCGTGATCAGCCGGGCCATCTCCGGTCTGCGGATCGAGTAGCCGGGCGCAGGGGATTGCCAAGATCCACACCAGCTTCTCCGGAGGGCACCGAACAGATCCAACAGCTCGTGATCAGCCGGGCCATCTCCGGTCTGCGGATCGAGTAGCCGGGCGAGGGGATTGCACCCGCCCATTCGAGGTCAGATCAATGCTCCGGTGGCCCCGAGGGCGAGGAACACGACGAGCGGCGTGAACCACTGGTCGTCGGCTTGGCCGAATGGGCTTTCGTGGTCCTGTTTGGTGAAGCCAGCCACCTTGTTGTCGCCAATGGCGCGGAGGGTAAGGACGGCAACTCCGGCCATAACCAGCCACCGGATGACCCGAGGTGGATCCCCGAAACCGGCCATGGCTACCAGCGCTGCGAAGGCGCCAAGCGCGCCGGCCACCGCCACCGTCAGGAGCGGGCCCGGCGAGAACCCACTCTCCACCTGGGGCACCGCCCGGTCGAGCATCCAGGGGCCGCCGAGCGCCCAGTACCCGTGGAGGGCTGCCAGCCCCGCCAGCGCGAGGACCGTGATTCCCGCTCCCGCTTGGAGGAAGCCTGTGCCCATCCAGCCTTCGGCGTGGAAAGCGGCAAGTCCAGCGAGTAGGAAGAGTGGCCATGCCAGGTGGCCCCTGAGCATCACGAAGATGATGGCCGCGGACACCATTGACATCATGCCGATCAACTGGAGGTGGTCAAGGCCCGCCGCGATGCCAGCAAGAGCGAACCATGCGATCGACGTGAGGTGCCACGCAAAACGAAAGATGCGTTCCGCGGCCCAGCGGGGAGTGTCGATCTTCCACTCAGCCGCAAACAGCAGCTTGAGCAGCTCACTCTCGCCCAGAGCCGAGTGGGCCAAGCCCAGGACGGCGAGGCAAGCGGTGACGATGATCTCCGGGGTGGACATTGATTCTTCCTCCATACGCTTCCGTATGGTCAACCGTAACATGCGGAAGCGTATGGTGGAAGGGGTATGAGACGACTGTCACGTGACGAATGGATCGGTGGAGCATTCGCGGCGCTCACGAATGGCGGGATCGATGCCCTCCGGGTCGAGCCTCTGGCCAAGAGCATGGGGGTCACCAAAGGCAGCTTCTATCACCACTTCGAAAACCGGCGAGCCCTTCATCTGGCCATGCTCGAGGAGTGGGAGCGTCGCGGTACCGAACAGATCATCGATGATGTGGAAGGCGTGGCGTCGACCCCTCGGGAACAACTGCGTGCGCTTGTCGCCGCCACCTTTGCCGCCGACCCGGCTGGTGATGCGGTCGAGACAAGCATCCGATCCTGGGCCGCCATCGACCAGACGGTTCAGGCCGCGGTTGAGCGAGTGGACGGGCGGCGGCTCGGCTATGTGGCCGGACTGCTGCGGGCGGCCGGAATGCCCAAAGGCCTGGCGGAGCGGCGGGCCCGGCTCATGTATCGAGTTCTGATTGGCGAGTTCATCTGGCGAGCCGCCGGCGGGCCGGCCAGCACCAGGACCGAACTCGACGAGATGACCACTCTCCTGATGGCAGGTCTTGACCCTGCCTGAGCCACATGGTGCTGAGCAGGACGCCCGACGCACTTTGAACATCTGGTATCGAAGTTGGTGGCTCCGATTGCCTCGACAAGCGATACTGGATGCATGTCCGTTCGGGTCGAAGTACAGCCACAACTCTTGGAATGGGCCCGCGCCCGCTCGGGTATCGATGATGAGACGTGGATCACGAGGTTTCCTCGCTACGAGGAGTGGCTCGGCGGCGTCCGAGTCCCGACGCTGAAGCAACTGGAGGAGTTTGCACGGAAGACGCACACTCCAGTCGGATACTTCTTCCTCGACGAGCCTCCTCATGAGGAGGTGCCGATCCCGGATTTCCGCACAGTTGGCGACCGTCCCGCCCCGGCCGTGGTCTCTGCAGACCTCCTTGACACCTTGTATATCTGTCAAGCCCGCCAGGAATGGTACCGAGATAGCCAGTTACTCAACGGCGAGCGGCCGCTGCCGTTTATCGACACCGCTACGACAGGTTCCGATCCTGCCGTCGTCGCTGAACAGATGCGGGACGTACTCGACTGGACGGCCGAGACCCGTGACCGGTTTGGTAGTTGGCATGCAGCCCTGACGAAACTGCGCGAGAACGCAGAGGCCGCTGGGGTCTTGGTGATGATCTCCGGGATTGTCGGTTCCAACACCTACCGAAAGCTCGACCCGGAGGAATTTCGAGGTTTCGCTCTCACTGACGAGCACGCAGCGCTCGTCTTCATCAACGGAGCGGACGCCAAGGCAGCCCAGGTGTTCACGCTCGCCCACGAGCTTGCGCATCTTTGGCTGGGTTCGACCGCACTCTCCGATGTCGATCCGGAGTCCACGCGAACCTTCGACGAGGAGCGTTGGTGCAACTACGTCGCCGCCGAGTTCCTCGTCCCTATGGACGAGTTTCGGCAGGCGTTCGATGCCCGCAGCGACCATGGTGAACAACTGCAGCCTCTCGCGGAACGGTTCCGAGTTTCTACGCAGGTGATCCTTGGGCGGATGCGCGAAGCCGGGTCGCTCACGTGGGATCAATTCATGGTGGAGCTTCGGCTTGAGCGGCAACGGATCGCCGAGATCGTGGCCGCAAAGGGCTCGGGCGGCAACTACTACAACACCAAGCCAGTGCAAGTTGGCAAGCGCTTCGCCCGAGAGCTGATGGCCAGCACGGCCGAGGGTCGCACGCCCTACACCGAAGCGTTTCGTCTGCTTGGCGTGAAGAAGACGTCGACCTTTGAAGGCCTTGGCGAACAGCTTGGGGTCCTGTAGTGGCGTACCTGCTCGACTCGGACGTCTTCATTCGCGCCAAGAATGACCACTACGGGTTCGAGCTCTGTCCAGGATTCTGGGACTGGATCGAGCAGGCGAACGCGGCTGGCGCTGTCCACAGCATCGAGGCCGTCTACAACGAGCTGACCGTTGGCGGCGACGATCTCTCAAATTGGGCTAGGGCGCACAAGGTTTCCTCCTGCCGACCACTCAGGACGAACTTTCAGCTATCGGCGCCGTCAACCGGTGGGCCAACAACTCGGCTCACTATGAACCAGCAGCGAAGTCGGAGTTCGCCTCGGCCGCGGACTCGTTCCTAATCGGACATGCCGTGGCCGGCAATCACACGGTTGTCACCCACGAAGTCATAAGCGATGGGCGGCGCAGAATCAAAATTCCGAACGCCGCGATTGCCAACGGCGTGACCCACGTGAACCCGTTCCAGATGCTGCGAACCGAAGGCGCTCGGTTCGTGCTCACTCCGTGAGCTACCCGCTGCGCGACCATTTCCGGCTTGCGCGTCGAATGGCGGATTCTGGACGACTTCCCGTGCGCTGAGGTTGCGGTAACTTCTGGCATGAAGCTGTTCTCACACAAGAAGCGCGCCCCGCATCTGGGGCCGTATTTGTTGGAGCGGTTGGAACGACTGGACGATCCGCAGGCGGAGCCGGCGAGTGTTCGCCTCAACGTCCAACTGCCGTCTCGCCCGGCGGAATCGGCCGTGGAAGGTCCGCTCTCTTTTGCCCACGCCCTGGCGCTGTACGCCCAGATGTATGACTCCCAGGTTGATGGTGAGCCGTCACCCGCGGCGCCCATTCCTGATGACCCCGAAGAGCGGGTGAACAACCTCAAGAGTGGCTTCTACTTCCTGGACGCGGACATGGTGGGAGCGGCCGTCGTTCCTGATAGCGCCTGGTTGGTCGGGAGCGCCGAGCGGCCAGATCATGCGTGGGCGATGGTGGTGCTGGTGGCCTTCACCCGCAAGCTGTCCACGCCGCAACCCGGTGACTCGTGGATTGATGGCACCCGGCAGGCGACCGCGGACCTTCGGGCCGCAGAGCTTTCCACGATCATGGCCGACTACATCCGACGGTTGGGCTTCAACGCCCGGGCGCACACGCCAATCGACTCTCTGGTCAACGCCGATCGCATCGGGTTGCAGGCCGGGTTGACCCACATTGAAAAGGGCCGGATGCGCGCCCCGTTCATCAGCGGGGGTTTCGCTCTGGGCGTTGTCACCACAAACATGGAGATTGCCCCGGACACGCCGCTCACGGGCGGGACTCAACCGGCGCCCAAAAGTCTGCATTGCAAGCTTGGCTTCGGCGGAACTCGGGCGGGACTGGATCGCTTGAACGGCGACCATCGGCCACTGCACATGGGGCGGTATCCCATGGAGAAAATCACTCGGGTCAACGAGTCCACCACGCTGATCATCGAGGACGAAGTACCACGGGTGCCGGTGCGCGCTGGTGGCTTTCCGCGCGCCGCCAACGGGGACATGGGCCCCAAGTTTCAAGCCGACGTGAAGGTGTTTGCCTACAAGACTCCCCAAGCCCAGGGCTACGTGCGCAGCATCACCTCCATGGTCCCGCACCAGGACGGCGAGGTCACCGTCGAACCCCATCCGAGCACCAACGATCCGCAGAAGAACACCGACGACCTGAAGGCGCTGGCGTACCACCTTGGCGGTGACATGGTCGGCGTCTGCCGGGTCCCCACCTACGCCTGGTACAGCCACCGCGGTGACGGCAGTGTGATTGAGCCGTACCACCAGAACGCGGTGGTGATTCTGCTGGACCAGGGCTACGAAACCATGGAGGGCGCCAGCGGTGACGATTGGGTCAGCGGCGCTCAGTCCATGCGGGCCTACATGCGAGGCGCGCAGATTGCCGGCGCGATGGCTGAGCATGTGCGGTCCCTGGGGTGGGGGGCCACCAGCCAGACCAACAAGTTGAGCGATGTCCTCCACATCCCGCTGGTGCTGCACGCGGGTCTGGGCGAGATGAGCCGCATTGGCGAGCTGGTACTCAACCCGTTTGTCGGGCCACGCTTCAAGTCAGTGGTCATGACAACCGACATACCCATCGTTGCGGATCAGCCCATTGACTTTGGTCTCCAGGACTTCTGCAACAAGTGCACCAAGTGTGCGCGTGAGTGTCCGTGCGGCGCGATCTCCTTTGGTGACAAGGTGATGTTCAACGGCGCCGAAATGTGGAAGCCGGACATGGAGAAGTGCACCAAGTATCGGCTGGGCAACCTGAAGGGTTCGGCCTGCGGGCGATGCATGAAGACGTGTCCTTTCAACATCGAAGGCGTGCTCTCTGAACGCGCGGTGTTGTGGTCAGCGATTCGATTCCCCTTCCTCCGCAAGTTCATTGCGGAACTGGACGACAAGGTGGGCAACGGTTCGATCAATGCCATCAAGAAATGGTGGTGGGACCTGGAGTGGAAGGACGGCCGGACGATCCTTCCGGAGAAGGGCACCAACGCCCGAGAGCTCGATATGGATGGCGGCCGGATTGCGAGCAAGCAGAAGATCGCCATGTATCCCGCCGATGTCCTGCCGCCCGGCGATGCCATTGGCGTGCCGGTCAAACTGGTTCGCAAGGAAGCTGTGGCCCGGGGCCGGACTGCCGAATCGCCGGCCGCCGCTCGCCGACGGGTGAAACGGTAGATCTCTGATGGCCCAATCAAGCCGTGGAAGCGCTGACGCTGTGACGGTTCGGCCTGCGGTACCGGCGGACGAACCGGCGGTCGTTGGCTGTGTCAACGCCGCCTACCAGATGTACGTGGAGGTCATGGGCAAGCGGCCGGCCCCCATGCTTGGCGACTACGGATCGCTCATTGCCCGGGGAGTGGTGAGTGTGGCAACCCAGACCCGGACCGATCGTGTCATCGGACTGATTGTGATGTGGCCAAAGCAGGATCACCTGTACGTGGACAACATCGCCGTGCATCCCTCGGTGCAGGGAAGCGGCGTTGGCGCCGGACTCCTGGCCCATGCGGATAGCGAAGCCGCAAGATGCGAGCGTGATGAGATCCGCCTCTATACCAATGTGGCCATGAGAGGGAACATCGACTACTACCCTCGGCGCGGTTTTGTGGAGACCCATCGAGCCGTCGACGAGGGCTACGAGCGGGTTTACTTCTCCCGGAAGCTGGGGCTGCCTCCGGGGGGTACCGTTGATTCATGAGTCTTGAACGCCTTCCTGCCCGGGCCGACGCGGCGTCGATCACTGAAGCGTTGCAGCGCGACGGTGCGTGCATCGTCGAGAACCTGGCTTCGGCGGAGACCATGGATCAGGACGTGAGGGAACTGGCGCCGTACATTGCCGCCACGCCCCCCGGACCCGACAGCTTCGCTGGCCATCAGACGAGTGAGACGCGGATTGCCGGCAACATCACGGCGTTGGAAGTTCCGGCCCGCTGACTGTCACTACGCCGCAGCAGACTCATCTCTGTGCCCACTTCTGTTCCCACTACTGTGCCAACTTCTGTGCCTACTGAACCGCCCCGACCGACCGCAGCCGAAGTTGAAGCCGAGCTGACCGCGCACGTCCAGGCGCTGGCGGGTCCCGATGCGGTACCCCGGGCCGAACAGCTTGCTGCGGTGACTGCCGTGGTGGCTGAACGTCGCCGAACCCTGCTGGTGGCCCGAACCGGATTTGGAAAGTCCGCCGTGTACTTTTCGGCCACGCGGATGTTGCGAGACCGAGGGTGGGGACCAACGGTCGTGGTCTCACCGCTGTTGGCCCTGATGAGAGATCAGGTGGCCGCCGCGGAGAAGCTTGGCCTGCGGGCGGTGACCATCAACTCGTCCAACATCGACTCGTGGACCGAAATCGAAAACCTGATCAACGCCAACGAGGTTGACCTGCTGTTGATCGCTCCGGAGCGGCTGGCCAATCCTGGCTTTCGGCGTCGGGTCTTCGACGCCTTGCAAACTCGGGCGTTTGCGCTGGTGTGCGATGAAGCGCACTGCATCTCTGACTGGGGTCATGACTTCCGGCCGGACTACCGACGGCTGCGGCACCTGCTGGCGAGCCTGCCAACGTGGACGCCGGTGCTGGCCACCACCGCCACCGCCAACCAGCGAGTGACCGATGACGTGGCCGAGCAGTTGGGCGAAGACACCCTGGTGTTGCGGACCACGCTCGATCGCGAGTCGTTGCGGCTCTCGGTCGTGGACCTGCCCGATGACGGTCACCGACTGGCCTGGCTGGCCGAAGCACTGCCCGAACTTGCCGGCTCCGGCATCATTTACTGCCTGACGGTGGAGCAGGCCCACACCACCGCCCGATGGCTCCAATCGCAGAACCACAATGTGGCGGCGTACACCGGCCAGGTCGAACCCGCAGATCGGTTGGCGATGGAATCTGCGCTTCGGGCCAACGAGATCAAAGCGCTGGTTGCCACCTCCGCACTGGGCATGGGTTTCGACAAAGGCGACCTCGCGTTCTGTGTGCATCTGGGACTGCCGCCGTCGCCAGTGGCCTATTACCAACAGATTGGTCGCGCCGGCCGAGCCCTGGAGGTTGCCGAAGTTATTGCGCTGCCTCGGCCGGTGGAAGATGCCGGCGTCTGGCGCTGGTTTGAATCGGTGGCGCTTCCGTCGGCTGAGGTGTGTCAGGGGTTGCTGGACCAACTGGATTCGCAACGTCCAACCTCGCTGGCGGCCCTCGAGTTGACGGTGAATCTGGGCCGAACCCGATTGTCCACCTTGCTGAACATCCTGGAAGTCGACGGTGCAATCGAGCGGGTGGATGGCGGGTGGATTCGGTCGGGGCGCGACTGGTCCTATGACTATCAGTTGGCCGAAACTCTGAAGACGTTGCGTCGGGCCGAGTCGAAGCAGATGGAGGACTGGGCCGGTCTCACGACCTGTCGGCTCCGGTACCTGCGAGAGTCGCTGGATGATGCGGAAGCACAAGATTGCGGCCGGTGTGACCGCTGCACCGAGAATCGGTGGCAGCGCGATCCCACGCCCTCGTGGGTGGCAGCCGCAGCGTCCATGCTCCGGGGCGGCGACATCGTGGTGGAGCCGCGGAAAATGTGGCCATCGGGCCTGGCTGATATCGGGATCAAAGGTCGGATCGCCAAAGAGCGTCAACCCCAGCCAGGACGAGCGTTGGCTCGGCTGGGTGATGGTGGCTGGCACCTGGCCGTGGACGGCCTGATCAACGGTGGAGCCAACAACGGCGTGACCATTCCGGAGGACATGTTGGCCTCGGTGGCGGCGATTCTGAAGCGCTGGAACTGGGAGAGCCGTCCCACGTGGATCTGTCCGGTCCCGTCTCGGCGTCGGGGTCCGCTGGTCAAGAGCCTGGCTGATCAACTTGGCGAATTGGGCAAGCTCCCAGTGCATTGCGCATTGGTGGCCAACGAGGCGGCCGGTGAGGGGTTTCAGGCCGACCAGGCCAATTCTGCGCATCAGGTCAGGAACGTGTGGGGTCGCTTCGCCATTGACGCCGACGCGCTTGCCGGGGTGGAGAGTCTGGCGGGGCCGGTGCTCCTGGTTGATGACGAAGCCGACAGCCGATGGACCATCACCGTTGCAGCGCACCTGCTGACCGGCGCCGGGACCGGGCCGGTGCTTCCCTTTGCACTGCGAGCGCGATGAGCGTATTCGGCTACAGCAGGTCCTGCAGTGCCGCTCTGGTCGCGTCCACCTCGTCGCCCACACCAAACTCGGAGCCAACAAAGGTGGTGGCACCGGCGTCCAGAACCGCGACGATCTGTTCCTGCACCTGTTCGGCGGTGCCGACGACGGCCAGGCCACCGGGACCGTCGACCCCTTCCCGGTCCATCATCGCCCGGTAGGACGGAAGCTGGCCGTAGATGGCGAACTCTTCTGCGGCGCGGGCCCGGGCGGCGTCCGCATCATTGGTGACACACACCGGAAGCGCGGCCACCACTTCCGGAGCGGGGCGCCCGGCAGTGTCGGCGGCTTCGTTGATGGTGGGGGCGATGTGCGACGCAATCGTCTGCGGTCCGGTCATCCAAAGAACGGTTCCGTCAGTAACCGAGCCCGCAAGGCCAAGCATTTTGGGGCCGAGGGCAGCCAGCATCACTTTCGGCGTGGTGCCGAAGCCGTCCAAACCGCCGCGGCAGGTGACGATGTCTCCGGAGACCGAAACCTGTTCGTTGTTCAACAGCGGCATCAGCGCGTCCAGGTACTCGCGCATGTGGGTGAAGGAACGCTTCCATGAAATGCCCCACATACCTTCGGTCACCATCTGGTGGGACAGGCCGATGCCCAGATCCAGCCGGTCACCAAGAATCTCATTGGCGGTGAGCGCCTGTTGCGCCAGGTTCATTGGATGACGAGGCTGAATGGGGATGACGGCGGAACCCACCCGGATATTGGGAACGTCGCGCGCGGCGACCGACAGCGCAGTCAGCACTTCGACGCCAAAGATCTGCGGCATCCAGAACGAACGAAAACCCTGACCGGCCGCGGTGGCAATGCGTTCGTGCAGGGTGTCGATGTTGTTGGTTTGGCTGAAGATTCCGATGTTGTGGCCCATGGCTCGTTTCTCGATTGGTGGCAGTGGTTGCACTGACACGGTAGTGGGCGGTCGTGCGGCGCGATGAAGCCCGGTTGCCGCCCACGCGAGTATTGCCGCCTTCTTGTGTCAGCTCTTGGGTTGGCGGCGGGTGCTTTCCCTGGGCGACATGATCTGGGACCAGATCAGCGACGAGAACAACTCGTGGGCGCGGATTGTTGGCGCGCGGGTGGTGGCGACGGCATTCGGTTCATTCGAGATCCGAGACAACCGTGGTTCGTCGCGTCGTCCAGCACCGTGATCGGCCATGGGGGGCACCTCCCTGAAAGTCAAAAGTACCAATTGACTGGAGGTCTACGAGGAGACGCTGCGCACCTGGGTAGTGGTCGTGAGCCATCCGCCAACTGCAGCGATGGCGGGGAGCACCAGTCCGGTGGCCATCAGTTCAATCCACGGAATGGCGAAGTCGAATTCTTCGTCGGGGTTCAGGTAGACCCCGGACAGGACAGCAAACGCCGCAGGCACGGCGATGACGATGGCGATTGTTGCGAGACCGGCTGCAGTTGCCGAGCCGATGAACCGACTGGTTCTGGGTGGAGCGCCAATGGCGTTGAGCGATCGGGTGTCGGCCTGGCTTTCTGTTCGGATCAGGGCGACGGCCACGGCGACCACCGAAAGGCCGAGTAGTCCTGCAGTACCGAGCGCCGCCAGGCGAATAGCCACGAACGGCGGTCTTGTCTCTGCACCAGACACAAACAGCCAGTTGGGCGAAGATTCCGCAATAGCCTCCATCCGGTCCATTTCGCTTCTTGTGAATGGTGTGGCTTTCTGGAGGTACCAACCGCCCGGGACTGGGTCCTCAAAGGAAGTTCCTTCGATCTCGTTCATGAGGATGACGTCGGGGAATCCGTCGTAGCGAGCCGTGCGGCGCTCTATGACGACACCTTCGGGAAGGTCAAGCGACGCGGGGGATGTGGTGAGGACGTCCACGCCTTCACCGGGTGGCTCCAAACCCATGGCGTCCAAGAGATCATCGCTGGCAATTGCGGTAAAGAGGCCCACGGTTCCGGACTGACGATTTGCCCGAACCCAGTATCGCTCCTGATGTTCGCTATCGCGCTGTTGGTTGCGCGCGGTCGCTTCGACGTCGATGGGCATTTCGATGACGAGCACTTCGAGGTCGGAGACCACCTCTCGCAGTGGCGCTATCGCGGCTTCGACTTCGGCCCGTGTAACGTCGTCCTCTTCGTTGAACATGAATTGGCCTGAGAATGAGACCGTGTCATCGGGCAACTGCGGCCGCCATGTGTTGCTCAACGAATAGGTGAACGTGGCAATGGCGAACGGCACCGCGATGGCAATGGCTGCGGCAGCTGCCGCAGCGGAGGTTCGAGAGCGGTTGCGGTCCAGGTCGCGCCAGCCAATACGCACGGGCAGCGACGCCGCACCCGCGACGCGTCCGAGCAGCGAAACGACGATTGGAACGCACAGGAGGGCCCCAACAGTGATGGCGATCACCCCACCGGCCACCAGAGTCGGTGAGTTTTTGGGGGCACCGATGATCAGTGCCCACGTTCCGCCGGCGGCGAGCACCAGTCCGATGATCGCCGCCGGGACCGTGCGGCCGTTGGTGGGGCGGCGTGAACCGATTGCGTCCATGGTTGACATTCTGCGAATGCGACGGGCTGGCCACCACGCAGCCACAAGCGAGGTTGCCACGGCGAGCGGCACCATTGGCAGCAGCGCCAACCAGGGCAGGTTGAATCGATTGAGCCGGTACGGAACCACGAGCTGCAGAAGTGGCGTCGCCGCAATGCTGAGGGACACACCCAGCACAAGGCCGAACAAACCTCCCGCCACGCCAACTACCAGCCCCGTGGTGCGGAGCACCCCGGCCAGGCGTCTCGGTGATGCCCCCAATGCCGACAACATTCCGAGCTGACGGGTGCGCCTCTGGGCGAGGACCGTGAAGCCCGCAGATGCGAGGATGGCAATCTGGAGCGCCAGGACTGTGCCGATGAGATAAGCCCCGCCGACCGCTGATGCGTCGCTGTCTCCCGTTCGGGTTTTGTCAAACACGAACGCCTGAATGGCCCCATCGACCACCGGGGTAGCGCCATCGTCGATGCCCCACGTTTCCAGCGATTCCGAGACGATTGGGTGCCCCTGGTTGGGGACGAGAAATCGGACCGTCGACCACGGTTGCAGTTCGGACGGCGCTGTAATCGCGACAGCGTCGTTCAGCGCCCAACGATCCTCGAACAGTCCCGACACCATGAGCTGATTGCCATTGAGCGTCACGATGGTGCCAACAGATGCGCCGACCGTGGTGAGGCCGGCAGATGCGGTCAGCCGTTCCCCGGCTCGCTCCGTGATTGCGACTTCGCCGGCCGTTGGCCATGTTCCTTTCAACAACTCGTATTGCTGCTCGAAAGGCGTTCCTTGCGGGTCCGCACCGACAACCTGCACGAGGCGGCTGTTCGTTCTCGATGTCACAACGAACGCCAGGTCGCGGTTCTCATCGATGAGCCGCGACGCTTCCGCATTGAACTCCTGAACGGTCGCCGGATCTTCGCTGGACGTCCGCACGTACAGCTCGTTGTCGAAACCATCGAAGGATTGTTGCGGCTGATTGAGCTGCACTGCTGTGGTTACCAACACGACCGCCAGGGTGATTCCAAGCGCAACCAACAACACCACCAAAGCGTGTTGACGACGCTCCGCCCGAACCACCCGAACAATCCACCGCAGCAGCGCCAGGCGCGACCTCATGACAAGTCCTGCATCGACGCAATGGGATTGGCGGGTTCAGTGTGGTCGACGATTCGACCGTCGCGGAGGAATACCACCCGGTCGGCCCACGCAGCCAGTTGGGCGTCATGAGTCACAACCACAGCAGTCGTGCCGCTGTTACAGGCAGCTCGAAGGGTCCGCATCACCGTCTCTCCGGTCACCGAATCAAGGGCTCCGGTTGGCTCGTCGGCCAGCACCAGCTGCCCGCCTCCTACCAGAGCCCGAGCAATGGATACTCGCTGTTGCTCACCGCCGGACAGGTCATCGGGGAAATGGTGCAGCCGGTCAGCCAGGCCAACCGTCCCAAGCTGTTCGGCCGCCTGAGCTTCGGCATCTTTGCGGGCCGTACCGCCGAGTTCGAGCGCCATCGAAACGTTCTCGACTGCCGTCAACGCAGGGAGCAGGTTGAAGTCCTGAAATATGTACCCGACTCGCCGCAATCGAACCTCGGCCAACTGGGAGACATTCAAACCGCCGAGGTCCTCGCCGTCGATTCGAACGGTCCCCGAGGTCGGGACCTCCAAACCGCCGGCGATAGTGAGCAGTGTCGATTTTCCGGAACCCGACGGGCCCATGACGGCAACGAACTCGCCCCGGTTGATGACGAGAGAAGCATCGATCAGAGCTCGCACCTCATGGGGTGCCTGACCGTAGGTGCGGGAAACCGATGCGAGTTCAAGTGCAGGGATACCTGGTGCGCTCGCAGCTGGTTCGATGACGGCGGTGACCTCGCTCATGACAGACCCTCCGTCGGTGCAGGCTCACTCACTGATGGGTTGGCAATCTGGGGGGCAGGCATTCTTGCGCCGCCGCGGACACGAGAATCGACAGTGTCGAGCCAGCGAACCGAAGCTTCCAAACGGAAGAGCTCGGCATCACACATCAGCAGCAACGGGACATCGGCCGCCGGACTTGCCTTGAGGTGAGTCAAATCCCGCATCCGCTCCAACAACTGGCGCCGTTGGCTCTGCACGATCTCCACGCTGCCTGCTGGATCGATCGAAACCGCAATCATGACCTTCATAATCACGTCGTCACGTGGCGGAGCCTTCGACACGGGCGCCGCCTTGAGCCACAGGTCCAGCTCCACCTGTCCGGGCGCCGTAATCACATATGGGCGTTTCTTGGCATCACCATGAACCCCCTGAGACTGGACCAGGCCGTCGCGCTCGAGCCGATCGAGACTTGTGTACACCTGACCGACGTTCAGTGGCCAGAGCGAACCAGTTCTGGCCTCAAACTCCGACTTCAACTGCTGCCCGTACATCGGAGCGGTAGACAACAAAGCAAGAAGAGAATGCGGGATGGACATACTCAGTATGATTACAGATGCATACGGAGTATGCAACCTCCGATGGCCTGGCGTTCCAAGATCAGTTGCCCAAGGTCGCAGTAGAGACCGATCATTCTGCTGCGTACGGCAGGCACCGCCCAGGTCTGGGCAGATTGAATCGCAGCGCGACTCCGTGCTTGTTACGATTGATGCGGTGTCCGCGCCGAGTGAAGCCAGAACAGCACTGATCACAGGTGCTGGTAGCGGCATCGGCCGAGCGTTCGCTGTCGAGTTGTCTCGTCGTGGGTATCGGGTCTACTTGCTGGACATCGACGATGAGGCGATCGCCGGTCTCGCCACTGAACTCGGAGGAGCCGATGCAATGCAGGGTGACGTTGCTGACTCGGCGGTGATGGAAGGAGCCGCTGCCTCGGTTGGCTCGGTCGACCTGCTGTGTCTCAACGCTGGTGTTGTGGGCTCATTGACTGGGGCTGCGTGGGAAGCATCGCCTGCAGAGTGGGAGCGGGTTCTTGGGATCAACCTGTTCGGCGTAGTCAATGGGCTTCGGGCTTTCGTCCCACTCATGCTGGAACAAGGCTCGCCCAGCCAGATCATTGTCACTGCATCACTTGCGGGGGCGGCGACCTGGCCGGGTGGGGGCCCCTATGCGGCGTCGAAGCATGCCGTGCTGGCAGTCGCCGAACAGGCTGCCCTCGAACTGGCCGACACCAATATCGACGTGACGGTGCTGTGTCCGGCGCTGGTAAAGACCGCAATGTCCGATTCTGGCGAAGACCCCCACGACGTGGCCGTCGAAGCGCTTCAAGCAGTCGACGAGCAACGCTTCGCCGTCGTACCCTCAGAGTGGCGTGACGCCGTCGAAAGGCGGGGTCTTGACCTTGCAAGCGGCCGACGTCCCCTGCCTCCACGTCCCAGCTAGCAAGTTCGGCCGCGCTGTAGCGACGATCCCCGTCGGTGTGGCCGCCGCCAGCATCGGGGCACATGTGGCACTCGCTCAACAGCTTCCTGGAACCGGTACCGGTACCGCCGCGGTGCCGGCTGCGGTCTCGACTGGCTGGCATGCCTCGACGGGAACAGACACGGGTCGCAGTGGACAGTCACCCTGGAATCCTGCCGCAATCCCCGAAGCGCTACCGAAAGTGACCGTAGCATTGGCTGCTGGGTTGGCGGCAGGCACCGCGTACCGGCAGCTACCGAAGACGACGTCGCTGTATGAACCGGTGTCGGTGATGATCACTTCGGGTTTTGGTCCCGCGTCTTGGCGGTGGATGAGGTCAATGACGTGCAGTGAATCTCTGGGTGTTCCGGAGACGACCATCGACGCGACGTCGCCATCCAGAGACTCAGCGCCGGGACAGCTCAAAACGTGTTTGCCGTGCCTTTCCAGCCGGCGCCCGGACGGTGACCAGAATCAAGACGTGGTCAACAACGACGGTCTGCCAGTCGGTACGCCACGACCTGATTTGTACGTACACTGTCCGTACAGACAATGTGAGGTGACGTGATGGCCACGAGGGCAAAGCAAGCACGCATTGAGGTGCGTTCCACGGTCGAGGACAGGGCTCTGATTGATAGAGCCGTCGCCGTCTCCGGGACCGATCTGACCAGCTTTGTCATGTCGAACCTGACCCTTGCTGCTCGACAAGTCCTTGCCGACAGGTCCACCTTCGTGTTGGATAGCCGGCAAAAAGATGCGTGGGAGAAGATCAACAGTCGCCCCGCTCGAGACCTTCCCGGACTCGCTTCCCTTTTGCAGCGACCGTCCCCATTCACTGACGAGTGACCAAGCAGTACCGCTCGCCTCGACAACTCGCCAAAGGTGACGATGTCGAGGGCTTTGCCTGCAACTCTGAAGAACAAACGAACTGGCTGCACAAGCACGCACGGCAAGCGCACTCCGCCGGAACCGCAACGGTTCTCGTGGTTACTGAAGTCGACTCTGCCGCTGTCGTTGCGTACTACGCCTGGTCGATGGCTTCGATCAGTGCAGAGGATGCCCCAGGACGCTTTCTCAAGGGTGCTGGCAAGTACCCCCAGCCCGTCGCCCTGCTTGCGCGCTTGGGAGTTGACCACAACCACGACGGCCGAGGTCTTGGTGCTGCACTGCTAACAGATGTGATCACCAGAAGCGCAGAGGTAAGCCAGGAGATTGGTTGCCGCGGGCTACTCATCCACGCTGAGACCCCAGAGGCCCACGACTTCTACCTTCACCTGATCCCAGAATTCGAATCCTCGCCCACTGATGAACTCCACCTCGACCTCCTGATGAAGGACATAAGGAAGACGCTCGCCACAGGCGGGTGAAGCAATTGAGCGATGGCCGAATTCGCGTCGGGTCGAAGTTTCAATGGCTATCTGACCAGGCCAAGTTCCGGTTCGGGAGCCAGGTATCGGGGTGGTCCGCATCGCTTGTAGTTCCTGCCGTGCGGTGCGCCGAATGCAATCCGCTGGTCGTCGACCTGGACCAGGACGAGCGGCGAAGCACCCGCTGACAACCCCTCCGCGGGAGTTCGCCGAGCGATGGTTCAGTGGAGGATCCGGAGCGGCTCATCCTCGTAGTCAGGGTTGGCGCTTGCGCTTCCACCAGCGGCGTGAAGACGGTGCTCCCGGCGCTCCAGGCGAGGGCGAAGGTGGCGGAGGCGCAGTGGCCGCGGCTTGCTCTCGGGCTACAACGGTTCGACGCCAACGAAAATAGAAGGCAACGTCACACGCGTCGGCCAGTCCGTAAGCGGTGTCCAGCTGGGCCGTTGGGATGAGGATCAGGGCGTAGCTGTCAGAGCCGAGGTCGAGGGACTCAAGCTCGAAGCCTGCTGTACGGGTGACATCGAGCAACTCTGCGGTTGGCAGCGGCTCATCGAGGTGCTGAGCGATGGCACAGTTTGTCTCCTGGTACTGCGCCAGGAGTCTGGCATATGACGCCCCTGCGCTCAGTTTGTCGCCGGAGAGTAAGTTGAGTTGCATCAGCGTGTCGTCGGATGGGGCCTTCCAATCAACATGCACGAGGTGCTCTGTGTCTTGTAGACACTCGGCCAGTTCATAAGACTCGCTTTCGTCCAACTCTCCCGCCATATGCGCGACAACCGCTGGATCACCGTCCGACAGCAACGAAGCAAGTTGCACCAGCGCCTGCGAATCCATTCCGAAACCCCTTTGTTGTGGCGAATCTAGCGCGCCCGGTGAGGGGGGTGACGAGGATCGCTGCAGCATCCTGAGCGGTGACCCGACTCGAAGCGGCGGTTCGTTGGATCGGGTCGTTGACCAATGGAGCCTGACGGGACTGTGTCTGAGGTGCTGTTCCCCATAATCAACGAGCAGGCTCTCCAGGATCTGGTACGCGAGCACCACAGTTCAGACCGCGCGGTGAGGACCCAAAGCAAAGACCTATCTCGGGTAGTCGAAGCAGGTGGACAGAATGGTGCGCTGAGCGTTACGAACGTGGTGACGACGGCAGTGCGCGGTGACTATGAGCGGGCTCGATCGAACCTTGACCTCCCACAGTTCGCCGGTGACAGAGTGTCTATCGGTCATTGCGCGACGGTGATATTGAGCGGACTGCTATCAAGGTAAGTTGATGCTCGTGGATCCCGTTATCTTGGAGAGCGCACGCAAACACGGGATCGCAGACGATGACATTCTCCACGCCTACCGCAACCCAATCCGAGTGTTCGATCTCGACGATCTCAGCATGCTCGTCGGCGCTGGAGTCGATGGCGGCTTGCTTGAGGTCGGCGTCGCCGAGGCAGACGCAATCGAGTTCATCGTTCACGCCATGTCCGCCCGCGAGAAGTTCCTGAGGTGACCGCAATGCCCCGCTCGATCCAAGAGATCCTCGACCACGCCGACGAACTGGCGAAGCGGTTCGAGGAATACCAGCCCGCCGATGGCGACGAACGTCCCGTCGAGGAGTATTTGCTCGAAAGGGCTGCTCTTGCCCGAGCGCGCAGTGAGCGTCAAGTCGCCGATGCCGTCATCGGCGCCCGCGCAGCCGGAGCGTCATGGCAGAAGATTGGTGGACTATTGGGTACCTCGGCGCAGGCGGCGCAACAACGATACGGATCGATCGTAGAAGTCGTCTGACTACCAAAGTGTGCGATTGACCCACCACAAATCGCCGGAAGTGCAGTGGAGGGACCGGTCTGGGGTAGCGGTAGAAGTCGGGACGGTTGTCAAGGTTTTGTTTGGGCGCGTGGGGGTGTGGGTTGTTGAGTGGGGTGG